>Ga0214917_10000693_pt1 | contig 44047 bp, 44 predicted proteins | sample LL_1208_BB_MetaG_FD_177983 | JGI IMG/M metagenome (GOLD analysis project Ga0214917, IMG submission 177983) | Freshwater microbial communities from Lake Lanier, Atlanta, Georgia, United States - LL_1208_BB | ecosystem: Environmental > Aquatic > Freshwater > Lake | place: USA: Georgia | collected... | reverse complement strand
TCGCCCGCACGTCCGCGGCACGGCGATGAACCCGATCGACCATCCGCACGGTGGTGGCGAAGGCCGCACCAAGGGGGGGCGCCATCCTGTGAGCCCCACGGGCAAGAGCGCCAAGGGGGGTGGAACACGGAAGCCGCGGAAGCCGTCGGGAGCGGCGATCATCCGGCGGCGGAAGAGTCGGCGATACGGCCAATTGAAGCTGAGGTGATCAACGATGGGACGCAGTGCGAAAAAAGGGCCGTACGTCGACCCGCGGGTGTTCGAGAAGGTCGAGGCTCAACTGGCCTCGGGCAAACGGGATCCGATCAAGACCTGGTCGCGGTCGTGCACGATCGTCCCGGAGTTCATCGGGCTCACCTTCATGGTGCACAACGGGAAGCAGCACCTGAAGGTGCTCGTGTCCGAAGACATGGTCGGCCACAAGCTCGGCGAGTTCGCCCCGACGCGGACGTTCCGCGGCCACGGTGGCAAGGTGAAGGAAGCCCCGGCGGGCAAGTGACGATGAGGCCTGCGGGCCGGTCGAGGTGAATCGTCGAGGTGAATCGTCGAGGTGAATCATGGCATACACGGCAACCCACAAATACGCTCGGATCAGTCCTCGCAAGGTGCGGGCGCTGGCCGACCTCGTCCGCGGCAAGTTCGCCGACGAGGCGCTCGACATCCTGCGGTTCCAGCCTCATCGCGGCGCCAGGATGCTCGAGAAGGTGATCAAAAGTGCGCTGGGCAACGCGGAGCACCAGCAGGCGGCCGGAGTGGACGACCTGGTGGTGGTCGACGCCCGGATCGACGGCGGCCCGATGTTCAAGCGGATTCGTCCCCGGGCTCGCGGCATGGCCTTCGGTATCAAGCGCCGGATGTCGCATATCAAGGTGAAGCTCGACTCCATCTCCCCGGAAACCACCGCTCCCGCCGTGGAGTGAGGCGGCCACACAGGAAGCATTCGCTGAGGAAGTAATTTGTCATGGGCCAAAAAGTACATCCCGTCGGATTTCGCACCGGCATCACCGAGCCGTGGAAGAGCCGTTGGTACGCCGCGAAGAAGGACTTCAAGGCGCTGCTGCTCGAGGACGTGCGGGTGCGGAAGTTCCTCAAGACGAAGTACCGCGCCGCCGCGATTCCGAAGGTCGAGATCGAGCGGACCCGCGACGAGGTGAAGGTCATTCTCCACACGGCGCGTCCGGGCGTGATCATCGGCCGCAAGGGCCAGGAGGTCGATCGGCTGCAGGAAGAACTTCAGCAACTGCTCGGGCGTCGCGTGAATCTCAAGGTGGAAGAGGTGGGCCGTCCGGAGATCCAGGCCCAGCTCATCGCCGAAGACATCGCCGATCAGCTCGTGAAGCGGGCGGCGTTCCGCCGGACGCTCAAGCGGGCGATCGATTCGACGATGGACGCCGGCGCGAAGGGCGTGAAGATCCAGCTCGCAGGACGGCTCGGCGGGGCCGAGATGTCGCGGTGCGAGAAGTCGATCGCCGGCTCGATGCCGCTGTCGACCATCCGAGCCAAGATCGACTACGGCTTCTGCGAGGCTCCCACCGCGCAGGGCAACATCGGGATTCAGGTGTGGGTCAACCAAGGCATGTACGAGGAGACTGGCGATGGCGCTGATGCCCAAGAGGGTCAAGCACCGAAAAAGCCAAAGAGGTCGTATAAGAGGTGAGGCCACGCGGGGCAACCGCGTCGTCTTCGGCGACTTCGGCCTCCAGGCCGAACAGCCGGGGTGGCTTCCTGCAGCGACCATCGAGGCAGGCCGTATCGCGGCCCAGCAGTACCTCCGCACGGAGGGCCGGCTGTTCGTGCGCGTGTTTCCCCACAAGTCGATCACCTCGATCCCGCTCGAAACCCGAATGGGCAAGGGCAAGGGCGAGCCGGAGTATTGGGCCGCGGTCATCAAGCCGGGCATGATCCTCTACGAAATCGGCGGCGTGACGGAAGAGGCGGCTCGGATCTGCATGGCGCGGCTCGCGCACAAGATGCCGATCCGGGTGCGGTTCGTGAAGCGGCGGGCAATGTGAGGACACCATGACGAAGGTACGAGAACTCCGGGACATGGCTGACGAGCAGATTCGGCTCGTTTGGAAGGATGCGGCCGAATCGCTGTTTCGGCTCCGGCTCCAGGCCCAGACGGAGAAACTGGCGGCGCCGACGGAGGTGAAGAAGCACCGCCGGACGATCGCCCGTTGTCAGACGATCCTCGTGCAGCGGGGTCAGCCGGTCGGTGCGAGTTCGTCGGCAGCGCAGCCGGCCGACGCGCCACAGCATGAAAAGCACGCCAAGCCGCGGAAGGCTTCCGGCCGTGCCAAGCTCAAGGCGCGGGGCCAGGGCGATGTCGCCCGGCGGCGGACGTTCCAGAAGCGTTCGCAAAGCGGAACCTGACGCGTCACGGATCACGAACACACGGAATCGCAGAGCGGAATCCCGAAGGACGAAACGATGCCCAAGCGAGTGGAAACAGGAACGGTGACGAACGCGGCGGCTGCGAAGACCCGCCGTGTCGAGATTCCGCGGATCATCCGGCATCCGAAGTACGGCCGGATCATGCACCGACGGACGGTATGCCACGTGCACGACGAGCGGGAAGAATCGGCCCCCGGCGACCTCGTGGAAATCATCGAGTGCCGCCCGAAGAGCCGTCTCAAGCGCTGGGAACTGGTGCGGGTGGTCGCGAAGAGCACGGCCGTCGACGTGGCATCGCTCCGCAGCGGTGCCCGGGCGACGAAGCTCCGTGAAACGGCCGCGCGGGCCGAGGAAGCCCGGGCCGCTGGTACGGAAGGGGGCTCGACATGATCCAGATGCAAACGCGACTGGTGGTCGCGGACAACACCGGCGCCAAGGAAGTGATGTGTTTCAAGGTGCTCGGCGGGAGCCGGAAGCGAACGGCGGGCCTGGGCGACATCATCGTCTGCAGCGTCAAAAGCGTGATCGCGGGGAGCGACGTCAAGAAAAAGGCGGTGGTCAAGGCCGTGGTCGTGCGGTGCAAGAAGCCGTCCCGCCGGGACGATGGCAGCTACGTGCGATTCGATACGAACGCCTGCGTGATCATCGACAACGACAAGAATCCCAAGGGCACCCGGATATTCGGCGCCGTCGCCCGCGAACTGCGCGACCGCAATTTCATGAAGATCGTGAGCCTGGCGAGCGAGGTGGTGTGATGCTGATCAAGTCGGGAGACGTGGTGGAAGTGCGGACCGGGAACGCCAAAGGCACCCGCGCCAAGGTGCTCAGCGTTCTGGCGGCGAAGCGGCCCGACGGCGGCCAGCGGCTGGTCGTCGAGGGAGTGAACCGGGTCTATCGGCACATCAAACGAAGCCAGAAGAACCCGCAAGGGGGGCGGCTCAGCAAGGAACTGCCGATCGATGCATCCAACGTGCTCTATGTCTGCACGGCCTGCGGCAAGGCCACGCGGCTGGCCGCGAAGCTGGCGTCCGACGGGTCGAAGGTCCGGGTCTGCCGGAAGTGTGGCGGCGAACAGGGCACGCTGCGGCGGGCGCGGGTGAAGGCGGCGGGCGGCTGATGCCGGCCCGAGATTGATACCGGGCCCGGGTGAGGGCCCCGAGGGACGAGACACGAGCGACTGAAGACTGAGGAACGAGTTCGATGGCGAAGAAGACGAAGGCTGAACCGGCGACCGTGGCCCCTGCGGGCACGCCGCGGATGCTCGAGCATTACGTGAACACCGTGCGGCCGCAGCTGGCGAAGGCGCTCGGCCGCGACAATCCGCACTCGATCCCCAAACTCGAGAAGATCGTCGTGAACATGGGCGTGGGTGTCGCGGTCACGGAGAAGAAGTACCTCGAGGAGGCGATCGGTGCCCTCACGCAGGTGACCGGTCAGAAGCCGATCGCCACGCTGTCGAAAGCCGCCGTCTCCGGTTTCAAGCTCCGCGAGAACCTGCCGATCGGATGCAAGGTCACGCTCCGCGGCCGGCGGATGTACGAGTTTCTCGACCGGCTGGTGTCGCTGGCCCTGCCGCGGGTCCGCGACTTCCGCGGCCTGTCCAGCACCGCGTTCGACGGGAACGGCAACTACAGCCTGGGTCTGTCGGAGCAGATGGTCTTCCCGGAGATCAACCCGGACAAATACACCCGTCCGCAGGGGATGAACATCACGCTCGTCACGTCGGCCCACAGCGACGACGAGGCGCGTGAGTTCCTCCGGGCGATGGGCATGCCCCTGAAGAAAGACGGCGAGGCGTAGGAAACCAATGGCAAGCAAATCCAAGATCGCGGCCGCTGCTCGCAAGCCGAAGTATTCCACCCGGGTCGTCCGTCGCTGCATGCTGTGCGGCCGGCCGCGGGCCGTCTATCGCAAGTTCGGCACGTGCCGAATCTGCTTCCGGAAACTGGCCGATCAGGGCTGTATCCCGGGCGTCAAGAAGGCCAGTTGGTGAGTGGGCGAAACCAAGGCCGCGAGCGAGACACGAGACACGACACGTTGAGCGAGAGATGAAGGAAAGGTTCTGCTGACATGATGACCGACCCGATCGCCGACATGCTCACCCGCATCCGGAACGCGGTGCGCGTTGAACGCGCCACCGTCGAGGTGCCGATTTCGAAGGTGAAGCGTGGCGTGGCCGAGGTGCTCAAGCGCGAGGGCTTTATCTGGGACTGGCGTGAAGTCGACGCGCAGCCAGTGCCCCATCTGCAGCTCGAATTGAAATACGGACCGAACGGCGAGCGGCTCATCCGGCACATCAAGCGGGTGAGCACGCCGGGCCGTCGCGTCTACAGCCGGTCGGCGCGTCTCCGGCCCGTGCTCGGTGGACTCGGGATTTCGATCCTCTCGACATCGAGCGGCGTGGTGAGTGATCGCGAGGCCCGGCAGCGGAAACTGGGCGGTGAAGTTCTCTGCGAACTGTGGTAGTGGGAAAGGTCAGGCAGCGATGTCTCGGATTGGCAAATCTCCGGTGAGTCTCCCGAAGGGCGTGAAGGCGGCCGTGGCGAATGGCGTGCTGACGGTCGAGGGACCGCTCGGCAGGCTGGAACAGCCGTTGCATCCGGCCGTGTCGGTCGCCGTCGATGCGGCCTCCGGTCAGCTCACCGTCACCCGAAGCAGCGACAATCGCGTCGCACGGTCGGTGCACGGCCTGACTCGGGCGCTGGCGGCCAACATGGTCGAGGGCGTATCGAAGGGCTACGAGAAGAAACTCGAGATCGTCGGCGTCGGTTACCTCGCCGCCCTGCAGAAAAACATGCTGCAACTGCGGGTCGGGTTCGCCAACGAACTCCAGGTGCCGATTCCTTCGGGACTCACGGTGACCGTGCCCGACCAGACCCACGTGTCGATCAAGGGAATCGACAAGCAACTCGTCGGCCAGTTTGCCGCGGAAGTGCGTGCCCTGCGGAAGCCCGAGCCCTACAAGGGGAAGGGCATTCGCTACGAGAACGAACAGGTTCGCCGGAAGGCGGGCAAGGCGGTCACCAAATAACGCTGGCTGCGATACTCAGCCGCCACTCCACCCCATCCTCTCACTCTGACTCGGATCTGATCAACCATGGAACACGCCCGCACCATCCTCCGGCAACGCCTGCGGCGCCGCCATCGCGTCCGCCGGTTCATCCGCGGCACGGCCGAGAGGCCGCGGCTGTCGGTGTTTCGCACCGACAGGCACATCTACGCCCAGGTGATCGACGATGCGTCGGGCCGAACCCTTGCGTCGGCGAGTTCCCGCGACAAGCAACTTCGCGACAGCGTGGCCTTCGGCGGCAACAAGCAGGCCGCGGAGGCGATCGGCCGTGCGGTCGCCGAGCGGGCGAAGGCGGCGGGCGTGACGCGGGTCTGCTTCGACCGCGGTGAGTTCAAGTATCACGGCCGCGTCGCGGCCTTGGCGGATGCGGCGCGGGCCGCCGGCCTCGAGTTCTGACAAACTACCACGAACCCCGGAATCTGGAGTCTCCAACGTGTCGACTGGCAAGGAATCTCGAACCGGCGAATTCGTCGAGAAAGTCGTGAAGGTCCGGCGATGCGCCACGGTCGTCAAGGGCGGCCGGCGGTTCAGCTTCGCCGGACTCGTCGTCGTCGGGAATGGCCGCGGCAAGGTGGGCTGCGGCTATGCGAAGGCCAATGAGGTGCCGCCTGCGGTCGAGAAGGCCATCAAGGATGGCATGAAGAACCTCATCGAGGTGCCGGTGGAGGGGGGCACGATCCCGCACCGGGTCGAAGGTCGGTATGAAACCGCGAAGGTGATCCTCCTTCCGGCCGGCCCCGGCACCGGAATCATCGCCGGGGCGGCTGTGCGTGCGGTGTGCGAGTCGGCCGGCATTCGCGACGTGCTCACGAAGGCCCATGGGTCCACGAACCCGGTCAACCTCGTCAAGGCGGCGCTCGACGCCCTCAAGCAGCTGCGGACGAAGGCCGACGTCGAGCGGCTCCGCGGCGTGTCGCTCTCCTGAATCCGTCTCCATCCCTGCGGCCACATCCGACTCCGGACCGAATCCGACACCGAATCATGAAACTCAACGACGTCAACAAGGGCATCCACAAGAACGCCAAGCGGCTGCGGGTCGGCCGCGGGCCCGGCTCGGGCCGCGGCCGGTATGCGGGCCGCGGCAACAAGGGGCAGGGACAACTGGCCGGCTGGTCGGCCCCGGCGATCTTCGAGGGGGGCGGCATGCCGCTGATCCGCAGGATCCCGAAGCGAGGGTTCCACAACGCGCATGCCCGGACCGTGAAGGCGGTGAACGTCGAGGCACTCGAGCAGGTCTTCGCGGCCGGCGCGGATGTGACGCCAGAAACCGTGCGGGCCGCCGGCCTCGCATCGGGCATCTGGGAGCAGCTGAAGGTGCTCGGTAACGGCACCGTCACGAAGGCACTGAAGGTGTCGGCTCATCACTTCAGCGGCTCTGCCCGCGAGAAAATCGAGGCTGCCGGCGGTACGGTGACCGTGCTGCCGGGACCGGCTCCGGTGAAGCGGAATGGGAAAAAGGCGTCGCGGAAGAAGCCCGCCGGCGGGTAGGCTCTGGCGGCGCCGTGAGCGCGACTCTCCGAGGAGCCTGATCCGTGCTGGAAAAACTACGCGTCATCTTCACGATCCCCGAGCTGCGGCAGAAGATCCTGCTGACACTCGGACTGTTGGCGATCTACCGAGTCGGCTGGCAGGTGCCGCTCCCCATCGTCGATCCCCAGGCGATGACGGCCTTCGCCGAGCAGACAGGGGGCATCGGCGATCTGCTGCGGACCGTGGCCGTGTTTTCGGCGAGCCAGCTCTCGCAGGCCACGATCTTCGGCCTCGGCATCATGCCCTACATCTCCGCGTCGATCATCTTCCAGTTGCTCGGCACAGTCTGGCCCCCCCTCGAGCGGCTGCAAAAAGAGGGTGAGGCGGGACGGAAGAAGATCAACGAGTACACCCGCTATGCCACGGTGCTGATCTGTATCGTGCAAAGCTGGGCCTACGTGGCCTTTCTTTCGTCTCAGCGGGTGGGTGAACAGTCGCTGATCCAGCCGAGCTTCCTCGTCGATGGCCGACTGCCGTTCGTCTGGCAGTTCGTGGCCGTGATGACCATGACGGCCGGCACGATCTTCCTGATGTGGCTCGGCGAGCAGATCGACGAGTTCGGGATCGGAAACGGCATCAGCCTCCTGATCATGGCCGGCATCCTGGCCGCGATGCCCAGCGCCCTGGTCGAGCTGGGCAGCGACACCAGCTGGGAACTCGGCGGTGGTGGCGGCAAACTCGGCATCGAGACCATGCTCGTGCTCGCGGCGCTCTTCGTGGGCGTCGTGGCGGGGGTCGTCTTCATGACCCAGGGACAGCGCCGCATTCCCACCCAAAGTGCGAAGCACGTTCGCGGCCGGCGCGTCTACGGCGGCACGCGGCAGTATCTGCCGCTGCGAGTCAATCAGGCGGGAGTGATGCCGATCATCTTCGCCAGCTCGCTGCTGCTGTTTCCCCAGATGTTCTTCCAGTACCTCAGTGGAGCGTTCCCCGGCAGCGACCTGCTCCGCTCCCTCCACGACTCCTTCACCCGAGGTCAGTCATACCTTTACAACGTCTGCTACATCGCCCTGATCTATTTCTTCTGCTACTTCTGGACGGCGATCACCTTCAACCCGAAGGAGATGGCCGACAACCTCAAGAACTTCGGCGCCTTCATTCCCGGGTATCGGCCGGGCAAGCGAACGGCCGATTACCTCGAGCGGGTCATGGAGCGGATCACCTACGTCGGGGCCGGCTTCCTCGCACTCGTCGCGGTGATTCCCACGATCGTGGGCGGAGCCCTGGGGATTCCAGCCCAGATCGCCAGCTTTTATGGCGGCACGGGGCTCTTGATCGCCGTCAGTGTCGCCTTCGATCTCGTCCAAAAGATCGACAGCCATCTGGTGATGCGGAACTACACCGGCCTGCTGGAGAAGGGCTGAGTGCCCAGGCCCTTTTCTCTCGCGGACGTGCCATGCGGCTGATCCTGATCGGACCTCCCGGAGCAGGAAAGGGCACCCAGTGCCAGCGGCTGGCGGGCATGCTGCAGGTGCCCCATCTTTCAACGGGGGAGATGCTGCGGGTCGCGGTGCGGGAGGGAACCCCTGCCGGCAGGCAGGCTGCCGCCTACATGGAGCAGGGCCGGCTCGTGCCGGATGCGCTGATCGTCGGCATGGTGAATCAGCGGCTGCAGGCCCCCGACTGTCGCGAGGGCTGCCTGCTCGACGGGTTTCCCCGCACGCTGTCCCAGGCCGCCACGCTCGACGAGCTGCTCGAGCGGCAGGCGATGAGCCTTGACGGAGTGATCGAACTCGCCGTCCCCCGCGACGAACTCGTGCGGCGGATGCTCGCCCGAAAGCGGGAAGACGACGACCCCGAAATCTTTTCGCGTCGCATCGTGAGCTTCGAGGAGCAGACCGCTCCCCTGCTCGACTACTACTCGCGCCAGGGGAAACTCGCGAGCATCGACGGCCTGGGGTCGGCCGACGAGATCTTCGCCCGAGTCAGGCTGGCGGTCGAGCGATTTCGGATGCGATCCCGGCGGCGGTGAAGTCGTTATACTGTGGAGATTCCCGGGTCAATCGCACGTTCTGCGCCGCCGGTGCTCGCGTGCCGGCCCCCGGAGTGCCGGTTTCAGGAGGCTCGCGTCGTCGTGGTGAATTTGCGTTCGGCCCGTGAGATCGCGCGGATGCGTCGCTCGGGCCTCGTCGTCTGGGGAGCCCATCAGGTGGCCGGTGGGCTGGCACGCCCCGGCGTCACGACAGGTGAGATCGACAAGGCCGTCGAGGCGTTTTTTCTCGAGCACGGCGCCGTGCCCTTGTTCAAGGGAGTGCCCGGCAAGGTGCCGTTTCCCGCCTGCTGCTGCATCTCCGTCAACGACGAGGTCGTGCACGGCATCCCGGGGTCCCGGGTGCTCGTGCCGGGCGATGTCGTGAGCATCGACACCGGCTGCAGTCTGGGCGGGTGGTGCGCGGACTCCGCGGTCACCCATGCGGTGGGCGAAGTGGAGCCGCGTGTGCGGCAGTTGCTCGATTGCACCCGCGGTGTGCTCGGTCTCGCCATCGAACTGATGGCCACGCGGAACCGGTGGAGCGAAGTCGCCACCGAGATGGCGAAGTATGTGCGAGACCACGGGTTTTCGGTGGTCGAAAATTTCGTCGGGCATGGCATCGGCCGCACGATGCACGAAGATCCCCAAGTGCCCAACTTCTGCACGCCGGCATTTCGGCGGAACCACGACTTCGAACTCGAGCCGGGCCTGGTGATCGCGGTGGAGCCGATGGTGAACATGGGTTCCAAGAAGGTTCGCGTGCTGGCCGACCACTGGACCCAGTCCACCATCGACGGCATGCCGAGCGCTCATTTCGAGCACACGGTGGCCATCACCGAAGGCGGCCCGGCGGTGCTCACCGCCCCGCCCGCGGCCGGCGAACAGGTGGGGGGCGCGGCGTGAGGGGGGGGCAACGGCTGTGGCCGCTGCCGGACGGAAAAAAAGGCCCCCCCTTGTGAATGCCGGCCGCCGTGATCTATAGTTTGGGACTCCCGTCATCACCCCCCCAACCCTGCCACCGGTCGCAGTCACGAGCGTTGCTTATGAAGGTTCGCGCCAGCGTCCGTCGCATGTGCGAGAAGTGCAAGATCGTCAGGCGCCGCGGCGTCGTGTTCGTGGTCTGCTCGGATCCTCGCCACAAGCAGCGTCAGGGGTGAGTCGGGTGAGCGGGTGATACGGATGGCGGTGCTCCGGCGGCGTGACGCGGATCGCAGGTGTCGTGGCCGGTGTGTGGTGTCCGGGCGGCCGGCCCGGCACGCCCGCGTGCGTCGTCAGTCCCGTGGTCGGTTCTGCCGTCGGTTTTCGGGTTCCTTCGCTTTCGTTCATCGGTCTCTGGAATTGGTGCCATGCCGCGTTTGATGGGTGTCGACATCCCCTCCGAGAAGAAGACCGTCTTCTCACTCCAGTACCTGTACGGCGTGGGGCCGCGGGTCGCCCGCGACCTGTGCCACAAGGCGGGTGTCGATCCGCTCAGCAAGGCCCGCGACCTCCATGAAGACGAATTGGCGCGGATCGCCTCCCTCCTCGACAAGGACTACACGGCCGAAGGCCAGTTGCGGCGGCAGGTCGCCCAGAACATTTCGCGGCTCAAGGATATCGGCAGCTATCGCGGTCTGCGGCATCGTCGCGGTCTGCCCGTTCGCGGCCAGCGAACCCGCACCAACGCCCGTACCCGGAAGGGGCCGAAGAAGACGGTTGCCGGGAAGAAGGGCGTCAAGGATCTCAAGTAATCCCGCCCACGTCGTTCACCCACCCGTCCCGCGAGGAGTGGGCGTCCCGAGGGCAGGGACGGCCATTCGCATCATCAGAGCAAACGCACATGTCGAAGGTAGCGAAAACCAAGAAGAAGAGCGTGTCGGCGGGCATCGCCTTCATCACGGCCAGCTTCAACAACACCACCGTCACGATCACCGACACGCGTGGCGACACGCTGTGCTGGGCGAGCGGCGGCACCTGCGGCTTCAAGGGAAGCCGGAAAGGCACTCCCTTCGCCGGCCAGTGTGCGGCGCAGCAGGCGGCCGAGAAGGCGGCGAAGTTCGGTGTCAAGGAACTCGAAGTGCGGGTCAAGGGGCCGGGCAGCGGTCGGGAGAGCGCGATCACGGCCCTGCAGGCTGCCGGCATGAACGTGAAGAGCATCGAGGACATCACTCCGCTGCCGCACAACGGGTGTCGCCCGCCGAAGAAGCGACGGGTCTGACGCGGATCCGCCGTCGGGGCGATCGGGATGAACGGCACGGGTTCGTCAAACGGGTATTTCTGGTTTCAGTTCAGTTTCAAAGACGGGTAGGCGAGTAACATGGGACGTATCACCGGGCCGGTCTGCCGGCTCTGTCGTCGCGACGGCCTCAAGCTGTTCCTGAAGGGCAGCCGGTGCGACACGCCGAAGTGCGCCTTCGAGCGGCGGTCCACTCCTCCGGGCATGGTTCAGAAGCGGCGCAGCAAGGCCACCGACTATGGCCTGCGGCTGCGCGAGAAGCAGAAGGTCAAGCACTTCTACGGCGTCTTGGAGCGGCAGTTCCGCACCTATTTCGCCCGAGCAGAGCGCGGGAAAGGCAATACGGGCGAGACGCTCATGTCGCTCCTGGAGCGGCGGCTCGACAATGTCGTGCATCGGCTCGGATTCGCCGCGTCCCGTGCCGCCGCGCGGCAGATGGTCATGCACGGCCACATCACGGTGAACGGTCGCCGGGTGGATGTGCCAAGCTATCTCGTGAAGGCGGGTGATCTCGTCCGGGTGAAGAATCGCGTCCGTAGCCTCCAGCTGGTGCATGCCGCCCTGGCTGATTTTCGCCGTGACGTGCCGGGTTTCCTCTCGCGAGGCGAGGGGGCCGTGCCCGAGGGGCGGGTCGATCGTCTGCCGGCGGCCGACGACATCTCGCTCCCTGTGCAGGCCAATCTGATCATCGAATTGTGCTCGAAGTAGTGTCGTCGTCGGAGGGTAGGGGTAGTCGTCGAACCGGGGTCGTCGTCGAACCGGGCAGGAATCGATCGGGGCCGTACGCGGCCCGGCCACGCAACGAATCAGCCACTCACATTTCATCTGAAGGAGTTTCCCATGCATATCCGCTGGCGAGGTCTGGAGCTCCCCGGGGCGGTCACCGCCGACGCCAAAACGCTGTCTCCCACCTACGGCAGGTTCGTGGCCGAGCCCTTCGAGCGCGGCTTCGGCACGACGGTCGGCAACAGCCTGCGGCGGGTGTTGCTCTCGAGCCTCGAGGGGAGTGCCGTCACGCAGATCAAGCTCGCCGGTGCGCTTCACGAGTTCACGACGATCAAGGGCGTGCTCGAGGATGTCACCGACATCGTGCTGGCGGTGAAGAGCCTCGTCGTCAAGAACCACAGCGAATCGACCCGCGTGATCCGCGTCGAAAAGTCGAAGCGTGGGCCGATCACGGCCGCCGACATCCAGGTCGACGATGCCGTCGAAATCGTCAACAAGGATCTCGTGCTCGCCACGCTGACCGATGACGTGCCTTTCGAACTCGAGATGGTCGTGGAGAACGGCCGCGGGTACGTGCCGTCGGGCGAGCAGGCCCAGGCGTCTCATGAGATCGGGATCATTCCGGTCGATGCAGTCTTCAGCCCGGTGACCCGGGTGAAGTACGAGGTCGAGGAGACCCGCGTGGGCCAGAAGACGAATTACGACAAGCTGACGATGGAGATCTGGACGAACGGCACCGTGACGCCCGAAATGGCGCTCGTGGAAGCGGCCAAGATCCTGCGGAAGCACCTGAATCCGTTCGTCGGATACACCCAGCCGGGGCCTGGCCTGGCCCTGCCGGCGGCCGGCGGAGTGCTCAACATCGAGGCCCCGTTGGAGAGCCGGCTGGGCATGCTCGTGTCGGATCTCCGGCTGTCGCTGCGAGCCAACAACTGCCTCGAAGAAGCGGGAATTTCTTCGCTGCGAGACCTGGTGTCACGGAGCCGCGATGAACTGCTCGAAATGAGGAACTTCGGGGAGACGACCCTCACCGAGGTCGAGGAGAAACTGCGGGAGATCGGTCTGCATCTCGGTATGGCCATTCCTGCCGGGGCCGACGCCTGAGGGCCCGCGGCCGCCGCGATACGATTTCCCGGCCGAAGCCCGCACCCATCATCACGAACAAAGGAACCACGACATGCGTCACCGTCGCAAAGGCCGGGTGCTCGGCCGCAGCCCATCCCATCAACGCGCGCTCCTGCGGAATCTGGCCTCGGCCCTGATGCTCACGGAGAGAGAGACCCAGTCCGGAGACGCGGGGGCCCCGAAGGTGGCGGGTCGAATCGTGACGACCGTGGCGAAGGCCAAGGAGGTTCGGCCGCTCGTGGAGCGGTGCATCACGATCGCCAAGCGGGGGCTCGCCGCGGCCGACAAGGCCGGCGAGTTCGGCACGTCCGCCCAGCGTGATACGGCCGCCTGGAAACAGTGGCGACAGAGCGAGCAGTGGCGGAAATGGGCCCATGCGATGTCGCCGGCCGTGACGGCTCGGCGACGGGTGATCCAACTCCTCGGCGACAAGCAGGCAGCCCGGATCGTGTTCGAGAAGATCGCTCCCCGATTCGTCGACCGCCCCGGCGGCTACACCCGGATCCTGAAACTGGCCACGCCCCGTCTGGGCGATGCCGGCCCGCGGGCCGTGCTGGAATTCGTGGGCGCAGAGGGGGTGGCGGGGCGGGCGGCTCCCAGGGTGGAATCGGCCCGTCCGGCTCGCACATAACGCCCCCGCGCGATAGACTTTCGCGCGGCGATCAGGTCCGGCTCCTCATTTCTTCACGAGGGCGTCATGTGCCGTTCGAGCTTTCCACCACGTGGCCGGGCGATCCCGGTCGGCAGATGCGGCCGAGACGTGTGGTTCCCCGGCCTGCTGGTCTGGAGCGTCATTCTGGCGATCGGTTCCGCCGCTCGGGCTGCGGATGATCACTTCGGCATCGAGCCGGTCCGGTTCATCAACGAGCAGATTTCGGCCGGCTGGGCCGATGCCGATCTGCAGCCCTCGGCAGCAGCGACGGACGGCGAGTGGTGCCGTCGCGTATTTCTCGATCTCGTGGGCCGGATACCGACGGTTGCCGAGCTGGAGCGGTATGTCCAGGACTCGACGCCCACGAAGCGGGCCGAAATGGTGGAACGGCTGCTCGGCGAGGAATACGAAGACGAGTTCGCCCGCAACTGGACCGACGTCTGGACGATGGTGCTCATCGGCCGTGACACCGCCAACGAGCAGGTAAGCCGCTCGGGGATGCGGCAGTGGCTGCGGCGGGCGCTGGCCAAGAACATCCCCTACGACCGGTTCATGGAGGATCTGGTCACGGCCACGGGCGTCAACACCAACCGCAAGGATGTCGCCGGCTTCAACGGGGCGACGAATTTCCTGAGCGGCAAGATGGTCGAGATGGGCGTGGAGAACGGCGTGCAGGCCACGGCCAAGACGGCCCAGATCTTCCTCGGCGTGCAGGTGCAATGCACGCAGTGCCACAACCACCCGTTCAACAAGGGCAAGCAAAACCAGTTCTGGGAACTCAATGCCTTCTTTCGCCAGACGCGGTCGCTCAATCGCGAGGAGGGGAGCGGCGAACTGCAGTTCGTGGAACTCGTCGATCAGGATTTCGAGGGAGAAAGCAAGAACCCCGAGGAGGCGGAGCTTTTTTACGAGTTGCGGAACGGCCTCATGAAGGTGGCCTTTCCCGTATTCATCGACGGCACGGAGATCTCCAAGACCGGCTACCTGCCCGGCAAGATGGAGGACGGCACGCCCTACGGCGCGAATCGTCGGCAAGAACTGGCCAAGCTGATCAAGACGAGCCCCAACTTTCCCAAGGCGATCGTCAATCGCATCTGGGGCCATTTCCTCGGGTACGGATTCACGAAGCCCGTCGATGATCTTGGCGAGCACAACCCGCCGTCGCACCCGGAACTCCTCGACGGTCTGGCGGAGCGGTTTCGCGAGCAGAGCTTCGACCTGAAGGAGTTGATGCGCTGGATCACGCTCTCGAAGCCCTACTCGCTCTCGAGCAAGACGAAGGCCACGAACGCGAGCGACGACCCGTCGGTGGGCGAGAAGCCGAAGTTCAGCCACTTCTACCTGCGGCAGATGCAGGCGGAGCAGCTCTATGAGTCGCTGTTGACGGCGACCGAGGCCGACAAGGCGGCCGGCGAGGAGGGGGCCCGCAAGAAGGATGCGTGGATGTCGCAGTTCGTGATCGCCTTCGGTACCGACGAGGGGGACGAGGCGACGACGTTCAACGGGTCGATTCCCCAGGTGCTGATGATGTTCAATGGTGAACTCATCAAGCAGGCGACCGGCACGGGCAAGGGAGGGTTCCTCGACAAGGTCGCCAAGGGCCCGAAGTCCAACGAGGAAAAGGTGCGGATGCTGTATCTGGCCGCCCTGGCCCGGAAGCCCTCGGCGAAGGAGACGACGGCTGCCAACGCCCTCCTCGTGGCTCGCAAGGGGGATGCGATCGGGGCCCTCCAGGACATCTGGTGGGCCGTCCTCAATTCCAACGAATTCATCATCAACCACTGATCCCCGGTTGACGGCCGGGGGGCGCCCCCCGGCCGTTCGTGATTTCTGGCGGAAAAGTCGATATCATGGAATGGGTCGGGCTTTCCGGTGCGGCCCATTGTGCCGAACCCACTTTCTCGAGGAGCGTCATCATGTCTCGCCTGTTCGGTGTTCCAGACGGCATGTCCCGGCGGCATTTCGTGAGCCACCTGGCGGGCGCCGCGGCGCTCGCGACGCCGGCGACGGCGTTCACCAACACCCTGTGGGCCAATGCCGCCGACATGAAGAAGCGGCACAAGGCCGCCATCCTCCTGTGGATGGGAGGCGGCCCCAGCACCATGGACATCTGGGATCTCAAGCCCGGTGCACCGACCGGCGGTGAATTCAAGCAGATCTCGACCAGCGCCGACGGCGTCGCCATCAGCGAGCACATGCCGCTCATGGCCAAGCAGATGCACCACATGGCCATCGTGCGGTCGATGAGCACCCGTGAGGCCGACCACATGCGCGGCCGCTACTACATGCACACCGGCTACGTGCCGAATCCAAACGTCGAGCATCCGGGCTACGGCTCGGTGATCGCGCACGAACTCGCCGATCAGGTGGCCGACCTCGAGATCCCGCCCTTCGTGTCGGTGGGCGGCGGCAGCGTGGGCGCCGGGTTTCTCGGGATGACCTGGGCGCCGTTCGTCGTCGACTCCAACGGCAACGTGCGGAACCTCGACGGGGGCATCGACCGGGCGCGGCTCGATCAGCGGCTCGCGATGCTCTCGGCGATCGAAGACAAGTTCATCACCGAGAAGCGGGGGGGCGCGAGCCTCGAGCACAAGAAGGTGCTCGAGAAGACCACGAAGCTGATGTCCAGCAGTCAGATGGAGGCCTTCAAGGTCTCCACCGAACCGAAGCAGATGCTGGAGAAGTACGGCGAGAACGGCTTCGGTCGCGGCTGCCTGCTGGCCCGCCGGCTCGTGGAGCGGGGCGTGCCGTTCGTGGAGGTCGATCTCGGCGGCTGGGACATGCACGCCGACATTTTCGCGACGTTGCGGGACCAGCGGCTGCCCGTGCTCGACCAGGCCATGAGCGCCCTGGTAGGCGACCTGTCGGATCGCGGCATGCTCGACGACACCGTGATCATGTGGATGGGTGAGTTCAGTCGCACGCCGAACATCAACGGCGGTGGCGGCCGCGACCACTGGGCGCGCAGCTGGAGCACGGTGGTGGGCGGCGGCGGGTTCAAGCGGGGCATCGTGGTCGGCGAGACGAGCGCCGACGGCAAGGAAGTGGTGACGGAGCCCTATACGTCGCAGGACCTGATGGCGAGCGTGCTGAAGGCGCTCGGCATCTCGCTCGAGACGACCTTCACCGCCAAGAACGGGCGGCCGATGAAGATCGCCAACTCCGGCAAGGTGATCAAGGAACTGTTCGCCTGAGCCAGTCCTCGGCCGACCGGTCTTGCGGAATGACACAGGCGCGGCCCCCGTCGGAATCGGCGGGGGCCGCCGGTGTTTCCGGCCCTCCGGGCACGACGGCCGCCGTGCTTCGGCTCGTGCTGCCGGTGCTGGTCGAACAGGTGCTCGCCCTCTCCGTCGGCTTCACCGACAAGTGGCTTGCGGGCAACCTTTTCCCCGGCGCCGAGCCGCTGGCGGCGGTCGGCCTCGTGGCGTATGGCCTCGGCTTCCTGCCGGTGATGTTCGCCGTGCCTGCTGTCGCCGCGACGGCGCTCGTGGCCCGGCACGTCGGCGCGGGTGACCTGGCCGGTGCGAGACGGACGGCGACCCATGCGTTCCTGATCGGCGGTGCGGTGACGGTCCTGGCCATGGCCTGCGCCGGGGTCGGCGGCGGCTTCGGGGGCACGCTCGGCCTGCCGGCCGACAGCGCGGCACTGGCCGACCGGTATCTGGCGATCGTGTTGGCGGGGCTGCCGGCGATGCTCGTGATTCACGTCGGCGTCGCGGTGCTCCGCGGCGCCGGCGACATGGTGGCGGGCCTCGTCGCGATGTCGGTGGTCAACCTGGTCAACGCCGGCCTGAGCTTCGCCCTGGGCGCCGGGGCCTGGGGCCTGCCCAGGCTCGGCTGGGACGGCCTGGCATGGGGCACGCTCGTGGGGCACATGTGCGGGGCGGTGGTCGTCGGATCGCTGCTCTGCCGGCGTCGGTCTGGACTGCGTCCGGCCTGGGCGGATTGGCGGCCGCGGCGAGAGTGGCTTGGTCGGCTGCTCCGCGTTGGTCTGCCGGCCGGTGTCGATGCCGCGGCCAACGCGGCCTGTCATCTCGCGTTTCTGGGCATCGTCAACCGCCTCGGCAACGTCGATGCGGCCGCCCACTCCGTCGCGATCACGATCGAGTCGCTCTCCTTTCTGCCGGGCAGCGCCTTCGGCGTGGCCGCGGCCACGCTGGCCGGCCAATACCTCGGCGCCCGTGACGAACGTCGGGCCCGCCGCAGTGTCTGGCTGTCCGCGGTCGTCTGCGGCCTGCTGATGTCGTCGGTCGGGGTCGGATTCCTCGCCCAGGCGGAACCACTCGCTGCCTGGTTCACCGGGGGCGTCGGCCGGCAGCCCGCGGTGGCGGCCCTGACGGCGACGCTCGTGCGAATCGTGGCCTTCGCCCAGCCGCCGCTGGCCCTGCTGATGGTCTGCTCGGGCGGCCTCCGAGGCGGCGGGGCCACCCGCCCGCCGCTGATCGTGAACTTCCTGGGTCTCACGGCGATCCGGCTGCCACTGGCCCTGGTGCTTGCCTGGCCGGCGGTCACACTGCCGGCGGGCCTGGGCACGATCCCGGGCTGTGGCCTCGGGGCGGTCGGTGCCTGGTATGCGATGGCGGCCGATCTCACCGCGCGCGGCGTCGCCATGCTCATCATCTTCTCACGGCTGCGATGGTCGCGAGTGAGGGTGTGAGCCGACGGGATTGGCATGGCCTTGCCCATCACCGACGCTACACTTTGCTCAGGCGGCCGTGGCGGCAGTGCATCGCGAGGAGGCAGTCAACGGATGGCAGCGGTGGATCTCGACGTCGAGCACTGGAGTTCGGCCGACGCGGCCGAGTTGTACGAAGTATCCCGCTGGGGCAACGGGTATTTCTCGGTTGGCCCGACCGGCCACCTGCTCGTCCATCCCGACAAGAACCCCACCAAGAGCATCGACCTCAAGTCGCTCGTCGATCGGCTCCAGGTGCGGGGGATCGATCTGCCGATCCTCTTGCGGTTCGCCGAGATCCTCCAGCATCGGCTCGGGGAGATCCACGGCGCCTTCTCCGCGGCGATGAAGGAGGGCGGCTACCGCGGCGACTACTGCTGCGTCTACCCCGTGAAGGTCAACCAGCAGCGGCAGGTGGTGGAAGAGGTGCTGCAATTCGGCAAGCCCTACCGCTTCGGCCTCGAGGCCGGCAGCAAGCCGGAATTGCTCGCCGTCATCGCGATGGCCGACAACGAGACACCGATCATCTGCAACGGCTTCAAGGACGCCGAGTTCATCGAGACGGCGATGCTCGCGCAGAAGATCGGGCGGCACATCATCCCGGTGGTGGAGCGATTCTCCGAGCTGCAGCTGATCCTCGACTATGCGGAGAAGCTCGGCGTGCGGCCGCGGATCGGGATGCGGGTGAAACTGGCCACCCGCGGCAGCGGCCGCTGGCAGTCGTCGGGGGGCTTTCGCAGCAAGTTCGGGCTCACCGCGAGTGAGATCGTGAAGGGGCTCGAGCTTTTGGCGTCGAAGGGGCTGGAGGACTGTCTCCAATTGCTCCACTTCCATCAGGGGAGCCAGATCACCAACATCCGCCACATCAAGGCGGCGCTCAACGAGGCGTCGCGGATCTACACGGAGCTGGTGAAACGCGGCGCGGGCCTCAAGTACATCGACGTCGGCGGCGGGCTCGGCGTGGACTACGACGGCTCGCAGACGAACTTCGAGTCGAGCGTGAACTACAGCCTGCAAGAATACGCCAACGACGTCGTGTCGCACGTGCAGAACGCCTGCGACGAGGCGGGCGTGCAGCATCCCACGATCGTGTCGGAGAGCGGGCGGGCGATCGTCGCCTACCACAGCATGCTGATCTTCGGCGTGCTCGGCGTGTCGGAGCAGGGGGGCAAGGGGGACGTGGTCGAGCCGCCGGCCGACGCCGAGCAGCCGCTCCACGACCTCTGGGAGACGCACCAGGGCATCAACGTGCGGAATGTGCTGGAGAGTTATCATGACGCCCAGCAGGCGCTCGACACGGCGATGAACCTCTTCGCCACCGGCTACCTGCCGCTCGACCAGCGGTCGGCCGTGGAAAACATCTACTGGGCGATCTGCCGCAAGATCTCCCGGCTGACGAAAGGCATGGAATACGTGCCGGAGGAACTCGAGGGGCTGCAGGCCTCTCTCTCCGACACCTACTTCTGCAACTTCTCGCTCTTCCAGTCGATCCCCGACAGCTGGGCCATCAAGCAGCTTTTTCCCGTGATGCCGATCCACCGGCTCAACGAGCGGCCCACCCGGGCGGCCGTGCTCGGCGACGTCACCTGCGACTCCGACGGCAAGATCGACCAGTTCATCGACCGCCGTGACGTGAAGCGGACGCTGCCGCTGCATGGCTGGCAAAACGAGCCCTACTATCTCGGCGCGTTCCTCATCGGCGCCTATCAGGAGATCCTCGGCGACCTCCACAACCTCTTCGGCGACACCAACGCCGTGCACGTGAGCACCGACGAGCGGGGCGAGGCGGTGGTCGATGCCGTGATCAAGGGCGACACCGTGCGGGAGGTGCTCGACTACGTCGAGTTCGACCCCAACGACCTCGTGCAAAAACTCCGGCAGTCGATCGAGCAGGCCGTCCGCGAGGGCCGGATCTGCGACGGCCAGGCCGGCAGGTTCCTCAAGTTCTACGAAGAAGGCCTCGGCGGCTACACGTATCTCGAGGAGCCGGGCTAAGTGCTCCGCGCAGATTTCGTAGCCACAGCAAATGTGGGTCTGCGTTCAGTCGCCCCTCCCGGGACGCGTGAGGGGCTGCCCGTGCCCCAGGAGCCGGCGTATGCCGCCGAGCGCAGGCAGGATGCCGAAGCGAAGGCGGCATCCGAGCGAGCGAAGAACAGGATGTTCGTAGCGAGCGTCCGGCGACGGGGCATGGGCAGCCCCGAACCCACGCCAGTTGACGTAAACCGCCGGTCGGGGGCACGTGCTCGCCGCCGGCGGATTTTGACGATTCGCGCTCAACTGATGTGGTCCGCCAACTGTGCCAGTCAAAATTCACCGGCGGCTGCGCGCGACCCCCAACCAGCTCCTCGTCTCATGCTGACAATGCAGCCCCGAACCTACGCGAGTTGACTGAAACGAGGCGCCCATGCACCTGATTCGCGTCGGTGGGGCGGCGGTCAATCAGACGCCGCTGGACTGGGACGGCAATCGCGACCGGATCGGGGCCGCGATCGCCGCGGCCCGTGCCGCCGGTGTGTCGGTGCTCTGTCTCCCTGAACTGTGCATCAGCGGCTACGGCTGCGAGGACGCGTTCCTCTCGCCGGGTGTGCAGCGGATGGCCTGGCAGGTACTCGGTGAGATCCTGCCGCAGACGGCCGGCATGGCCGTGGCGGTCGGCCTGCCGGTGCGGTTCGAGAACGCCGTCTACGACGCCGCGGCGCTGCTGGTCGATGGTGAACTGGCCGGCATCGTCTGCAAGCAGCACCTCGCGGGCGAGGGCATCCACTACGAGCCGCGGTGGTTTCGCCCGTGGACGCGGGGCCGGGTCGATCGGCTCACGATCGACGGCACGACCGTGCCCATCGGCGACCTGCGGTTCGACTGCGGCGGCGTGCGGATCGGGTTCGAGATCTGCGAAGACGCGTGGGTGGCGAGCCGTCCCGGCGCGAGCCTGGCGGCCCGCGGGATCGACATGATCCTCAATCCGTCGGCGAGCCATTTTGCCTTCGGCAAGGACGAGATCCGGCGGCGATTCGTGGCGGAGGGTTCGCGGGCCTTCGGCGCGGCATACGTCTACGCCAACCTCGCGGGCAACGAGGCGGGGCGGGCGATCTACGACGGCGGGGTGATCGTGGCCTCCGGCGGCGCGATCGTGGCGGCGGGGCGGCGGTTCACGTTCGGCGACCAGGCCCTCACGACGGCCGTGATCGACGTCGATGCCAACCGGCTCGTGCAGGTGCGGGCGCCGGCCGCCGCGGTCGATGACGGCGACGGCTGCGTGGCGGTGCCGTTCGGGCCACCGACGCTGACCCCGGCACGCGACGAGCCGGGCGATCGCCGCGACGCCTGGGAACGCGGGCCGCACGTCAAGGAAGAGGAGTTCGCGCGGGCCGTCGCTCTCGGGCTGTTCGATTATCTCCGCAAGAGCCGGTCCCGCGGGTTCGTGGTCTCGGCCAGCGGCGGCGCCGACTCCTCGGCCGTGGCCTGTCTCGTCGCCCTGGCGATGCGGCTGGCGAGCCGTGAACTCACCGTCGTCGGTGCCGCGACGCGACTGGGGATGAGCACTGCGGTCGGCGGACTGGCCGGCGCCGACGTCCGGTCGCTGGTCGCCGCCACGCTGATGTGCGTCTACCAGTCCACCGCCAATTCCGGCCCCGTCACGCGGGCGGCCGCCCGCGGGGTCGCCGAGGCGGTCGGAGGCACGTTTCACGAGTTGGACGTGGAGCCGATCGTGCGCGGGTACGAGGCGCTCGTGACCGCCGCGATCGGGCGGCCTCTCGCCTGGGACCGCGACGACGTGGCCCTGCAGAACATCCAGGCCCGCGTCCGCGCCCCGGGCGTGTGGATGCTCGCCAACATCACGGGCGGCCTGCTCGTCTCGACGAGCAATCGTTCGGAGGCCGCGGTGGGCTATGCCACGATGGACGGCGACACCTCCGGCGGCATCGCGCCGATCGCCGGCATCGACAAGGCCTACCTGCGCCGCTGGCTCGTGTGGCTCGAGCAGGACGGCCCGGAGGGGGTCGGCCCGGTGCCGGCGCTCGCCGCCGTGAATGCCCAGGCCCCGACGGCCGAACTGCGGCCGCCGGCGTCGGGCCAGACCGACGAGGCCGACCTCATGCCCTACGACGTGCTCGATGCGGTGGAGCGGTTCGCCATCCGCGACAAGCAGACGCCGCTCGAGGCCTGGCGGCGGCTGGTCGTGGAGTTTCCGCATCACGCGCCGCGGCAGCTCGCGATCTGGACGGAGCGGTTCTTCACGCTCTGGAGCCGCAACCAGTGGAAGCGGGAGCGGTATGCCCCGTCGTTTCATCTCGACGACGAGAACCTCGACCCGAAGACCTGGTGCCGGTTCCCCATCCTCTCCGGCGGATTCACCCGCGAGCTGGCCGAATTGCGGGCCGGATCCGGCCCGCAATCGGCCTCGCGGGGCGGGGGGCGGGGCTGCTAGAGTCACCCACCCCCCCGGGGTTGACCGCCAGTTCTGCCACGTGGAGTCTGCCGCCATGCGTCGCCCGTCCCCGCTGTCCGTCGCGCTGGCCTGCGTCGCCTCCGTTTCGGCCGCGGTGGTCCGCGGCCAAACGCCGCCGCCCCAGCCGCAGCAGGCACAGGCCGTCCGGCAGCCCGCACCGCAGCCCCGTGTGGCCGCCGTCACCCCACCCGCCGTTCCGCAGCCTCCGGCGCTCTCGCCGCAGGAGCAGGCCGCCCTCGATCAGCTGCTGGCCGCCTGGGAGACCCGCAACAATGCCGTCCGCACCTGGTCGTGCACGTTTCGCAAGTGGGAATACAACGCCTGGAGTCCGGCCGATGCCACGGGCGATCGCCTGGCCTTTGCCGAAAGCACGGGCGAGCTCAAATACGCCGCCCCCGACAAGGGGCTGTTTCGCGTCAAGGAATCGAAGCAGTGGAGTCCCGAACAGCGCCGCTACGAGACCCGCGGTGGCGACGCGGGCGAGCACTGGGTGTGCAACGGCGAGAGCATCTACGAGTTTCGCCACACGGAGCGGCAGCTCCGCGAGACGAAGCTGCCGCCCGAGATGCGCGGGAAGGCGATCAGCGACGGCCCGCTGCCGTTCGTGTTCGGGGCGAAGGCCGACACCCTCAAGAAGCGGTACTGGATGCGGCTCGTCACGCCCCCCGGCGTGGCGGACCAGATCTGGCTCGAGGCGCTGCCCCGCTACCAGGCCGACGCGGCGAACTTCGCCAAGGTCGAGCTGATCCTCCAGAGCCGCGACCTGATGCCGTTCGCGATCCAGATCCACAAGCCGGGCGGGCAGGATCGCGACGTCTTTCAGTTCGACCCCACCACCAACCTGATCGACAAGGGGCTCGACCTGATCCGCGACTTCGCCAAGCCGGTCACCCCCTTCGGCTACACCTACATCCTCGAAGACGGCCGGCCGCAGCCGTAGGCCGCCGGGGCGCGATATACTCCGCCGGTCCCGTCACGCCGAGGCGCCGATGTCGATCGTCGATCCCAAGCACCCGCTGTTTCAGCTGCTCAAGCACGACCAGCGGTACACCCTCGAAGCGTATCTGTTCATCCTCGAGGCGCTCTCGTACGCCCAGGAGTCGCTGGGGCTGGGCCAGGAGCCGGCCCTCGAGGAACTGGAGTCGCTGCGTGGTGGCGAGGCCGAACCATCGGCCAGGCCGCGGGCGCGGGGCGGGAAGGGCCGCCGCCGGCAGGCGGAGCAGCATGTGTCGGGGCAGCAGTTGTGCGAGGCGGCGCGGCTCTACGGCCTGCAGCAATACGGCTACCTCGCGCCGAAGGTGCTCTCGACCTGGGGCGTGCGAACCACCGCCGACTTCGGCGAAATCGTGTTCAACATGATCGACATCGGCCAGATGCGAAAAACCCGCTCCGACAAGCGGGAAGACTTCCACCACGTCTACGAGTTCGGGGAGGCGTTCGCCCGCGACCTCTCGTTCGTCGTGCCCGACTCCGTCTGAAGCGAGGCCCGCGATGACAAGCGGCGGTGGTCCAGCGTTCGTGGCGGCCATCGTCGTCGAGATCGGCTGGCTGGGCGTGCTCGCGTGGATGGCGTGGCGGGCCCCCGTGTGACCACGTGACCATGCCCTTCGAATCGTCCATTCACCTGTGGGTCGTGCTGCTGACGCCGGGGCTGTACCTCCTGTGCGTCGGCCTCTTTCACCTGCGCCAGCGTCCGGTGGCCGTGTCCGGCGGCCTCGATCTCGCGCTCCTGGCGGCCGCGACGGCGGGGCCGATGATCGCCGGACCGCTCGACATCCTGCAGCCGGCAGGCACGGTCTGGCCCTGGCGGCTCGTCGTGCCGGTGGTCAGCTTCGCGTTTTTGACGGCGATCGCCCTCCTGGCCACGCGGCCGCGGCTCGTCGTCTACAACGTTTCGCTCGATCGCCTCCGTCCGGTCGTGGCCGAGATCGCGGCCCGTCTCGATCCCGAAGCCCGCTGGGCCGGCGAGACGGTGGCGTTGCCGGGCCGGGGTGTCCAGGTGCATCTCGAAGGCCGCGGCGGCATGCGGAGCATGAGCCTGGTGGCGATCGGCGCCAAAACCTCGCCCGAGGGCTGGGCCGACGTCACCCGTCGCGTGCGGCACGCCGTGCGGCGGGTGCGGGTGCGACGAAGTCCGTGGGCGGCCGCGTTCATCGGCTGCGGTTGCCTGCTGCTGGCGGCGTCGGGCTGGCTCGTCGTGGCCGGGGCCTTTCGTGCCGCCGCGGCCCCCGCCCCGGAACCGCCCGCCACGGTGCAGCCTGCCGCCGAGGCTGGAATCCACCGGAGTCTGAACCGTGACCTTGTGCGATGCCGCCGAGAGGCCGCCGTGGGACCGGCCTGAGTGGATCACTCGGGCGGATCTTCTGCTGTCATCGTTCGCGAACCTGCTCGGCCGGGAACTCGTGTCGCGGGCAGGCTCGCCGCGGGACCGGGCGCGGCGGTTGTTCGAGGCCCCGTTCGTCGTCGTGGCGCACGACACCCGGGCGGATCCGATCCTGAACTACGGCAATGCCGCGGCCCTCGCCCTTTGGGAAATGACCGCGGACCGCTTGATGCGGACGCCCTCACGGCTGACGGCGGAGCCGATGCACCGTGACGAGCGGGCCAGGCTGCTCGAGCGGACCAGGCGGGACGGCTACGTGGACGACTATGAGGGCGTGCGAATCTCGTCGACCGGGAGGCGGTTTCGGATCGAGCGGGCGATCGTCTGGAACGTGGCGGATGCGGCGGGGAACCACCGGGGTCAGGCCGCGACGTTCAGCGACTGGAAGGTGCTGTCGTAGACACGCCACTTGGACGCCGGCCCCCGAGCGTCTCTACTATGCCCGCGTTCCACCGACCCGTTTCACTCCCCCGGAGAAAGTGCCATGTCGATCGACAAACTCGTCGTGATGTTCGTTGCGTGTGTGGCGTCGATGTGCGTCGCCTCCGCTGCCCGGGCCGCCGCTCCGCTCGCCGGCGAGATGAAGTCGATCGACGGCAAGCCGGTTGATCTGGCGACCTACAACGGCAAGGTGGTGCTCGTCGTCAACGTCGCCAGCCGCTGCGGCTACACGGGCCAGTATGCCGGCTTGCAGAAACTCTACGACGCCTACAAGGACAAAGGCTTCGTGATCCTCGGCTTCCCGGCCAACGACTACGGCGCTCAGGAGCCCGGCACGGATGCCGAGATCGCCAGCTTCTGCTCGACCAAGTACGGCGTCACGTTCCCGATGTTCTCGAAGATCACCGTGAAGGGGCCCGGGAAGGCTCCGCTCTATCAGACGCTCACGGAGTCGGCCGATCCCAAGGGGGAAGTGGCCTGGAACTTCGAGAAGTTCCTGATCGGCAAGGACGGCTCCGTGATCGGCCGGTTCAAGTCGGGTGTCTCCCCGGAAAGCCCCGACCTCGCCAAGGCCATCGAAGCCGCCCTCGCGAAGTAGAAAGCGCAGTCCGGTGACGCGCCAGGCAGCCGGCCTCTCCACAGCGGGAGGCACGGGGGTCGGTGCACGCCCGAGGAGCATTCGGACCGAGTCTTCGAGGTCCACGGCGACGAGACGTGTGCCGCCCCCGAGCCGGCATTTTTTCGCCCGGAACGGCGGTCGGGCCGCGGGCTGTGCCGATGGTTGACCACCCCGGCTGGCCGGGTATGTTCAGGCTTCTCGCAGGGCTTTTTTGCGGGCTGGTTCGCGTGGAGATTTCGACTTGGCAGACGCTGACACGCCGGGGGATTCCGGTGCCGAAGAAACGGATGGCCTCCGCGACATCTCCGGTGGACGGCTGATCGAACTGCCGATCGAGCAGGAACTCAAGGACAGCTACCTCACGTACGCGATGAGCGTGATCGTGAGCCGGGCCCTGCCCGACGTCCGCGACGGGCTCAAGCCCTCGCAGCGGCGGATCCTGGTTGCGATGAACGATCTGAATCTGTCTCCCGGCGCAGCCCGCGTGAAGTGCGCCAAGATCTCCGGTGACACGAGCGGCAACTACCATCCGCACGGCGAGAGCGTGATCTACCCCACGCTCGTCCGCATGGCCCAGGAATGGAACATGCGGCACGTGCTGGTGGACAAGCAGGGCAACTTCGGCTCCATCGCCGGCCTGCCCGCCGCCGCCATGCGATACACCGAGGCGCGGCTCTCGCCGATCGCGGCGATGATGCTCGACGACCTCGAACTCGACACCGTGGACTACGTGCCGAGCTACGACGAGCGGAACACCGAGCCGGTGGTGCTGCCGAGCCGCTTTCCGAATCTCGTCGTGAACGGCGCCGGCGGCATCGCCGTCGGCATGGCCACGAGCATCCCGCCGCACAACCTCGGCGAGGTCTGCCGGGCGCTCGTCGCCCTGATCGACAACCCCGGGCTGTCGATGGCCGAACTGCTCCAGATCGTGCCGGGGCCCGACTTTCCCACCGGCGGCATCGTGATGGGCCGCGAGGCGCTCGCCCGCGGCTACCTCACCGGCCGAAGCACGATCACGCTCCGGGCCCGGGCCCACGTGGAGGAGTTCGGCAAGAACCGCCACCGGATCGTCGTCACCGAGATTCCCTACCAGCAGACCCGCGATGCGATCGAGGAGAAGATCGCGGAATTGGTGAACGAGGACCGGATCAAGGGCATCTCGGCGATCCGCAACGAGAGCGACCTCAAGGAGCCGGTGCGGCTGATCCTGGAACTGAAGCGCGACGCCGACCCCGACGTGGTGCTCAACCAGCTCTACCAGTTCTCGCCGCTGCAGACGTCGTTCTCGCTCATCTTCCTCGCGCTGGTGGACGGCAAGCCGCGGATTCTGTCGTTCAAGAACATGCTGGAGGAGTTCCTCCGGCATCGCACGACGGTGCTCCGCCGCCGCACGCAGCACCTCCTGCAGAAGGCCCGCAGCCGGAAGCACACGCTCGAAGGCCTGCTCGTCGCGCTGGCCAACATCGACGAGGTGATCAAGATCATCCGCAGCTCGCGGTCGCAGGCCGAGGCGAAGGAGCGGCTCTGCCAGCTCCAGGCGCCGGCGGCGCTCCTGGAGCGGGCGCTCGGAGCCGAGGGCTTCGCCGTGCTGCAGGACGAGCGGGGCGTGAGCGATTCCTACGGGCTCTCGCCCGTGCAGGCCGACGCCATCCTCCGGCTCACGCTCGGCCAGCTCGTGAACCTCGAGCAGGAAAAGCTCGGCGGCGAGCACCGCGAGCTGTTGGCGAAGATCGGCGAGTTCCGCCGCATCCTTTCCAGCGACGCCAACATCAAGGCGCTCATCCGCGAGGATCTCGTCGAACTCGAGACGAAGCATGCCGACGAGCGGCGGACGGAGATCAGCGGCGAGGCGGGCGACATCCGCGACATGGCCGAGCTGATCACCGAGGCCACGATGGTGGTGACGATCAGCCGGGCCGGCTACGTGAAGCGGACCGCCGCCGACGTCTATCGGGCCCAGCGCCGCGGCGGCAAGGGGATCAAGGGCACGAGCACCGACGAGGAGGATCCGATCGAGCACCTCTTCGTGGCCAGCACCCACGACTGGCTGCTCGTGTTCACCACGCTCGGGAAGGTGTTCTCGATGCGGGTGTTCGAGCTGCCCGAGCTGGCCCGCGACGCCAAGGGGCGGGCGCTCGTCAACCTGCTCGAGTTCGAGCCGGGCGAAAAGGTGGCCGACTGCCGGGCGGTCGGCGGCTTCGAAGACCCGAATCAGTTCCTCATGCTCGCCACCCGCAGCGGGATGGTGAAGAAAACCGCGCTCGAGCAGTATCGTCGGCGGCGGACGAAGGGGCTGATCGCGGTGAAGCTCCGCGAAGGCGACGAACTCGTCGATGCCGTGATCACGAAGCCGGGGGACGAACTCGTGCTGGCCACGGCCAAGGGGATGGCGATCCGGTTCCCCGAATCCGACGCCCGGCCGATGGGCCGCGACACGAGCGGCGTGCGGGGCATCAAGCTCGGCAGCGGCGACCGGCTCGTGGGCATGGTGGTGGCCGAGCCCGAGGCCACGCTGCTGACCGTCTGTGAAAACGGCTACGGCAAGCGGACGCCCTTCGGCGCCGGCACGCCGGTCTCGGGGCCGGCGCCGGGCGAAGAGGGAGCCGACGAGGGGGCGGAGCCGCCCGCCGCCGAGGAACCGGTCGAGGGTGAAACGGGTGACGACGCCGACGCCGAGGCCGGCTCGAGCGCCGCCCGGTATCGCACCCAGCGGCGCGGAGGCAAGGGCATTCGCGACATCAAGGCGACCGCCCGCAATGGCGCCGTCGTGTCGATCGTGACGGTTCGCGACGACGACCAGGTTTTGATGATGACCGCGCGGGGCAAGATCCAGCGGGTGAATGTCCGCGAGATCCGGCCGATGGGTCGCAACACACAGGGCGTGCGGATCATGCGGATGGACGAGGGCGACGCCCTCGCCGCCGTCGTGCCGGTGCCGCCGAGCGAGCAGGAAGAGGCCGACGCTCCGGCCGCAGGAGACCAGCAGTCATGAAAGTCGGCGTCGTCGGGACCGGATACGTGGGGCTCGTGACCGGCACCTGTTTTGCCGACAGCGGCAATACCGTCACCTGCCTCGACATCAATGCCGACAAGATCGCCCGGCTCAACCGGGGCGAGATTCCGATCTACGAGCCCGGCCTCGAGGAACTCGTCGAGCGGAATGCCCGGGCGGGCCGGCTCAGGTTCACCACCGACACGGCCGCCGCGATCTCGGGGGCCGAGGTCGTGTTTCTGGCGGTGGGCACGCCGCCGGCGGCCGACGGCTCGGCCGATCTTTCGGCGCTCTGGAAGGTCGTCGCCTCGATCGCACCACACCTTCACCCGCAGGCCGTGGTCGTGACCAAGAGCACGGTCCCCGTCGGCACCTGCGCCGGCATCGAGCAGCGGCTCGCGGCGGCGCTCGGCCGCGACTGCCGCGTGGCCAGCAACCCCGAGTTCCTCAAGGAAGGGGCCGCGATCGAGGATTTCCAGAAGCCCGACCGCGTGGTCGTGGGCGTGCGGTCGGCCGAGGTCGGCGAGATCCTGCGGACGCTCTACGCGCCGTTCCTGCGGACGGAGCACCCGTTTCTCGTCATGTCGCCCGAAAGCTCGGAGATGACGAAGTACGTGGCCAACGCGCTGCTCGCCACGAAGATCAGCTTCATCAACGAGGTGGCCAACCTCTGCGAGCGGATGGAGGCCGACATCGACGACGTGCGGCGGGGCATCGGCCACGACAGCCGGATCGGCTTCGCCTTCCTGTTTCCAGGCGCGGGCTACGGCGGCAGCTGCTTCCCCAAGGACGTGCAGGCCCTCGCGGCGATGGCCCGCGACAAGGGCGTGAGCCCGCGGATCCTGACCGCCGTGCATGAGACGAACCTCGCCCAGAAGCAGGTGCTCGGCGAGAAGATCGCCGCGCACTTTGGCGGGCACCTGGCCGGCAAGCGGGTGGCCATCTGGGGTCTGGCGTTCAAGCCCCGCACCGACGATGTCCGTGACGCCCCCGCGATCGATCTCATCGAGCGGCTGCTCGCCGGGGGTGCGGCCGTGTCGGTCTATGATCCCGAGGCGATGGCCAACGTCCGCGGCGTCTATGGCGATCGGCTCACCTACGCGGCCGGCCCCTACGAGGCGCTCGACGGGGCCGACTGTCTGGCGATCGTGACCGAATGGGGGGACTTCCGGCGGCCCGACTTCGACGAAATGGCCCGGCGGATGGCGGCGCGGACGATCTTCGACGGCCGCAACCTCTACGCTCCCGGCGAGCTGCAGTCACGCGGCTTCTCCTACCACGCCATCGGTAAGGCCGCCGTTCGGGGCGGCTGACGCCCGACGGGCAGCGGCGTGAGGGATGTCCATCAGTCGCGGGCGTGCATGCCACTGCACCGCCAGCGGCGCGGTTTGACATGCCTTCCGGCCGCGGGTTCAATTTTGCCCTGGCCTGGGGAGGTTGCACCGCCCCGCCATCGACCACCCGACACCGAGTCCTTTCGCCCTTCCGTGGAGTTTCGCCGACCGTGAAGTCGTTCATCTCAGCCGTCGCCGCCTGTGCGGCCCTCTTCCCGACGCTCGCCCTCGCCACCGACGGAGGCGAGGTCACCAGGGCGTGGCTGTTCGGCCCCTACGGCTTCTGGTGGGCGCTCGGCGTGGCCGGCGCGGTGCTCGCACTCTGGCAGGCCTGGCAGTTCTTCCAGTGGATGGAGGCCCAGCCGGCCGGCACCCAGAAGATGATCGACATCGCGGGCTATGTGCGGACCGGCGCCGACGCCTATCTGAAGCAGCAGTACAAAGTCGTGGCCATGTTTTTCATCGGCATCTTTCTCCTGCTGGCGATCATGGCCTTCGCGCTCGAGGTGCAGAGCGCCTGGGTGCCCTTCGCCTTCATCTCCGGCGGCCTGTTCTCGGGCCTCGCCGGCTGGTTCGGCATGAAGACGGCCACCCTCGCCAGCAATCGCACCGCGGCCGGCGCCGAACGGTCGCTGAACGAGGGCCTGCAGATCGCGTTTCGCTCCGGCGCCGTGATGGGCCTCACCGTCGTGGGCCTCGGCCTGCTCGACATCATGCTCTGGTTCTTCATCCTCTATTGGGCCGTGCCCGCCCTCGGCTTCGCGCCGCTCTCGCTCGAGGAGATCACCGTCACGATGCTCTGCTTCGGCATGGGGGCGAGTTCCCAGGCGCTCTTCGCCCGCGTGGGCGGCGGCATCTTCACCAAGGCGGCCGACGTCGGGGCCGACCTCGTCGGCAAGGTGGAGCACGGCATTCCCGAAGACGACGCCCGCAATCCGGCCACGATCGCCGACAACGTGGGCGACAACGTGGGTGACGTGGCCGGCATGGGCGCCGACCTCTACGAGAGCTATTGCGGATCGATTCTCGCCACCGCCGCCCTCGGCGTGGCTGCCTTCATCGGCGACTACCGGATGCAGCTGGCGGCCCTGTTCCTGCCGATGGCCATCGCCGCCGTGGGCACGCTGCTCTCCGTCTGGGGCATCTTCCAGGTGCGGACGCAGGAAGACTCCTCGCAGAAGGCCCTCCTCGCCGCCCTCGCCAAGGGCATCAACCTCTCGACCGTCGCCATCGTGGGGGCCACATTCGTGATCACCTGGCTGCTCATGGGCTGGTCGCACATGGGCGTGGCGATCTCCGTCATCATCGGCCTCGTGGCCGGCTGGCTGATCGGCAAGTGGACGGAATACTCGACGAGCAACGAATATCAGCCCACGAAGGAACTGGCCGACCAGGCGCTGACCGGCCCCGCCACGATCATCATCGGCGGCGTGGCCGAGGGCATGCTCTCCACCTGGGCCCCGGTGCTCATCACCGGCGCGGCCACGCTGCTCTCCTTCGGCTTCGCCAACGGCTTCGACTTCTCCAATCCGAACGCCTTCGCCCTCGGACTCTACGGCGTGGGCATCGCCGCGGTCGGCATGCTCTCCACGCTCGGCATCACGCTGGCGACCGACGCCTACGGCCCGATCGCCGACAACGCCGGTGGCAACGCCCAGATGGCCGGTCTGCCCGAGATCGTGCGTGAGCGGACCGACGCCCTCGACGCCCTCGGCAACACGACCGCCGCCACGGGCAAGGGCTTCGCGATCGGCTCGGCCGCGCTCACGGCGCTCGCCCTGCTCGCCGCCTACGTCGAAGAGGTGCGGATTGGATTCGAGCGCTGGGGCCAGGCCGTGGCCGAGAACGTCGAAGGCACCCCCGACCAATACCTGACGATCGCCGGCAAGCGGGAGCAGCTCACCGAGGGGCAGTGGGTCAAACTCTCCAGGGGCATCGCCGTGAAGCTCGGACCCGAGCCGGCCAAAAACTCCACCTGGATGGTGCTCGACGAGTCGGCCGTACCCGAGTTCAAGCAGCTGCCGGCCAAGACCGTCGTGGCGAACATGCCCGCCGCCGACGCCCTCGCCGAACTCGAGAAGGCCAACCGCATCGTGGCGGTGAAAAACGCCCGCATGGCCGACTACATGCGATTTTACGACGTCACCCTCATGAACCCGAAGGTGCTCGTCGGGCTGTTCGTCGGCGCCATGATCACGTTCGTGTTCTGCGCGCTGACGATGAAGGCCGTGGGCCGGGCCGCGAAGGGCATGGTGGAGGAAGTCCGCCGCCAGTTCCGCGAGAAGCCGGGCATCATGCAGGGCACCGACACGCCCGACTACGCCGCTCCCGTCGCGATCAGCACGAAGGCCGCCCAGAAGGAAATGGTGATCCCGTCGCTGCTGGCGCTCGTGGTGCCGATCGTCACCGGCCTCCTGCTCGGCGTCGGCGGCGTAATGGGCCTGCTCGTGGGCGGCCTCACGACCGGCTTCTGCGTGGCCGTGTTCATGGCCAACGCCGGCGGCGCCTGGGACAACGCCAAGAAGCACATCGAGAGCGGCGTGCACGGTGGCAAGGGCACCGAGGCCCACAAGGCCGCGGTGGTGGGCGACACGGTGGGCGATCCCTTCAAGGACACGAGCGGCCCGAGCCTCAACATCCTCGTGAAGCTGATGAGCATGGTGAGCGTGGTGGTCGCCGGCCTCGTCGTCCGCTACTCGCTCGAGGCGCTTGGTATTTTCTGAGGCAGGTTTACACGCACGCCAGTGAAAGTGAACCGCCGGTCGGGGGCACGTGCTCGCCGCCGGCGGATTTTGACGATTCGCGCTCAACTGATGTGGTGCGCCAACGCTGCCAGTCAAAATTCACCGGCGGCTGCGCGCGACCCCCGACCGGCTCCCCGCCTCCTGCTCCTGCTGTCCTGTTCCTGCTCTGCAATACGCCGTGAGGGGCTGCCCGTGCCCCAGGAGCCGGCGTATGGCGGCAAGCGCAGGCAGGATGCCGAGAGCGCAGCCGCCATCGAGCGAGCGGAGGGCAGGGATGCCCGAAGCGAGCGTCCGGCGACGGGGCATGGGCGGCCCCGAACCCACGCGAGTCGACGTCAACCGCCTGTCGCTGGCACGGGGCGGTACCTGCCGTTGTCCGGTAGGCTGGTGAGATGCAGCCAGGATTTGCGTTTACGGTCGAGGCCACGGACGGAGCGGCGCGGGCGGGCACGCTTGCGACACCGCATGGGAGCGTGAACACGCCGCTGTTCATGCCCGTGGGCACCGCGGCGACCGTGAAGGGGGTCGATATTGGACGGGTGGCCGAGACCGGCGCCGGGATGCTGCTCTCGAATGCCTATCACCTCCACCTGCGGCCGGGCGAGGCGATCGTGGAGCAGGGGGGCGGCCTGGCGCGGTTCATGGGCTGGAACGGGCCGACGCTCACCGACTCCGGCGGCTATCAGGTGTTCAGCCTCGCGGCGCAGGTCAAGGTGACGGAGGAGGGGGCGTTTTTTCGCTCGCATATCGACGGCGCGCCGGTCGCCTTCACGCCCGAGAACTCGATGCGGATCCAGGAACGGATCGGCGCCGACATCGCGATGCAGATGGATCACGTCGTGGCGCTGCCGGCGGAACGGGGCCAGGTGGCGGACGCGATGCGGCGGTCGCTCCGCTGGGCCGAGCGATGTCGCGCGGCGCATCGTCGGTCCGACCAGGCCCTCTTCGGGATCGTGCAGGGGGGGCTCGATCCGGAGCTGCGGCAGGAGAGCGCTTCCGGGCTGCGGAAGCTCGACTTCCCGGGCTACGCGGTGGGCGGGCTCTCCGTCGGCGAAGGGCCGGAAGCGATGCAGGCGACGCTCGCCGTGACGGTGCCCGCGCTCCCCGTCGATCGGCCGCGATACCTCATGGGCGTGGGCCAGCCGCAGGACATCGTCGCCGCGGTGGCCGCCGGCATCGACATGTTCGACTGCGTGCTCCCCACTCGGTGCGGCCGCAACTCGCTCGTCTACACGTTCGCCGGTCAGGTGCGGCTCCGCAACGCGGTGCACGCCACCGACCAACGGCCGCTCGAAGAGGATTGCCACTGCCTCGCCTGCCGGCACAGCCGCAGCTACCTCAGGCATCTCTTTCTCGCCGGCGAGATGCTCGGGCCGGTGCTCGCGTCGATCCACAACCTCACCTTCTATCAGCGGCTGGTGGCCCGGCTCCGCGCGGCGATCCGCGCGGGCCGGTTCGCGGCCGAGCGGGAGGCACTGCTCGCCTCGCTCGCGGACGCGGGGTGAGCCGCGGGCCGCGACCAGGCGGGCGGTCTTGTCCATGGAACGCCCCGACCACTACATTTGCGGGCTTCCAACGGAACGGAAAGCCTCCCGGCCGGCCGTCCGGACATTTCATCCGTTCCTCCCAGCGCATGCACTTCATCAGTCCCTCCGCCGCCATGCCGCTCTCGCCACCGGTCCTCGTGCCCGCATCGCAGATGGCATGCGTGGCAGTCGTCGCACAGGCCGGGCCGGCCGGGCAGCAGCCGCCCGAGTTCGTGCGTACGCTCGTCAATACGCTGCCGATCGCCCTGGTCCTGCTCGCTGCCTACTTGCTCCTCTTCCGCCCGGAGAAGGAGAAGCAACGGCGGCAGCAGGAACTGCTCGCCGGCCTCAAGAAGAACGACCGCGTCGTCACGACATCGGGCATCTACGGCTCCGTCGCCTCCGTCGATCGTGACGGCGACCGGGTGACGCTCAAGATCGACGACGCGGCCAACGTGAAACTCACCGTCACGCTCGGCAGTATCGCCCGTGTGCTGGGCGACGCCGACTCCTCCCGGACCACGAGAGACGCCTCATGAACCCCGCCTCCTTCTCCAGTTCACTCTTCGCCCAGGCCGCGACGACGGCCCCCGCGGCCCTGCCCGCGGTCGAGGCGCCGTGGTGGCGCGAGGGCTGGGCGATGTGGATGCTGGCACTGGCCTGCGTGGCCGTGCCCACGTTCCTCGCCTGGCTGATCGCCAAGCGGTTTCGCGGCTCCGACATGTGGGGCCGGATCGCCGCCGTGCTGGTGGCCGCCACGGCGGGCGGCCTGATCACGTGGATGGGCTGGCCCCCCCGACTCGGCATCGATCTCAAGGGGGGCGTGATCCTCGTCTACGAGGTGGATACGTCGAAGCAGTCGTCCGCCCGCATCGACGATGCGATCGGTCGGATCGAGCAGGTCCTCGCCTCGACCGAGCCCCGGCTGGGGAGCGTGACCCGCGGTGCCGGTGGCCGGCTCACGGTGCGGGTCGACGCCGCCGACGCCGCCGCCCGCGAGGCGGGCCTGCGGAGCCTGGAGTCGCTCGGCGGCGAGGGGAGCGACCTGCGGCTCGCGCGACGTGGCGGCACGGCCGAGATGCCGGTGCTCGATTTCGACGTCGTCGCCCAGGGGGGGGCCGTGGACATGGACAAGCTCGTCGCCGCCGTCAGTCGCCGCGTCAATCCGGGCGGCCAGAAGGAAGTGACGGTGCGCCGCTACGGCCTCGACCAGCTCGAGGTCATCGTGCCCGAGGTCGATCAGGCGGAGGTCGATCTCATCAAGCGGATCGTCTCGAGCGCGGGCGTGCTCGAATTCCGGATCCTGGCCAACCCCGAGGATCCCCGACATCGGCAGGTGATCGAGTTGGCCGGGCGCACGGCCGGCACCACCGTGAACCTGGAGGGCAAGCCGGCGGCCCGCTGGGTGGAGCTCGACACGCAGAAGATGAACCCCGCGGAGAACCGTGGCCTCGTCACCCGGGCCATGCCCGACGGGCGGGTCGAGGTGCTCGTGGTGCTCGACCGCTTCGACGTGACCGGCGGCGATCTGGGCAGGGTGAGTTCGAGTTTCGACGAGAGTCTCCAGCCCTGCGTGAACTTCACGTTCAACTCGCGGGGTGCGGCCCGGTTCGGCCTCCTCACCGGCCAGAACCTGCCCGATCCGGCCAACCGGCTGGAGAGCCGGCTCGGCATCCTGCTCGACGACGTCCTGCAGTCGGCCCCCGTGATCCGCAGCGCGATCTCGTCGAACGGCCAGATTACCGGCAACTTCAAGCAGTCGGACATCAATTTCCTGGTCGAGGTGCTCAATGCCGGCAGCCTGCCGGCGGCCCTTCAGAGCGAGCCGATCAGCGAGCAGAAGATCAGCCCGCAGCTGGGGGCCGACACGATTCGCTCGGGTGCCCAGGCCATGCTCCTGGCCACGATCGTGGTGCTCTGCTTCATGCTCGCCTACTACCGGTTCTCCGGGTTCGTCGCCGACCTGGCGGTGCTGCTCAACATCGTGCTCGTGCTGGCCCTCATGATCTCGATCAAGGCGGCCTTCACGCTCGCGGGCCTCGCCGGCCTCGTGCTCTCGGTGGGCATGGCGGTGGACGCCAACGTGCTCATCTACGAGCGGATGCGCGAGGAGCTCGATCGCGGGGCGGCCGTGCGGATGGCGATTCGCAACGGCTTCCAGCGGGCCTTCTCCACGATCGTCGATTCCAACCTCACGACGCTGATCACCGGCATCGTGCTGTTCGCGATCGGCACGGATCAGCTCAAGGGCTTCGCCGTCACGCTCGTGCTCGGCCTGACGCTGAATCTCTTTACCGCCGTGTTTTGTTCGCGGGTCGTGTTCGACCTCGCCGAACGGAACGGCTGGCTCAAGACGCTCTCGATGGCCCGGCTCTTCGGGCAGCCGAACTTCCAGTTCGTCCGTTGGATGCGGACGGCGATGGCCTTCTCGGCGTTGTTCATCCTGGCCGGTCTCGCGGCCGCCTGGCTCCGCGGCCAGGGACTGTTCGACATCGACTTCACCGGGGGCACGAGCGTGCAGGTGGCCTTCCAGCCCGACAAGGGGCTCGAGATCGGGGAGGTGCGGAAGGCCGTGGCGGTGCTGCCCGACGTGGCGGTGAGCGCGGTGACGGCGAGCGACGGCACGGCCGACCTGCGATACAAGATCGACACGTCGCTCCGCGACGACGATGCCGTGGAAGGGACGCTGCGCGAGGTGTTTCCCGGCCGGCTTGCCACCTACTCGATGGGCTTCGGCGAGATCAGTTCGTCGGGCTCGGCGCGGCCCGAGTCGAAGGACGGGGACGCGAAGCGGGACGAGACGGCCCTCACGACCACCGTGGCCCTCGACTTCCCCGAGAAGATCAACCGGCCGACGCTCGAGGCGGAGATCGATGCGGCGCTCGCCGCCGAAGGACATGCCGGCGTGCCCTTCGAACTCGAGGCCGAGGGGATGACGAGCCGCACGAAGGCCTACCGCACCTGGGCCCTGGCCACGTCGCTCGAGCCCCCCGCCACGCGAACGGTGCTCGAACGGGTGGCGGCGAAACTGGCCGACACGCCCGTCTATCTCTCCGCCAATACGATCGGCGGCAAGGTGGCCGGCAACACGAAGGTGACCGCCATCTACGCCCTCCTGGCGAGCCTGCTCATGATCGTGCTCTACGTCTGGGTGCGGTTCCAGAACGTGGCCTTCGGCCTGGCGGCCGTCGTCGCGCTCGCCCACGACGTGCTCGTGGCCGTGGCCTGTCTGGCGCTCAGCACATACGTGGCCCCGTTCATGGGGTGGGCCCTCGTGGACGACTTCAAGATCAGCCTCGACGTCGTGGCCGCGCTGCTCACGATCGTCGGCTTCTCGATCAACGACACGATCGTGATCTTCGACCGGTTGCGGGAACTGCGGGGCAAGAGCCCGTTCGTGACCGCCGACATGGTGGACAAGGCGGTGAATCAGACCCTGAGCCGCACGATCCTCACGTCGGGCACGGCGCTGCTGGCCACGCTGATCCTCTACATGTTCGGCGGCCAGGGCATCCACGCCTTCGCGTTCACGATGCTCGTCGGCATCATCACGGGCTCCTACAGCACGATCTACATCGCCGCCCCGATCGTGCTCTGGCTGCAGCACCGCACGGGCACCGCCCGCGATCGGGCCCGCGGCCCGGCGGCCCAGCCGGCGTGACGCGTGGCGGTGTGAACCTGCGACGATCCTGCCGGACAGGAGGGCAGGAGCCGGATCGTCTCCCGCTGAAACCTCTCGTCGCCGACCGCGGCGACTCGCCGGCGGGGCATGCTTGCACTGGTGGCCGTGGCCGGCCGCCGGAGGAGACGTGCAGGCATGTCCGGGATCGCCCGCTCGATACGGTTTCTGGTGGGAGTGGCCATGGTGGCCGGCGGGGCGACGCTCGCGGCGCCGGTGCTCACCAGGCTCGTCACACTCGCGGCGACCGAGTGGGGTCGGGAGGGCTTTCCGCAGCCCCCGGCTGCACCGCTGCCCACTGCCGGCCCGCCGCCCGCTGCCGCCCCGCCGCTGCCCCTGCAGCCGTCGTCGCCGCCGACGCTGGCCGTCGGCATGGGCGAGCCGACTCCGGCCGCACAGCCGCCGGCTGCCGAATCCGCCGCCGCGGCCGCCGTCCCTCCGCTCGATCGCGACTACCGGCCGCCGACGCCGCCCGCTCCGTTGCCCGGCCTGCCGGCCGAGTTCCTCGTGCCAGGCCCGCAGGTCGGAAATGCATACCGTTCGACGCTCGATGTGCCTCCCCCCCCGCTTCTCGACTCACAGCAGCCCCCGCCGCGGGCCGCCGCCTGGTCGAACCAGGGCGTATCGGCCACCGCGGCGGCCTCGCCGCGGCAGGTGAGCGACGTTCCGCCCGGGTATCGCGTGAAGGATGGTGACGACCTGACGTCGATCGCGACGCAGTTCTACGGCCACCCGGGCGCTGCGGCGATGATCTGGGAGGCGAATCGGAGCACGATCGCCGACCCGAGTCTGCTGCCGATCGGGGCCGAACTGCGGCTGCCGGCGACGTGGGCCGCCGGCGGGCCGTTGGCCGCCGGCACGGGGGGGCGGGTGATCGAACCTCCTGCAACGGTGGTCGTGGATCCCGCGCCCGGTCCCCGAACGGCCCCGGTCTCGTGGCTCAACGCCGGCGGTGGGGCGGTGCGGACCGCCCCCGACCGGCCGCCGACCCCTCCACGGAGTGTGCGGCTGGCACCGGGCGAGACGCTGGCCAGTCTGGCGACGCGGTTCTACGGAGACCCATCCCAGGCGAATCGCATCTGGGAGGCGAATCGCGATCAGCTCCGGAGCCCGGAACTGGTGGTCGCCGGCATGGAGCTGCTGCTGCCGTGAGCGATGGCTATTCGTCTGCGGCGGGCGGGGCGACGGCGTTGATGAAGCCTTGAATCAGTGCGGCGGGGTCGCCGCCGGAACGCCGTGGATCGGCTGACCGCAGTGACGCCAGTTGGTCGGCCGTCAGGTCGCTGTCGCGTTGGAGCAGGTACAGCGTCGGACTGCCTTCCAGCTTTGCCGCCTTCGCCGGCGTCGCCTGGCCGGCCCGCTGCTCGAACCATTCGTTGAGTCGCTGTCGCTTGAGTTGGTCGAAGAGCTTGATGGCGTCGCGGTCGTCACGGCCGGCGAGCACCATCAGCGGCAGCTCGCGCCGGATGAGATCGGCTGAGAGCACGGGCGAAACCGTCAGGCTCCGGATCGACCACACCGGACTGACGAACACCAGGCCGCGGACCTGCCGTCCCTGCGGGCCGGCCACGAGATCGGGCCAGGCGGCGTCGTTGACCGCCCACATCGCCGCGAGCGTGCAGCCGAGCCCCGAGCCAACCACGAACAGCCGGTCGATGTCGAACTTACCCTGGTCGGCCCGAAGCTTGATCCAGTTCCTCACGCTCTCGATGTCGCCGCGGACGGCCGACTGATCCCGGACGCGGCCCCCTCGGGTGAGCGTCATCGCCTCGAAGTCCGGTTTCTTGAGCGATCGGGCCTCGATGGTCTCCTCGCCGCCGCCCGCCTGACGGGTCGTGCTCGCGCCGTGGCCGCGGAGATCGGGCGCCACGACCGCGATCCCGCGCCGGGCGAGTTCCTTCGCGAGCGGTTCGACCGTCGTGTGCGACCCATCGAGGTCATGGAGCAGGATCACCACCGGCGGGCGGTCCGTCTCCTCCGGCACCCGGTAGTGCCAGGCGGCGATCGTGACGCCGTCGGACGTCTCCAGGGACAGTTTCTCGACCGGGTCACGCGCCTTCTTGGCCGGCACGGCCGCCGCCTCCTGGGCCACGGCCAGCCGAGCCTCACTGGTCAGTCCGACCGCGAGGGCCGTCACCACGATCCCGGTCGTTACCCTGATTCGTGCCGAAAAAGCCATGCTGACCCCGTTTCCTGGCGGCTTCCTGACGGCCCGTGCCGCCGCGATCCGATACACTCTTCGCGGGTGATAAACTCTACGAAGTAGAGTCTGGTTGGTTCGAGACTTCAATCGCGTTCCGCCGTTCGCAGATTCCGCCGGAGGCTGGCCATGGGCCCGCTCGAGCACGCACGACACTGGTGGCAGCTCCGCACCGGCGAGGAAGAGACGCCTCTCGACGGCGACACGCCGGCCTGGATCGTGAGCCTGGGCGTCCACGTCTGCGTGCTGCTTGCCATGGCTGGTGCGATCACGCCCGCCCCGGAGCCGGTGGTGCCGGCCCTCACGATCCTCCAGCCGCCCGACACCGAGGAGCCCGAGTTCGTCGAGCCGGAGACGCTCGCGATCGCCGAGGAGCCGACCGATGCGGCCGGCGCCGACAGCCAGGAGAGCGCGGAGGCCGCCCAGGCCGTGGCGGCGGTCGTGGCCGAGGAATCGGTCGTCACGGTCGACGCGGCCGAGGTTCTCGACAGCGAGATCAAGGTCGCAGAGATCGAAGACGTGGTTCCCACCGGTCTGGAGGCCAACGAAGACTTTCAGGTGCAGGGGGACGTGGCCGTGGGCACGTCGGGAGCGAGCGGTGCCGTCGATCGGCTCACGGCCGAGATCGCCGCCTCGCTCGAGCAGCGGCCCACGATCGTCTGTTGGGTGTTCGACCAGTCCGTCAGCCTGGCGGGCCAGCGGCGCGACATCGCCGCCCGGCTCGACCGCGTGTTCGACGAACTCGGTGTGATCGATGCCGGGGCCGGCGGCCCGCAGCTGTTCAATCTGGTCTACGCCTATGGCGATGCCGTGACCGAGGTCGTCGGCAAGCCGACCCGCGACATCAGGTCCGTCGTCAAGGCGATCCAGTCGATTCCGATCGACGAGTCGGGCGTGGAGAAGACGTTCACGGCCATCCACGACGCCGCGGCGCGGGCAGACAAGATGCGGAGCAGCCGGCAGTCGCGAAACGTGATGGTGATCGCCTTCACAGACGAGGTGGGCAACGACGAGCAGCGGGCCGACGAGGTGGCCGCGTTCTGCCGGGGCAAGGGTGTGCGGGTCTACGTCGTGGGCGTGCCGGCGCCGTTCGGCATGCGGCAGGTGCAGATGAAGTTCGTCGAGTTCGATCCGAAGTATGCCGCTGGTGACGAGCAATGGGCCGTCGTCGATCAGGGACCCGAGACGCTGCGGCCGGAGGTGGTGCGGGTGCGGTCGGGCCGGCTGGCCGACGAGCCGATCGACTCCGGCTTCGGCCCCTTCAGTCTGTCGAAACTCTGCGCCCAGACCGGCGGCATCTATTTCGCCGTCCATGCGAACCGAGCCGCGTCGGGCCGCGTGAACGACAGGGACACGGCGCCGATGGCGTCCCGGCTGCGGCGGTTCTTCGATCCCGAGGTGATGCGCCAGTACAAGCCCGACTATCTCTCGGCTGCGAAGATCGAGGAGATGCTGAGCATGAACAAGGCCAAGAAGGCGCTCGTCGAGGCGGCCCAGAAGGCCCAGATCAGTCCGCTCGACTCACCGCAGACCACGTTTCCGCGGGAGGACGACGGCAAGCTCGCGCTGCTTTTCAGTGAGGCCCAGAAGGCCGCGGCGGTGCTCCAGCCGAAGATCGATGCCGTGCATGGCACCCTCGCGGCGGGCCAGGCGGACCGGGAGAAGATCACCGAGAAGCGGTGGCAGGCGGGCTATGACCTGGCGCTGGGGCGGGTGCTCGCCGTGAAGGTGCGGACCGACGCCTACAACCAGATGCTCGCCCAGGCCAAGTCGGGGCTGAAGTTCAAGAATCCCGCCAGCGACACGTGGGTGCTCGAGCCGCACGCCGAGGTGAAGAACGTCGGCTCCCAGGCCGAGAAGTTGGCCGGTCAGGCCCGCATGTATCTCGAGCGGGTGGTGAACGAACACCCCGGCACGCCCTGGGCGATGATCGCCGCCGAGGAACTCGCCATCCCGCTCGGCTACGCCTGGAAGGAGACGCACACGGGCGTCGGCAAGAAGCAAATGGGCGCCGGCGGCGGCAACGACGCCGTGGCCGAGGATGCCAAGAAAAAGATGCTCGCCCCGCCGAAGCCCAAACGGCCGCTCAAGAATCTCTGACGCGGCTAGACCCGGTTCGGCTTTGGTGTAGCGGCGGCTTCGGGGCGGCAAAAGTCTCGTGGCGTGGGCCGCAGCGGCCCAATGCTCCTCGAGCGTTCGCCGACCCCTCGCCTACGTCCCCCGGTTTGCCAAGTCGTCGCTCCAGCTACCTTGAATCCGCTCTAGGCTCTGTCTGAAAACTTTATCCGGCCGTCTGCTTGGTCTTTTCGAGCGGCTCTTCGTTGGCTTCGCCCGCCGTATCGCCTTGATACGGCTTGGCTCAGCCGTCTCGATCCGCTCAAAAATCCGCGGCGCAGCCGATCCGGCCCAGTTCTCAGACAGAACCTAGAACGTGAGCGACTCTTCCGCGAACGTCTCGCGGCTCTCGTATGCGTGGAAGATCCGCGAGATCCGCTGCGAGAGCATCTGGAGGAACATTCCGCGAAACTCCGTCTCCGACCGGTCGGTCGCCGGAATCGCGCTGTTGGCCGGGAAGGCGAAGTCGTCGATCCGCTTCTCGAACGCCATCTCGCCCTTGGCGATGTCATAGACGCGGACGGTGGCCGTGGCCCGGCCGCGATAGAGCGTCGACCCTTCGTGCAGCCGGAACCGCTCCAGGTCGATGCCCACGACGTAATCGGCGTCGAGCGACTTGCCGACCGTCTGGTAGTCCACCCACGAATGCTCGTCGAGCCAGCGGGCCACCTCCTGCTGGCCGATGATCTTCGCCTTGCGGACGTTCTTCTCGAGCTGGGCGTCGATGAGCCCGGCCAATTCGCGGGCAGACCCGGCGTCGCTGAACTCGAGCTCCACGATCGGGCGGCAGACGACGGCGACGTGCTTCCCCTTGAGTCCGGGGAACTCGGCCGGCATGTCGGCCGGCTGGACGAGATAGGCGACCGTGAGCAGCGTGGAGCAGCCGCCGGCGAGCGGCAGCATTGCGAGCACGGCGAGGCAGAGGCAGCGGGTGGTCCGCAGGGTCATGGCACGGTCCTGGGGGGACGGGGAGCCGAACGGGTCGGGAGGGTAGCGGCTGCCCGAGGCCCGCTCAATGCCGCTTGGGGGCCCCATTTTCGCTGGCGCGCGGCTTGGCCAGACCGAAGCCGGGCCCCGGTTTTGCCGCACCGGCTCGGGGGCGGTACAAGTCTCGTCGCGGGACCTCGCGGACTCGGTCCAATGCTCCTCGAGCTTGCACCGACCCCCTCGCCTGCCTCAACTTTCCGGCTCGGGGGCGGTACAAG
>Ga0214917_10000691_pt1 | contig 44065 bp, 45 predicted proteins | sample LL_1208_BB_MetaG_FD_177983 | JGI IMG/M metagenome (GOLD analysis project Ga0214917, IMG submission 177983) | Freshwater microbial communities from Lake Lanier, Atlanta, Georgia, United States - LL_1208_BB | ecosystem: Environmental > Aquatic > Freshwater > Lake | place: USA: Georgia | collected... | reverse complement strand
ACTCCGGAACTTCCTGATGAACCCGATACTCCGGAACTTCCTGATGAACCCGATACTCCGGAACTTCCTGATGAACCCGATACTCCGGAACTTCCTGATGAACCCGATATCCCAGAAGTTCCATTAACTCCTGAAGTTCCACTTAATCCAGATGTTCCACTTGTTCCTGAATTTCCTGTGGCACCAGCTGCTCCAGATAACTCAATAGCCGAGGCATTTATGTAATCATATACAAAGTATATACTAGCTACGCTCAATGGTTTTATTGAAAGCGCAAACCAGTATTGAGTAGATGGTGTGAGGCCGGAAATTATCGTATTAATTTCCATAGCGTCACCACCAATGTATTTGACAGCTTTTTCAGATGTTGCAACTCCTGATGTTGGGTCGCCATCTTGAGGTGCGGTTCCAGTTCCATATCTTAGTTGAATAATGGCGTCATCTTGTGGTTCGCCTGAAAACTGATATGATACCCAAACATCACCGGTAGATTGTGGTGTAAAGTAAAATCCACCTGTTGCTCCTATCATTGATCCGTTTGCAGTAACTCCGAAAATTGTCAACTGTTGATAGGAGTTATTTGAATTAGACCAGTTCATTTGTGTGTTGATTGCTGGTGAAGTTCCGCTAGTACCACTTGTGCTTGAAAAAGTAAAATTCGAAGATGTCCAACTTGCAATACCTGCGTCATCAGAAACTAAAATATACCCATTGACTGCTCCTGTTGAAATTCTAAGTTCTTCTGTTGTGATTCTGCCCCTGACATCTAATTTAGAAGTTGGTAGTTGAGTGTTTATTCCAACAAAATCTTGTTTATCAATTGTTTCAATGACTTGTAAAGTGTTCACAGTTGAATTAGAAACAGCCACTCTACTGTTTTTTAAATCATAGGCAAATTCTTTTGGTGAATTATTAACCAAAATTGATGAGATAACAGTATCTGATAAAGTATCAATTACTGATACCACACCAGAGCCGCTACAGGCAACATAAACTCTTTTATTTACTCCGTCATATAAAACTCCATCTGGGTTATTACCAACAGATACCGTTGCTACTATTGTGTCGCTTGTAGTGTCAATAACTGATACGTTGTTTGATACATAGTTTGATACATATATTTTGCCACCATATTTATCCCAGGTCGCCCCATACGGGTTTGTTCCAACCGAAACTGTTGAACTTATGGTCAGTGTATTTATATCTACTTTTGCGATAAAATCTGGACCAACTCCGGTGACCCAAAGATTTCCGTTATCAGAATCTATTGTAAACTGTCTTGGGGTAGCTATTGATATAGAAGAGGTAATTGAAAGTGAGTTGTTGTTAATTACACTTACTGAAGCTCCAATTTGATTGGAAACAAACGTTAAGCCGTTACTATTGTCGACAATTACACCTGTAGGAAAGTTTCCAACTGAAATTGTAGCCGTGACTGCTTTTGTAACCGTATCAATAACCGAAACATTGTCTGAGTTTTGGTTTGCTACAAACATCTGATTATTTACTGAGTCCCAACTTATTGATATTGGATAGTTACCAACTGATACAGTGGCTACTATTTGTAAAGTGTCTGAGTTGAATATAGATAAATTATTTGAAAGTGCGTTTGTGACCCAAATTAAATTATTATATCCATCGTATTCAACGCCAATAGGTCTATTTCCGCAATTTAGCGTAGAAAATGTATCTTTTGCTATAGCATCAGTAATATAAACAGATGATGTTGAAGATAAATTTTGTGAAGATTTCCATTTAGGAACATAATTAGTTGATCCAGAACTTGTTGCAGACAAAGACAAAACATTCCAAATTGAAGCTGTTCCTAAATCGACATATCTTTTTGATACAAGTGAGTAGGTTACAAATGTCGATTCAAAAGAATTTGAGTATTGCAAACCAAGTGAATCCCCTGTATCGATATAGGCTGAATTGGCAGTCAAATCAAATTGACCAGGGGCTTCTATTTGTATGTTATTTCCTTGTAAATAAACATAAGCTTGAGAAAGTGCTCCTGAATCGGTCGATATCAAAACGTCGTCTGATGTGCTTGAAAAGTCCAAGTCTAATTGACCGCCCCCATTGTTGGATTTTATAACCGTTCCGGTTCCCATAATAATATCTTTCACGCCAGAGTCATTTCCTGATGTTAAGACAGTAGATAAATTCGGATTGGATAAAATACTTGTAACATAATTTTTATCTACTAATGAATGTGTTGAGAAATTTAGAGAATAATCATCTGTGTATTCTAACCCTTTGAATGTTGATATTGGGCCTGATATTTTAGCTGTTCCAATTTCAGCATTAAGATTCAATTTAATCGTATCATAAGTCGTATCGGGGTCAGATGAGCTAATCGTTAAATCACTTTTATCCATTATTAACGAAGAGTATTCAAACCAAGCAAATGTGGGTCCTTTAGTATTTGAAATTACAATAATCGAATTGGTTCCAGAACCAGGATCAGAGTTAACACCTATGTCTATCAGTTCCCTGTATTGTTTAGGTGAAAGTGGAAAGAGTAGCGGATTCCAATCAGTTCCTAAAACAACCCAAGCTTTGTCGTAACTAAACATATTTCGGTCTAAAATCGTTAAGCCATTACCTTCACTTAGTGTAAACATCGTGTCTGAACCAGTTGATCTAATCGAGTTATTCACACCAAAATATAAGTCTGGAACATAAACTGAATTAGACTGAGACGCTACAATGTTATCCCCACCTAATATTACCGTATTTGAAACACCTGGATATATTTTTGAGTTTTTTGTTCCAATTAATACAGCTGATTTGTCACTATTACCCGTTGATGCGGTAAGTGATGTGTTATCCATGACTTTAATTTCGTCTATTTGTGAATAATTAAGTGTAGAATCAACTCCAATTGAAACCCAGCCACCTGGATTTAAATTGTAGATAGAAATGTTATCCCCACTGCCTCCAAAATTAATAGCCGATTTATATGCTTTTGAGAAGAGATTAACCACAGAATTCTGTAAAAGTAAACCAGATTCACCAAGTGCGCTATTATCGGTTGATAATAAAATGGAATTTGTCAAACCTAAATAATCTAATTCAATTTTTCCACCCCCGTTAGAACTTTTCAAATAGGTTTGCGTTCCAAAAATAATATTTTGATTCGATGTGTTGTTTCCAATTGATAGAATATCACTAAGTGAGTATGTGCCTAAGTTTCCTGCTGTTGGTCCTCCTCCAACAAGTGTTATGTTTCCAGAAGAATCTTTTTGTTTAAGTATTCCATCTACATCATAACCTAATAACCATCCTGAAGGCGTAGCGGAAGTAGCAAATGAAAAGGACGAACCAAATGATATATAACTCATTAAAATGATTTTATTTTTATGGTGTATATATTATTTATTAAACTCTTATTTGATAAACTTATTTCAAAAATTATATTATAATCGTATGGTAGAAGAAGTGGAACCCAATCAATTACTCATCAAATATTATCAGCTCTCAAAAACACAGTGGACTGAATTTGACTCATCAAAAGATAATTTTTTAGCAAATGAAGAGTGGCACTATGTTATGTCAAATATCGAACAAAATATTTTTTTACTTCAAAGATTAGATGAAAGGGGTCTTTTATTAGAAAATAATCAGATTTGTGATTGTGGGATAGGGCTGGGAGTTGCCTTATTTGATATTTACCTACAGTCTAAATTATTTAATGATGGAAAAAAGTTCTTCTTTACCGGAATTGAAAAAGAAAAAACTTATTTAGATTTTCTAAAAAATAAATTATTAGATTTTTGGCAAAATAATTTAACTGTTGTAGACGGTGATATTATGGATTTTGATTATTCTAATTTTAATATTGTTTATTGTTTTACCCCTTTCAAGACTCTTGAAAAATTAAGAAAGTTTTACCAAAAGGTTATTGAAGAAATATCTTCTGGAGCATTGCTTATCGAAAATAAAAATGCTGGTCTTGGTATGCATGGTATATTGACCGAGTTGTCGGGTGTCAAAAAAGTTGAAATTGATGATATTGTGGTTTTTCAAAAAATTTAATATTTTGGAATTTTCATATCAGAAGTAATTTCAACTTTGAAGCCAAATCCAGAATCTTCGTCCTGTGAATATTTAATCTCTGAATCGTAACCGCGAGAGCCATCAAAAGTGACCGGCTTTGATCCGTTGATTCTTTGCTGTTGTTTCATAATTAAATCTCTTCTTTTATCTTCTTCTACTTTCAACATTTCTTCAAAGGTTAAATTTTGATCTTGTGTCGGTTCGACTATTGGTAATGAAGAAAATTGTTGAGGTTGATGACCATACTTTCTAAGCAACTGCTCTGCTTCCCATCCGGTGACTTCTCTTTCAGATTCTACTTGTTGTTGGTCAATAATTGTTGTCTGTGGTCTTTGCATGATTTTTAAATTTTATTTTATAATTAGTATTATGATATCAATTTCTTCTCTTCTATTAGCTTTTATTATAAAATCAGACTTCCAATCAAATACATCTTTTATTCTATTTAAAGCCACTTCTATGTCATTATATAACTCAGTCAATTTATCATTTTTCATTCTTAAAAATTCTAGATCAGTTTTAACTTTGCCGATATAAAGATTTGAACTAATAGGTTGTGAAAAAGATAATTTTTTACCCAATTCTATATGTAGTTTTAAGACAATCACGTCACCGATTGATAGGTTTTTACTAGTTTCTAAGTCGTGTAAAGTTTGAGCAATCTCGACTGGACTATCAATTTCTACTAAATCATCAACTTCAAAGTTTGGATTTTCACAAATATCTAAAAAGCAATCCCCTACATATTTGATTGTTTTTTCGTTATTTTCAAATATCTTTCTTAAATATTTCATATTTAATATATATTAAAACTAAGAGATATGAAATATTTAAAGAGATTTAATGAAAGACTTTACATTTATGATCCGGCCTGGGAATCTTTTCTGCCAAATCAAATAATAGTTATTAAAGGCCAATATAATGAAATTCAAAGAGTCCGCTATACTCGAGGAAATATTATGTTAAATAGCGATATGATACAAATAACCTACTATTTTGAAGGTGAGGGGGCTCCTGATACACTTGAAATTGATATCTATATGGCACAGTATGACACTGAAAAATCATATGCTGATTCAACAACCGTGGTTAGTTCTGGATCTTTGAGTTATGAAAATGAGGATCTTACAAAAAATAAAAATTTAAGATTAGATGTTGACATCACTTTTGGTGATGAAATGGCTTGTGAGTTTACTATTGATGAAAAAAGTGGAGTTAATTGTTTTCAACAAACCAGTTATGGTTCAAAGTTTGACCAGAGTAATACTCTATTTGCTTTTGAAGATTCAAATGTGCGAAAACTTGTAGCGTTTTTTAATAGATTTGGATTTAGATTAAGTGATAGAAAAACACCTACTACCGACTTAGGTAATTTAGAGATTGAAGATTTTAATTTTCTAAGAAATATTTAATTTATCCGATTTGATTACCGGGAATGTCCATACATTTATATATATCTTAAAAAATATAAATCAATGGCATCAAAAGATAAAATGTTCGCAATCAGAGTCTCAGAAAAATTATTAGAAGAATATAAACAATTTTGTGATGAGAATTCCATGAATGCTTCAAAAAGACTGAGGAGATTTATGGAACAGGATATAGAAATTTGGAAAAAGAAGAAAATTCAAAAGGATTCCGGGTCACAAAACTCTTAAATCACTCAAAAAGCGGAAATTTAGGTAAATAAATCCTAGTAGTTGCGTTATCTGCAAATATCAAGTGTTTAGAATCATCTCCAATGATGTATTGATTAAGTATTTTGTTATGAGTTGACTCCGGAATTATATCATTAAATAACCTGATATTGGTCATCTTCATATCTGATGCTAAAATTTCTGGAGCAAATGGACCAACTTCGAATGATATAGGGGTTATTGATTGAGATTTTTCATAAACTTTTCTAAGTGTAGTATAGAATAAAGTTGGAGCATCTTGTTCGTCGTCAACATTTCTTTTATAAATCCACTGTGATACCTGACTTGATCTTTGGTCTATATTCAACACGTAGCAATACCAAGTATCTTCAACTAAAGCCGTCGTGTCACCTGTTGAGACATCTAAGTTCCAGGTGTAGACCTCACCTCCCATTTGCAGCAAAATTTTGTCATTTTCTAAATGGACTTTCCAGCCTTTTGTATTTAATCTATCAAAAAAGTGAAATAAATTGTAAATTTCATCTTTTAAATAATTGTTTAAATTAAACCAACAATAGTATCCAAAATTATTAGTCGATTTAAAAATTGTTTTAAAATTTCTATACCTGACTGCTACGTCACCAAAAGTCACAGATGACAAGTCATAATGCGATTTTGAAATAATTGTAGATGAATTCTCAATTAGTTCTTTACTGATTTCTGCTAGATATTCTAACCTAATTGGTTCGTGTGTAAGCGGTTGATTTTGATTTTTGTTAGCAATCGCGTCTTTTTGTTCCGCTATTTCAGAGGAAAATAACTCATTAATAGTTGTATTTTTTGTAAGTTTATCAACTGTAATTTTGATGTCGTTGTCTGCGTAGTCGATATTGGACGTTTTGTTGAATTTTTTTAGCACCAATTTGTAATAAACGGCAGCATTGTTAAAATTTCTAAATTGTTGAGCGTGATCTACAGAATACATCCTGTTTAAGTCGCAAAAATAGAGAAAATCTTCTTTTGCTGGTCTTCTTTGTGGCCCGAATAGTTCTTTAAACTGTTGTTTTGTGACATGGACTTGAAATGTTTCAAATAAATTCAAGTCAAATTGATTCATAACAATCTGAGAGTCCGGAAATTGGTTACTATCTACTGAGACTTTTAATTCACCTTCGCAAACAACATTATATAATTGATATTCGTTTATAATATGATCAGTTCCTTTTTTATCTGGATCTGTGGCAAAGTAAATAACACGATGTCCAAATATCATTTGTGAGTCATTTGATAATTTTTGAAGTAAATTCATAGCTTGGCTCTGTTGATATGGATTGTATAGACCGGCCTTTTCATCTGTTGTCATTTGAGGAAGTGAACTAATATTTGGATCACATCCTGGCCCCCCCTGGCCACCGTTCTGATTAAGCGTAGTGTTTGGCACAAATACACCGTTTTGGTCATAAGTGCCCATTACATTAGATTGGCAACATTGCCTTATACCAAAAAGATTTGTTTTTTTATAGTCTTCTGTGACGTTTTGAAAATCACCTATTAAATTTATGTCCTGAATACTGACAGGAATTTGTGAATTATTTTCGATTAAATACTCGATTTGAAAAAATCTAATAGGATTTATCCTAATAGTTGTGATGTGTTGTTTATCAAAAGGTTCCCATTTTGACCAGGTTTTAGAATTATCTTGAGAATACCTGTATGATATTTTACAACTCTCTGGTATACCAGTTGATGATATGATTTCTGTATCAAATATCTTGAAAACTTTGTATATAAAGGGTGCTTTTATGACAATTGATTTGCCTTTTTGGACTAAAGTAGATTCTCCTGGTTCTTCTTGAATATCTCTTTCTAGTTGACCTTCTATTTTATAATCAATAATTCTGATAATTCCTACCGTTGAAGTGCCTTTTCTTACCCATTTTATTTCAAAATAGAATGGGTCTAGTGGATCTATTTTAGGAAAATCATTGAAGTTTTTTGTTACTGTCAACCATTCTGTCCAGGATATACCGTCTCGCGATATTCTATAATATGGAAATAAATACCTTTCTTCATTTATGCCGAGTGTATCATAATTGAAAGACTTTAAATTCTTGACAAATTTTTGCTCAGAAAAACTCAACACCCACTCTTGACCAGGGGTGCTAAATATGGGCGGAGAATTTAAAGTCTGATAGAGACAATCTACAGATATGTTTATATTATCTATTTTAGCGCTGTCTCCGTGTTGTACGCCATTATTATTGCTCCATCCAAAGGCTATTCTTCTTGATTGAGTAGCGGTTGAGAAATTTACATTTGATGATAAATTTAACTTTTTCCAATCTACATTTGAAAATTCTTCTAAATGTCCTGGTAGAAACTGACCGGGTGCTAGCTGATATCCTTCTGACAAATTAAAGACTCTTACTTTATCATAATAAGAATCACCTCCTACCTTAAGGTCAAAAGATATATCTATTTTTTTTGCAAAAGGGGGAAGTTCAATATCTCTATAAAACCAACTGGTTGAGCTTGTTTTTCCGTAAGTGGCGCTTGAGCCACCATTTGAAGAAATGTAAGCCCCAAATTGAGATTGACCAGTTGCCCCTGTCACTCCAACAAACCATTGACTTGTAGCGTCATTTATTACTGTCCAGCCATTGGCTTCGAATCCAGCAGTTCCTGAAATCGGTGAACTCTCAAAACCACCATCTTGTGATGGCAGTACAAGTGGAATAGTCGTAATCGTAGTTAGGTCAAATTTGTTTGAAAACGTAATTATACCAGTAGTCAAATCTTGAGAGATATCCATATCTTTATATATTAAAAATATTTATTTACAATAATTTTGCTCAAAATTTGTTAAATTGTTAATAAGTTTGTATCTTTGTAAAAATGATATTAAAGTATATCTGAAAAAAAATTGAAATATGAATATTAAACAAAAGTTCTTGGAGTTAACAAGTAGAACTTATCCACACGGCACCGAAAGCTTATTATTTCCAATACTACATTCTACCGCTGATGGTCTCGAACAGGATGAATTTGGAAACCTATTTGTAATGATTGGTAAAAGCGATGTTATGTTTACATCACACTTAGATACGGCTACTTCTCAAAATGTCCAAGTAAACCATGTTATAGATGGTGATATTATCAAAACTGACGGAACGTCTATCTTAGGAGCCGATGATAAAGCTGGTGTGACTATCATGCTTTATATGATACAAAATAAAATACCAGGCCTTTATTACTTCTTTTTAGGAGAAGAAGTCGGGTGTGTAGGTTCTAAAAAATTATCAGCTAAACACAAGCAAGATAAAATCGAAGGTATTAACAAAGTTATCTCATTTGATAGAAGGGGAACTACTTCTGTGATTAGTTTTCAGTCATCTAAAAGATGCGCCTCTGATACTTTTACCAATTCACTGGCCGAACAATTAAACAGCGCCGATGCTGATTTCAAATATCAAACTGACGATACCGGTATATTAACAGACTCTTTCCAATTTGTTAGTATTTATCCAGAGTGTACTAACATTTCTGTTGGTTACCAATCTGAGCACACCTTTGGTGAAACGCAAGATATTAAACACTTAGAAAAACTAGCAAAAGCTTGCTTATTGGTTGATTGGAATTCATTACCTGTTGAACGAGATCCAAGTAAAGTAGAATATAAGAGTTATGGTGGGTATTATGATTATGATGGATATTATGATTATCCTTCAAGCAACTCTCGCCGTTATTCTTCTAACAACTGGGGATCTATTACCAAACCGATTACCGAAAATAAATGGTTTCATGATAAAAAGTGGAATTACGTATCAAAAGTCGAGTATGAAAAGTGGACAAATAAGGTCGTCAATGTTGATTTACACGAAGGTAGAATTCTTGAAGAAGAATCAATTATATTCGATTTTTTAAAGTCTTTAGAAATTGAATTTGATAAAATTGACTGGGATGGCGTGAATTTGAAAATTATTCGAGAAGGTGATTCTGATGCTACCAAAATGAAAAAGGTTTCTGATAGAAATGAACTTATAGAATTTTTACCAGAGCTAGATTATATTAAAAACTCGCCAAACAAATTCGTTGGTAGAAATCCACTGGATTTCGATTACTCTAATGATTACTATGATGATTACTGGGATTAATTTTCAAAATTACATCTTCAGAAAAAAATATATAGTTTAATATGAAATATCTTAAGAAATTTAACGAAGGTGTAAACAAACCTTATAGAAATAAGTCTATGCCCCATATGGGTGGTGAGATTGCAAAGCCTGGGTCTATTTCAATATTTCAACAGGATTGGTTCGAGAAGTTGCTGCCGGATTATTTTATAATACATTCAAATCCTAAACTTAAAAATTTAAATCCGGATTTAACACTTACTGACACTGATCACCCGACCGAGTATATTTTTGATAAAAATGATTGTTCAATAGAGGCTGATATTGTGCAGTTCAATTATTTCTATAATAGTGCTCGACAAGATGATATTGATTTAGAAAGACCAAAGCCCACTGAATTAGACCCAAATGATGCTCTTCAAAACGGAGAACCTTCGATGTTGGAATTTGACATACACTTTGTAAAAAATGAAAGGGGAATTAAACTCCTTGTCGATATTACTTACGGTGACCATATGGCTTGTGAGTTTTCAATTGAAACTCCAAATAAGATAAATATAATTCATTATAGTGGGGTTGGTTCTAAATATGATTCTGAAACACATTGGGGATTTGCTGATGAATCAATAACAGCGTTGTGTAAGTTTTTTAACGCATTTGAACATGGTATAAATATCACAGAGAAAGATTTGAGTTTTTTAGATGAAAAATATGACAGTTATCACCACGTAATTAATAATACCGACCACTTATACAATGACACATCTGATCTGATTCAGTTTGGAAATGCTTATAAAGAATCCTATCAACAAAATGATATAGTTTTGGTTATCAATAATGCAAAATCTCCGCAGTTTAAGTATTTCCCAAAAGTTGCAAGATACCTAAGAGTAAATGATATACCCTATCAAGTAGCAGTTACGCCGGATGATGTTAAAAGAATAAGTAGTGAATTCAATATTATAGGAGCAATTTCTACCGGTTCTGATTACAGAATGTTGAAACCCGAAGACAGAAGGGAATACCAGACATCTGAGTATGCGCTTGAAAATTTAGATTGTCCAATTTTAGCACTTTGTTATGGTTTTCAATCAATGGCCAAATTTTACGGAAGTGAGTTATCAGGTGAGTCAAAAAAATGTGGAAATTTCAAATTAGAAAACCCAGACACTTCACATTTTCTTTTTAGTGGAGTGGATGCTAAAGGGCTTGAATTTAGATTTTGTTTTCATGATTTTCCAACCAGCTGTCCTGATGGATTTTCGGTGATTTCTTATATCGATGGTAAAATTTCTGGTATATCAAATACAAATTTAGAAAGATATGGTATTCTTTTTCATCCTGAAGAATTAGAAGAAACTTGGCCTGTATTTGATAATTTTATTGAACATTGCAAAGAACTACAAAGCAATAGAGAAGTTCAAAAATCATATCAACTGGAGACTTTTGAAAGTTTTAGCAAACGTTTTAAATAACTTCTTCCCATCTGCCATCTGATAGCAGTTGAAATTTACCAATTAATTCAAATTTATTATTCCATTCTTCTGGAGATATTATTGAGATAAACTCACCATTTTTTGACAAATAGAGAAAGTAGATGTGACCTACTACTGGTTGGAAGTTGATTTTTGCTGAATAGAGCCTTTCATTTATGGAAATTTGCGAAATTAGATTTTGATATTCTTTTTGTATCTCGGTAAGTTTTTGAGTGAAGTGAGACTTAAGTGCCTTAGCCTTTTCAAGTTTAAATAGCGAAGTATCTTCTGGTGAAAAATTTTGAGAACCTATTTCAGTTGGATAACTTCTCAGCCTTCTATCTGTCACAAAAGAATCAGGTAATTTTTGATTTTCCATATTATTTTATAGTATATCTGTGGTTAAAGATTTAAACTACTGAAAAATTAATAATATATATTATATGAAAAATTCGGTATATAAAATAAAATTTACAAATTCCTCACTGGAATTAAATGACGAATATGACCGATTTTCAGAGCAAGAAAAACAAAAAATAGCCGATTTAGATTGTGAATCATTTTTTGACTATCACGAGCATGACAATAATTATGTCTGTTTTATTATTTGTCAACCAACCGAAATGAAAAAATATTCTGAAATTTTATTAAATAATTTAGTAATACACACTATATCGGACCTGACTAGTGATATTTTGAACTTTAAAATAGATTTAGAGTCGGAATTAAAGCCACTACTAAGTTCGACAAACTCTATTAAATACAGTTTTTTTGTTGATGATATCAACCAATGGTTGTTGCAAAATTTAGAAATAGATGTTGTTTTAGACAGAATTCTACTTGTAGGAATTGGTAATTTGTCAAATGTTGAAAAAGAGTTCTTAAAAAATTATCATAATTAAAATATATTACTTAAATTTGAAAAAAAAATAACATGCAAAAAATTAAAACTAAAATTTTGACACGGGTTTTCAATGAAATTTCCCAAATCTTAGAAAACGTTTTGCAACATTCTCTCCAACGAGGCGACTTTGATAGATTTGATAAATTTTACCAACTGGCCGCGCAGTTTAACGCCTATTGCGAAGTTTATTGTGGAATTTATTTAGACTAAAATTAATGAGTACATTTATTAGAAGTCACATTATTGAAAAAATTAGAAAAGAGGCGTGTGCTAAAAAAAAGCTACTAAGTTCAATTGGGTTCCTTTATTTTGATAGACCTATAAACTGCAAAGGTCGAATTATTAACCGAATTAATGATTTTTTTATCTATGAAAAAGAAGAGGTAGTTCCAACCAAGTGGCATTTAATAGACGCCACTTCGCTACTCCAGATATACTCTGATTTAAAAGATAATAAATTTTTTACCTACAACTCTATTTCTGGAAAATCACATAAAATAAGACCAAAAAAACATGATAGAAGTTCTAAGGCAAGATTTTAAGGAACAGGTAACCTTAGATTACGATATCACATACACATGTGAGTTTTCTGGTTGCTTTGTAGAAGGAATATGCCGTTGTGGAACAGTTGAGCGTGCTACCGTAAGTGGAGTCAATATATCAAAAATAACAAATAAAATATTTTGTAAGATTTTTGAAAATAACATCACTAATTCAAGAAATAACAAAATAAATTTATTGATCTGGGGTATTTCTGAAGATATGCAAAGATACACAATAGATAGAATCCTTAGACTAAATAAGATTTTTGACGGTAATTTGTGGAATATTGAAATCGCAGAAGGGTATTATGGTCAAGAAATTGGAACAGTAACTATTTTAGAAGAAGTTTTGACAAAAATAAATCTGGAGTTGCAGCAGGCATTTTTGATTTCAAGTTTATCTGAGAGAGTTCAATACCTGTTAACAATCGAGAATGGTTACCTCTTAGATGAATTGGAGTCGATGAATTATTCAATTCAGGATATCGAAAGAGACAAATTAGTTTTTGGAAACAAGCAACATCAAAATCGAGTTCAGAAATTAGACTTAGATTTCTATTCAGATAAAAATTACCACGGCATAAGAGGAGTTGTTATAAAAAAAGGCGATGGTTGGAAAATCATTGATGGGTATCACCGAATTTCTAAATCTGAAAATAGATTTGTAAAAGTTATTGTTGCTGAAAACATCTAGAATAACCAGAATATAACCTAAAATATGTTTAATAAAATCTATAACGAAGATTGTGTATTAGGTATGAAAAAATTACCCGATGATTCAATTGATTTAATTGTTACTTCACCTCCGTATAACTTAAATGTTCAGTATGCTGAGCATAAAGATGATATGACTTTAGAAAGTTATTACCGGTGGTGTAAAGAGTGGATTAAAGAAAGTTGGAGAGTCATAAAACCGGGTGGAAGATTTTGTCTTCAAATTGGGTGTTTTCAATCATCACAGAATGAACCAACTTATTCAACTTTTACCGAGTTGTTTAGAAAAGAAGGATTTACTTTTCGGGAATTTATTATTTGGAATAAAAACACAATTCCTAAAAGAACAGCTTGGGGAAGTTGGAAAAGCCCTTCTAATCCGAGAATATCTCCGCCTTTTGAAATGATTATTAACTTTCATAAAGTAAGTCCTAAGATTTTGGAAAGGGGTGAAACAGATTTAACTAAAGAAGAATTTGTTGAATGGACAAACGGCCTTTGGGTAATTGGTCCTGAGAGTGCTAAACGTAGAAATCACCCAGCACCTTTTCCTGAAGAATTAGCAAAAAGATGTATCAAGATGCATTCTTATATTGGAGCGGTTGTGCTTGACCCATTTAATGGGAGTGGAACCACAACATCAGTTGCTAATAAGTTGAAAAGAAAGTGGATTGGATATGACATTACAGAAGAATATTGTAGTTTAGCAGAAGATAGGATATAAAAAAAGAGAGTCATTTGACTCTCTTTTTTTTGTTATTATTTTAATTATTTTTATATCTTCTTCTTTCCATCATACTGTATTTGGTTCATTTTTCCAAACTTCACCTAATTTCATTAAGTCATTATTTTTCTGACGACTTGAATTATATATATTTAACCATTCTCCAAGTGTAATCATTTTTGGTCTAAATGAAAAATGAGCTTTCATCTTATTAAATTCTTTTTGTTTTTCTTCTTCATTTTTAAATTCTTCTGGCATGACATTACCCATACCACCACTGGCGTATTGATGTCCCATTTTCATTTCACCTGATTTAATATCGCTAAAAGGGACATATCTATCCGATTGCTCTTTGTAAGCTATCCAATCTTGTTCTAACATAGACCATTGTGTAGTTTCTGTATTAATTGTGCTTCCTGAAAATTCAAAATCAACATGTTGAAAGACTCTACTTAAAAGTTTATCACTATCTGTCATTTCTGGATGTCCCCAAAAGTTAGGAACTTTTAAATTAAGTAATGACATCTGAGATGGATGTTTAGACAAATCAAATGCTTTTGGAAAGTTCTTTGAAACTTTTGCTATTGCTAATCTATCTAAGTTATATACTAAGTTTCCATCTTGAAAATAGCTTCCAGTCAAAAGAAGAAAATCTACCGGTGAGCTTACTTCTCTTACCTTATCTGCAGGTATATCTGATAAAGTCATTTTTTTACTCCAAGGTTGTTGACCAAAAGTTGGATTATATAGAGAATACTCGTTAGAAGAAAGTTCATAGAACTCGCCATATGTAGGTAATCCATTTTTCTTCCATAAGTTCAATGTAGTTCTATCTACACCTCTTGCGAAAAGATTTTTAATTTTGTTCCAAACATTTCCAAAAATATTGGCTTCATTTACTTCCTGAGACTTATTATACTCAGTGCTTTCAAATAATTTATAAGATTTAACGTACTTCATATTTTTATTTTAATTTTTATTATATATTAATTTTTTTTTGATTTTTTTTAATCTTCATAGATCCATTCTCTGGAATCTAACTCATCTTTTCTCTCTTTTAAGTCTTTGAGTATTTTTTTATCCCTTAGTTCTTCATCCTTTTTTATTTCTTCTGGCTCTTCAAATTGAAGTCTTTGTTGTCCTTTGCCCTCAACTTTATCCTGCCATAATCTTAATTTAGATACTAATTTTCTTCTTAAATCAGATAAGTCAAGGTAGTAATTATATGATATTTTATCAACAATTCTCATCTCTGATGTATCAACTTTCCAACCTAAAATAAGAGCATCTGTTTCTGTTAGCCATTCAAATCCAATTTTTAATAAATCAGTTGGAACTTCATCATTTGGATCCTCCTCTAAAACTTTATAAACCTCGGTTTCCAAAATTTTTGGAATCCACTCCTCTTTATAATTCTTGGTTAAATTAGACTTAACAATATGCGTGTGGTCATTATAAGTCCATTCTCCAAATTCATCTGATAATTTTTCATACCACAACATATCATCAAATTCTGAAATTTCAATGATGTCACTATCATTTTTATGCATCCAATTATCTTCTGGATCAACATCTCCATCTGAGTATATTTCAACAATTGTTCTTACCGCGTTTTCAACATAAAGATAATACCCATAAGGCTCTGAATAAACCGCATCATCAACATGGAGGGGTTCATTAATCCACTCATCATAAACAATGTCGTCACAGTCCTCTGGATAGTAACTATCACGGTATCTACGAGAACCTACAGAAATATAAATAGCCGAGTCTCTATCAAGATATGAATCAGCCCAATCAGACCACACTGCTTCATCTTCTGGAATCATTCTATCGTGCCATTCTGACCAAACACCACCTCGAATTTCTTCAAAACCACCACCAGTGTCGTTTAAGATAAACTGACCTTCATAATCAGAACTATCACCTTCGTCATTGTATAGCATACCGTCTTCTGGATTATATCTTTTGAATGTGTCCATATAAGGATATCTACTGTATTTACCCGATTTTATTTTAACCGACATCTCGCAATTCTTTTCTTCTCCTACCACTGTCACTGTTGTAAGTGAATGATGGTTGTTATATGATTTGTAATACCACCCTTTTTCTTTTGCGTAGTTTCTAAATTTTTCCACATACGAATCATTTATAGTGTATTGCCTATCCATAAACCATACGCCCTCTGACTTAAGACCATATGACTTGATTGAGTTTAGTTTCCAAACAAGTGCTCGGCCTATTAACTTTTCATCTTCTACTAAGACCAGTAATTTACAGACATCTGGGTTCTCTACATAGAGTTGGAAAATACCTTTTTTTCGAGCCATGCAGGAGTTTCCAAGAGTTCCTTCCATTGAAAGATAGTTTTCAAAGTTATACCAGTGATTTATTTCATAACCAGAAACTTCCATAAAATGTTGGCCCTGTTTTTCTAAAGTTGCTTTGAATTGATTAGTAAATTCTTCAATGTCTTTTGGTGTGAACTTACCGGGTAAAACCGCATTTACAAATCTCCCTAATTTGACTTCGTTTCTGGACTTTTTATCTAATTCGTAGTCTTTGAAAAGATGATTTACATCTGATTGCGAAGTTTCACCATTTTCGATTTTTTTAAGAAGAGTATCTAATATTGACTGAGCGTTTTCATCTGATAAACTTCGTGATTTGGCCCATTCTGTAAAAGACTTTTCAATATTTCTTTTTAAATCTCTAAGTCTGTTATAAGTTATATAACCCTCTCGGCCTAATGAAATAAATGTATTATCAGATTTACTATCCCTATACTCTATATCAATTAGATCTGTTGCTATTTGATTTCCGGATTTTGACAACTTATAGAGAACGTCTTTAAAATCTTTTATAAAGTAAATAAAAGTTTCATTTATCATATTTTCAAAAAGAAAATCATCTTTGAACCGATTATAATCTAAAATCATATGGTATATATTAAAAATTTTTTGTATATTTGATACATGAAGTGGGACAATCCATATATTTTAGTTCTTGTTGGAACGGTGCTATCTGGAAAATCAACCTGGATAAAAAACAATTATTCTGGTATGAATGTTATTTCTCGTGATGAAATCATTTTACAACTTTCTAAGATAGAAGACTACAATTTGGCGTTTCGAAGTGTTGATGGGAAAGAGGTTGATAAATTATTACTAAAAAAATTTATCGAAGCAAATCAGACAAAAACATCGACTATTGTTGATATGACTAATATCACAAAAAAACGAAGAATGAAAACACTAAGTTATTTTAGTCCTGATTTTCAAAAAATAGCCGTTGTTTTTCCAATATTGACACCTGGAGAATATCAGATTAGAAATAAACAAAGAGCTTTACAAGAAAATAAATGGGTGTCTACTGGAGTCATTTTAGATATGATACAATCTTTTGAGACTCCAACTTTAGATGAAGGATTTAATCAAATAATTAATATAACATCAAATTAATATGGAAAAACAAACAGAATTAGAAAATTTGACAATAACTGATATAAATGTTTTTGGTGACTGGGAAACACTTATCTGTGAAAATAGTGGCGAGTATTTTAGAGAAGGCCAATATATTTGTTTTGATTATCTAAACCAAGAAGTCTTTGTAGAGTTCAGTCTTAGAATTTCTGGAGACTTTTGGTATATTCCAGAAAGTTATCTGCAGCCGGCTGAAGGTGAAGTCAATATCACTTCTGTAGCGGTTTCTATTTCCAGTTTCACTATCGATGATGTAGAGATAGAATCTAAAGAAGCCATAAACGAAATGGAACACGTAATTGCTAAAATGTTAAAAAACGATACTTCTTATTTGGCATAATTTTTTTAATATATACTGGCAATGAAAGTCAGGAAATTAGGGGATATAAAACCAAAAATTTTAATTTTTCAGGGTTCACCCAGAGACCCAGATACTTGTTCTGGTATGGTTTCAAAAACTCACAAGATTGTAGACTACATAGTAGAAAAGTGGTCTCCTTTTGTCAATTTTAAAGTAATCGATTTAGCTGTAAATCATAAAAAGAAGGCTATAATTCAGCCGTGTAAAGGATGCGTATCGACTGCTGGTGGATACCATTGTCATTTTAAGTGTGTTGCTTATGATCAAAGGGTTCATACAAATGAGGGATTTGTAGAAATACAAAATCTAAAAATAGGTGATATATTACAAGATGGTAATATTGTTTTAAATCATGTTAGAACATCTGATTCTGAGTTAGTCTATGAGTTAAAATTAACAGATGGTAGAAAGTTGGAATTAACAAATGAACATAAAGTGAAAATTTTATCAAAAGAAAGGTTTAGAACAAAAGAATCTAATTGGAAATTCTTTAGAAAAGAGGAATGGGTTGAGTTACAGAATATAAAAATAGGTGATAATATTCCTTATATAGAAACTGATAATGTATTTAATGATGATGTTATATATAATGACTTTCTAATATATGGATTAATATGGGGTGATGGTACTTTCGTGAATAATACGCCTTTATTATATGTTGATAAAAAAGAATCTGATTTTATAAAGGAGATACAAAGTATTTTAAGCGATAAGTTCGTATCAATAATTGATCATAAAATTGATCATGCTTGTAAAATTAATGATTTATATGATGAGTATAATACTGAAATGATTAAAATTAACTTTGGTACGGAAATAGGTAAGAAAATGATAAGTATCTTACCAAAAACAAGAGCTAAGAATAGAAGATTAAATATAAATGTTTTTAAATCAAACTCTGATATATTTAACTTTTTCAATGGTTGGATATCAACAGATGGTAGTATATCAGATGGTAAGATAAGTCTATACAATACGAGTTATAATTGTTTAAGAGATGCTCAATTATTATTATCTAGAGTTGGTATAAGGTCTAATATATCAGATATTAGTCATAAAGAAATTTTGGTTAGGGGTAAAAAACATCAAAGAACATCTTGTTTAGTGATATCAGACCAAAAATCTGTTAAGATATTTAGTGATAATATAAAATTATTGAATATTAAAAAAAGATTAAAATTAAGTGAATATTCTAATTTAGAAAGAAGGGTTTTAAAACATCAATATTCAAAAGTAAAATCTATTAAAGAGATTGGATATAAACCAGTTTATGATATAGAGGTTTCAAATTCACATCAATTTAACTGCGAGGGTATAAATATTCATAATTGTTCATGTTATTTTAAAGGAGATACCCAAAAACCAGACCTTTTAAAAGAAGAGGGTGTTTATCAACTTCTTCAACAATGTGACGCTTTTATTGTTTTTTCACCTATTCATTGGCACGCCCTTTCTTCTCAAATTAAGGCCTTATTTGACCGATTAGTTTGTGTCAATCTAACTTTGACAATCGATGATGCTAAAAAACTAATGGGTGATGGTAATATAAAAAATCCAGAAATTACTGGTAAATTTGCTAAATCTGGACAATTTGATGATATGTTAAGAAATCATCTTGAAGGAAAAGTGGCCGCATTTTATGTTCACGGTGACGACGGAGCTGATGATTATATCGGAAAAGAATTACCGCAGTCTTATAGCGACGTTTTAGATGATGGATTTTCAAATAATCCTAAGGCAACGGTGATGCCTTATGTCATGCAATTGAAATATTCTGGTGTTTTTGTTCCTGATAACTTGATAGAGGCTTTTTATACTAATAAGGGTCTCAATTATTATGTGGCGAATCAGACACTTTTTAAAAATTCTGAATTTTTCGAAAGAGCTGATAACCTGATAGAAAATCTCTTAAACTATTTAGAAGGTGGTGACAAAGAGACTATATGAAGATTTTTTTTATATTGTTTTTTTATTTTAAATCTTTTTGTTAAATTTGTTCTATAATTTAAGGCCTTAGAGAAGTGTCAGAGCGGTCGAATGAGGCGGTCTTGAAAACCGTTGATCTTTACGGATCCGGGGGTTCGAATCCCTCCTTCTCTGCTTAATATATCGCGGGGTAGAGCAGTAGGCAGCTCGTCAGGCTCATAACCTGAAGGTCGTCGGTTCGAGTCCGGCCCCCGCTACAAAGTTTTCGTAGTGGTTAACTTTCCCTTGATAGGGGGTCTGATTTTATCAGTGTGAATACCTAAATTCACTTAAACCTACAATTTTTGTAGGTTTTTTTATTTTTAAAACTTTTTATTGAATAAGGAGTATAAAAGATACTTTAACAATTTAACTTTTTTATTGATGGGTTTAGAAATCGAAAGAAAATTCCTACTAAAATCTCTTCCAAATAGAGAACCGGTCGAAAAAATCGACATATTTCAATGGTATCTTAAAAATAGCGACAATGTCTGGGAAAGAGCCAGGTGTTGCTACTCTGATGTCAGAGGTTCTTTTTTTGTTCACACAATTAAAAAATCAATTGATGTCGGTATCAATGATGAACAAGAAAAACCACTATCACAGCAACAATACAATCAATTTGTTGATGATTGTAAAATCACACAATCAAAATTTATAACAAAAACTAGATATATTTATGACTATGGTAATTTATTCTGGGAAGTCGACCTGTTTACCGGAGGTCACCATTTGATAATAGCCGAAATTGAAATTCCAACTATCGATTTTAATTTTGAAATACCAAAATTTATAAATGATAAATTAATTATGGAAGTCACTGGTTTCAAGCAGTTTAGTAATAGGAGTCTTTCAAATAAATATACAAAAAAATCAAAATTGAACCAAGTGGTTTTATAAACCAGAATAAAAAATTAGATATAATAAAAAATATAATTTAAACAATGAACAATCAAAAACAAGTTTACCCGGATATCAAAGCTGCTTTGCATGACGATGACGATGACGATAAATTTGGTTCACAGAAAAAAAGTGAGTCAAAGTCTAAGACACCGGTGTTAGACACATATAGCCGCGATTTAACAAAAATGGCTGAGGAAAATAAATTAGATCCTATTGTCGGTCGTGAAAAAGAAATCGAAAGAGTTTCCCAGATTTTATCCAGGAGAAAAAAGAATAATCCAATTTTAATTGGTGAACCTGGCGTTGGAAAATCTTCTATTGCCGAGGGATTAGCACTTAGAATTATTCAAAGAAAAGTTAGTCGTCTACTTTTTAATAAAAGAGTTGTTATGTTAGACTTGGCCTCAATGGTTGCTGGGACTAAATACCGTGGTCAATTTGAAGAAAGAATTAAAGCTCTTATGGCAGAAGTAGAAAAAGAACCAGATGTCATACTTTTTATTGATGAAATCCATACTATCATTGGTGCAGGTGGGGCTTCCGGTTCACTTGATGCTTCAAATATGTTAAAACCAGCGCTTGCTAGAGGTGAGATTCAAATCATTGGGGCTACAACTTTAGATGAGTATCGAAAACATATCGAAAAAGATGGTGCTTTGGAAAGAAGGTTTCAAAAAGTTCAAGTCGAGCCTGCTACTCCAGATGAGACCTTTCAGATCCTAAATAATATAAAAGACAAATACGAATATCACCATAATGTTAACTATACAGAAGACGCTATTAAGGCTTGTGTTGATTTAACTGAAAGATATTTAACTGATAGATTTCTACCAGATAAGGCAATCGATGCCTTAGATGAAGTTGGAGCCCGTGTCCATATTTCAAATATTGTAGTTCCCAAAGAAATTACAGATGTTGAGAAAAAATTGTCTGAAATCAAAGATAAGAAAAATGATGTTATCAGGGGTCAAAGATACGAAGAAGCCGCTAAATTGCGAGATGTCGAAAAACAACTTAATCTTCAACTTGAAGAAGCAAGAGTTAACTGGGAAAATGACCAAAAGAATAATCGAGTCGAAGTAGATGAAAACTCAGTGGCTGAAGTTGTTGCTATGATGTCGGGTATTCCGGTAACTAAGGTAAGTCAAAATGAAAATGAAAAATTATCTAAAATGTTGGAATCTATTTCTGGTAAGGTGATTGGTCAAGACGACGCTGTGAAGAAAATTGTTAAAGCTATTCAAAGAGGTCGAGTTGGCTTGAAGGATCCAAATAGACCGATTGGTTCATTTATGTTTTTAGGTCCAACCGGAGTTGGAAAATGCCATGGTAAAGGAACTAAAATATTAATGTTTGATGGTTCTATTAAAAATGTTGAAGATGTTATAGTTGGTGATTTATTAATGGGCGATGATTCTAAACCAAGAAAGGTTTTATCATTAGCAAGAGGTGTGGATAATATGTTTAAAATTATTCCCAATAAAGGAGAATCATTTATTTGTAATGAACCACATGTGTTGTCTTTAAAGAATACACTTACTAAAAAAATTGTTAATATTCCTTTAAATGAATATATTAACAAGAGTAATACATTTAAACATACTCATAAACTTTGGAGAACTGCTGTTGAATTTGATAGCAAAGAAGTAAAAATAGATCCTTACTTCATGGGATTGTGGTTGGGTGATGGTAATATTAATGAACCTGCTATAACTACAGCAGATCCAGAGATTGCTTCTTATTTAAGTAATTTTTCTAAAAGTTTATCTTTAAATATTTCTAAAAAAGAATTACCAAATAATAGAAGTAGTGTTTATTATATAAACTCTGGAATAAGAGGTGGTAATGAAGAAGATAAATTAAGTAGAAACTCACTATTGTTGAATTTCCGTTCATATGGTCTTATGAATAGAGGATCCTATTCAAAATTTATACCAGATGACTATCTTTATAATTCTATTTCTGTTAGAAAAAGCGTCTTAGCAGGACTTATTGATTCTGATGGTTATCAATTTCATAATTGTTACTTAATATCAACTAAGTATATCGACTTAGCTGAACAAATTAAATTTTTAGCATCATCTATTGGTTGCTTTGCATCTATAAGTGATAAAATTATTAAAGGTGTAACTTATTATAATGTAAATATATCTGGTGATCTAAGTGATATTAATGTTTTATTACCTCGTAAGAAACCACAAATTAGATTACAAAAAAAGGATGTTTTAGTTACAGGATTTAAGATAGAATATCTAGGCAAAGATGACTATTATGGATTTGAGATAGATGGTAATCATCTTTATTTACTTGGTGATTTTACTGTTACGCACAATACGCAACTGGCTAAAGTGTTGGCTAAATACCTTTTTGATTCAGAAGACTCTTTAATTAGAATTGACATGTCTGAATTTATGGAAAAATTTGCCGTATCTCGACTTGTTGGAGCACCTCCGGGATATGTCGGTCACGATGAGGGTGGTCAGTTGACAGAAAAAGTCAGAAGAAAACCTTATTCAGTTGTCTTATTAGATGAAATTGAAAAGGCACACCCTGAAGTTTTCAATCTACTTCTTCAGGTTTTAGATGACGGTCAACTAACTGATTCATTTGGTCGTAAAGTTAATTTTAAGAACACGATTATTATTATGACATCAAATACCGGTTCTAGACAAGTTAAAGATTTTGGAGCAGGAGTCGGATTTTCTACTAAAACTAAACAGGCACAAGCAGAAGATGACACTAAGGCGGTGATAGAAAAAGAATTGAAAAAGAAATTTTCACCTGAATTTCTGAATCGTGTAGATGATGTTGTTATGTTTAACTCACTTTCAAAAGAAAACATTGATGAGATTATCAAAATTGAGTTGTCTAAGTTAACTGATAGAGTTCAGAAAATGGAATTTACACTAAATATCACACAATCGGCTATTGACCATATTGCAAAAGAAGGATTTGATCCACAGTATGGCGCTAGACCACTTAAAAGGTCCATACAGCGAAATGTCGAAGATGTCTTAACAGAAGAAATCATACAATCTAATCCTGAAAAAGGTTCTTTATTGAATCTTGATTTTGATCCATCAACTGAATCAATCAAAGTTACCATTGAAGGTGAGAAAAAGAAAAAAGTTAGAAAGAAAAAAGGTGAATAATGAAGTTATTTGAATTTACAGGATTGGCCAGATCTGGTCACCACGCAATCATCAATTGGGTAATTAAAAATTATTGTGGAAAAGAATTACCTATGCAGGGTAAGTTTCAAGAAATTGAAGATAAATATTTATATTATATAAATGAATCAAATTTTGACCAGCACGAAATCCATCCCTATCTTACCCAACGACGAAAAAGAATACAACACCTGTTTGTTGGGTATGAAAATGTAGAACCTAATTTTTCACTTTTTTCACCTGACAAAAACTGGCAGACACCTTATGACTTCTGTTATGATGGTTTAGACTACCCAATTGAAAGACACAAGATTATTTTAATTAGGGATTTCTATGATAATTTGGCCTCCAGAGTCAAAAAAAATTTAGGTGGAATTTTTGATAATCAAGGAAAAGAGATACAATTCGATATTTCTAATCACTTTATTCAAATCTGGAAACAACAAGCTTATGAGATAATTAATAGAAAGTGCCATCACTTAAAATTTGAAGATTGGATTAATTCTCCAAAGATAAGACAACAATTTCTTTTTGAGAACTTTAAGATATTTGAAATTTGGGACCATACACAAGTTAAGGGAACTGTTAGTTCTTTTGAAGATCTTGATAAATCGAAAATAAATGACAGAGTGTCGCAAGTAGAATTTACTGACCAAACAAAATCATTAGTCAATTCTGATAATGAATTAAAAGACCTTATCTTAGAGTTAGGATATCCTCTAAAACAATTATAATATAATGGACTTATCGTCAAAAATTTGGGTGGCTGGTCACCGTGGAATGGCGGGGTCTGCTATTGTTAGAAAATTAAAAGATTTAGGTTACACAAATTTAGTTCTAAAATCTAAATCTGAACTAGATTTAACTAATCAATCTGAGGTGGTCAATTTCTTCAAAAACGAAAAACCAGAATATGTTTTTTTAGCCGCTGCTAAAGTTGGTGGGATATTGGCTAACGATAAATACCGAGCTGATTTTATCTATCAAAATTTAATGATACAAACCAATGTTATCAAATCTTGTTTTGATTTTGGGGTAAAAAAACTATTATTTTTAGGCTCATCGTGTATCTATCCAAAAAATTGTCCACAGCCAATTAAAGAAGAGTATCTCTTATCAGGTCTACTTGAAAAGACAAATGACGCCTATGCAATTGCTAAAATTGCGGGTATAAAAATGTGCCAGGATTTCAATAAGCAATACCAGACAAATTTTATTTCAGTTATGCCGACTAATTTGTATGGTCCTCAAGACAACTACGACTTAAACAATTCGCACGTACTTCCTGCTCTGATTCGTAAATTTCACGAGGCTAAAATAACTAATAAAGGTTCGGTTGAAATATGGGGATCGGGAACTCCTATGAGGGAGTTTCTCTATGTTGATGACTTAGCAGACGCTTGTCTACATTTAATGAAAACTTACAATGGGTCAGAAATTGTAAATATCGGAACAGGTGTTGATATATCTATAAAAGACTTGGCCTATTTAGTACGAGATATTGTCGGATTTTCTGGTGAAGTCCACTTTAATTTAGATATGCCAGATGGAACATTGAGAAAACTTTTAGATGTTTCAAAACTAAAAGGTTTAGGTTGGCAACATTCAACAACATTAAAAGAAGGAATTAAAAAAACTTATCATGACTACATCACCTAAAAAGGCACTTATTACAGGAATAACCGGTCAATCGGGAAGTCACCTTGCGGACTTACTTTTAGAAAAAGGTTACCAAGTTCATGGTGTTATTAGAAGAACGTCTTCTTTTAACACTGAAAGAATCGATCACATTTTTGATAAATTAAAATTACATTATGGAGATGTCACCGATCCGCTTGTTATATCAAATTTAATTTCAGAAATACAACCAGATGAAGTTTATAATTTAGCCGCCCAGTCACATGTTAAAGTTAGCTTTGAAATTCCCTATTACACAGCTCAAGTTGACGCGCTGGGAACTTTAACTATTTTAGAGGCCGTTAAAAACCACTGTCCACAAGCCAGAGTTTACCAAGCTTCTACATCAGAATTATATGGTGGGGTCGGTTATAATATGCCCCAGACTGGATATAATGAGGAGTCTAAAATGCATCCCAGAAGCCCGTATGGTGTTGCAAAGTTGTATGGTCTTTGGATTTGTAAAAATTATAGAGAATCTTATGGTATGTATATTTGTAATGGTATACTTTTCAACCACGAAGGTGAACGCAGAGGTGAGACTTTTGTGACAAGAAAAATCACAAAAGGATTAGCTAAGATTAAAAAAGCAATAGAATCCGGTCATAATTTTGATGCCATTAAATTAGGAAATCTTGATTCTAAAAGAGATTGGGGTTATGCTAAAGACTTTGTTAGAGGAATGTGGATGATGTTGCAACAAGATAGACCTAACGACTTTGTGCTTGCAACCGGTGAAACACATTCGATTAGAGAATTTGTCGAATTGGCTTGTCACAATTGTGGTTTAAGGATTAAATGGATTGGAAGTGGTAGTGATGAAAAGGCAGTTTTAGAAGATGGAACCCCAATAATTGAAGTTAGTCAAAAATACTATCGACCAAGTGAAGTAGATTTACTCTTAGGAGACTATTCTAAAGCAAAAGATGTGTTAGGGTGGACTCCACAGGTGAAATTCAACCAACTTGTTGAAATTATGACAAAACACGATATAGAAAATAACTAAGCAGATATGATACATATTTTATGGGCCACAATTCGTCCAGAGCAATTTAAAAACGCACACTCTGAGTGGATTCGGCGGTCTGATGCACCGGACAATATAAAAACATATGTCGCCGTTAATTGGGTGGAACATGCTGATAATTTAAGAGATTATTTGAAAAACGATTATATAATAACTTTAAACACCAATAAGATTGGTGTTTGTTATCCTTCTTATCAACTTTCTTCTAATTTAGGAATTAAAATGGGTGTAGTAGATGAAAGTGATATTGTTATTTTTGCCTCTGATGATTTTTTAGCTCCTCAAGGTTGGGACACCTATTTAATAAATAAATTTGAAAAAATGGGAGATGTTGGTCTTATGGTTAGAGATGGTTATCAATTACCGGATTCCTCTAATATGTTACATCCGGCTATTACAATTCCTATTATGACTTACGGTTGTTTAAAGAAATTAAACATGACAATTTACCACTCCTCTTACAATCATATGTTTTCCGATTGTGAACTTTATATGAATTTAAAAGATTTAGGGTTACTTTATGATGATAGATTAAACGACGAGACGGTTTTCGAGCATCTTCACTATGCTGCTGGTAAAAGAAACTCGGATGAAGCAGATAGGGCTTATAATCAAAAGTGGAAAGAAGATGAAATAACTTGGAATATCAGAAAATTATTACCGGTAGAAGAAAGAATTAAAATTAAATGAAGATAGTATTTTTCACCACCTCCACATTTTCTGATATACAGGAGCTTCAGTCAGCTTGTATTAGAAAATTTTTCCGAGAATCACATATAGTCAAATTTGATGGTAGATCTGGTTGGTTTACTGTTTGGTATCAATGGTTAGATTTTGCTAAAAGTTATGAAGCCGATTGGTATGTTCATATTGATGAAGATTGCTTTATCACCTCAGCAGATGAAATTCACAATTTGATTCAATATATGACCGATAACAACTATGATATAGCCGGACCACCAGACGGCCATTTTGAGTATAGAAGTGGAAACCACATGGCTCTTAATTCATTTTTTATGATAATGAATAGAAAATGTATTGACTCTTGGAACAACCGAACAGCAGTTTGTCAATTCAAAAGTGAGTGGATCGAAGAATATCCGTATGAAAAAAAGAACCATTCGCACTATGAATGGGATATGGAGTTCGGATCTTCTGGAAAACCTTTAGGGTTGATTTGGAAGCCTGAAACTGAACCGTATTATGATTTTATGTGGGTGTTAAAAGAAGCCAGATGTAGGTTTCATTATTTAGAGCCCGTTTTTGGCGATGAGTTTCAAACAACAAATTTGTTAAACAACACTATAATTCATATGTGGCACCAAAGAGAAAGATGGGTAGACCGGGTAGTATCACCACTGCATAAAATGACAAACAAGTCTAGATTTGATGGTGTGGTTCAAAAAATTAAATCAATTTTAGAGTGAAAAACGTCGTAGCTTACTCACTTTGGGGAGATCATCCTATGTATTGGATTGGTGCTCTTAGAAATATTGAAGGAGTCAAAAAATATTTCCCTGGTTGGATTTGCAGATTTTATATAGATAAAAAATCTAAACCAGAACTTATCGAAACAATCAAAGGTGATGGCGTAGAAGTTGTTTTAGTGGATTCTAAAGATTCTTATCACGGCATGTTTTGGAGGTTTTGGGCTGTAGAAGACTCAGAAGTTGATATTTTTCTTTCAAGAGATTGCGATAGTAGATTCACAGACAGGGAGTTTTTTGCCATAGATGAGTGGCTTAAGTCTAATAAAGACATTCATATTATGAGAGACCATCCTTATCACACAGTGCCGATTTTAGGAGGAATGTGGGGTTGTAGAAATGGAATATTAAGAAATTCAAATTTATCTAAATCGATTGAGGATTGGAGTAAGTTTTCAACTAAGGGATGTGACCAAAATTTTTTATCACAAATCTATCCGTCTTTGAAAGACTACGCTTTTGAGCACTCAGAATTTGGTCTTAACTATGGTGGCGAAACTAAACCGTTTCCAACCGACAGAATTGATTATCAATTTGTAGGTGAAATTTATGATGAAAATGACCAAAGACATCCAGATCACTGGAAATTAATTAAAAATAATTTATAAAAATGGAAAGTAATAACAAATTATACTCCTTAAACTTCTTTAAAGATAGAACAGAAATGTGTGAATTGGCTCGTGCATGTGGCACTGATAAAGAGAAACATGGATATACTAAAGTCTATCATGATATAATGGTAGATAATAGATACAATAATATCGATATATTGGAAATTGGCATCTATTTTGGAAACTCATTAAAACTTTGGAATGAATTTTTCAAAAATGGTAAAGTGTATGGAATTGATAATGGTGGTGTTTTTCATGAAGGATATAATTACAATAAATACGAGAAAACCAATGGTTCCTTTTCACATTTTGAAAATGATGGTATTAAATGTCATTTAGCGTCTCAAAAAAATTGGGTTGAAATCAATACCGCATTCAATTATTTTAGGTGTGATATGTTTGATTATATAATTGATGATGGTTCGCATTATCAAGAAGATCAACAGATGTCACTTGGTTTATTATTCCCAAAGGTAAAGTCCGGTGGATATTATATAATTGAGGATGTAGTTGACTACAAAGACCTCTTAAATGGTAGCTGGTGGGACCAAAAGAAAGAAGATTGCACAGATAGCACAGATTATGTTGTTAGTAAATATTTATCAGATGGTGTGTTGGAGAGTGATTATATAACTGATGAACAAGTATCATACATTTTGTCAAATATAGATGATATATTTTTATACGATCAATCGAATAGAAATAATTCCCCAATCAACGGAACATCTAAACTTTTAGTGATTAGGAAAAAATAAATTAATTATGAGGCTTAAAATACTAAAACCGACAAAAGGTTTACATGACGGAAGCTCTTTTCGAGAAATCTTAGATATTTGGAGAGAAAATGATATATGTGATGTTATAGATAATGTAGAACAATCTGAAAGAACGCATTCAGATGAAACTCAATGGATTGAATCTAGGCCTTGGGTTAATAAAGTTGGTGATATTTTACTTTATGATCAGCCTATTTTAGATAAACTACATTCTGGATTGACTTGGAATTTAGCACTTTTTGCAAATGAAGTCAAAGAAGATGAAAGATGTAGCAGTTGGACTTTTTGGCCAAATCATCCTAAAGAACATGAAAAAGTAAGAAAAGAAGGAATTCCTTCTTGGAATGAAAGAGATAAATTATCTTGTTTTATTGGTTCTTATACAACTGGACATAGGCATAATTTTTCAGAATGGGCTAATTACATTGAAAATTTTTGGATGGGCGGTGGTAATGAAAGACTAATGAGTCAAAATGAATATTTAAATTTCTTAAAAAGAAATAAATTTGGACTTTGTCTAAGAGGAGTTGGTCCAAAATGTCTAAGAGATGTTGAGTTGATTGGATTAGGAACTGTTCCTATTTTTACACCCGGGGTATCTACAGACTACTATACACCCTTAATTAAAGATAAACATTATTTGTATGCTGAAAAACCAGAGGATATATCAACTTTAATTAGTAACTGTTCAGAAGAACAATGGGAATATATGCATAATGAATGTTTGAAGTGGTTTGAAGAAAACTCATCACCGGAGGGCGTTTATAAAGTAACTTGTGAGATAATTAAAAATTATGAAAATAAATTATAAAAAAGAGCTATTTAAGGGATTTTCGGGTCTATGCGAGTCGGTATTTTGCGCTCCATTTGAGGATCCAAATAAATTTACTGAAGAAGAATTTGAAAATGATAGATTTAGAGAAATGATATTATCCGGTAGTAGTTTAATTGAGTTTTCAAATATTGAAGATTGTGATTATGTGATAATACCTTACAAGTGGGATAATTACTCAGAAACTACATCTCTTATTATCAATGAAGCTCAAAGACACAATAAAAAAGTAATTGCTCTTTATAATGATGATTTCCCACCTGGTGTTTCAATTTCTGTAGAAGATGGCTATTTATTTAGTACTACTTTATACAAAAGCAGAAGGCATGTAAATGAGTTTTCTTTTCCAGCTTTTACAGGTGATTTTTATAGTGAGGATTTTCAATTTAACTTAAATAGAAAAGTTTCATTCTGCGGTGGAATAACAAATCCAATTAGAAGTTATGTTTTATCAAAAATCAATAATTGTAATAGCTTAAAAAAGGACATTATTTTAAGAAGTGGTTTTTGGGCACCTGAACTTACTAAAATTCAAGCAAGAAAAGAATTTATTGAGAACATAAAAAATAACACTTTTGTTCTTTGTATGCGTGGTGCTGGTAATTTTTCATATAGACTATATGAGACTATGATGATGGGTAGAATTCCAATCATAATTGATACTGACCAAGTTTTTCCTTTTGAAGACGTAATTGATTATTCTGAATTTAGTATAAAAATAAATTCAAATGAAATAGAAAATTTATGTTATAAATTATCTGATACAATAAATCAACTAACTGATAATGGTATAACAAGTATGCAAAAGAACTCAAGAAAAAATTGGATAGAATTTATGTCACCACAAGGCTGGGTCCAGAATTTTAAAAAAGAAATAAAAAATAATTCAGCAAATGTTTGGTAATTGGAGTATAGAATATGAGGTATATCAATGGTTAATTGATAATCTAGAAAATGGAAAAATATTAATTGAAATGGGTTCTGGTCACACAACCGAAGAGTTGATAAAGAGGTGGAATGTTATTTCAATTGAAGAAGATATTCAATGGGTAAATAAGTACCACCAAAATTACATTCATGCGCCTATAATTGATGGTTGGTATGATTTTGATATATTAAAAAATAACCTACCTGATAAAATTGATGGTTTGCTTGTAGACGGTCCAGCTTATGGACTAAGAACCGGACTCATAGATAAATTTGAATTCTTTATAGAAAAGAAACCAAAAGTTGTCATTTTTGATGATACTAAAAGAGTTGAAGATCATAATTGCTTCATTGGTTGTTTGAGATTTCTTGAGAGTCAACCTGATAAATATGAAGTAAGTGTAGAAACACTAAATACAGTAAAGGGTGTTTCTTTAATCAAAATAAAATACTTATCATGAAACAGTAAGTTTCGGTAAAAAAATAATACGAAGATTATAACTTTAACTAATATTTGTTTTGTAATAAAAAATAATATTTAAAATGAAAAAAACATTTTTTGTTCCTCATTTAGGGTTAGGAGACCATTTTACTTGTAATGGTATGACTAGAGAGATTTATAAAAAGACGGATTTAATGGTCATGCCTGTAAAAGAAAATAATATTAAAGTTGTTAGAAGAATGTTTTCGGACCTAGTTAATTTACATTTAATTCCTTTGAATGGCTCAATGGATTATTCAGATGTTCAACACATTGAAGATGTATTTTCTTTTATGGGATTTTTCAAATCTAGAGACTATGAAGTCAAAGCTGTCGGTGTATTTAATCCATCAACTTTTATTAGAAGTGAAAAGAAGTATGATGAAGTTTTTTATGACCAAGTTGATGTTCCATTTGAAAAAAGATGGTCAAGCTTTGACTATCATAGAAATTTCGATTTAGAAATGAAACTTTTCAATGATTGCTTTCAACTAGAGGAGAATGAATATGTCTTTTTACATGATGATCCAAATAGGGGTAGAGTAATTAATAGGGAGTTACTACCAAATGGTAAAAGAATAATAACACCTCATCAGAAATTCTGGGACGCTGATATTTTAGACTATAGATATGTTCTTGAAAATGCCTACGAAATACACTGCGTTAATAGCTCATTTGCTGACTTAATGGATTCTTTTGATCTATCAAAAGTCAACAGGTTGTGTATACATGAGTATGCCAGGCCAGATGATCCTGTAAATTATAAACATGATTTTGAAATAATGAAAAATTACTGATAGTAAAAAAATTATTTTTGTGATATTGGTAACTAACAAAAATTTACAAAACCAGGTTGAAAAAATATAACATACTTAAAGTAAACCTTTATAAATTTTATAATAAAAATATAATTAAGATATGAAAATTGAAGTGTCCGTTGGTGAAGTAATTGATAAGATTACTATTTTGCAAATTAAGGAAGAGAAAATTCAAGACGAGGTTAAATTGAAACATATCCGTAAGGAATTATCTATTCTACAGGAAACCCTAAATGAGTCCGGTGTAAATGTGCCAGAAGATTTGATATTTGAATTGAAAAAAATAAATACCGAACTTTGGGACGCAGAGGATATACTAAGAGAAAAAGAAGCAATTGAGTTATATGATGATGATTTTGTTAAATGTGCTGTTTTGGATTCTGTACTAAATGATAAACGATTTTTAATTAAAAACGAAATCAATAATTATTGCGACTCAAACATAAAAGAACAAAAATCTTATAAAGGATTATATAAAGCTGAATAACATGGATTTCATACCACAAATAGAACCTTGGATTGACGAAAATGAACTTAAACATCTAAAGAGGTTAGTAGATAATAAATACGTAGTTGAAAATCAACTTACCAAAGAATTTGAAGAACTGGTCAAAAAACACACTGGTTCTAAACATGCCATCTCGGTAACTAATGGTACAATGGCACTTTATTGTTGTCTGATATCGTTGGGAATTGGACCCGGTGATGAGGTAATTGTTCCTAATCTCACATTCATCGCTACGGCAAATGCGGTTATTATGGCAGGTGCTAAACCAGTATTCTGTGATGTTGATTCAATAACAATGTGTATAGATGTTTTAGAAATTGAAAAACACATTTCAGATAAGACAAAAGCAATAATCCCAGTGCATCTTTATGGAGAAGCTGCTGATTTATATAATATAAGTGAAATCTGTAAAAAATACAACCTAAAGCTAATAGAGGATGCCGCACAGGGTGTTGGTGTTTTTTATGATGGTAGACATGTTGGGACTTTTGGTGACTTTGGTATACTATCGTATTATGGTAACAAGACAATCACTTGCGGTGAAGGTGGTATTATTTTAACAAATAGTGATGATTTGGCAATTAAGTGTTATCGATTGAAAAACCATGGTAGAGATAAAAAAGGAGTTTTTATACATGAACATATCGGATTTAATTTTTCGTTTACTGAAATGCAAGCCGCTATTGGCATTTCACAAATGGAAAAGCTTGACAGAATAATTGAAAAAAAGAAATTGATACACGATACTTATGTAAATGAATTAAAAGATATTAAGGAGTTAATTCCTCAAAAGTTTAGTCAACTTACAAAACCTGTTCATTGGTTTACTTCTTTTTTAACTACAAGAAAAAAAGCTCTTTCTGAGCACTTACTTTCAAAAAACATTCAAACTCGAGACTTTTTTTACCCATTAAGTCTCCAGCCTTGTTACAAAATCAATAATGGTTCTTTGTATAGTAACAGCATTTTACTTTATAATAGTGGAATTTCTCTTCCGTCTAGTTATAATTTGAAACCTGAACAACAAGCTTATGTAATAGATTGTATAAAAAATTTTTATAATTAATGATTCCTCTAATTAAAAATACTATCAGTAATGACGAGGTCGATAAATTAATTGATTGGTTAAAAACATATCCTCGATTAACAAAAGGTGATTTAACAATTGATTTTGAAAAAAAATGGAGCGAGTATATTGGTGTCGAACATTCAATTTTTGTGAACTCAGGCTCATCAGCTAACTTATTGATGATATATTATTTATTAGAAAGTGGTGAATTGAAAAGAGGTGATAAAGTTATAGTGCCTGCTCTATCTTGGTCCACTACACTTTCCCCTGTAATTCAATTTGGATTAGAACCTATCCTATGTGATTGTAATTTAAATGATTTATCCATAGATTTACAACACTTCGAACAACTTATTGAAACTCAAAATCCAAAATGTTTAGTTTTAGTCCCAATACTTGGCTTTGTTCCGGATATGAACTTAATATCGGACATTTGTGAAAAAAATAACATAATTCTTATTGAAGATACTTGTGAGTCGTTGGGTTCTGAATTCAATGGTAAAAAATTAGGAAGCTTTGGTCTTATGTCTTCATTTTCTACTTATTTTGGTCACCACATTTCAACTATAGAAGGTGGTATGATTTGCACAAATGATAAAAAGGTGGCTAATATCTTAAAATCTCTAAGAAGTCATGGATGGGACAGAGACATGGATATTGACCACTATATGCATTTAAGAAAAGAATATAAAGTTGATGATTTTAATGCATTATACACTTTTTACCACACTGGGTTTAATGTTAGATCAACTGATCTACAAGCATTTTTGGGTATCCAACAATTAAAAAGACTACCAGAGATTGTTCAGAAAAGACATAAGAATTATAATTTGTATAAAAATTTAATTAATGATTCATATTGGAAGACAACGGACAATAATCAAAGCTACATATCAAATTTTGCTTACCCTATCATTTCCAATAATAGAAAATTATTGATAAATAATTTAAAAAGTTCAGAAATTGAGTGTAGACCATTGCTATCTGGCTCGTTGTCAAGGCAACCATATTGGTATAATAATTTTGGTAAAATTGAACTAAAAAATTGTGATCTGATACACGATAGTGGACTATATGTTCCAAATAATCATGAGATGTCGGAAGAAGATATTAGAAAAATATGTGAAGTGATTAATGAATCTTATTAATCAAGAACTTTATAATCAAATTTTAATAAATATGCCAATAATTTGTGTCGATGGTGTGTTATTAAATGACGAAGGTCAAATTCTTTTTTTGAAAAGAGAAAATGAGCCAGCCAAAAATGAATGGTGGTTTCCGGGTGGAAGAATACAAAAAAATGAGTTATTGAAAGATGCAATTGTTAGAAAATTTAAAGAAGAAACTGATATCTCTGTTGAAATATTAGACTACATCGGAACTACAGAAACAATTTTTGATACCGGACCGTATGGTATTCCTGTTCATACTGTGAATTTTACGTTTTTATTAAAGTCGGAAAATTCAAATGTTCAAATTGATAATCTGCATAGTGACTATGTCTGGGAAAGAAATTTTGATAATTTAAATTTAAATTCCGAAATACATCAGTTATTAAAAAGTTATTTACAAATTTGATAACTATGACAAATTTTGTGAATTGATTTCTAATATCAATAAAAAATAATTAAGAAGAATAATGAATTGGGATGAAATGATAAAAGAAATGTTTATAAAAAATCATTTTACCAACGCGACCTACTGTGACGTTGGAGCTTGTAGAGGAGAATATACTGAATTATTTAAAAGTCTATCTACTGATGGTGGAAAGGTATTTGCTTTTGAGATAAATCCAAAAAATATTGAACAAATTTCATACCTGAATTCAGAAAACTGCATAATTGAGAATAAGGCTGTTTCTGACACTGATGGTCAAGAAATTATTGTTTATGGAAATACAGAAGATGATTATCAATCCAATATTTTGGGATATGATGTTGGTTATAAGGTTCAAAACAAAATGGCAAAGGTGACAAGTGCATCACTTGACACCTATTTTAGAAATATCAAAGTTGACTTTTTAAAGATAGATGTAGAAGGTGCTGAGTTACAAGTTATTAAAGGTGGTATAAATACTATCAAAAACTGCAAAGTAGTCATAATTGAGTGTCATTTTGACGAGGATTGGAAAGAAATACACCAAATATTAATTGAAAACAACTTATTTTTCAAAAATATTGTCAATGACGAGACTGTTTATTTTAGAGAGACAAATGCGATACCGGGTAGATCTTCAATAGGAAGACCGTATCAAATGTATTTAATTAATGATTAAATCCTCTGAATTATAATCGGAGTTTCTTTTAGAGATATAACTTTACTTTGGTCTAGCAGGAATTCAATATCATAAAAATTAAAGTGAAAAGTGATGTTAAATTCCTTAGACGTTATTTTTTGCATTGAATAGTTAAATGTGTTTTCAGACATAGCTTTTAATATAATCTCATAAAATCTAATTATATAAATTGCGTCTCTGTGTATATCCACGCAAGTAATAGAAAACGGATAGACAAATAAATTTTCAACATCTAAATAGTGTTTTGTGATAATATCAAACATCAACCAGTAATTCAAGTCAGAATCCACGCTTCTAAAAGTCACTGTTAGATCGTGCGTCGTTGTGATATCTTGAGGGTTTTTAGCCGGTTTATATTGCCTTTCTTTACCCCTGACCATAATCTGTTTTGGCATATCAAAACTGAGACCTGGAAAATTGACACTTTTTATCGTCGAATTTAAATACGATATGATATCTTCATATTGAATCCAATTTTTTTCAAGTATTGGATTGTAACTTTCTATTATTTCTCTTGGTAGAAAATCACTTGGTAGGTTAAAAATGAACTGTGACGATTGACTATTTAATCTCATTGAACTTTATTTGATTTATCAAGGTAATCTTTATTTCCAGTAGGTTTTGGATTAGGCATCTGCTCTTTAGATATGCCTGGTTTGTTATTCCCAGGTTCAATAGGTGATACCGTTGTAGGCTTACTTGGTGCTGTAATCGAAGGATCTAAAGAAATTCCAGGCGAATTAGATGTGACCGTAGATTGTGCGCTACCTGATATCTGTTGAGAGACTTGATCTAATTGTTGCTGTTGTTGTGGACTATCTGAAATTTCATAAAGACCGGTGTAAATTGAAAATCTACTACCGGCTGATTTAGCAGTGATATAAAACATTCTATTTCCTAAAGTCCAAATAGTTTTAATATCCTGATATCTGGACTCTGGGATTTTGAAGGTGACTTTACCCTCTTTTAGATTTACAGACTCTATACCAAGTTCAGCCGTAACTGGGATATTTATTTCTTTTGTGTCGTTTTTTATTACAAAACTTATATCACTAAAACCAGATAAATTGAAAATTTCAATTTTTTGAGCAGTTCCATTAGCGGTTTGTATGTCTCTTGCTATATCCATTTTAAAAATAGTATCACCAACTGCTCTAATTAATATTTTAAGTGTGCCCTCTGGGTAATATATCGCAGAATCCGTGGATATTGGACCTGCCATAGATTTTGCAACTATATTGGCTCTATCATATAAAATTGGTCTATCTACTTGGACTTGCTGAACAGAGGCTCCTGAAGAAGGTGATGTTTGTTGTAGACTAGCAATAGTTGAAGCTATTTCCGATTGACCAATTGTTATTCCTGGTTGTGAAAAAGGGTCCTGATTTGTTAGACCAACTAAATTGCCGGAATTTGCAGATATCACCGAAGAAGCGTTTGTAATTAACCCAGTAGAACTATCTTTTGGATTACTAACTAACTGATTGTTTTCTGCTAAAACTGATTTAGTCGTTACTGGACCCGTCATTGGAATTGGCGGTAGCCTTCTTCTAAGACTCAATTTGCCCATAGCATTGGAGAAACCAACTAAACTTGGATCAATCGCATTTTTGATGTTGTATATTTTTGGCTTATTGGCGTTTTTAAGATTGATTTTGATAAGCTTTAAGGCGTATCTTGAAACTTCATCTTGTAGCATTCCATAAGTTGCCATACGAGTGATATATGTATCATCTACTTGGTCAATTAGCCTCATTTCTACGTCAATTATAGCCGTGGTTGTAGAAAACTTAATAATTGGTCTGTAGTCCACAGTTTCGTTAAAACTATCTCTAACTTCAACAGTTAATGTTTTACCTCTAATGTTTTGCTCAAAGGTTGTTATTTGATATACCACATAATAACGATGACCTGTGTAAACAGAGTCGTCTATAAATTGTTTAAATTCGGCAATATTTCCATTATATGTCCCGAATATTTCAAAATAATCACCGTTAGCGGAGTGTTGTATCTTTAGACCTAGATTTTCAAATTCTGGAGTTTTCGGTATTGAAACAGTTATTGGTGCCGTTAGCTGATAAGTAGTAACTGCATTTATGGTTTGTAAACTCTGAATAAAATGAAAATCAATAAATACGGGAGATGTAAGACTGATGCCGGCTCCATTTGTCAGATTTGCATTTATAGAGTTTACCTTTGGTAGACTACCTATTCTTTGCTCTGACAGCGCAGAAGCTGATGGAAAATCTATTGTTAAATTTTTACCCCATAATTTTTCTTGAAATAGCAGTGGTGGTGATGTGAAATTTAAGAGATATGCTTGAGCTGAGTCACTCATATCAAAATAATAATTACTTAAATCGTATGTTTTTTGATTTAGGGTGTCAAAGGTATAAGCTCTAATATAACAACCTAAATACTCTCCAAAAGTCCAATTAATAGGTAAATGTATAACTAATCGATCATGTCTAATTGGAGCAGTAGATGAGTAGTTTTTTAATTGTAAAAAACTGTATTGTGTGGTATTTATTTTACCGTATTTATTGGATAATTTATCTAAGGGAAAAAGTGAATTACCCTGAATATTATTTGTTGTTGAGTTTGGAGTGGCTAAATATGATTGTCTTCTTTCTTTAGAGTTAATTAATATGTCGTAAGCTTCGCTTATATTATTGTCTTCATCATAAACGAATTCAAGTAGCACATTTTTATCAACTTTAACAAATTTTGATAATTTAGCCATTAATGGATTTTTATTTTATATATAAAATTTTAATCCTTTTCTATTAATGTAGATTTTGCTCAATTAACTTAGATTTTACATACTCAATAATTTGAATGTCTGGAATATCGGAGTGTTTTTGTTTAATTTTATTCCAGAGTTGACTTTCTTCAATAGCTAATTTCTCAATTTCAACATTCAGTGGATCTATTAATTCGTTGACCATTTTACCCTCTTTTTCAAGGTCTTTAAGCACATCTAAAAGCCTGACTGTAGTCGCTTCATTATTTCGGTCAATTTCGGAGCCCTTAGCTATACCCTCAAGTTTATCAATAATGTCCTGTAAATTTTTTATTACTTTATTTGCTTGTGTTTTATAAAAATTTAGGTTATTAATAAGTTTTAGATATTGTCTTCTTATTTTTATAGCAGCCTGAATAAAATTCTCATCAATCATTTGACACCGGTTGTTTTTTTGCCCTTGTAGTTCTAGGCTTTGGGGTAGGTTTTTTTTCTGTGTTGGTATTTACAGTAGTCACCGAATCTGTGATTTGTGAATTTACTACATTTTCATAAGAAGTAGTGACTGAGTCTGTAATTTGTGAATCTGATTTTGGTTTACTATAAACCATTTCTGTGATTTTATTTTTAATTTGTTGTTGAATGAACTTAGGATCAAGTAAGATTTCTTTTGTAAACTCATCGGCTAAAAAATCAATCATAGAGATATCATAAGAATCTTCCATCATTTCAATAAAATCAAGTCTTGGTATTTTATTTTCAATACTTATCGACATACTAAACTCAACACTCTTTTTTGCCCTTTTAAACATTGAAATAATAGGGTCTTCTGTTTGTTGTAAAACCGGTGGTTGATATTTGACCGGTTCTGATTTTATGTCGGGTTGTCTGTCTTCTTCTAATATTTTTTGAAATAACTCATTTTGTCTATTAACTCCCTGTGTAGGTCCTTCTTTAAGACTGTATTTTTTAATTAGTTCTTCTTTTTCATCTTCTTCAGAAGAATAGATAATTGCACTTTCATTAGTTAGTGGTTTGAAGTTATCATCGTAAATATTTGTTGAAATTGGAGTCGTTCCGTCTTCATCTTTTATCATATCAGTTGGTATATTTTTTATCTTATCGGCCAAAAGGTTATACGAATTTTGATTGTTGAAAAAGTTGTTAGGATCAATTTCTTCTGTAAAAAGATTTGAGTTTATCAGTTCTGTGACACTCATCTTTTTTTTATTTTCAAGAATTGCTATATCTTCAAAAGAATCTATAACTTTGATAACTTCACCAGTTTTGATGTTCTTAAAAGTCTTATTTGCTAAATTCATTTTCTTTGGAAATTATTTATAGGTTATATTATATAAACCCGATTTGTTGTTTATTAACAAAAAATCCCACAAAAAATTTGTGGGATTTCGCCGATGTTGTTTTTTTTGGCTAATTAAAAGTCACCAAAAAAGTCATCTTCTTCACTTTCTACAGCCGGATTTTGATTAGAAGATGAAAAATTGTCTTCAAAATCAAAATCATCTTGAGTTGGTTTAGATTCAGATTTTGAACCTGAAAAAGACGAAGAAGCTTTACCGGTCAAATAGTTTGTAATCTCGGTAATTTTAGCTTGTTGTTCTTCGGTAAGTTTTTTAGCTGAAAATTCTTCTAAATCGTGGTCTCTATCAAGTAAAAATTCTTTGATTTTAGCCTGAACAGAGGATTCAATTTTTCCATCTACAAGTGGTGCATTTTTGAAAACTGACTTTTCTTTAAAGTAGATAGGAAGTGAAGAAGTTTCTGGCTTAAACATACTCATTTTATAGTCTGGGTAAGTCTCGTCACCGGTTTGAATTTCTTTAACTACAAGAACAAAATCTTTACCAGCTGAAAGATCAAATACATTACAAGGAACTCCAGAGATTTCTCCGTTTTTCTCAGCCATGATTTTGTCTTTGATAGTTTTTCCATATTGGAAAATCATAATTTTACCGACTAATTCTGGTTGTTGTTCGTCTTCCAAAACCAAAACATAAGAGTAGTATTTTTTAGAATACTTCAACATTTTTGACTTTTCCATAAGAATTGCATTTTTAGAATTCTGCATAGTGTAGTAAAGGTCTGTAAGTGGACATTTTTCGTTGAAGTTTTTAGGACTATCAAACCACCCGCTCAACTCTTTAGAGTTTTTGATATCGACATAGTGTGTCACTTTCTCGATTGCACTTTCTCCTACTTTGCCCTCTTTTGTTAGATTTGGTAATAATCTTACCACAGATCTCCAACCTCTTTTTTTATCCTTACATTTTGAAAGGTCAACTCGGTAGATACCGTCGTTGTTTGTTGTTGTTTTTTGTTCGTTCAAAAAACTCATTTTGCTGTCTAAGCCGCCATTAAATAGGTCATCCATTTCATCATTTGCCATAATTGCTTTTTATTTTTTAATATTCAGTCATTTGACTGATAAAGATTATATCAAATTTGTTTGTAAAAGTTTACTATTGGTTAAAAAAAACTGGTAACTCACATAACCAAGCTTGTATATTGAATCTTCTGTTTTCCCACTCTAAGTTTTCATCACACTTTATCTCAGTCAAGCTGTGATAGACCGAATTAGGAAAAATGACCAATTGATTGTTTTTTGATTGAATTTCTACAATTTTTCCAGATTTCATGAATAACTGTTTACCTCCTTCTATCAGCGACTCGTCTTTGATAAGAGTTAATGCAAAAGTAAATAAGTTTCTATTTTCAACCTCTATGCCGTACCAAGTCGGTCCTTGTAGTATCGAATCAACGTGCCAATTATAGTAACCTCTGTTTCCATAATTTATTAAATGATAGGCAAAATTATATTTTATTTTTGAATAATTTTTGAATTCGTAATGTTTACAATTATCTAAATAATTTATCAAACCCTCATGAAATAAAAATTTCCACAAATCTGCTAAATCTTGACCTATGTTTTCATTTTTATCATCTTCTTTTGCTGAGAATGGTAACCACAAATCTTCTCCGTTGCAATTAGGACTATGTTTTTGTTGAACACCTGACGTCCAGTTTGATTTTGAGAAATATGGTTTCAGATTGGTTAACTGTGAAAATATCAATTCGACATACTCAGTTGGTAAAAAATTATCCACTATAATTAAAGGTAATTCTTCTCTCTCTATTGGTATAAACATAGAGATTATATCATTGATTTAAAAAATGTTTCGTTACTTGTTTATCAACATTATGGTCATCAAATATCTTAATAAGATTTTTATATTCTTCATCTGAAACATTTACCAAACACAAGTTTGAGTTTATAAAAGTGACCACACCATCGTTATTTTCATCTACATAATCTTCTTCCCAGAATCCATAAAGTGGTCTAAAACCAGTTGATTCATAAACCATTTCTAGTCTTTCTATAACCCTATCTAAATGTTTTGGTAGAAATATATCAAATGTCATATAAATAAAAGGATAAGCTTTTATATTACCTTTTTCAATTTCTTCTATAAATAATTCTTCGAAGGTTTTTTGTTTTCGACCTAGCTGTTTTACATTTGTCACCCTTTGTTCTACATCGTCCAAATATATCCATTCAGTTCTTCTTCTAAGGAATTTTTTATCGGGATAAGTCAGAGGATCCAAAAAAAATTCACTCCAAGTTTCACCCATTAGTTCTTTTGGTTTATGATTTAAATAGTCTTCTCTAAAAGACATATCAAAGTAGAGTTGTGATTGAATAGTTCTATCCCATCTTTGTGGAAAGAAAAGATATCCACCGTCAATGAATTTGATGAGCGATTCGACACTACTATTATAGTTAAATTTAGTTATCTCATCATCTTCTAACTCTATAAAGAAATCATGTAACTCTGTATATGTTGGAAACTGTATTTTACTGGTAGATTCAAATAATTTATATGACTTTATATATTTCATCACATTTTCTCCAATTTTATAGATATCCACATAATTTTATCTTCGACTTTTACCCTTTCTGGTTGAAAAGGTGGACCATACACACTTTTGACAAAAAAAGCCCCATCTGAAATGGTGACATCTCTTGAACTTTGTTTATGATAGGGATGATTTATTGAAATGTTAGAAATTTTGAATCCATGCTCATCTGCGAAACTTTCCAAAGTTAAAATAGAACTGATGATTTCAGAATCTATCAAAAATGGCTTTAAGTGACCTTCAAACTTTTTTATTCCGATTAGATATTGACCAATATTTTCAAAATCGTGAATATCAATAGTAAATCCATCCTCTAAATTTAAAAAAATAGATTCTATCTCTGATGTAGTAAGAAAATTCTCAAATATTTTAATGTATTTCACTTAGTATATATAAAATCAATCGGAATTATTTATATCTTTTTATGACTTCTTTTTTCCTTCGCCAGAAAACGGAGACAACATTCCTTTTAAGTTCCAACTTGGAACAAACTTTTTATTGTGTTCCTCATAATCTTCATATGATTCAATTCCAGTATCTACTGGATTCTGATAATATTGGATATTTGCTCCCTGTTTGTTTAAGTCAGATATACGATCTCCGATATCGACACCCTTTGTCATTTTTCTAAGTTTATTCCACTGATCGACAGTATGTCGACGAGGAAGTGACTCATTTAATTCAAACTCTGCAAATTTTAATATTTTCATATCATATATATTAAATAAAAAACCCACTTAAAATTAAGTGGGTTAAACAAAAAAAAGAAAAAAAACAGTTAAAAATCCTCATCGAGATTTTCAAA
>Ga0214917_10000690_pt1 | contig 44073 bp, 35 predicted proteins | sample LL_1208_BB_MetaG_FD_177983 | JGI IMG/M metagenome (GOLD analysis project Ga0214917, IMG submission 177983) | Freshwater microbial communities from Lake Lanier, Atlanta, Georgia, United States - LL_1208_BB | ecosystem: Environmental > Aquatic > Freshwater > Lake | place: USA: Georgia | collected... | reverse complement strand
TCGTAGCCGAGGTCCTTGAGGATCGGCACCGCGTCGAGCGGGGCGACGTCGCCGATGCCGTTGGTGCTGAACCCGAGCCGCATGGTCTGGCGCTCCGAAGCTGCTCAGGTGGCCGACACGAGCTGCCGACCGACGAGGAACGGCACGAGCAGGAGCAGGACGACGATCGCCCAGGCCTCGCCGCACGCCGGCAGCACCAGCACCGCGGCGAGCGTGATCATCGACATGATCGCGTTGCCCACCGCCTGCTGTACGCGGCCGCTCGCCGGATCGAGGATGCCGAGCACGTTGCGGAGGAGAATCGACGACGCCAGCACGGCCCACAGCGCGAGCCAGGGCAGGAGCCGCCCGGACCGGAGCCACGCACTCCCCTCACCCGAGGCAGCGAGCAGCCAGGTCGAGGCCCCGGCGAGGCACAGCCCGACCAGCATCACGAGCGTCGCGATCGCGAGCTGGCCGGCCCGGCTGCGGCCCGCCTCATCGCGGGCGTAGAGCGTGATGCCGCCGGCGTAGAGCCCCATGCCGAGCGGGATCAGCCAGTCGGATGGGGCGTTGGGGCCGCCGGCGGCCGTCATGCCGAGCAGCCAGTTGAGGCCGCGGCACGTTCCCATCACGGCCGGGCCGAACGCGGTCGGCTTGGCGTGGCGGTCGTACGTCCAGACCGCTGCGGCGAGCGCGGCGCCGACAAGTGCCACGGCTGGATGGGTCGAGCCGAACGCAGCCAGACATGCGGCCAGGCTGCCCAGCGTGAGCAGGCCGCGGCCCACCGTCGCCGCCGTGCCGACCGCGATCGTGCCGGAGGGCAGCGGCCGCTCGGGCCGCTCGCGCCGGTCGAGTTCCACGTCGAACACGTCGTTGAGCACCATGCCGGCCGCGTAGAACGCGAGGCTGGCGGCGAGAGCCCACCACAACGCCGGTGGCAACGGCCCGATCTCACGCGGCCGGGCCACGATCAGAAACCCGGCCAGTACGTCGGCGGCCGCAGTGGCGTGATTGGGAATCCGCAGCAGCCGCAGCCAGGTGAGAATGGTCGTCATGGCATGTTCCGGGAATGTCCCATGCTAGCTGGACGCGCTGCGATACTTCGCGAGGGCGGCCTGGAAGACGAGCCGCGAGACGACCAGCGACGCGACCGCCGCCGTGACCGCGAGCCACACGAGTCCCCAGGCCTGGCCTTCGAGCGGCTGCGCGATCACGCGGGCGGGCACGTTGACGACGAGCAGGATCGGGATCACGAACGTGCACAGCGCCCGGAGCGGCCCGCCCCACGGGCCGGCGTAGATCTCGGCCGGATACCGGGAGAAGTTGGTGAGGTAAAACCAGAAATCGTAGAGGCTCTGGTTGCGGCCAAGGAGGATCGTGGCGGCCGCGAGCATGATCACCAGACTGTAGAGGATCGCCACGCCGCACAGGATGAGGAGCGGATAGAGCAGCCAGACGACGGTCGGCGGCGCGTGGTCCATGCGGGCCAGCGCCCAGCCCAAGAGTCCGATCCCCACGAACCCGTTGGCGAACGACGAAAAATCGACCCGGTGCATCGACAGCAGGAACTGGGCGTCGAGCGGCTGCACGAGGACGCCGTCGAGGCCGCCGGTGCGGACCATCTCGGTCAGCTCCTCGGCGCTCGGCATGAAGAGCGCCTGAACGATCGAGTTGATGATGAGCCCGGTGGCGACGAACGCGAAAAACGGCTCCCGCGTCCAGCCCGTGCCCTTGCCGATCTCGGGTGTGAACTGGAAGACGAGCAGGTAGAAGGCCAGGTTCATCGACATCCAGCCGAGGCTCGTAAGGCACTCGAGCACGAAGTTCGCCCGAAACGTCATGTCGCGGACGAGGCACGCGCGGGCGAACGTCAGGAAGATGGAGAAATATCGGGCCACGCTAGCCTCCGAACGCACTATAGCGCCTCGTGCCCCGCCACCAGGCGATGCGGCAGGCCACGGCCATCGCCACGACCCATGCCGCCTCGATGGCGAGCGACCGCGCGAGTTCCGCCCCGCGGATCTTCCCCAGCCAGACGGCCGCCGGGAAATACGCCGTGTATTCGAAGGGCAGCCAGCGCACGACGTCGGCCACGCTCACGCCGGCGAGGCCAGTGGGCACACCGGCGAGCATGTCGAGCGGAAACATGTGGCCCGAGAGCAGGTACTGCACGAGCATGTAGGCGAAGATGATGCTCGACACCTCGAGGAACCAGAACCCGAGCATCCCGAGCGTCGCCTCCATGAAGAACCCGAGCAGAAACGAGAGCACGAGCGAAAGCGTGAACGCCCCGATCGTGGCGGCGTCGGGCACCGGGGGGAAATAGCCGCGGCAGACGAAGAAGACGGCCGCAAACGGGATGATCGCCACCAGATAGTAGACGAGCTTGTGCGCGATCCGGGCGGCGAGCAGGAACGACACGTAGTCGACCGGCTGCACGAGATACTTCTTGATCGAGCCGTCACGGACGCTGCGGGCAATGCCGCCGGCGAGCCCCGGCATGCTGGAAAAGGCCCGCGTGACCATCGTGAGCAGGTAGTAGGCCACGATGTCGGTGCGGGAGTAGCCGGCGATGTCGCTCCGCGTCGTCGCGGCGAACACCGCCGTCCAGAGGAACACCTGCGTCACGATCGGCAGGAACCGCATCGCGGTGCCGAGGATGAAGTCGCCGCGATACGCCAGCCGCTCTTCGAGGCAGATCACGAGCATCGTCCACCAGGCGCGGAGGCCAGGGAACGGCGGCGTGGCGTCGGCCCGGCTCATGCCCGCGCCTCCTCCGGCACCCGGGCCGGTGCGACCGCTCCCGACCGAAAGAGTTCCGCGACGATCTCCTCGAGCGGCACGTCCTCCACCGACACGTCGCGCACCTGCCGGCCGCGGAGGATCTCGGGGAGCACGTCGGCGATCCGCTGGCGGTCGATCCGCAGCGTCACCTGCGGCCCGCGGATCTCGCAGGGAAAGCCGAGGCGGGCGAATTCGGCCGCATCAGGGGTGTCGTCGAGATCGAGCGTCACGATCTTGTGCGTCGTGAAGCGATCGACGATCTGGTCGAGCGAACCGTCATAGAGGATCGATCCGTCCGTGATCACGATCGCCCGGCGGCAGAGCGCGGCGACGTCCTTCATGTAGTGCGTCGTGAGCACGATCGTCATCCTGCGCTCGGCCTGGATGTGGGCGAGGAACCGGTGGAGCGCGTGCTGGGCCACGACGTCGAGCCCGATCGTGGGCTCGTCGAGGAACAGCACCTCCGGTTCGTGGAGGAGGGCCGCCACGAGTTCGAGCTTCATCCGTTCGCCGAGCGAGAGATCGCGCACCGGCTGGAGCACGAGCTTCCGCACCCCCAGCAGATCGACGAGCTCGTCGCGGGTCCGCTCGAACCGCGCCGGCTCGATCCGGTAGATCTCCCGATGGAGGCGAAAGCTCTCGGCGGCGGGGAGGTCCCACCAGAGCTGGTTCTTCTGGCCCATCACGAGGGCGAAGCGGCGGCGAAAATCGTCGGCCCGCTCCCAGGGCACGTGGCCGAGCACCCGGGCGGTGCCCCGCGTGGGCGTGATGATCCCCGAGAGCAGCTTGAGGAATGTCGTCTTGCCGGCTCCATTCGGCCCGAGGAGGGCCACGAATTCCCCGCGGCCCACAGCCAGGCTCACGCCCTTGAGCGCCTCGACCACGCGACTCGGCCGGTGGAACAGGCTCCTCACGCTCGCGGCGAGGCCCTCGGGCTTGTCGAACACCCGGTAGCTCTTGGCGAGCGCCTCGACCTCGATCACGGCGGCCGGTGCGCGGGCCTCTCCACTGGAGTTGTGCATGCGGGGAGTATAGGGGAAAACGGTGGCACGCTCGCGGCTCACGCGGCGGAAAGGAGCGGCATGTTTCGCATCGGACTCGGACACGACACCCACCGGCTCGGGGCGGGCGACACGCTCGTCATCGGCGGCATCCGAATCCCCCACGACAAGACGGCGATCGGCCACAGCGATGCCGACGTGCTCCTGCACGCCATCACCGACGCGTTGCTCGGCGGCGCCGCCCTCGGAGACATCGGCGAGATGTTTCCCGACAGCGACCCTGCCAACGAGGGGCGCGACTCGGCCGCCATGCTCCGGGCCGCTCACGCGCGGGTGGCGGCCGCGGGCTGGCGGGTCGTGAACCTGGATTGCGTGATTTTTGCCCAGCGGCCCAAAATCCTCCCGCATAGGGCGGCGATTCGTGAGCGGATCGCCGGAATCCTCGGCATCGACGCCTCGGCGGTGTGGCTCAAGGCGAAGACGGGCGAGCACGTCGGCCCGATCGGCGAGGAACTGGCGATCGGTGCGGAATGCGTCGTGCTCCTGGCAGGGACACGCGTGGAATGAGCGAGCGGAATGGAGGCGCGATGACGACGGCGACGGGGCTCCCGAAGATCGAGGTCTACAGCACGCTCTCGAAGGCGAAGGCGCCGCTCGTGACCGTGAAGCCCGGCCACGTGGGGATGTATCTCTGCGGCCCCACGGTCTACAAGCCGAGCCACATCGGACACATGGTCGGCCCGGTGATCTTCGACACCGTGAAGCGGCATCTCGAATACTCCGGCTGGAGCGTGACCTGGGTGGTCAACATCACCGACGTCGACGACAAGATCATCGCCGAGAGCGCCACCCGCGGCACGACGATGGCGAAACTCGCCGAGGAGATGACGGCCGACTACCTGGAGAACCTCGCCTGCCTCGGTGTCACCAGCATCGACCAGATGCCGAAGGCCACGGAGCACATCGGCACGATCATCGCCTTCATCGAGGGGCTGATCGCCAAGGGCTGCGCGTACTCGAGCGACGGCGACGTCTACTTCGACGTCACGAAAGACGCCGACTACGGCAAGCTCACGAACCGCTCCGTCGAACAGACGCAGGGCGAGGGCGGCTCGACGGCCGAGCGCAAGCGTTCGGCGGCCGACTTCGCGCTCTGGAAGAAGGCCAAGCCGGGCGAGCCGGCGTGGGAGAGCCCATGGGGCCCGGGCCGGCCGGGCTGGCACATCGAGTGCTCGGCGATGAGCAAGGCGCTCCTCGGGCCCCACTTCGACATCCATGGCGGCGGGCTCGACCTCGTGTTTCCGCACCATGAAAACGAGATCGCCCAGAGCGAGTCGCTCCACGACTGCCCGATGGCGACGTTCTGGATGCACAACGGCCTGATGCAGGCGGCGGGCGCCGCCGGCAAGGTGGGCGGACGGCCGCGGGGCGAGGCAGGGTCGGCCGACGCGGCACAGGCATCGGCAGCCGACCAAGCGGCCGCACAGGCGGCCACGAAGATCTCGAAGTCCACCGGCGCGGAGCCGTTCAAGAACCTGCTCGCCCGGCATCGTCCGGAGGCGATCCGGATGCTCTTGCTCTCCACGCACTACCGCAGCCCGATCCACTTCGGCGAGGAGCCGCTCGGCGAGAGCGCCCGGGCGATGGAGGCCTTCGAGCGGCTGTTCGCGCGGTATCAGCGCGTGGGTGGAACATCGTTCTACACCCTGCCCTGCCGCAGCCGGCGCGAGGGCGACGCGGCCGTGGCGACGGCCGGCGACGACGCGAAGGGGCTCCGCGACAAGTTTCTCGCGGCGATGGACGACGACTTCAACACGGCGATCGCGATCGCCACGCTGTTCGACTACGTGCGGGTCGTCAACAAATTCATCGACCAGCACGGCCTCGAGGCGAAGAAGCCCGCGGCCGGGCTCGCGACGCTCGAGGCGATGATGCTCGTGCTGCGCGAACTCACCGGCGTGCTCGGCCTGTTTCTGAAAGAGCCGCAGGCACAGGGCGGCGGTGCCGACGACGCGCTCGTGGCGAAGCTCATGGAACTCGTGATCGAGATCCGGGCCAACGCCCGCAAGGCGAAGGACTTTGCCACGGCCGACCTCGTCCGCAACAAGCTCACCGAGGCGGGCATCGTGCTCGAAGATCGTCCCGACGGCACGGGCTGGAGCCGGAAGTGAACGGCGGCATCGGCGACGTGCTGACGCCGCAGCGGCTGTTCGAGGTCACGAACACCGTGGCCCTTCTCGCCTGGATCGTGCTCGTCGCGCTTCCCGGCAAGCGGTTCGTGTCGCACGTGCTCTGCGCGGTGCTCGTGCCGGGGCTGCTCGCGGCCTGCTACGCGGCCGTGATCGGCTGGAAGCTCGCGAGCGGCGGGCCGCCGCCCGACGATCTGATGACGCTTGCCGGCCTGCGGGCGGCCTTCGCCGACGACTGGGTGTTCGCCGCCGCGTGGACGCACTACCTCGTGTTCGACATGGTCGTGGGCGCGTGGATCGCCCGCGACGCGGTCCGCCTCGGCATCCCCTGGCCCGTGCGCACGCTCGCCCTCGTGCTCACATTCCTCGCCGGCCCGGTGGGATTCCTGATCCACATCCTGGTCCGCGGCTTCTCCGGAGTCTCAGCGGAGCGATCAGCCGTGTAACTCGCCGCGAACGGCGTCGCAGAAATTCCGGATCCACATCGGGAACGCAGCGGACACGCCGGTCGCATCGGCGACGAGCTCGGCGAGCCGGTCCCCTCGCAGAATCGGATCGTAGGCGTGCCGGAAGAAATGCCGGAAGCTCTTCAGCTCCCGCACCTGCGAGCGAAACTCGGGCGGCAGGAATCGCGGACGGATACCGGGCAGATCGAGCGACACCCGTTCGAGCAGCCGCTCGTGATAGTCGCCCGCCTTCTCGAAATGGTTCTCGAACGCCTCGCACAGCCGCTCGAAACTCTTTTCGAGCACGTTGTACAGCCGATTGAGTTCATAGCCGCAGGCCGAGAGATGACCGGCATGCTCGTCGGCCAGACGCTCGCGGGCGAGTCTCGCGGCCTCCGCCATGACGCTGGCATCCGCCTTGAGCTCTTGTTCCAGGATCGCCAGTCCTACACGGTCCATAATTCTCCCTTCTGACGGATCGCCGTCGCTAACCGCGTTTCGGCAATCAGGCAGACATCGACCCGGCGCAGACACCGCTCGGCCAGGAGGCTCGCCAGCAGGTAGATACTCATGCCGGGTGGATCGGCCTCGAGGGCCAGGTCGATATCCGACCACTCCCGGAAGCGCCCCGGCTCGATCAAGGAGCCGTACAGCCACACCCGGCTGCCCGCCGGCAGAAACTCCCTGACCGCGGCGGCCAGCCGCTCACGGACGGCGAGCCGCTCCCGCTCGCAAGCGGAGTTTCGTGCGGCGATGGATTCCCGGAGCAACTGCATACGGGAATCGTACCGAGAATTTCCGCCGTCATCCGGCGACGCCTGAATTCCCTGGAAAATCAGCGGCCCCTACGGCAACTGGATGGCCATTGGCTCACTCGGCGTGCCGGCGGTCCCAGTCGCAGCCTCAGCCGCCGCCATGTCGCGGATGTCCTGCGTGATCTTCATCGAGCAATACTTCGGGCCGCACATGCTGCAGAAGTGGGCGCTCTTGAACGTCTCCTGCGGCAGCGTCTGGTCGTGGTATTTCCGCGCTGTCTCGGGGTCGAGCGCGAGGCGAAACTGCTCGTTCCAGTCGAAGGCGAACCGGGCCCGCGAGAGGGCGTCGTCCCGCACCCGCGCATTCTTGCGATGGCGGGCGAGATCGGCCGCATGGGCCGCGATCTTGTAGGCGATCACTCCCTGCCGCACGTCCTCGGCGTCGGGAAGGCCGAGGTGCTCCTTGGGCGTCACGTAGCAGAGCATCGCCGCGCCGCTCCAGCCGGCGAGCGCCGCGCCGATCGCGCTCGTGATGTGGTCGTAGCCGGGAGCGATGTCGGTGACGAGCGGGCCGAGCACATAAAACGGCGCCTCGTCGCACTCCTCCATCTGCCGCTTCACGTTCATGTCGATCTGGTCCATCGGCACGTGGCCGGGGCCCTCCACCATCACCTGGCAGCCCTTGGCCCACGCCCGCCGCGTGAGTTCGCCGAGCACGTGAAGCTCGGCGAACTGCGCCTCGTCGCTGGCGTCGGCGATGCTGCCTGGCCGCAGGCCGTCGCCGAGGCTCCAGGTGACGTCGTACTGCCGGAAGATGTCGCAGAGATCCTCGAAGTGGGTGTAGAGCGGGTTTTGCTGGCGGTGCGTCATCATCCAGCGGGCGATGAGCGAGCCGCCGCGGCTCACGATCCCGGTGATCCGCTGCATCGTGAGGTGCAGGTGCTCCTGGAGCAGGCCGGCGTGGACGGTCATGTAGTCCACGCCCTGCTTCGCCTGCTTCTCGCACATGTCGAGGAAGTGCTGCGGCTTCATGTCGTCGATGTCGCCGCCGAGCTCCTCGAGCATCTGGTAGATCGGCACGGTGCCGATCGGCACGGGCGAAGCGTCGATGATCGCCTGCCGGATCGTGTCGATGTCCTTGCCCGTGGAGAGATCCATCACCGTGTCGGCACCGTAATGCACGGCCATGTGGAGCTTTTCGAGCTCCGTCTGCTGGTCGCTCGTGACGGCCGAGTTGCCGATATTGGCGTTGATCTTCGTGAGTGCGGCGATGCCGATCGCCATCGGCTCGAGCGACTTGGTGAGGTGCACCGTGTTGGCCGGAATCACCATCCGCCCGCGGGCGACTTCGCTTTGGATGAGCTCCTCGGGAAGGTCTTCGCGCTTCGCGACGTACGTCATTTCGGGCGTGATCTGGCCGGCGCGGGCGGCTTCGAGCTGGGTCATGGTGGCTCCTTCTCTGAGTGGACCTCGGAGTCTAGCAGTTCATCACAAGGTCTTTAAGTATTCGAGTACGGCCGCCTTCTCCGCTTCGTCGAGCGCCGCCGGAAAGTCGTGCCCCTGCGCACTCTTGCCTGGCTTCGAGGTGTCGAACCAGGTGCGCCGCTCGGCGTTCGGGAGCTTCGCCGGCGGGGCCGCGGCGGCGGTGATCTCGAGGCCGACGCGGGATTCGTCGTAGCCCGTGCGCGTGCGCTGCCACGCCGGCGGCCGCTCCTCCGGATGCAGCAGGTGCCAGAGCGTCGGTACGGAGCCGTTGTGAAAATAGGGCGCCGTCGCCCAGATGCCGTCGAGCGGCGGGGCCACGTAGCCCGTCGGCGGCTCCCGGTTCCTGAGCCGCTCGATGTCGTCGCCGCGATGGCCGAACCAGCTCGTATTCAGGTCGCTCCGCTCCTTCTGCGTGAGCGAGTCGAACCGCACGCGGTCGGTGCCGATCTCGTCGAGCGCGACCATCCGCTCCGGATAGTTCCCGTCGGGACCGTACGTGCCGTGGCACGAGGCACAGTGGTTCTCGAACACCGCCCTGCCCTGCTCGGCGAGCCCGGCATCCACGGCCCACGGCCACTTCGGCGGCTCGAGCGACTCGATCCATGAATCGATCCGCCGAAACTCGTCCTCCCACTCGGCGAACTTCTCGGGGCCGTTTTCCTTGACGAGCAGAAACTGCATCAGCATCCGGTGCCCCTTGGCCGCGAAGCCGTCGGCATAGAGTCCCGTGCGGCGGCGGTAGTGCCACCAGGCCGGAGCGTCCATGTCGTGGTGGACGAGGTCGAACCGCGGCGGCCGCTGGATGATGTTCAAGTCGGCGTCGCGATGCCGCATCAGGGCCACGCCGAAGATCACGGCGTTGGTCGTGCCGTTCGTCGTGCCGAGCGGCAGAAGCAGCGAGCCCATGTCCATGTGACCGAACGGCTTCCGCTGCTTCACCTTCACGAGCCGCACTTCCTCGGTGAGCGTCTCGAGGGCGTAGTTCGAGTTCGGCAGCCCCGGGATCACCTTGCCCGCCACCTGCCCCTGATGGCAGGCGAGGCAGCTCATCGTCCACGAGCCGCTCGCCCCGCGCACATATTGCAGCGACCGCGACGGATCGGCGGGGTCGGGATCGAGGCCGTAGCGGTCCATCGCCATCCGCCGGCGTTCCTCGGGCGACGCACGTTCGGCCCGGCTGCGGAGCGGCTCGGGCCACGTCGTCCAGAGAGCGTCGAACACCTCCTGGTCGAAGTCGGCCGGCAGATAGGCCCGAGACCGCAGCAGGCCCCAGCCCGACTCGACCCGCTCGCGTGCGACGCTGCGCCCGCCCCCGTGCACGAGGCACGACGTGACCGCGAGCAACGTCATGAGCCGCCGCAGGCCGTAGCCACCGAACCGACATTCGAATCCGACGATGTTCATGGCATACTGGTGCTCGACCGCCCGCGCGTCTTCCCGCTGAGTATAGGCGCGTCCCCGCCTTGGGCTGCCCACCATGGTCACCGCCAATCCCCTCCTCATTCCCGAGCTGCGCGTGATGCTCGCCGAGGGCGACGCGGCGGGCCTGCGCGAGGTGGCCGAGGAACTTCACCCGGCGACGGTGGCGGAGTTCTCCGAAGGGCTCGACGACCGCGAACTTTGGCAGCTGCTCGATGCGGTGGCCGTCGAGCGTCAGGCGGAGATTTTCCCTTATTACCCGATGGCCCGGCAGGTGGAGCTCGTGAAGGCGGCCGACCGACCGCACCTCGGCCAGCTCCTCGAATGGATGGCCGCCGACAACCGCGACGACCTCCTCCGCGAGCTCGACCCGGAATTCGTGGAGGAGATCCTCCCGCTCGTCGCCAAGGCCGAGCGGCACGACATCCGGATGCTCCTCTCCTGCCCCGAGGACTCGGCCGGGGCGCTCATGACCACCGAATACGCGTCGCTCCCGGCCGACATCACGGCGGGCGAAGCGGTGACGCGGCTCCGCACCCAGGCCCCCGACAGCGAGTCGATCTACTACATCTACGTGCTCGACGCCGAACGCCACCTCGTGGGCTTCGTGTCGCTCCGCGACCTGATCCTCGCCAAGCCCACGGCCCTCGTCTCCGACCTCATGCAGCGCGATCCGATCAGCGTGCGGGTGGAGGAACCGCGGGAGCAGGTCGTCGAGAAACTCGCCCGCTTCGACTTCATCGCGATCCCGGTCGTCGACGACAAGAACCGGCTCGTCGGCATCGTCACGCACGACGACGTGCTCGATGCCGTCCGCCAGGACGCCACCGACGATGCCCAGCGGATCGCCGCCGTCACGCCGCTCGGCGAAAGCTACCTCGAGGCCGCCCTCGTCACGATGACCTGGAAGCGCGGCGTGTGGCTCACGATCCTGTTCGCGACCGCCGCGGTCACCGCGATGGTGATGGCCCGCTCCCCGCTCACCCACCCCTGGCTGATCGCCTTCATCCCGCTCGTCATCGCCAGCGGCGGCAACTCGGGCAACCAGTCGGCCACGCTCGTCATCACCGCCCTCTCCTCCGGCGATTGCAAACTCTCCGACTGGCCGCGCATCCTCAAGCGCGAAGTCGTGCTCGGCCTGCTCCTCGGCGCGCTCCTCGCCGTGCCGGGCTACCTCCTCGCGCTCGTCTACGCGCCGACGCCGCTGCAGGCGCTCGTGATCCCGCTCACCGTGCTCGGCGTGGTGATGCTCGGCTCCCTCGTGGGCTCGGTCCTCCCCCTGCTCTTCCGCTCGATCGGCCTCGACCCGGCCCTGATGAGCAACCCCTTCGTGTCGGCGATCGTGGACGTCGTGGGCATCGTGCTCTACACCACGATCGCGCTCATCGTCCTCGACTGACTTCACGGAAATTCTTGGCATCCTGCCAAAATTCCCTTGGCCGACATCCGTCGGCTGGTGGTAACCCGGGCCTCCGGCCCTGGCGTGGGACAGGCTTCGGCCTGTCATGCATCAACTCTTCCGCGCCGGCTTTGGACTCCCCATATCCCGTCGCCGGACGTTCACTACGGCCCTCCGGGCCTCCGCTCACTCGACTCCGACGGCGCTTCGGCATCCATGCCTTCGCTTGTCTGCGTACGCCGGCGACCGGGACACGGGGAGCCCGAAGCCTCCTCAATTGGGAAACGAGATCAGGCCCGGAGGGCCGGGTACGTGCCAGCCGACGGAGGTCGGCCAAGGGCAGGTCGGCACGATGCCGAGCCTGCCCGTGAAGTAGTCCGGCGAGACGGTACGGGGTAACCCCGAGCCGGATTGGGCGAGTTTGGCCGGCGAACGGTTAGGGGATGTTTCGGATCAGCGCCCGGGTGGCGGTCATTTCGCGGGCGATGCCACTCGCGAGATCGACTGGATCGGCGCCCGGAAGGACGGGCCAGGTGTAGGTCTCGACTTCGAAGTGCGGGGCGTAGTCGAGTGTTCCGATCGCTGCCAGCGCCCGCTCGAGGTCGCCGCGCGTCGTGCGCAGGGGCCCGATCCGTTCGGCGTCGACCGGTACGTGATAGTGGATCCGCCACGGGGCGCGGACGTGCCACGCGGGGTCGGCGATCAGGTCAGGCGTGAGATCGACGGCGTGATGGAGCGAGCCGTCGGCGGTGCGGGCGAATGTCTGGTGGAGATAGCGGGGCTCGACGTACGCGAGCAGCGCGTCGCGCTGAGCAGGATCCGTCGGGTCGGTGGCCTCGATCGCGCAGCTGATCTGCACCTTGTTGATCCGTACGCCCGCGGCGGCGAGCGCGGCGATGGCAGTCGCGGCATCCTCGAATTCCACCGCCTGGTGGCAGACGTCGTAGCACACGCCGAGGTGGCGGCGGGCTTCCCGCTCGAGACCGGCATCCGCCGCCCGGGCGAAGAGCGCGGTGAAGAAGGCGACCGTCTCGGCCGTCGTCTCGAGGATGCAGCAGGGCTCGGGCTCGAGGGCCAGCCGGATCGTGCGGCCGGTCGAGGCTTCGAGTGCGGCGAGTTCGCGGGTGCACGTGAGCAGGGCGTCGGCACACGCCGCCATGAACCCGGGCCCGTGGTCGAATCCCTTGAACCCCAGCGGCAGCGTCGAGATGCTCCCCTCGCAGTCCGGCGGCAGGATCGCGGCCAGCAGGCGGGCGCAGGCGAGCGTGTAGTCGAGCCGCCGACGGTCGGACCAGTCGGGAAGGTAGACCTGCTCCTTCACGCGCGTGCCGTGGAAGTCGCCGAACGGAAAGGCGTTGAGCGTGTGGCAGGAGAGCCCGCGGCTCACAAGCGCCCGCCCCACGACCTCGGCGGCGTCCGGCGCGGCCATGGCCGCCGCGGGGAGCCACAGGCCCATGGACAGTCCGAACCCGCACCGCTCGCGCACCTCGACCGCATGGCGATCGAGCATCGCGGGCACGTCCGCCACGGCGCGGCACGGATGCACGTTCGTGCAATAGGCCAGAGGCAGCGGGGAGAAGGCCATGTGACGCGCCCGGCGCGGGTGGTTCAGCCGAGCGAGCGGCCGACCGCCTCGGCCACGCGACGGCAGACATCCATCATCCGCCCGAAGGCGGCGAAGTCGAGCGTCTGGGCGCCGTCGCTCGACGCGCACTTGGGATCGGGATGCACCTCGATGATCAGGCCGTCGGCCCCCGCCGCCACGCTCGCGGCGGCCATGCTCTCGACCAGGTTCGCGTGGCCGGTGCCGTGGCTCGGATCGACGACCACGGGCAGGTGCGTGCGGGCGTGGAGCCAGGGCACGGTCGCCAGCGGCAGGGTGAACCGCGTGTGCGTCTCGAACGTGCGGATGCCACGCTCGCAGAGCATGACCTGCAGGTTGCCCGCGTCGAGGATGTATTCCGCCGCGAGCAGCAGCTCCTCCACGGTGGCCGCCGGCCCGCGCTTCAGGAGCACGGGCGTCTGCGTGCGGCCCACCGCCTCGAGCAGCCGGTAGTTCTGCATGTTGCGGGCCCCCACCTGGAGCACGTCGGCGTAGCGGGCGACGAGCGGCACGTCCTCGGGGGCCACCACCTCCGTCACCACGGCGAGGCCCGTCGCCTCGCGGGCCTCGGCGAGCAGTTCGAGGCCCTTTTCCTTCATGCCCTGGAAGCTGTAGGGGCTCGTCCGCGGCTTGAACGCCCCGCCGCGCAGCCCCGTCGCCCCCGCGGCCTTCACCGCCCGCGCCGTGCCCACGATCTGCTCGGCGCTCTCCACGGAGCACGGCCCGGCAATCACGCCGATCCGGCTGCCGCCCACCTCGAGCGGTCCTGCCTTCACGCGCGTCGTCTCGGCCTGCACCTCGCGGCTGGCCACCTTGTAGGGCGCGAGGATCGGCAGCACCGAGGCCACGCCCGGCAGCGTCTCGAAGCCGGCACCGGTGGCGTCGCGCTCGTCGCCGACGACGGCCACGACCGTCCGCTCCGTCCCCACGATCACGTGCGGCCGGAGCCTGAGTTGCTCCACGCGCGACACCACGCGGTCGAGGTCCTGCGGCGCCGCACCGGCCTGCATCACGATGATCATCGTTCCGTCGCCTTGTCGTCGCCCGGCTTCGCCGCCGCGCCGGCGAACGCCGCCGGCAGGTCGTCGCCACGCTTCGCCGCCGCGGCCCGGGTCGTGATCTCGACCGATTCCGCACCGGCCTGCTTCCGGATCACGTACACCAGTTTGCCGTCGGGATTGCTCCTGGCAAGGATCGTCCGCAGGATCGCCTCGGCAGGCTGATCCTGCTCGTCGAGACCGAATGACTGGTTCTTGGTGATGCCCTCGAGTTCGAGATCCTTGCCGAGGATCTCCATCGGCACACCGATCTCCTCCGCGATCATCTGGATCGACTTTTCGAGCGTGTCGCGGGCGAACGTGAGCGAGATCTTCTTCGCCAGGCGGTCGGCGGCCGACTGCTGGGCGGCGGGCGCCGCCGTGGCGAGCAGCGGCTGCGTGCCCGGCGTCTGCTCGATGGCCAACTCCGCCGCGAGCGCGAGGTTGTGGCCGGCGTGCTCGGGCAGATGACAGTTCACGACCACGCCCCTGCCCTCCGCCCCGGCGCGGAGGTTGGCGGCGATGAGGCCGAGCATCCGCGGCAGCCGCATCACGAGCTTGCGGCCGTAGGGGTGCGGATCGAGGGCGTTGCAATACTCCTCGACGGTGTCGGCGAGCGTCGCCAGCCGTGCGGCGAGGCCGGCGGCCTCCTGGCGGGCCGATTTCGCCGCCGCGGCGACGAGGTCGATCTCCGCGTAGAACGTGCCGGCGCAGTGCACCGACAACGCCGCCGCCGCGGCATCCGATCCGAGCACCGCCGCCAGCGGCTCGACCAGCTTCGCCAGAGGCCCCGCGAACACCGGCCGACCATCGTGCAGGAGGTACGCCGGCGATCCGAACAGCGTGAGATGACGGGTCTCGTCGAGCATCCCGACGAGATTCTCGAGATCGGGGGGCAGCGTCGCGGCCAGTCGCTCGCGCCAGTCGGTGGCGGCGGCCCGCTCGCGGTTCGCGGCTTGTCCGGCCGCGAGTTCGGCGACCTGCTTTTCCGGCGCCGCCACGAGCACCCGCCCGCCCTCCTCGCGCGGCAGCCAGTAGCAGACCGCCGGCCCGACGTGAAAGGTCTCGCCGTCGGCCGTACGGGACTTCGTCGGCCCCCAGGCATCCGCCCGCAGCGACTCATCGGCGGCGACGGGCAGCGGCTCGCGGCCCCACACCGCATATCCGCCCGACACCGCCTCCGGTCCGGCTTCCGGGTCGGCCTGCCATCCGGCCTGCACCGCGTCGATCTCCTCGACGGCACATCCGCACGATGCCGCGAGGGCCGCGAGAGCGCGTTCCACGCGACCGCCCAGCGCCCGCAGGAACAGCCGACCCTCGTCGCTTCCGAGCAGGTCGGCGGGCCTGGCGAGCAGGATCAACTGCGCTCCCGGAGGCAGGTACTCGAGCCGCGGCGGCGGCCCGTCGGTCGGCGACGCCCAGGGGAGGTCGGCGGAGTCCACGACCTGCGTCGTGGCGCGGGCCCCGGGTTTCGCCGCGGCAGCCACCGGCGCGGTTTCGGGCTGCGGCGCGGCGGCGGGCGGCGGAGCGCCGGGGTCCGCCGCGACCGGTTTCGGCGGGATGGCGGACGCCTCGTCTCGGGGAGCCGGACGGCCCGGCTTCGCGACAGGCTTCGTCGCGGCTTTGCCGCCCACGGGCGACAGCGGCGACAGGAAAACGGCGGCCGCCGTTGCGGCGACCGCCACCGCACCCACTCCGTACGGCAGCCACGACGACGGCCGCTTCCGGTGCGCCTTCGTCGCCACGCCCGGGGAGATGGCACTCGGCGAGACGGCCTCGGCCGCGGGGACGTTGAGCGGCGCGCCACCCGTCGCGGCCGACGCCGCCGCTCCGGCGACGGGCACGTGCAGCGAGATCGCCGGTTGTTGCGCCGGCAGCGCCGCCGACACCGGCGGCAGGCCCAGACACGCGGCGATCGCATCGGCCGCCTCGACCGCCGACTGATATCGGGCCTCGGGATCCCGAGCGACGAAATAGGAAACGAGCGTGGCCACTTCCACGGGCACGTGCGGCGGACCGAGCGGCTCCGCGCCCACGAATGCCGCCTGCGACAGGGTGGCGGCCGGGTCGCCCTGCCAACAGGGGAGCCGGCCCGTGAGCAGCGCCTGCAGCACGCAGCCGAGCGCGTACACGTCGCTGCGCTGGTCGCAGGCCGCGCCCGGCACGAGCAACTCCGGCGCGACGAACGCGGCCCGCGCGCCGAGGCGGGCGACCGCGTCCGGCGCATCGATCCGGGGCCGCGGCGGCACCACGTGCGGATCGGCGACGAGGGGAAATCCGAGCAGTCGCACGCGGCCGGTGGCGATGTCGCCCCCCGCCGCGGGCGGTTCCCGCCGCAAGGCGTCGAGCGAGATGCCGCCATGCACGACGCCGAGCCGATGCAGCTCCGCCACGGCCCGCGCGATCGTCAACACGAGTGGCACCGCCTCCGCCACCGGACGCGGCCCGCGGGCCGCCAGCTCCGGCGTGAGCGGCGTGCCGGCGACGTCCTCGCAGATGATGAACCGCTGTCCGCCGCTCTGCTCGAGCGCCCAGGTGCGGCCGAGCGTGGGATCGGCCGCCCTGTTCACCGCCGTGGTCCGACGCACGATGTCGGTCCATGTCTCCAGGTCGCGACACAGCTCGCCGTCGAGGAGCATGAGCAGCACGACGCGGCCCGACGGCTCGTGGCGGGCCCGGAACAGGTGCCCCTTCCCGCCCCCCTGGTAGCCCTCCTTTTCGAGCCGCTCGAGCAGCCGGTAGTCGCCGATGAAAAACGGGCCCCGGTCGCCGCGGACGAGTCGCCGCGCCTGCCAGAGCGTGATCACCCGCTGTCGCACGAGCCACTTTGCGATCGCCTCCGTGACCGCCTCGGGCCGGGCGGCGGGCGACAACGACTCGATCTCGAACTCGGCCCGCAGGGCGCCGGCCCGGTCGGGATCGACGAGGCCGGTCTCGGCCAGAAGCGTCCAGAACTGGGCGGGCACGGGGGTGGGCATGGCAAACTCGATGCGCGGCGCGGCAACCGTCGGCTCCATCCTAGCCTAGCCGCCGCCCCGGTCCCGCTGCCACGCGCCGGGGGAAGCGCCGGGGAAGGTTGTGGAGCGGAAACGGCTGCCGATAAGATCGCGCGGCCCCGAGGAGTGCCCCGCATCATGCGATCGAGCGAAGCCACCCGCATCTACTTCGACCGCGCCGCCGACGAGCTCGATCTTTCCGCCGGGATCCGCCGTCAACTCCTGGGCGCCAAACGCGAGGTGCAGGTCCAGATCCCGGTCGAACTCGATTCCGGCGAGGTGGCCACCTACGTCGGCTACCGCGTCCAGCACAACGACGCCCGCGGCCCGATGAAGGGCGGCCTCCGCTACCACCCGCAGGTCGATCTCGACGAGGTGCGCGGCCTGGCCGCGCTCATGACCTGGAAGACCGCCGTCGTCAATCTGCCCTACGGCGGCGCCAAGGGGGGCATCGCCCTCGACCCCACGAAGCTCTCCCGGAGGGAACTGGAGCGGGTGACGCGCCGGTTCGTCGACGCCATCCACGACCTGTTCGGCCCCGACGTGGACATCCCGGCGCCCGACATGGGAACGACCGCCGAGGTGATGGCCTGGATCATGAACCAGTACGACAAGTACCACGGCTTCTCCCCCGCCTGCGTCACCGGCAAGCCGATCGACTACCACGGCATTCCCGGCCGCGAGGAGGCGACCGGTCGCGGTGTCGGTGCCCTGACGCTCAAGCTCCTGAGCCGCCTCGGCCGCCGCATCCCCGGCACCCGCGTGGCGATCCAGGGCTTCGGCAACGTCGGCACGCACACGGCCAAGTTCCTCCACGACGCCGAATGCACGCTCGTGGCCGTGAGCGACGCCGACGGCGGCTTCCACCGCGCCGACGGGCTCGACGTGCTCGCCTGCCTGCGGCACGCCCGCGAGCACGGCGGACGGCTCGCAGGCTTCACCGGCGGCGAGCCGCTCACGAACGCCGAGCTGCTCGCCATCGACTGCGATGTCCTGATTCCCGCGGCCCTCGGCGGCGTGCTCACGAAGGCGAACGCCGCCACCGTGAAGGCCCCGATCGTCGTCGAGGCGGCCAACGCCCCGATCGAACCCGACGCCGACGCGATCTTCGACGAGCGCGGCATCGTCGTGGCGCCCGACATCCTGGTGAACGCCGGCGGCGTGACGGCGAGCTACTTCGAGTGGGTGCAGAACCGGCAGCACTACCAGTGGGGCGTGGCCCGCGTCTACCAGGAGCTCGACCGCGTCCTCGGCGAGGCCTTCGAGCAGGTGTGGCAACTCTCCACCTCGCGCAAGGTCCCGCTCCGCACGGCCGCCTACATGGTGGGCGTCGGCCGCGTCGCCCGCGCCACGATCCTCGGGGGCACGGCGTAGACGCACTTCGCGTCTCAGCTTGCCCAAGCCGGCACGGGGTTACCCCGTGCCGTCTCGCCGGACGTTCGTTGCGCCCATCCTGGGCTTCACTCACTCGGATGTGCCTGCGCTCCGGCATCCATGCCTGCGCTGGTCACATACGCCGGCTCAACGGCAGGGGTAACCCCTCGCCTCCCCATTCCAGTTGAGGAGGCTCGGGGCTGGCCGCTGTCCTCGAGCGGGCTGTGGGAGCAAGCGCAGCCAGGATGGCGAAGCGCAGCGGACACGCAGAGAGCCGAGGCCGGGAGGGCCGAGGCGAACGTCCGGCGAGAGGGCACGGCCAGCCCCGAGCCGGCGCGAGCCTACGGCCGATACCAGTCGCCGCGCAGCCAGTCGGCGAGGAGGCCGATCTGTTGCGGCGAGAGCATCGGCGCGGCGCCTTCCGCGGCCTTGCCGAAGCTCGGCATCCGGTCGTTCGTGTCGCCGTAGAACCGCGCGTGCGTGGGGTCGGTGATGATGCCCACGAGCCAGTCGCGCGTGCCCCAGCCGGTGAGGTCGGGGGCGGAGCCGAGATCGGTGCCGTTGTCGCCGAGCTTGTGGCAGCCGCCGCAGCGCTCGCCGTCGGCCACGAGGGCCCTGCCCCGCTCCAGGATGGCCGGCTGCACGCCCGGATCGGCGAGCCCGGCTTCGGATGCCATGGCGACGATCACCGCCTCGATGTCGTCCTTCTTCCACTGGTCGGCGTCGGCGAGGTCGCCCTGCACGAAGCTCACCATGTCGCCTTCCTTGTGGGCGGTGTTGCCGAAGTAGGCCGGGCCGGCCACCTGGGCCGGATCGAGGAGCCCGCGCATCCACGAGGCCCTGCCGAACTCGAAGAGATTGGCCGCCGAGGCCTTGGCGAGGATCGCCTCGGCTCCCGGCGACCGCGGATCGACGTGGGCATGGCAGCTCGCGCAGTGCTGGGCGAACAGCCGCGGGCCCTGGCTCTTGGCGTCGGCCCGCACGAGTTCGAGCATGCCGGCCGGCGGGATCTTCTCGGGCCGGCCGGCGAGCTCGATCGCCCGGGCCGCGTCGAGCCGGGCCTGCTTCGCGGCGTCGAGGAAGGCCTGGGAGTGGCGGATCTTCTCGAGCTGCTTCCACTGCTTCTCGACGGCCGCGATCTTCGCCGTGTCGCCGCCGAGCGCCGCGGCGAGCTTCGTTTCGTCGCCGCCGGTTTCGTCGTAGAGCTTCTGCGCCTCCGCGAGCGGCGCCTTGTCCACCCACAGGGCGTAGTAGTCTTCGTTGAGCGCCATCGCGGTGAGCAGGCCCGCCCCGGCGACGACGCCGAGCGTGAAGGCGACGTTGAACCGGTGCCCCAGCCGCCAGTTGCCGATGATCGGCATCAGGAACATGACGCCCATGATCAGGCCAGGCACCACGATCGCGCCCAGAAACTCCCCCGTCGCCCCCCAGCCCTCGAACACCTTCAGGAACTGGAACAGGAACAGGAAGTACCACTCGGGCCGCGCGGCGGCGTAGGGGAGCGAGGGATCGGCCGGGGCGCCGAGCTCGGCGCCGAGATGCCCCGCGTGCACCGGCTCGCCCGCGAGCATGGCGCGGAGCGCCGGCATCAGGATCACGCCCAGCACCACGGCCATCACGGCCAGCATCGCCACGGCGTCCTTGAGCACCTGGTCGGGCCAGAACATCGCGTCGGGCCGCGTGAACGGCCGCTTCGCGTGCAGCCCGTGCTTGCGGAACAGCGCGAGGTGGACGACGAGCATCAGGATCAGGGCCCCGGGGAGGAAGCCCGCGTGGAGGGCGAAAAACCTCGTCAGCGTGTGGTGGCCGTATTCCGTGCCGCCGATCACGAGCTGCTGGATCGACGGCCCGAACACGGGCACGATTCCCGCGAGGTTCGTGGCCACGATCGTGGCCCAGTAGCCCTTCTGGTCCCACGGCAGCAGGTAGCCCGTGAGCGCCATGCCGAGCACGAGCATCATCAGGACGAGGCCGAGCCAGAAGTTCACCTCGCGCGGCGCCCTGTAGGCGCCGTCGATCACCACCTGGAGGAGATGGAGCGCGAGCAGGACGACCATCGCCTGCGCCATGAAGTGATGGATGCCGCGGAGCAGCCAGCCGCCCGTCATCTCGTGCTGGATGTAGTAGACGCTCTCCCAGGCGGTCTGGGCGCTCGCCGAGTAGCTGGCCCAGAGAAACAGCCCGGTGATCACCTGCGTCATGAACGCGAACACGAGCGTGCTGCCCCACACGTACCGCCAGCGGGCCCCGCCGGGCACCCGCTCGTAGAGCGCCTCGTGCATCACCGCCCGGTACCCGGTGCGATCGTCGAGAAAGTCGGCCAGCCGGCCGAGGGGCCCCTTGCGGGCGACGGAAGAGCGCGTGTCGGGCCTGTTCATGGGGTGCGCCTCGTGAAACGGCCTACTGCACGACCTTCTCGGCCACGCCGGCCCGGAACTTCTGCCACTTCACCTCCACCTCGCCGTTCTTCGCGACGCGGCATTCGAGGGCGTCCATCGGTCGCGGGCTCGGGCTCGGGGCCACGATGCCGCCGTCGAGCGTGAACGTGCTGTTGTGGCAGGGGCAGCGGAAGCACCGGCCGCCCGACTCCATCTCCACGAAGCAACCGGCGTGCGGGCAGGTCGCCGACAGCGCCTCGACCGTCCCCGATCCCTTCTCGCGCCGCAGATACACCGCGCCGACCGGCTCGGCCGCGAACCCCGTCCAGGCGTCGGCACGCTCCGTGATCACCGCGAACTGCCGCGGGACGCCGTCGTCGGGAAGCGCCGACAGCTCCGTCACCGGCAGGAACGACGCCGCGGCCCCCTTGCGACGCAGCGGGTCGAGGAAGGCCCATAGCCCCGCCCCGATCGGGGCCAGCGTCGCGAGGCCGCCGCAGGCGATCGCCAGCAGTTCCGCGAGGAAGTTGCGCCGTCCGGCCGGACCGGGGCCGACATCGGCCGTTCGTCCGCTCATGCCGCTGCTCCAATCGTTCGTGGGGGCGTGGGTGCGTCGGTGGGTGCGTGATGTCCACCCCGACTTTACGAGCCGCGGCAGGCTTCGTCCACGGCGGCGAGCACCTGTGCACGGGCCGTCTCGAACGGCCCCGGCAAGATCGCGCCGGCCGCCGCCTTGTGACCGCCCCCGCCGAACCGCGCGGCGAGCAGGTTGCAATCGACCTGGCATCGGCTGCGGAAGCTGGTCTTGATCCGGCCGTCCGGCTGTTCGATCAGGATCACCGCGATCTCGGTCCCCTTCACCGCGAGCGTGAGGTTGACGAGGTCCTCGGTGTCGGCGGGCAGGGCCTGCACCTCCTTGATGTCGCTCTGCCGCACCGTGGACACGATCACCCGGCCGCCGTGCGAGACCTCCGCGCCGGCCAGCGTGCGGCCGACGAGATGCAGCCGGGCGATCGAATCCTGCTCGAAGAGCTCGCGGTAGATCGTCGTGGGATTGGCATGCGCGTCCACGAGCCGTGCCGCGACGCGGAACGACTCGCCGCTCACGTTCGGAAACCGGAAGCCGCCGGTGTCGGTGGACAGCCCGGCGTAGAGCGGCGTGGCGATCCGCTCCGTGAGCGGCACCCGCAGCCGCAGGCCGATCTCGTACACGATCCGCGCCGTGGCCTCGGCGGACGTGTCCTTGAACCAGCGGTCGGAGAGGTCGTCTTCGCTCACGTGGTGGTCGACGACCAGCACCTTGGGCCGCATCGCCTTGGCCACGTCGCCCATCGCGCCAAGCTGGGCCCAGGCGCTCGTGTCGAGCACGATCAGGACATCGCGCTCGACGAGATCCTCCTTCTTCACCCCCTCCGCAAGCGACTCGAGCCGCCGGTCGGGGTCGATCCACTTCAGGTTCGGCGGCGTCGCCTGGGCGTTGACGATCCGCACGTCCTTGCCGATCGCCTCCAGGATCCCGAGCATCCCGAGTTCGCTGCCGAGGGCGTCGCAGTCGGGCCGCACGTGGCTCGTGAGCACGAAACTTCGGGAGTCGCGCAGCACCTGGAGAAGACCGGCCCAGTCAAGTCGCATGCCTGCTCCCGGGGATCGTGGAATCGCTGCGTGCGGACGCGGCGACCTGCCGCGCCGCCTCCACGTCGCCGGCGAGCTGCGTCGTGAGCTCCGCGACCGTGGCGAAGCGGCGAGTCTCGCGCAGCCGCTCCAGGAAGTCAACGTCGAGCCATTGGCCGTACAGATCCCCCTCGAATCCGATCAGGTGCGCCTCGATCGACACGGCCGTCTCGCCGAACGACACGTTGGGCCCGACGTGCACCGCCGCCGGCCAGACCGCGCCCGCGATCGCCACCCGGCAGGCGTAGACGCCGTGGCCGGGCACGAGCGTGGCGACGTCCGCCAGGTTGGCCGTCGGGAAGCCGAGCGTGCGACCGCGCCGCGCGCCCTCGACGACCCGCCCGCGGCAGCGGTAGGGCGCGGTGAGCAGCGGATTCGCCTCCGCCAGCCGCCCGTCGGCGACGAGCATCCGCAGCCGCGAACTCGACACCGGCGCTCCGCCATGCTCCACGGGGCCCACCGTCTCCAGTTCGACACCGTCGGCCCGGCAGAGCTCCCCGAGGAGTTCGATCGTGCCGCGCCGCCGGGCGCCGAAGTGGAAGTCGGCCCCCTCGACGAGGCCGCGGACGGCCAGCCGCCGCCGCAGGATGCCGGCGTAGAAGTCCTCGGCCTCGACCGCCACGAGCCGCTCATCGACGGGCTGCACGAGCACCGCGTCGATCCCCAGCGCGAGCAGCAGTTCGGCCCGCCGGGCGGGCGTGGTGAGCGGGGGCGGAGCGTTTCCCGGCCGGAGGATCGTCGCCGGGTGCGGGTCGAAGGTCAGCGCCACCGCGGGCACGCCGAGCCGGCGTGCCATGGCCCCCAACCGGGCGACGATGGCCGCGTGCCCCACATGCACGCCGTCGAAATTTCCCACCGTCGCCACGCACGCGGGGCTCGAGAGCGTCCAGCGGCCGGTGGACGAAAAGACGGTCGGAGAGGCGACGGGCAGCACGGGGCTGATTGTAGCCGAAGCCCGTCCCCCGGAAACGCTCAGGCGCCGGAAAACGCAGGGTATGATTGGGCGGCACGCACCGAGGGAAGCCGCGACGCATGGCCGCCCCGCTGATCGAAGACAAGCAGATCTATCTCTCGCCCGAGATGACGACCCGCCTCGGGGCGATCGACATCGGCTCCAACAGCGTGCGGCTGATGGTGGTCGAGGTGCTGCGGGGCGGCGCCTACCGGATCCTCGACGAGGAGCGGGAACCCACGCGGCTCGGGCGCAGCGTCTCGGCCCACGGCCGGCTCGACGACGAGTCGATCGACCGCACCGTGCAGGCACTGCGGACGTTCAAGCAGATCGCGGCCGGCTACCAGGTGTCGGCCCTGCGGACCATCGCCACCTGCGCGGTGCGCGAGGCCCGCAACGGCCCGGAGTTCTGCCGCCGGGTGCGCGAGGAGGTGGGCCTCGAGGTCGAGGTGATCCCCGGCGAGCGCGAGGCGCGACTCGCCTTCTCCAGCGTGCAGCACGCCTTCGACCTCTCGGGCCGCAACGTGGTGGTGGCCGACATCGGCGGCGGCAGCACCGAGATCGTGTTCGCCACGGGCGGCCTGATCGAGTCGATCTTCTCCACGCCGCTGGGGGCGGTGCGGCTCACCGAACAGTTCGGACTCGGCGAGAACGCGGCTCCGGGCGACCTCGACCGGCTCGCTGCGGAGGTCGCCGGCTGCCTCAAGAAGCGGACCACCCGGCCGCTCTTCGCCCCGCATTTCCTGGTGGGTTCGGGCGGCACGTTCACCACGCTCGCCGAGCTCGTGATGGCGGCGAAGAAGCAGGTGGACATCCCCGTGGCCGGCTACAAGGTGTCGCAGGCCGAGGTCCGCCACCTGCTCGACCGGCTCGCGAAGATGCCGCTGCGGGCCCGTCGTTCGATGGCCGGCATGACGCCGGACCGCGCCGACATCATCCTGGCCGGCCTGACGATCGTGGACGGCCTGCTGACCCGCTTCCGCGTGAACACGCTCGTGATCCACACCCGCGGCGTGCGGGACGGGCTGGTGTGGGAGATGATCGACGACGCGGTGGGGGCGGCGGCCGCCCAGGCCGACCCGGCACACCGCGACGAGGCGATCGAGAGGCTGGCCGCGGCCTGCTCCGGGGAGCTCGAGCACGGCCGCCAGGTCGCGCGGCTCGCGGGTCGCATCCACGAGCAGCTCGCCGGGCCGCTGGGCCTCGTGCCCGGGGACCGCACGCTGCTCGAGATCGCGGCCAGGCTGCAGGACGTCGGCTACGTCATCAACTACGACCAGCACCACAAGCACAGCTACCACCTGATCCGCAACAGCCGCCTCCCCGGCGTCCGGACCCACGACCTCGAGCTCATCGCCAACGTGGCCCGCTACCACCGCGGCGCGCTCCCCAAGCGGAAGCACGAAAACCTCACCCGTCTGTCCGCCGAGGAGCAGCAGCGCATCCAGCGCATGGCGGCGATCCTGCGTCTGGCCGGGGGCCTCGACCGCAGCCGCTCGCAGCAGGTGCGGGACGTCGCGGCCCGCGTGGAGGGCGACGGCGTCGTGCTGGAAGTGGCGGCCGACGACGAACCGCAGGTGGACATCTGGGGGGCGGAGCGGCGGACCGAACTGTTCGAGAAGGTCTTCGGGATGCCCGTCGCGATCCATTGGGCCTCCGCGCCCCGCCCGGAAAAGGCCGCCAAAAGGCCACCGAAGCCGAAAAAAAACGACTGATCCTGCGGTGCCGGCAGGAGGATTTTCCCCAAAGCGTGCCCGGGCGGGTGCCGATACCACCCGGAGAGTTCCCGTTCCCGGAGCGGCTTGCCATGTGCCCATCCCCACTGCGCCCCCGCGTGCTTGCCATGCTCGTCGGTTGCCTGATCGGCGGCCAGCTCGCCGCCGGCGCCGAGGACGTCAGCCGGGTGGGTGAGCCGAAGCCGCGCTCGCACGGCACTCCCCAGCGGCAGGCTCCCTATCAACCGGGGCGATCTCCCTACGTCACCGGGCACCGCCAGCGGCCCAAGTATTTCGTGCCGCCGACGAACCCGCGCACGCCGACGTGGAAGATGTACGGGCTGCCGCCGGGCGTGAAGCCGGGCGACTGGCCCGTGTACGCCCCGTTCGGCTTCGGCGGCTACCGCTTCCCCGCCGTCGGCGCGCAGGCGTACCGCTAGCCTGTCGGGTACGCGCCGGCGAGGGGTTACCCCGTGCCATCTCGCCGGACGCTCACTGCGGCCATCCTGGCAATCCTGTTCGGCACGGCACTTGCCGTCCTGTGGGGCAAGCGTCTCGCTTGCCGTCCTGTGGGGCAATCGTCTCGCTTGCCGTCCTGTGGGGCAATCGTCTCGCTTGCCGTCCTGTGGGGCAATCGTCTCGCTTGCCGTACGACAGGCTCCAGCCTGTCATGCCTTCCCTCAACGCGCCCGACCCGGCTCTCCAGTTGAGGAGGCTCGGGACTACCCAGACCATCGAGCAGGGCTATGGAAGCGAGCGTAGCCATGGATGGCGAAGCGAGCCGACATGCAGAGAGCCTCGGCCGGGAGGGCCGAGGCGAACGTCCCGCGAGAGGGTCTGGGCAGTCACGGGCCGGCGCGCAAAAGAGTTACGACGGGCAAGCGGGACGCTCGCCCCACGGGGTGAGTTGGGCATCGTCGCGACAGGCCCTACGCTACAGGAATGGCCGACCTGCTCGAACTCACGCCCGAGGGGCTCTACTGCCGGCAGGGCGACTTCTACGTCGATCCCTGGCGGCGCGTGCCGCGGGCCGTGGTGACGCACGCGCACGCCGATCATGCGCGGCCCGGCTGCGACCGCTATCTGTGCGCGGCCCGGGGCAAACTCGTGCTGCGTGAGCGGATCGGCGGCGCGGCTCCGATCGACACGCTGCGGTTCGGCGAGTCGATCTCGATCAATGGCGTGACGGTGTCGTTCCATTCGGCGGGGCACGTGCTGGGGTCGGCGCAGGTGCGGATCGAGCACGCCGGCGTCGCCTGGGTGGTCACCGGCGACTACAAACTGCAGGCCGACCCGACCTGCGACCCGTTCGAGCATGTCGAGGCCGACGTGTTCGTCACGGAGTCGACGTTCGGGCTGCCGATCTACCGCTGGGCCGAGCCGGAGACGGTGGCCGCGGCCATCAATGCGTGGTGGCGCGAGAACCAGGCGGCGGGCCGCACGAGCGTGATCCTCGCCTATGCGCTGGGGAAGGCGCAGCGGATCGCGGCGCTCGTCGATCCGTCGATCGGGCCGATCGTGGCGCACGGCGCCGTCATGAAGATGGTGCGGGCCTATCGCGACAGCGGCGTGCGGCTGCCGCCGATCGACGGCGTGCCGCCGCGGGCGCGGCGGGTCGGTGACGGGCGGGCGCTCGTCATCGCGCCGCCGTCGGTGGCCGGCAGCCGCTGGCTGCGGCTGTTCGGCGAGACCCGCGTGGCGCCGGCGTCGGGCTGGATGACGGTCCGCGGCATCCGCCGGCGCCGCGGCTGCGAGCGCGGGTTCATCCTCTCCGACCATGCCGACTTCCCCGGCCTGCTCACCGCGATCGAGGCGTCGCGGGCCCGCCGGGTGCTCGTGACGCACGGCGCGAGCGAGTCGCTCGCGAGGCTGCTGCGTGAGCGGGGATTCGACGCCGCCCCGCTCGCCACGCGGTTCACCGGCGAGCCACCGCCCGACGGCGAAGGGGATGCACCGCCGGCGGACGAGGGTGACGAACGCGATCCGGACATCGCCGACGGAGCGGCGGCATGAAGGCGTTTGCCTCGCTCTACTGGCGGCTCGACGCGACGACGAGCACCACCGAAAAGCTCGCCGCGCTCACCGACTACTTCCACGCCGCGCCGGACGACGACGCCGCGTGCGCGGTGCGGCTGCTGTCGGGAGGCCGGCAGTCGCGGGGCGTGTCCACCACGCTGCTTCGCCAGTGGGCCTCCGAGGCGGCGGGAATCCCGCTCTGGCTGCTGGAGGAGTGCTACGCGCAGGTGGGCGACCTCGCCGAGACGCTCGCGCTCGTTTTGCCGGGCGGCGCACCGCCGGCCGCGACGGACGGCCGCGGTCTGGCCGCCTGGATCCGCGACACGATCGAGCCGCTGCGCGATGCCGACGATGCACGAAAGCAAGAGATCGTCCGCGACGCCTGGCGGCGACTCGGGCCCGAGGAGCGGATCGTGTGGCACAAGCTGATCACGGGCGGTTGCCGCGTCGGTGTGTCGCGCACGCTGGTGGCGAAGGCGCTGGCCGAGGTGGCCGGCATCGACGCCGCCGTGATGACGCACCGGCTGATGGGCGGCATCGGCGATGCCGACGACTATCGGCGACTCTTCTCGCCGGAGGCGACGGAGGCCGACTCGCAGCGGCCGTATCCGTTTTTTCTCGCCAGCGCGCTCGACGAGCCCGCGGAGTCGCTCGGACCCGCGACGGAGTGGCAGGTGGAATGGAAGTGGGACGGCGCACGGGTGCAGATCGTGCGCCGCGGCGGGGGCTGCGCGGTCTGGACGCGGGGCGAGGAACTCGCCACCGACTCGTTTCCCGAGATCGCGGCCGACGCCGCCGCCCTCCCGGCCGGCACGGTGCTCGACGGCGAGCTGCTGGCGGCGCGCGAGGGAGCGCTGCTCGGTTTCGCGGCGCTCTCCCGGCGGATCGGTCGCCGTCGCGCCACGAAAAAGGTGCTGGCCGACATCCCGTGCGTGTTCGTCGCCTACGACCTGCTCGAGGACTCGGGACACGACATCCGCGGCCTCCCGCTCGGCGAGCGCCGGCGGCGGCTCGAAGCGGTCGGCCTGCCGGTGTTTCCCAGCGGCGACGCGAGGCTGCAACTCTCGCCGCGGCTCGACGCCGACACCTGGGCCGACCTGGCGGCGGCCCGGGCGACCGCCCGCGATCGCGGTGTCGAAGGGCTGATGCTCAAGCGGCTGTCGAGCCCGTACGGCACCGGCCGCACCCGCGGCGACTGGTGGAAGTGGAAGACGGAGCCGCTCGAGATCGACGCCGTCCTGCTCTACGCGCAGGCGGGTCACGGCCGCCGCGCGGGGCTGCACAGCGACTACACGCTCGGCGTGTGGCACGACGGGCGGCTCGTGACGATCGCCAAGGCCTACTCCGGGCTCACCGACGCCGAGATCGTCGAGGTGGACCGGATCGTCCGTGCCACCACGCTCGAAAAACACGGGCCGGTGCGGATCTGCTCGCCGACGCTCGTGTTTCAACTGGCGTTCGAGGGCGTGTCGCGATCGACGCGTCACAAGGCGGGAGTCGCCGTGCGGTTTCCACGCATCGTGCGCTGGCGGCGCGACAAGCAGCCGGCCGATGCCAACTCGCTGGCCGACCTCGTGGCGTTGATCGATGCCGCTGCGTCCCCGGGGGCCGTGCCATGACGCCGGTCCGCGCCGCCCGACGCGTGGAACGGGGCACGTCGGCCGTGCGCACGGCGGTCACGGGCTGGTATCGCGCCCGTGGCTGGACGCCGTTTCCCTTCCAGGCCGAGGTCTGGAACGCGATGGCCGCCGGGGCCAGCGGACTGCTGCACGCCCCGACCGGCACGGGCAAGACGCTCGCGGCCTGGCTCGGGGCCGTCGAGCGGTCGTGGGCGGCCGGGGACCGCGGCCCGTCCGCGACCGGCGTGCGCGTGCTCTGGGTGACGCCGCTCAAGGCGCTCGCGAGCGACACCGTGCAGGCCCTCGAGGAGCCGCTGCGGGGCCGCGACGGCGTGGCGCCGGGCTGGACGGTGGGCCTGCGCACGGGCGACACGTCGGCCGCCGACCGCCGGCGGCTCAAGGCGGCCTGGCCGCCGGCGCTCGTGACCACGCCCGAGTCACTCTCGATCCTCCTGTCGCTCGAGGACGCGCGGGAGATCTTCGCCCCGCTCGACACCGTGATCGTGGATGAATGGCACGAACTGCTGGGCACGAAACGGGGGGTGCAGACCGAACTCGCGCTGGCGCGGCTGCGCGGGCTCCGCCCCGATCTCGTGACCTGGGGCCTGTCGGCGACGCTGGCGAACCTGCCCGACGCCGTCTCCGCCCTCGTCGGCCCTGCACGGGCCGGGGACACGCGTCTCGTGTCGGCCGCGATCGAGCGCCGGCTGTCGATCGAGACGCTGGTGCCCGAGCCGATGGAGCGGTTTCCCTGGGCCGGGCACATGGGCATGCGGCTGCTGCCCCAGGTCGTGGCCGCGATCGACCGCGCGACGACGACGCTCGTGTTCACGAACACGCGGTCGCAGGCCGAGCGGTGGTTCGAGGCGATCTCCTCCGCGCGGCCCGACTGGAAGGACGTGCTCGCGCTCCACCACGGCTCGGTCGATCGCGAGCTGCGGTCGCAGGCCGAAGAGGGGCTGAAGCGGGGCCGGATGAAGTGCGTCGTGGCCACGAGCAGCCTCGACCTGGGGGTCGATTTCGGGCCGGTCGAGCAGGTGCTGCAGGTGGGCAGCCCCAAGGGGATCGGCCGGCTGCTGCAGCGGGCCGGCCGCAGCGGCCACGCGCCGGGGGCGGTCAGCCGGCTGGTCTGCGTGCCCACGCACGCGCTCGAGCTGATCGAATGCGCGGCGGCCCGTACGGCGGCGCTCGCCGGGCGGGTCGAGGCCCGGCCGCCGCTGACCGGGGCGCTCGACGTGCTGGCCCAGCATGTCGTGAGCACGGCCTGCGGCGGCGGCTTCCGTGCCGACGAGCTCCTCGCGGAGGTGCGTTCGACCCACGCCTTCGCCGCGCTCGACGACCGATCCTGGCGGTGGGCGCTCGACTTCGCCACCCGGGGCGGCCCGGCCCTGCGGGCCTATCCCGACTTCGCGCGGATCAAGGAGCGGTTCGGCCGCTGGTACGTCGCCAGCCCCGCGATCGCGCGGCGGCACCGGATGAACATCGGCACGATCACGGGCGACGCCACCGTCGAGGTGAAGTGGCTGCGGGGTGGACGGCTCGGCACGGTCGAGGAGTCGTTCATCGCCCGGCTCAACGAGGGCGACCGGTTCCTGTTCGCGGGCCGGCCGCTGAAACTCTTCCGGTTCGACGGGCTGACGGCGTGGGTGAAGCGGTCGCGACGGACGCCGGGGCTCCAGGTGCCCCGCTGGAACGGCGGCCGCATGCCGCTCTCCACGCTCCTCTCGGCCGCCGTGCTCGACCTGGTGCGCGACGCGGACGGCCCGGATGCGCCCGCGGAGGTGCGGGCGGTGCTCCCGCTGCTGGCAACGCAGGCCCGCTGGAGCCGCTTGCCCGCGGCCGACACCCTGCTGATCGAGCGGGTGAAGTCGCGCGAGGGGCACCACGCGTTCCTGTTTCCGTTCGAGGGCCGGCTCGTCCACGAGGGACTGGCGGCGCTCGTCGCCTGGCGGCTCGCCAGCCGCACGCCGGGCACGTTCACGTTCGCGGCCACCGACTGGGGCCTGGAGATCACCGGCCGCGGCGCCTTCGCCGCCGACGAGCGGACGTGGCGCCGACTGCTCTCGCCGGCCGACCTGCTCGAGGATCTGCTCGCCTGCCTCAACGGCACCGAACTCGCGAAGCGTCACTTCCGCGAGATCGCCCGCGTCGCCGGTCTCGTCGCGGGGGGCGGCCGGTCGCAGCGGCAGACGCAGGCCTCGGCCGGGCTGATCTTCGACGTGCTCCAGGAGCACGACGCCGACAACATGCTCCTCGCCCAGGCCCGCCGCGAGGTGCTGGAGCAGCAGTTCGAGTTTCGCCGGCTGTCGGCCGCCCTCGAGCGGATCGCGACCGCGGAGATCGTGATCAGCGACCCACCGCGGCTCTCACCGCTGGCGTTTCCGATCTGGGCCGAGCAGATCCAGTCGCGGCTGACGACGCAGGGCTGGCTCGAACGGATCACCGAGATGGCGCGGGAACTCGAACGGGCGGCCGACGGAGAGTCGGCCAGGACGCCGTCAACGCCGTCAACGCCATGAATGACATGGACGCCATCCAGGACGTGCGCGTCGGCACCGCGGCGGACGGCGATCTCGTGCTGCTCGCCGGCCGTGCGGCCTTCGTGCCGGCCACCGCCACGCTGCTCGTCGCCGACGTGCACCTCGGCAAGGCGGCCACGTTTCGCCGGGCCGGAATCCCGGTGCCGGAGGGGACCGCGCAGCGCGATCTCGACCGGCTCGTGCGGCTCGCGGCAACGCATGCGGCCCGGCGGGTCGTGGTGCTCGGCGACCTGCTCCACGCGAAGGGCGGCTGCACCGACGCGGTGTGGGCGGAGTTTCGCGACTGCCGGAAGCAGATCGCGGCCGAGATCGTGCTCGTGCTCGGCAACCACGACCGCGGTCTGGCCACCGACGCGGCAAGGCTGGCGGAGCGGCTGGGGATCGACGCCTGCGTCGCCGCGCTCGACGAGCCGCCGTTTCGCTTCGTGCACGAGCCGGCGAGCCCGCGCGACGAGTCCGCGGGCGACCGCACCGTGGTGGCCGGCCATCTGCATCCCACGGTCGCGATCACCGCGCCGGGGGGTGACCGGCTCGTGGAACGCTGCTTCGTGGCCGATCCGGGTGCGGTCGTGCTCCCCGCCTTCGGCTCGTTCACCGGCGGCCACCGCATCGCCACCGCCCCGCGGCGGCGGCTGTGGGTGGCCCGCGACGACGGCGTCGTCGAGGTCACGCGGATGGCGGAACTCGCCGCGCGACGGCGGCGCTGATGGCGGCCGGCAGCCCGGCCACGACGTCGGTGGCGACGAGCGAGACCTCGCCCACCCGGGCGGCCGCCACGTCCCCCGCCCGGCCATGCACCCAGACGGCGAGCCGCGCCACGTCCCAGGGCTCGGCCCGGCCGGCCGCCAGCGGCTGGCAGAAGAGCGCGGCCGCGACGCCGGTGAGCACGTCGCCGCAGCCCGCCGTCGCCATGCCCGGATTGCCGGAGGCGTTGTGCCCCTGGCGACGCCCGTCGGTGACGAGCGTATCCGGCCCCTTGAGCACGACCACGGCGTCGATATCCGCCGCCAGCGTGGCCGCGGCCTCCTCCAGGGCGGCCCGTCCGAGGCCACCATCGCGGCCGATGAATCGCAGCAGCTCGCCGACGTGCGGCGTCAGGATCCGCGGCCCGGCATGTCGCGCGAGCGTGGCCCGGTCGAGGCGGGAGAGTGCCCACAGCGCGTCGGCATCGAACACGGCGGGCCGCGGCACGTCGGACCACAGCCGCGCCGTGAGCACGCCGGCGGCATGCGAACGGCCCAGCCCCGGGCCCACCGCCACGACATCGGCCCGGCCGGCCCGCTCGAGGATCGCGTCGGTGGCGGCCATGGCGAACCCGCCTTCATCGTCCGCAGGCAGGCCGTGCGTCATCACGCAGGGATCGAATCCCGCCGCGATCGCCACCACGCTCGCGGGCACGACCACCTCGACGAGCCCGGCGCCGGCGCGGAGCGCGGCCATCCCCGCCAACGCGGGAGCGCCCGCCATCCCGGAGGAGCCACCGACCACGAGCACGCGGCCGTAGTCCCGCTTGCTCGTGTCGCGGGCGCGACGCTCGAGCCGTGGCAGCCCTGGAGGAATCTCGTCGCTCGCCGGTGACTCCATCGTCCACTCCGAATGTGCGCAAAACCGCCGCCTCAGTCGCGAATTCACGCCACGCATGGCCGGACGAGGCCCCTTTACCTTGACTGAAACGCTCCACGCGGGCTACCTTCGCCGCGAAATTCGAGGATTTCCGCCGGAAAGGAACGCCCCTCCCCCATGAGTGCCGCGAAAAAGACGGTCGATCTGTTCGACGTGAAGAAGGTGCGACAGCTCATCGAGCTGATGGAGGAGCACGACCTCGCCGAGATCGACCTCAAGCAGGGGGATCACGGCGTCAGGATCAAGCGCGGCGGCGAGGTGGTGGCGATGGCCGCCCCGTCGGCGAAGCCCGCGGCTCGTCCGGCGGCGTCCTCCGAAACCCCGCCGGCCACGGAATCAGCCGCCGACGCCCGGATGCTCGTCGTGAAGAGCCCGATGGTGGGCACGTTCTATCGGGCGAGCGGTCCGGACGCCGCTCCGTTCGTGAAGGTGGGCGACCGGATCGGCCCCGACAAGACCGTGTGCATCGTCGAGGCGATGAAGGTGTTCAACGAGATTCCCGCCGGTGTTTCCGGCCAGGTGGTGGCGATCCTGGTCGAGAACGGTGCCCCGGTCGAGTTCGGGCAACCGCTGATCAAGGTCGACCCGGGGGCCTGAGCCCCGTTCCCGAGGGCGGCCCAGACGGCCTTTCCGCACCCATGTTCAAACGGATCCTGATTGCCAACCGCGGCGAGATCGCCCTGCGCGTGATCCGCGCCTGCCGGGAACTCGGCGTCGAGACGGTCGCGATCTACAGCGAGGCCGACCGGGGCGCACCCTACCTGGAACTGGCCGACGAGGCGATCTGCGTCGGGTCGGCCAGGAGCGCCGACAGCTACCTGCGGATCGACCGCGTGATCAGCGCCGCCGAGATCGGCAACGTGCAGGCGATCCACCCCGGCTACGGCTTCCTCTCGGAAAACTCCCACTTCGCCGAAGTCTGCCGGTCGTGCGACATCGGCTTCATCGGCCCGACGCCCGAGGCGATGGAGCGGGTAGGCGACAAGAACTCGGCGCGGGCCCTGGCCCGCGAGGCCGGCGTGCCGACGGTGCCCGGCAGCGACGGCATCATCGGCAGCGAGCAGGAGGCGGTGAAGGTCGCCCGCGAGATCGGTTTCCCCGTGCTCCTGAAGGCGACCGCCGGCGGCGGCGGCAAGGGGATGCGGGTGGCGGCCAACGACCTGGCCCTGGCCAGTGCCTGGCAGCAGGCTTCGGCCGAGGCGCAGGCGGCGTTCGGCAATCCGGGCATCTACATCGAGAAATACATCGAGCGGCCGCGGCACGTGGAGATCCAGATCCTCGGCGACCAGCACGGCAACGTGTTCCACCTCTGGGAACGCGACTGCTCCACGCAGCGGCGGCACCAGAAGCTGATCGAGGAGAGCCCGTCGCCGCGCCTGCCCCAGGCCACGCGGGAGAAGATGGCCGCGGCGGCCGTGCGGCTCGCGAAAGCGGCCGGCTATTTCTCGGCCGGCACGGTCGAGTTCATCGTCGATCAGCAGGACAACTTCTACTTCATCGAGGTCAACGCCCGGATCCAGGTCGAGCATCCGGTGAGCGAGATGGTGACGGGGATCGACCTCGTGAAAGCCCAGATCCGGGTGGCCGCGGGCGAGAAACTCGACCTTCGGCAGGACGCGATCGTGCCCCGCGGCCATGCGATCGAGTGCCGGATCAACGCCGAGGATCCCGCGGCCAATTTCCGCCCCTGCCCCGGCCGCATCGAGCGGATCATCCCGCCCGGCGGGTTCGGCGTGCGCTGGGACTCCCACGCCACCACGGGCTATGTCGTGCCTCCGCACTACGACTCGCTCGTCGGCAAGCTCATCGTGCATCAGCCGACGCGCCGCGAGGCGATCGACACGATGACCCGGGCCTTGAGGGAATTGCGGATCGAGGGCATCAAGACGACCGTCCCGATCCACCTCGAGATCCTGCACAACACCGCGTTCCACGACGCGCAGATCGACACCACGTTCGTCGAGCGCGTGCTTCTCGCAAAGTGAGGTTCGTCGCATGGCCGAGTCGCTCTCCCGCCCACCACGGGCAGCCCACCAGTTCCGTCGGATCGCGATCCTGTTCGCCGGTGGCCCGGCCCCGGGCGCGAATGCCGTGATCTCCACCGCGGCGACCTCGTTCATGCGCGAGGGCACCGAGGTGCTGGGGATGAAGCATGGCTACTCCTCGCTCGCCGACTACTCGCCCGCGAAGCCGCTCGCCGAGGGCCGCGATTACATCAAGATCGCGCCCGAGTTCCTCAAGCGGACGCGGAGCGGCCAGGGAATCATGCTCGGCACGGCGCGGACCAACCCCGGCAAGCACGTCTCCCATCCCAGCCACTTCGACGACGCCGAGCGGGTCCAGCCGCTGAAGAACGTCTACGAGGGGCTGCGGTCGCTCGGCGTGGAGGCGCTGATCTCGATCGGTGGCGACGACACGCTCAAGACGGCGAACAAGTTCAAGCTGTTCCAGGACCGGCTGCCGGCCGACGCGAAGCGGATCCCGGTCGTGCACCTGCCGAAGACGATCGACAACGACTACATGGGGATCGACTTCACGTTCGGCTACTTCACCGCCGTGGACACGCTCGGCGGCGAGATCCGCAACCTGCTCTACGACGCGGAGGCGAGCCGCGCCTACTTCCTCTGCGAGACGATGGGCCGCAGCGCCGGATGGCTCTCCTACGGCGCGGCGATCGCCGGCGAGGCGAGCCTGGTGATCAGCGTGGAGGACATCCACGGCAAGTTCCGCGGCGAGGAGACCGTGACGGCGCCGGACGGCACGACGCGGATCAAGCCGGTGATGGACATCGACGAGGTCGTGGGCCGGATCGTGAAGACGATGCGGGTCCGCGAGGAGCAGGAAGGGAAGCAGTATGGCGTGATCGTGATGGCGGAGGGCCTCGCCGAATACCTGCCGGCCAAGGCGCTCGAGGGCATCCCGCGGGACGACCACGGCCACATCTCGATCTCCCACGTGCAGCTCGGACGGATGTTCGCCAAGCTCGTCGCGGACGAGTTCAAGAAGCAGACGGGCCGGTCGCGGAAGGTCGTCGGACTGCAGCTGGGCTACGAGTCGCGGTGCGCGAAGCCGCACGCCTTCGACGTCATGCTCGGCAGCCAGCTCGGCGTGGGGGCCTACCGGGCGCTCGCGGAGCGGGGCCTCGACGGCGTGATGGTGAGCGTGTCGGGGCAGCTCGACCTGAACTACGTCCCGTTCGAGGAACTGGTCGATCCCAACACGCTCGTCACGGTGGTACGCTACGTCGAACGGGGCAGCGACTTCCACAGCCTGGCCCGGTTTTTGGAAACCTACGTCAACGAGTGACCCGAGGCCGACGGATGGCGAGGCGACCGGCCAACGGCTTCACGCTGATCGAACTGCTGGTCGTCGTGGCGATCATCGGCCTGCTCATCGGCCTGCTCCTGCCGGCCGTGCAGTCGGCCCGCGAGTCGGCCCGGCGCACGCAGTGCCAGAACAACCTCCGGCAGGTGGGCATCGCCTTTCACAGCCATCACGCCGCCAGGGACTGCTTCCCGACCAACGTCTCGGGCAGCACCGCCAGCAGCGCTGCGGTGCGTCACAACTGGTGCGCCCAGATCCTGCCCTACCTCGACGACAATCCGCTGGCCGGCATCTACGACTACACCGTTCGGGCCGACGATGCAAAGAACCAGCAGGCGGTCCAGACCCCGCTGGCCTTCATGACCTGCCCGTCGGTTCCGGGCGGGCCGCGGCAGCACCCGCGGTTCAAGACGTCGCCCCCCGCCTCGGCCGCCGCCGCCGACTACGGAGGTTCCAGCGGTCCGAGCAACACGCTGTGGAACACGCCACCGATCGTGTCGTTCGCGAAGCCCGCGAACCTCGACGGCTTCTTCACCGGATCGCTCAAGCCGGGGGCCAAGGGGCGGCAGATCCGCCACATGACCGACGGGCTGTCGCAAAGCATCGCCGTCGTGGAGACGGCCGGGCGGCCCCAGGTCTGGGCGTTCGGCCGGCTCGTTCCGGACTCCGGCCTGTTCACCTCGAGCCCGCTGGCCACGAAATACGTCGCCCTCTGCGCGTGGGCCGACACGAACATCTTCGCCGTCAGGGGATTTCGCGAAGATGCGTCCCAGGGCGACCCGGCCAACCAGTATGTCTCCCCGGGACGACAGTTGATCAACGGCAGCAACAACTTCGGCATCTACGCGTTTCATGCGGGCGGGGCCGACCAGTTGCTGGCCGACGCGTCGGTGCGGTTCCTCGAGGAATCCGCCTCGCCCGACGTGGTCGCCGCGATGCTCACCGTCCAGGCGGGCGACGCCGTCCCGCAGCCCTGAGCCGCCATGCCCTTCCCGTCGCGTCACCACACGGCCCGCCGGCACGGCCGCATGCTGGCGTGCGTTTCCGCGATGCTCGCGGCGGGCGGGGGCTTGGCGGGCGTGATCTCGGCGGCGGACCCCGCGGTGCCGACGAGAATCCCCCCTCGCGTCGAGCAATCCGCGGAGGAACGAGCCGCCCGTGCCCGCGTTCTCCGGCAGACGTACGCCGGCCCCGTGGCGACCTGGCCCGCGCCCCACGTCGACCCGGGCGTCGAGTGGCGCGAACTGGGTCTGCTGCCCGCGGTCGTGCATCCGCCTGAGAATCCCTTCGCCACGGCGAAGGCCGAACTCGGCCGCGCGTTGTTCTTCGATCCCCGGCTGTCGGCGAGCGGCCGGGTGGCGTGCGGCACCTGCCACAAGCCGGAGCACGGCTGGGCGGAGAGTCGCGAAGTCAGCATCCCGCACGGGGCCGTTCCCGGCCGCAACACGCCCACGGTCCGCAACGCCGCCTTCCAGGCGGCGTTGTTCTGGGATGGTCGGGCCGCGAGCCTCGAGGCCCAGGCGGCCGAGGCCCTGGCGGATCCGCACGAGATGGCGGCGACCCCCGCGCACGTGATCGACACGATCGCCAACACGCCCGCCCATCGCGACCGCTACGCCGAGGCGTTTCCCGGCCGGCCGCTGGAGTTCACGGCGGTCGCCGAGGCGATCGCCTGCTTCGAGCGGACGCTGGTGGGGGGACGCTCCCGATTCGACGCCTTCCTGCGCGGCGACTCCACGGCCCTGACCGACCCGGAACTGCTCGGCCTCGATCTCTTTCGACGCGAGGGCCGCTGCCTCAACTGCCACCATGGCCCCACGTTGAGCGATGGCCGCTTCCACGACCTCGGCCTCAGCTTCCACGGCCGCAGCAACGAGGATCTCGGCCGCCACGGCGTGACCCGCGATCCGGCCGACAAGGGTCGGTTCCGCACGCCGTCGCTCCGCGACGTCACGAACACTCCTCCCTTCATGCACACGGGCATGTTCCAACTGCGGGGCGTGCTGAACATGTACAACGCCGGGATGGCGACGCTCAAGCGACAGCCGTTCGAGCGCGACGACCCGACGTTTCCGGTGAAGTCGCCACTCCTGAAGCCACTGGGGCTCAACCGGCAGGATCTCGCCGATCTGGAGGCGTTCCTCGGAGCGTTGGCGGAACCGGCGACGTCGGGGCCGCGGCCGTGGGATTCGCCCGGGCGCGAGTGACGTCGGCATTGGACAGCCCCTGGATGCGGACCGCCCCGTCCGGCGCGGTCGTCACGAGCAGCGTGCCGTCGGGGCTCAAGGCGACGGTCCGGGGCCGATCCGACTCCCCGCGCAGGCGGCAGACCTCCACCCCCGACGAGGCATCCCACACCCGTACGCTGCCATCGCGCGACCCCGTCACCACGCGGCCGCCATCGGGCGTGATGCTCACCGTCTCCACCGGCGCTTCATGGCCGCCGAAAACCTGCAGTTCGGACATCCGGCCGACGTCCCACAGCCGGGCGGTGCCGTCGTCGCTGGCCGTCGCCAGCCGGGTCCCGTCGGCATTGAATGCGACGGCCAGCACGGGCCGCGAGTGGCCCGTCAACTTCGTCGACGTGGTCGCGGGCACGGCGGCCGTCACCCGACTCACATACACCGCACCGCTCGCCACGCCGCTCGCCACCGTCCGGCCGTCCGGGCTGACCGCGACCGCCGTCACATTCCCCCGCGGCTTCAGTTCGCCCACGATCGAGCCGGTCGCGACGTCGAGAATTTCCGGCGTCGCCGAAACGACCCTCGTGCCCTCCTCCGCGAACTCGGCCGCGGCTCCGATCTGCCTCGTCGGGATGGTGCGGGGCACGAACTCCCACAGCTGGCGCTCCGCCGCCACGTCCCACAACCGCACCACGCCGGTGCGCGAAGTCGTCAGCAGGTGAGCGCCGTCGGGGCTGAACGCGGCTCCCGCGAGGCCCCGGTCGTGCGGTCCGAACGCGGCCACGAGCTCCCCGCCTGCGACGTCCCACGCGAGCAGATCGGTCGCGTCCACCGTCGACTCCAACAGCGCGGCGACCCGACCGCCCGCCGGCGCGAACACGATCCTCGTGACGACCGCACCGGCGGCATCGAGCACGCACCGGCGTTCGACGGCCCGTGGATCCCAGATTTCGACGGTGCCCGTGTTTCGCGGTGCGATCGCCAGCAGCCGGCCATCCGGGCTGAAGGCGGCGGCGTCGATCCCTTCCTTGCCGCCGATGTCGGCCAGCCTCTGCCGGCCTGTCCGTGACCAGATCCGCACGGTGCCGTCGTGCGATCCGGACGCGAGCAGCGCGGCGTCGGGGCGAAACGCCAGCGTCATGACGGCGCTGTCGTGCGCGACGAGTTCCCTGTCGATCGTGAAGTCGTCGGTGTTCCACAGGCGGATCACGCCGTTCGCCGCCCCCGTCGCGACTTGCCCGCCGTCCGGACTGAAGGCGATCGCGGTCACCGTCGCCGCATGGCCGCGGAGCCGGCCCACTTCGTGGCCCGTGCCCGCATCCCAGACAGCCAGTTCGTCGCCGTCGGTCGCGGCCACCAACCGGGAGCCATCGGGGCTGAATATCGTGGTCCGGGTGGAGGCCGGGGCGGTGACGGGGAGGACGATCGTCGCCACGGTTCGCCCGTCGGCGGTCGCATGCACGCCGAGTGTCCCCGCGGCGGGGCTCGCGGCGGTGACGCGATCGACGACGGCGAGGCGACCGCCGTCGGGGCTGAGGATGAAGGCATCGGTCGGCCGTTCCGCGACATCGCCCACGGCGAGCCGCGCGCCGGTATCCGCGTTCCACAGTCCAAGCCGCCCGCGCTGGTCCTGCAGGATCAGACGGCTGCCGTCCGCCGTGAACACGGCCTGGGCGAGTCGGCCCCGGTGGCCCTCGAGCGTGGCCTCGACTTCACCGGTCGGCCCAGCGACGATCCGCACGCGGCCATCGGCGGCATGCACCGCCAGCCTCTGGCCGTCCGACGTGACAGCCAGAGGGATTCCGTGCCCGCGGGCCGCCGGCTCGAACCCCATCAGGTCGGCAGTTTCGGCCTGCCATGTCCGCATCCAGGCGGTGTCGGGAGCCGGAATGGCCGCGTGGCCGCCGGTCGCGTCGGCAGCCCAGAAGAACAGCCGCTCGTTCCGCGAGTTGACCAGCGAGTGGGCGTTGTCGAAGAACACCCGATGCGAGGCCGGCTGCACCTCCTGGGCCTCCAGGGCCGTCAGGTCGGGAAACGCGCTCGCGGCGGCGGCGAGCACACCGCCGTCGGGGCCGTACCGCACCCGCGCCACCGGGCCCCGCTTCAGGTCGAGCACGGCGACCGCATCGTCGAGCCCCGCCCCCAGCAGCCGCATCTCGAGCGGTGGCGGGGAGCCGATCAGCGCGAGGTTGTCGGCGAACAGCCGTCGCGCCAGACGGACGTTCCGGCCATCGAGTGCGGCCTGCAACGACAACAGGTTCGCGACATACAGCCGCTCCTTTGCCACGCGAGTGGCCGTGTTCGCCCGTTCCCGCGAGGCCACGGCGTCGCGCCGCTCCCGCTCCGCGCGCACCGCAAAGATGGAGATGCCGATCACGGCGGCCACGAGCGCCGTCAGGCTGACTGCACCCGCAGCGGCAGCCAGACGATGCCGACGGGCCAGACGCACGAGCCCGTCGAGGAGCCCGGGGGGACTCGCGGTGATCGGCTCGCCGCGCCCATAGCGGCCCAGGTCGGCCTCGAGCTCCGCAGCGCTCGAGTAGCGTCGATTCCGCTCCTTCTCCAGGCATTTGGCCACGATCGTGGCCAGGTCGCCGCGGAGTTTCGGATTCACGGTGGCCAGTGACCTCGGCTCCGCTTCCCGCACGATCCGCGCCGCCTCGTACACCGGCCGCTTCGCGATCTCGTACGGCGGCCTGCCCGCGAGCAGCTCGTAGAGCACCACGCCGAGGGCGTAGACGTCGGCCCGCACGTCGATCTCGTCCACTTCGCCGTCGAACTGCTCGGGGCTCATGTATTGGAGCGTGCCGACCAGCTGGCCCACGTCGGTGAGCATCGTCGCACGGGCCACGTCGGCGTCGGTGCTGCGGGCCACGCCGAAGTCGATCACCTTCGGGTGCCCCGCGGCGTCGACGAGGATGTTGCCCGGCTTGAGATCGCGATGGATCACACCCTTCTGATGGCCATGCGCGACCGCCCGGCAGGCCTCGCGAAACAGGGCGATGCGATCGCGTATGCCGAGGCCGCGCGATGTGGCGAAGTCCGTGATCGATCTCGCCTCCTCGACGTATTCCATCACGAAGTAGGGCACGGCTGAGCCGGCGAGCGGCTGCATGCCGACCGAATAGATGCGGGCGATCCCGGGATGGGTGAGCCGGCCGAGAATCTGCGCCTCGTACTCGAACCGACGGGCGGCCGCGGGGGAGAGCACGCCGGGCCGGATCATCTTCACGGCGACGGTGCGGCAGGGCATTCCCTGCAGCCCCTCGTACACCCGGCCCATGCCCCCTTCGTCGACGAGCCGCACGATGGTCACGTCGCCGACCCGCGCGCCCGGCTGAAGGTCCATGCCCGCCGGCGCAGGACCGGCGAGGAACTCCGTCAGCCCCGCGACATGCAGACCGGAATCGATCGGTTCCATGGTGGCGACATGATACCGGTGGCGCCGACCGCCTGCCCTACACGAGCGATCCCTTGGTGCTCGGGATGCCGGGCTGGCGGGGATCGGGCTCGATCGCTCCACGGATGGCGCGGGCCGCGGCCTTGAACACCGCCTCGGCGATGTGGTGGCCGTTGCGGCCGTGGTGGAGGATCGCATGGAAGTTCATCCCGGCCGTCGCCGCGACGCTCTCCCAGAACACCTCCACGAGCTGTGCATCGAACGTGCCGATCGTCGGCACGGGGAAGTCCACGGCGAACACGCAGGCCGACCGTCCGCCGAGATCGACGGCCACGGTCGCGAGCGACTCGTCCATCGGGATGATCGCATGCCCATAGCGGCGAATTCCGCGTCGATCGCCCAGGCAGTCCTTGAGCGCGAGGCCGAGCGCCCGCCCCACGTCCTCCACCGTGTGGTGGCCGTCGACGTGCAGATCCCCCTTGCAGCGCACCGTGAGATCGCAGAGCGAGTGCCCCGCAAGCAGCGTGAGCATGTGATCGAAGAACCCGACACCCGTCTCGACGTCGGCCTTTCCGGTGCCGTCGAGTCCGAGCGTGAGCGCGATCCGGGTCTCGGCGGTGTTGCGGGTGATGGATGCGGTGCGGGACATGGTGGGTGCGGAAGCCTCGGAGATGCCGGTCAGATGGTCTTCATCACGCTGAGAAAGGCGTCGATTTCGTCGTCGGTGCCCACGGTGATCCGCAGGCCGTCGCCCCAGCCTGCGTAGTTCATGAAGCGGATCAGGATGCCCCGTTGCTTGAGGGCTTCATACACCGGCCGGTGCGGCCGCTCGGGGTGCGTGCACCACACGAAGTTGGCCTGGCTGTCGACGGCGTCGTAGCCGAGCCCGCGCATCGCGTCGGTGAGCCGGCGCCGCGTGGCGACGATCTTCGCACGGTTGTCGGTGAGCCAGGCCTGGTCGTCGATGGCGGCCGTGGCCGCGGCGATCGACAGGGCGTCGCAGTTGTAGGAGTCCTTCACCTTGAGCAGCTGCTCGACCACGTGCGGCTGGGCCACCGCGAATCCGAATCGCAACCCGGCGAGCGCATAGGACTTGCTGAACGACCGGGTCACGATCACGCGCTCGTTCTCCTTGACGAGATCGAGGCAGTGCGTGTCGGCGAAGTCGCCGTACGCCTCGTCCACGACGAGGGCACAGGGGAGACGATCGGCGAGTTCGCGAATCCTGGCCGGAGGCAGAAGCGTGCCGGACGGGCTGTTGGGATTGGCGATGATCGCCAGCTTCACATCGGCGCCGGAGGCGGTCCGCGGCGCCGCGAAACCGTCGGCCAGCGACCAGTCGCGTGCGTAGCGAAACTCGTCGCACTCCGCCCCCTGGATGCCGGCGAGCGTGCGATACAGGATGTAGCTCGGATAGGGCATCCGCAGGCACTCCCCCGCCCCGACGAACGCCCGCACGAGGATCGTCAGCAGATCGTCGCTGCCGTTGCCGCACAGGATCCAGTCGGGATCGATGCCGAGCACCTCGGCGGCCCGCCTGCGAAACACCGTGGCCAGCGGGTCGGGATACTTGGCGAGCGTGCGGCCGGCAGCGGCGGCCGCGAGCGCTCGGGCCACGGCCGGCGACGGCGCATAGGGATTCTCGTTCGTGTTGAGTTTGATCCAGTCGCCTCCCTGCGGCTGCTCACCGGGCACGTAACCGTCGAGCGCCGCGATGTCCGGTCGCACGAGGTGCCGGGCGGCGGTGGGAGTCGGAGTCATGCCCGAAGTCTACCTCACGGCTCCATCGCCCTCCGCATCCGCCCGCACAACCCGCACAACCGGATCGTAGCGTGCCGGCTTCGGGCTCCCCATATGCTCACGTGGGGCAAGCGTCCCGCTTGCCATCGCTGTGGCGTGCGCCGGCTCGGGGTTACCCCGTACCGCCTCGCCGGACGTTCACTGCGCCCCTCCTGGCAATCCTGTTCGGCACGGCGATTGCCGTCCTGTGGGGCAAGCGTCTCGCTTGCCGTACGACAGGCTCCAGCCTGTCATGCTTTCCCTCCACGCGCCCAAGCCCGCTCTCAATCGAGCACGGCGCATCGACCACCGACTGCGCAGCAGCGAACCCCACGTGCCACCAAGGCCATGGCTACGCCGTCGCGGATGCCTTCCGTGATGTGATGAAGGCCTCGAGTTCCTT
>Ga0214917_10000689_pt1 | contig 44089 bp, 46 predicted proteins | sample LL_1208_BB_MetaG_FD_177983 | JGI IMG/M metagenome (GOLD analysis project Ga0214917, IMG submission 177983) | Freshwater microbial communities from Lake Lanier, Atlanta, Georgia, United States - LL_1208_BB | ecosystem: Environmental > Aquatic > Freshwater > Lake | place: USA: Georgia | collected... | reverse complement strand
CCTTCCACCAGATTCTCCTCATGCCCGAGGGCACCGACTCCAAAACTTTCGTCTCGCGCTCCCCTTGGCTTGTCGAAATCTGCAAGCGGGAAGGCTTTCGCTTCTGTCCAAGGTTGCATATTGAACTCTTCGGCCATACCCGCGGCACTTAACTCTCACTGTTTCTTAATCTTAATCCTAATCTTAATCCAAAACGGCTTCGCCGTTTACGCAATCTTTACAATTCTCCCGCTCTGGCTTCCCGGCTCCAATGCGGCAAATTCCAAAATCTCCGCCACTACCTCCTCCGGCTTCTTTCCTCCCTTGTGCATCTCCGTGTCCAGAAACGGCGGCTCCACCGCATTGACCAGCACATCAGTTCCCTTCACCTCGTAGGAAATAGCTTTGGTCAGGGAATCCAAAGCACACTTCGAGGCACAGTAGGCGGTGGCCTTCGGCAGATGCTTGATCGGGGCGCTGATGTTCACGATCCGACCAAAGCCCCGCTGGATCATGCCCGGTAGAATCGCCCGGATCAGCAGATAAGGCCCACGCACATTCGTGGCCATGATCTTGTCCCACTCCTCGATGGGAAGCTCCTGAACCGGCTTGAGGCCCGTGATAATCCCGGCGTTGTTGATGAGGATCTCGATCGGGCCGCCCTTCTCCGCCTGTTTCACTCCTTTGTCCACGGATTTTGGATCGGTGACGTCCATTTCGATGGCTGTACCTGCACCTCCGGCCTTGGTCACCTCCTCGGCCGTTTGCTGGATCCTGTCCTTTCTCCTTCCCGCGCAGATCACCTTCGCCCCCGCATGGCCCGCAGCCACGGCCAAAGCCTTCCCCAATCCAGAGCCCGCCCCAGTGATCAAGATGACTTTATCTTTTAGGTTCATTTTTTCCTAAAATTTTAACCTACCAAAGCTCCGCTCCGCGAGCAGGACCCCAATCAGTCTCCTCGTGTAACTGGTCTTTTCTGATTTTTCGGATCAGTGGCGTGACTTGCGTGAGAGGTTGATCATCGCGTATCGAACGGCAATTAACGAAGAAAGGAGGTGATTCTGGCTTTTTTTTCTTTGCCTTGATGGAAGGGAAGCCTGTTGGAATACCCTTCGTCCTTTTCATGATTCATGTTTGGGCTTGCCCCTATCCCTGTCAACCAACCACTCCTTGCAATGTGGAAGGTCTTTTTGCCCTTACTTACCGAGCGGCGATTCCACGCCCCTTCCCAGCCAATAATCCGGCTCGCGGGCACAATGGTAGACGGCAAGGATTTGTAATTTTCCCGGTGCTTTCTGATAAACAACCCCATAAGGAAACCGGCGGAGCAGAACCCGGTAAAGGCTTGGCCTCAGTCTTCGCCAAGCCCCCGGTCTTTCTCGGATCAGATGCAATGCCTGCTCGAAGGAGACAAGGAATTCCTCTCCGAGTTTCGGGCGAACTTTTTCGTAATGAAAAGCCGCGGCCTCGAGTTCCTTGGCTGCCTCAGGGTGAAGCCCTGCCGGAATCACCCCAACCTGTTTCGAATTTGCATCAAGACCTGCTCGGCTGGAAGCTCCTGAACCCTTCCCTCCACAAGCTCGCTTCCCCGCTTCTGCCAGGACTTGATCAGGTCCTCGCCGATTTCATCCTTATAAGGCTCAGGCAGGCTTAAAAGAAGGGACTCCGCCACCGCCGCGCGCTCCCTCGGTTCCAGTTTAAGCGCTTCCGTGGCAACAGATTCCCAAGTCATAGAGAAGATTTGCCTCACGGCTTACCCGCGTCAACCCCTGCTGAAAGGACAGGAAATTCAGGTTCTTTCCGGCAAGACCGTGAAGTTTGCCACCGTGCTGGCTTATCGACTCAAGCTATTTTCCGCTTTCCGAGTTTCGCTTTCCGCTTTTTCCACCCCGCCCTCGGCGCTCGGGGTGATCTCATTCGTCCCGGTGCTCGTTGGCGGCGGGGTGACCACCACCGGCCTCGGATAGGGCCATAGGATGAACTCGCTCCGGTCGAACCAGGTACCCGAGGGAACGATCAGGGTCGACCCCGCCCACTCCTGACCCGGTCGCGACCGGACCGGAAAATAACCCGTGGCTCCCAGCAGAGCCGCCTGCTGGGGTGGCGCCAAGAGAAACTCCACAAACCTCAAAGCCATTTCCTGCTGCGGAGAGTCTTGGCGCACCGCCGCCACCTCGAAGTCCACGATGGTTCCCGAGGGCAACACCGCCCACCGGATCAGGCCTCCGCCCGCCTGGGGATCCAGTACCAATCTCCACGCGGGAAGATAGGTCACCTGAACCTGCCCATCCTTCAGTCCCCGCCAGCAATCCTCTTCTGAAGCCAACTTTCCGGCCAATGCCGTCTCCGCCTGCTGGCGGGCTGCTGCCTGCACCGCCTCTCCCCCCAGGTTGATCGGGCGACCCTGCGACTTGATCCAAAGCGCCGCCAGAAGATCCGGTTCGTTGGGGAACAAAGCTCCGTTTTCCTGGGTCCACCGGGCGGGCGCCGCGAAGGCGACCTTGTGCGGAGTGTTCGGTGCCACCCGTTTCATGAAAAACCAGGGACTGACCCGCCAAGGCCGGCTTTGGACGTTGTTGGGGTCAAACGACTGCCCTTGGTAGACCGGATTGATCCCGTCCAAGGAAATCCGCCCGTTCAGATCAGCCCAGGAAACCGATTGGCCGACCCCGGAAAACGAACGGGCTTTCACCAGATACACATCCCCGTCTCCAGGCCATGTGCCATCCGCAGCCCGAACCAAAGGACGGAATTCCACCTTGGGATGTCCAGGCGCGGAACCAAAGGTATCCAACCAAACCTGCGGAATCGGCGAGCCTTCCTGATAAACCACTAGGCGGGGCGCCTGAAAAACCAGCGGAACGGACGGGGCTGGCAGCCTTTCCGCCTCCGGTCCGGCGGGCCGGAACCACTGCCCGGCGGCAAAGCCCAGCAAGGCCACCGCCAAAAGACCCAGACCAACCAAACCCGGTCGGCGGGAATCAACCGGCTTGGATGCATCCGGAGGATTGGGGCTGTCTGTCATCAAAATAAGCTCTCCCAAAAGGGCTGGGCGGAAAAGCCGCAAGGTTGTCCGAAAGGAACAAAACCGGCAGAATCAGAGTTATGGCTAAAGAGGAACTGAGGATTCAAGCTTGGATGGAGCAGCTTCGTCGAATGCGGGAAATGCAGTACGCCTACCATAAGAAGTTCTTCCACGGGCTGTACTTCTTTCTCCTCCTGACGATCGCCTGCCTGCTTTGGGATAGCCCCCTTTCCCTCGCCCTCGTCCCTTTTCTGGTCATTACCGCCGGCACCCAGTCATGCTTCTACCTTCACTTTGTCGACTTCGCCCGGCTCCACGCCCGTCATCTAGAGACGCAGCTGAACAAGGCACTCGGTAAAGGCACTCTGGTCGGATCCGAGATCGAGGACCTTTATTTCTACCCGATCGACGCGCCCAAGATCGGCGGCTTTGTTCCCTCCACCCCGCTTCGCTTTTTTAGCTTCTTCACCCTTCACTGGATTTTGCTTTGGCTGGGCTTGGCGGCCTTTGCTTTATGGCGGTTGGTTCCGCCCATGGGCCCATGCGGTCGGTCCTACCTGGCCTTCGTTGCCCTGTGGGGCGGCCTAAACTTCGCCTATCTCGCCTGGTTTTTCGGCCGTCGCCGATCTCATCGATTGATGGAAAGCAGTTTACGAAAGCAAGCCTCTTCAAGTTAGGTTCGCCTAACAAACTTGTGTTGCTACGATTATTAGGTGGCCAAAGTCGCAAAAATCTTTCGTTCCTTTGCCTCCCATGAACGTGAAAACCAGCGCTTTTATCGATCGTTGCCTTCTGCGGAGAGCGTGAGGATTTGGCTCGAGCTTTGCCGTTTCGACAAAAACGATGCACCTGGGAAAAGACTTAAAAGAGTTTATCGGATTACTCCGCTCCGAAAGGGTTAGGTTTTTGGTGGTGGGTGCGGCGGCCTTGGCAGTCCACGGCCGTCCTCGATACACGGGGGATGTTGATTTTTGGATTGAGTGCTCTCCACGCAACGCCGCGAAAATGCAGAGAGTCTTTGGAAAATTCGGTTTTGGAGGAACCAAGTCATGCGATTTTGAAAAACCGGATCATATCATTCAGTTGGGTCGTCCTCCGAACCGAATCGATATCCTCACCGGATTGACGGGAGTCACTTTCGCCTCTTGCTGGAGAAGGAAAGTCGTCCGGCAGGTGGAGGGTTTTAGGCTGCCTTTCTTGGACCTAAAATCATTGCGGGCCAATAAAAAGGCCACGGGCCGCCCCCAGGATTTGGCCGATCTGAAAAATCTCATCCAGCCAAAACAGCGGCGGGTATGAGCCTCTGGGCCAGGCTCCGCAGAATTTGGGGAGGCCAACATCAGGCCTCGTTCCAATATCCCGCCGAAAAAATCCGCCTGCCCCAGGTCACCCTGCTCATTTACAACCCGGAAAAGGATCCCGATCTCTCCGCCCGAGTCATCAACCACGTCTGTTCGGGGATCGAATTCGGCTCGGTTATGCACCTGGCGGGAAAGCGGCCAACCGTTGCCCACCCCGGTGAATGGAGGCAGGTGCCACCAGCCAACGTGAATCAAGGCCAAAGGTTTCAGGCCCTGGAGCTCAACAAATATTTTTCCACCCCGTTTCTCCTGCACATTGAGGCGGACGGGTTCCCCGTGAATTTTCACCTCTGGGATCCGGCATTTCTGGAATACGATTACATCGGCGCCCCCTGGCAGAGGCGCGGCTTGGAAACAGGATTCAACCGCGTTGGCAACGGCGGTTGCAGCTTTCAGTCCAAAAAGTTTCGCGACTTTGTCGACGCCCACGCCCACCTGTACCGGGAGGGCACCCTTTCCGACGTCTTTTTCTGTCAGGAGCTTTACCCCCAGGCGGTAGCGGCCGGAATCTGCTTCGCTCCGCTGGAGCTAGCCCTGCGCTTTTCCATGGAAAATAAAATTCCCGAATTTCCCAGGTGGAAACCCAGCCAAAGTTTTGCCTTTCACGGCCGCTTTCCTTGTTTCCGAAATTACCTCACTCCCTTTGGCATCGAAGCCAATAGATAAATCTTTTTCAAGAAGACTTTGGTCTTCTCTCGCACGAGTTGTTTTACACTCAAGGACAGGTTATTTTCATCTCAGTGAAACAAGTCATCAAACGCTTGGCAACTTGGGGACTCCAGGATGACATTAACTCCGCACTAAAGTACAAGTTTCGTAACCATATCCAATCCCTAGGACGATCGGGCAAGATTTCGTCTGTTTACGATATCGGAGCCCATCACGGAAATTGGGCTTTAGGCATGAGACGTGTTCTGCCCCAAGCAACTTTTCATCTTTTTGAAGCCAATAGTTTATGCGAGCCGTATCTGGCTCGAACCGGGCTTCCTTTTTCCTTAGTTGCCCTTTCCAGCAAAACCGAGAAGCGTGTGTTTTATTCGGCTGATTCAACAGGAGATTCTTTTTATCGTGAAAATTCCACTCTTTCAGGGGTTTCGGCATGGAGAGAGAGGGAGATAACAGCGCGAGATTTGGATTCTTACGCCAAGGAGAACGGTCTTCAATATCCTGATTGGATCAAGCTCGACGTGCAAGGAGCCGAGTTAGACATTTTAGCGGGCGGAAATCTTGTTTTTTCTAAAGCAAAATATCTTTTAATTGAATGCCCGCTTTCGGACTACAATGAAGGGGCGCCGAGTTTCTCTGATTACCTTGAAACCCTGGCATCATCGGGGTTTTCCCCGACCAACATTGTTGAAATGCATCATATTCCACAGAAAGACGGTGTTAATTTATTATGTCAGATAGATCTGTTTTTTGAACGCCACCAAAGTTAGTTTTACAAGATTCTCTTTTTGCGACCGACTTTTCGGTTCTGCGGTTATCTTGATTCTTTCGATTAACATGCGAATCCCTGATTTATCCCAGAAATTTTTGGTGAAAGACCTGCATGACGACTCTCGGATCTGCGTGCTGGTCGTATTCGGTCCCCGGCGCCTGATGGGGTTGAAAATCCTCCAGAATCCTTCTTAATTCATTCCGGTTACGGTACAGAAGACCGGCCGCTCCCAGCATCTCGAGATGGGCCCTCTCCCGGGATCCCCCAAAAGTGATCACCGGTTTTCCCAGCGCGGCAAATTCCCCCACCGCCAAACCAAACGTCTCCCCGTGCCAGCGGGCGTGCACCATGGCATCGCAGGTTGCCAGAAATTGAGCCTTCTCCTCGGGATCAATCGTGGGGGCCAAGTAATGAACGTTCTTGAGTTTTTCCGTTCCACGGATGGGCTCGGTATTGAGAAATACAAAATGATCTGCGGGCTGTTTGTGCGCATGCTCCTCGATGGCTCTCCGTGCAAAGGGGATATTGAATGTGTCGGACGCCCCATGCCTTCCAAAAACCTTTGCCCCAACCGGGATCCCGAGTTTTCCCCTCAGGTTTCGGTCGGATACAAGTTTGGGCACAAAATGGGGAACGAACGAGTTCTCCCGACCCGTCATGACTCTCGAGGCCCAACGGGATACATAGGCAAAGCAATCTCCGTGAAATTCATCGCTCAAAAACATCGAGTGGATGCAGTTCTTTACGCCGGGAATGACAAATCCATCAAAAGGCCCCGGCTTGATCTGGTAGAGAACCTCGACCTCTCTCCCCTTGAGCCTTCGGCTTAATTCATTCCGCGTGCGATAAGAAATCAGGAGGAATCTATCCTTCCATTTCGCAAAAGTGGGATTTTCCGCACTTTCGAGTTCTGCCGGGTGGCAGATGACCGAATGATTACCAAGAACCGTCTCGTTAAAGTTCGCGTAGTCCCAAAGGGCATTTTCCGATCCCCGCAAGGACATCGTGTTGGAATGGAAAGCCACGATTCTCATCGCCGGTTCCGGTAAAACTCCATTCTCTCATAAATCATTTCGAGCCGATATCCCGCCCGCCCCAGACGATGCATCCAGACAGGGCGTCGGGTGGGATTCCAGATCCCCACAAAACCTGGACGAATCCGTCCGTTCCGGATTTCGCGGCAAATGGCGGCACTCTCCCTCGAACCACGGCTGGTGATCCCCGCCGGATCGGCCTTTCTTTTTTCCTCCGCCCACGTCGTCAGTCGACCTCGATGAATTTCGGTACCCGGGCGATTTTTACGGAAAGCCTCCAGCGGATGGGAGCGATGTTCCCATGCCTCTACCCTCCATCCCCCGCCCCCTTGCTCCAACCAGACCCCCAGGCTCCCCACCTGCCCGTCCCCCACCACCAGTTCGTAAAAGTTCCCGACCCGAATCTTGGCCAAAATGTTTTTTTGCAGAATTCTAAAAAAGCCCTCTTTGGTAAATCCTCCAACTTCAAGGTGCCAGCGGCGCTCGAAGCCCGCCCTTCGCTTTGAAGCCAGTCCTAAGCTCCAACCGGGAATTAAGCGATAACACCAACCACGAAAATCGCGGACTCTTCGAGCCATACTTGAATACAACACCTTGTTTTTTACCTCCGCTTCTTCGTGAAGACCAGCGTAACTTGGCTGATGGCTATTGAACAAGCTCTCCTCCCTCGTCTGGATCAGGCATGGGAGCGTTTCGGATTTTTCCTGCCACGCCCCCTTTTAAACCGCTGGGAAGTTTCCCGACAACCGGATCCCGTGCCCCAAACAACATGGGAGAGTGTTCTCAAGTTTTGGTCGAAAAAAAAAGTGGCTCTGGTAAAACAGACGGCATATCAGGGCTTGTATCCGGAATCCTCTTCTGGTGCTTGGATTCCGACTGTTTTAAGATCGGGCTATCATTTGGGCCCTTTTTCTTTTCTCGCAGACCTTGGCGCGGACTATTGGGTGGTCCGTCAAGCAGATGAACCGGAAACCTTTCTCTGGCGGGAAAAGTTCGCGGGGGCGACAGATTCAGAGGCCCTCTTCAAGGCACGCATGGAAGAGGTTCGCCGAATCGAAGAAGACCCCCACTTAAAAACTTTTCGGGTGCAAGACGTGAACTGGGACCATTACGATTTGGTAATCGGCATCGATGTCCCCGTGCCTGAAAGGATTGTTCGTTCATACCCTAAAACTCTCTGGGCCTATATTTCGGCGGAGGCTGGTGGCCCACTTCAGAAAAACTCTCTCCGCTGGCCATTGGCGGGATATCAACTTTTTCTTAATCATGGATTCCGTCGTTACCGATGTCGGCCAAAAAACCGGGTTCACGTGCTTGAATTCCCTCTCCAGTTTCAAAGCCGGAACGCCTGGAATCAGCTGCGCCAGTCTGTTTCCTTGCCCGAACCTCGAAAAACCATCCTCGTGGGGGCGGGGAGTTGGGATGACTCGCCTCCTGCTGCTGCGTTGCCTTGGGATCATCTTTCCGGATCCCTCACCCCCGCCTATCTTGCCCAAATGTTCTCGGCACGCTTCGCCGTTCACACCACCTCCCGCCCCCGCTGGGGGAATTGGGCGATCGAAGCCGCCCAATCGGGATCCCTTTTTCTCGGAAATGCCGCCTCCCTCGCCCACCTATCCCTTCTCCTGCCTGGCCTGGATTGTCGCTCTCTGGCCGATGCCTCCGGAAAGATTTCTGCCCTGCTAAAGAATCCGGAACATCTTCAGGCCCTGCAATCCCGCCAAGCGGATCTGGCCGAAGAGCTGGCTTTTCGCCGCCCCCTGCTCGACCTGACGGCGAAGGCGAGGGAGTTTTTCCAATCATGAAGCCGACGGTTTCCCTAGGGTACTGCGACCTCCACGAAGGCGGCCGAACTTTTTTCACCCAGCTTCTTTCTCCCCACTTTCATCTTCGCTGGGACGACCCGGCGGAATTCGTCATCTACGGTCACATCAGCCACCAACACCGCCTGCAGAACGGGGTGAAGATCTACTGGTCCCAAGAACTCTACGGGCCGAATTGGAAGGAGTGTGATTACGCGATCATCCCCCACAAGGTGAACGACCCGCGGGCTTACTATCTCCCGATCTATGCTTTTGATCAGCAAATCGAGCCCATGATCCGACAGAGCCCGGCCGATCCCGCCACCATCCGGGCTTCCAAGCCGCACTTCTGCTCCCTCCTGTGCGCCTATGCCGACCGCACCACCGGACGCCGGCAGGATTTTTTCCAACGGCTCAACCGGCGCCGCAAGGTCGACTCCGCCGGCCCGGCCCTTAACAACACCGGCTTCCGCATTCCCAAAGAAGACCGGTATCGCCGCAAAGTGGAGTGGATCCGAAATTACCGCTTCAACATTGCCTTTGAGAATCGCTACCGGGCCGGCTGGACGACGGAGAAGCTGGTGGACCCCCTCCACGTCCACACCATCCCGATCCATTGGGGGGATCCGCGGGTGAAGGAGGATTTCAATCCGGAAAGCTTTATCTGTGCGGATGATTTCACCTCTTTGGACGAGTTGGCGGAATATGTGCTCCATGTGGACACCAACCCCGATCTTTACGCCCGTTATGTGCAGGCCCCGCCGTTCCGGGACAACCGCCCGTCTCCGGTTTACGACCTCAATCACCTGGTGGATTTTTTCCAACGGATCTTTGCCAAACCGATCCGCCCCGTCGCCCAGCGGCGCTGGTTTTTTCCTTTGACCAAATGGCGGCTGGCGAAACGCAACAAGTTGCCCGGTCAGTGACGGCCCGCCAGCACCTCGCTGGCGAGATGCAGGACAGCTTCCGGATCTCCCTCGATCTGCCCCTGCGGGTCAATCAGGTCCAACCGCGGCGCCTGGCCGACGGGGGTTGCATCCACCACTCCAAAATGGCGCAACCCGGCGGCAGCACATAGGTTCCGGTAGCAGGGGTTGACATACCCCGAGCCGAAGATTTCCACCACGGGGATCCCCGGCCGGCAAAACACCAGGTTGGTCAAGGCTGCCCCGTGGACGCCCACGACCATCTCCGCGGAGGCAAAGGCCCGCACCTGCTCCTCCAGCGAAACCGAACCCGGGTCGAAATCCGAAAATCCCAACGGCTGCAACCGCTGGCGGATTTCGTCCCACCGCCGAACTTGCCGGGAGAGTCCCCCACCCCGCCCGACCAGCAACCGCCGCGGCGTACCGGCTTCCGGCACGGCAAAGGATCGGCGGAGAAATTCACAAGCCTCCCGGCTGGGCCGGCTGGTGGGAAAAGGCAGGGAAGGAAGCAAAAGCGTGTCACAGGAAAAACGGCAGCGCCCGGCCATGGCCACGCACTTTTCCAGGGGGATCCCCAGCCGTATCAGGGAATCCCTTTGGAAGGGCTTCCCCCTCCCGTTCACCAGAAAATGATCGGCGGCGGCAAGTTCCGTTCCCGCGGCTTGAAGCAACTCCATTCTCGGCAAAACGTCCATCATCCAATGGTGATAGGTGTCGCCCCCCGTGGATCCCAAAAGCACGGAAGTTCCCTTCAGCCGATGCGCAGCCGGAAGCCGGAACCGGCGCATCACGCCGTGATCCTCCGGGATTTTGTTCCACTCGATGCTTACATCCGCCAACAGGCTCCGATCCGAGGTGGTGACGGCGACGCTGGGGCCGTGCACCTCCGCTTTTTCCATGTCGGCCACCCAAACCACCGCTTCTGCTCCCGGCCGGGCATGGGAAAGGTTGGGATGGGGAAGCCCGGGGGAGGGCGAAAACGGAACCGGGGGTAAGGACCGGATCCCCTGCCAAATCACGGATCCGGCAGCCGGAGACCCCTTGAGATGAGCCGGGGTGGAATCGGCAATCCCCAGAGGCACATTTCCCCAACCTGTGGCCAAGAGAATTTTCCGATAAAGCCGCAGCAGAGGTCGCCGCAGGTGGCTGCGCCAATTCATGGCATTCCGGGGCCACAGCTTCTTCAACCTTTGTTTCCATTTGGTCGGCAACGGGTGCCGGAATCTGTGACAAAGCTTCCCCAACCATAAAAAGCTGCGGAGTTCTGGGGTCCAATAAACTTCCCCACCCGGCATCCGGGGCAGCTCCCTCAGGAGGTGCCCTGGAAACACCGCGAGGGCGAGCCCACGAATCAGCCCTTTCCGGACATCGTTGTACTTGGCTTGGTTCCACTCCCGGATGGTGGCCACCAGCACATCCCGTTGCCTTTCCCCGAACATCCCCGAGCTGTAGGAGTCCGGATTTTCCTGCAAAACACCCAAGGTCTCGTTGACATAATAAATCCCATGCCGAAGTCCCAGAACCCAGGCCGTGTGATGATCCGCATGCCAGGCCAGAGGTTCGGGTTGACCTCCCATTTCTCGGAGGGCATCCACTTGGAACAGGGCCTGTCCGACAAAAGGCAATCCCCGGAACCGCTCAGCCACCTGGTCGGGCGGAAAGTAACCGCATCTCTTCCGGGGCAAATAGCGGTGGGGAGGGCGAGCCCTTCCGGAGGATTCAAACGCCAGGTCCCAAACCACAACTCCCACACGGGGATAGTCCTGCAGGATTTTACGAAGTCGGTTGAACGCTCCGGGAAGAAGGTAGTCGTCCGCGGCATGAAAAAGCACATGGCCAGAGGATACCCGGGTGACCTCCTCGTTGAGATTGGCCAACAGACCGCGAGGTTTGTCCTTTTCGATCAGACGAAGTTGCGGATGCCGGACTTGAAAAAGACGCACGATATCCCGACTGTTGTCTTCTGAGGCATCGTCAATGACCCGAATCTCGTCAAAATTTGGGAGTACGCCTTGAAGACACCGGGCCAGATAGGCCCCGTGATTCCGATTGGGAATCAAAACGGTGATCATTTGGGAGCCTAGGGATTGAGGTTGCGGGAACGGTACGAGGAACCGAAGGCGTAAAAGAGACGGTAATATCCACGCCAAACCAGGCTCAAGGCGAAAAAAAGCCTGCGGGATAACCGGCGACAGCGGATCCCGCGCAACCTCCTCAGTAAATTCCCCAAGGAACGCACCCGGATGTCCGTCGGACTTAATTCCCGTGCCCGGATGCACTTGGGTAGGGCAGTGCCGATGTTGACGGGATCCTCCGAGAAAATATCCCGAAGCTCTTGCTGCATTTTTCTAGCCCGAAGAAGGGCCACCCGCCGGAAGACCCTCCAAATAAACTCATCCGCAACAATCGATTCTTGATGGGCCAGTTTTCTGGCCAACTGGACCTCAAAGCTGTTGGCCGCCTCTGGAACAATCTTCTGGTAGCATTTTAGGTATTCTTCAAGGTCTGAACAGGCATCCTTGGAGGAGTGCTGGTCAACTTTTTCAAGCAGATGGCCCGCAAACGCCGAGAGGCCGGGATGAGACCGGGTCTTGGCCCCAATCACCTTGACTTTTTTTGGAGCCCCGGGCCTCCAACCCGGAATCACCATGGCCGCCCTTTTCAGCATTTGTTCTACCGAAGATAATTTTCCCTCTAAAAATTGGCGCGGTCGGGCGAAAGGAAGCCTTTCCGATCCATCCGGCACCGCGTAGTTGAGATACCCCGAGGGGGTGACATTGAAAATGGCATAGGGTGTGGTGGAAAAATTGGCGGCGGTGGCGAATCCGGAAGAACTCCCGAAAAAGGCATCGGCGGCCAGAATGGAAGCCAGGTCGTTTTGGACCGATCCACCCAAATTCCGAAGGGAGAAAACCCCGGGAATGGCCTGAAAGGATTTCGGATAGTTGGCCAATTCTCCCATCAGCAAAATGGCGTGGGTTTTTCGAAAGTCCCGGGCCAGCGTCGCCACAAATTCATACCAGACCACAGGATCAGCGTTCCGGGCGACATCGCTCAGGTCCCACCTCGTGTCAAAACCGCGAAAACGGATGTGAATACAGATCCAGCGTTGGCGGCGTGTCCGCCGTCCAATCAACCGTGCCGTCGCCCGCGCAGTTTTTCCCGGGGCTGCCAGGAGAGGAATGCTTTTCCCTGCCGCATGGTGCCGATTCAATGTTTCATGACAGGCCACATGGTGGAAAAAAAAGCGGTTTTGGTGACGGAGATCGATGCCGGCAACACTATCCTCCCTGAGACGTTGGAGATCCCGGCCATATTCCGTGGGGTCGGCTTCCGGCCTTTTTGTGGCGGTCACATCCCTGACCTCCAGCCCCATCGGGTTAAAACGGAACGCTTCCCGTAATTCTCCCAAAAAATTCCTTTCCCTCCCAGGCAGGATGAAGGGCTGCATCGGATGTGGGTGGGTGAGACGACACCGATATCCGATGACCTCCGGTCTGTAGTTTTTGCCATCTGCTTGGGCTGCGGTCTGCACCGTCCAAGTCAGGATGTCCCCAAGGCTAAAGGGTAAATACTGAAAGTCGTAGACCATGGAGGGTAGAATGAAAACAAGCGGGAATTAGGATCGATCCCCGTCTTGGACCCGTTTAAGAAAATACCGTGGCCCGGTCCCTGTTATTTCTTTCTTCATGGCTACGTCAAACCCTACACCAGGGAGACCTTCGCCGACGACTGGAAAGGCGTCCCTATGCACGGGCGGCATGGCAGGAACTGATCCGGGTACTGTCGGAAAGGCCTTCCCCGAAGGGGGTCCCGTCTCGCCGGGATTTGCTGCTTTTTGCCACCATTTTCCCGCGTCTCTCCTGTTCGTTTAACCTGGTGGAATACCGCGCCCTGTTGGATCACTTTTCCTCCAGCCACTGTGTTTCTTCGGGCACGGATCTGCACACCGGACAGGACAGGCCTTCATTCCACGATGTGCTAGCCGATTATTTGCGTCTTTATCCGCGCCATCGTGGCCGGATCGAAAAAGCGGGGCTGGGTTCGGATTTTCGGGCCCGTTTGTTTTACACCATCTTCCTGAGCAACATTTACGACTGCCTCCCTCTTTTGGAGGCCTGCAGAACCCCATTTGTGTTCAAGCTGTATTTGGGCGGGGAGTGGTGTGTCGGTAATCCTGGTTCCGACCGGATGTTGGCCCGCGTTCTGCAAAGCCCCCAGTTCCAGCACGTCATCACCGTGGACCCCGCCACCCGGGATTACCTGGCTAAAAAGTGGCCTCATGCAGCGAACCGGGCCTCCTACCAGCCGGGATGGATGGTGGATGCCGAGACCCTCTACTCTGCGGGCTCCCACCGGAACCCTTCCCCATCCCACCGCATTTGTTTCGTGGGAATGAAGTCGGCCCCAGGGGGGAAAAACAAGGGGTTCGATGTGTTCGTCGAAACCGCAAAATTGCTTTTAAAAATCATGCCGCATCTAGAATTCCACGTGGTCGGTAACTGCGATCTTAGCGATGCCGATGTTTCCGCCCTGGGTTCCCGCATCATCTTCCATGGCGTCAAAAATCAGAATTTTTTCCCACAATTCTATTTAGGCATGGACCTGATCCTCTCCCCCAACCGCCCCCACCTTCTGGCTCCGGGACATCTCGAGGGTGCCCCCAACGTCACCAACGTGGAGGCCGGTCTTTGCGGATGTCTGGTGGTCATGACCGACCAGTGCAACCTCAACGTCCTTTTCGAACCGGATCGGGATTTGATCGTGGTTCCGCACGACCCGGCAGCCATTGCCCAACGAGTGGAGGCGCTCTATGCAGATCCCCGGCGGATGCAAACCGTGGCCCGACAGGGACGGGAACGTTTCCGGGAGGTCTGTGATGAGAAACAAACCCTGCAGCCGCTCTTCCGCCTGCTGGAGGAACAGTTGACCCACTCAACGAGCTGAAGCCGACAGCTCCCCGAGAACCAAGCGGAGACTGCGAACGACGTGATCGGCCTCGGGTCGGCGTAAACGGGGATAAAAAGGAAGAGACACAAGACGCTCGCCTAGGGCCTCAGCCACGGGAAACCGGGCTTTCCGCCATCGGGCTTGACGGCGAAAAAAGGAAAGAAGGTGGACGGGCCGATAATTCACTGTGGTGTCCACGCCCCTTTTTCGCAAACGGCGGATGATTTCATTCCGTTGCCCAGGAGGCACCAGGATGGGAAAAAGGTGCCGGGCATGCACACTGTTGGGAATCCGTGGAAACAGCTCAATCCCCGGCAAGGCCCGCAATTCCTCCTCATACCAGCGCGTCCGCTGCTTTCGTAAGGCATGATTCTTCCGGATTCTGGTGAGCTGGGGCAGCAACAGGGATGCGTGGATATTGTCCATATTATACTTCCAGCCGAAGGCAACCATGTCCCAAGGCTGGAATCCCTCCTTCTCCCGGTCGTAGGAGGTTTTGGTCATGCCATGCAGCCTCAACAACCGCAGGGGCTGTGAAAGAGACCGGTCCCGGAAGGAAACTGCCCCCCCCTCGCCACAAGCCAAATTTTTCGTCGCAAAAAAGGAGAAGCAGACGGCATCGGAGAGTTGACCGGGGCGGATACCGTCCCGGACTCCTTCGATGCAGTGGGCGGCATCCTCCACCACCTTGAGACGATGTTTCCGGGCCAAGCGGTGGATCGCCCGCATGTCTGCCATTTGCCCGTACAGATGCACCGGAAGAATGGCCTTGGTCTTTCGGGTGATTGCCTTCTCGGCAAGGGCCGGATCCAAGTTGCCCGTGGAGGCCTCGACATCCACGAACACGGGCGTTGCCCCTGCCTGCAAAATGGCCGTGGCGGAAGCCACAAAAGTCAAAACCGGCAGAATTACCTCGTCCCCAGGGCCGACGCCGAGGGCCGCCAAAGAGATATGGGCCGCCCCTGTCCAGCTGGTGCAGGCCACCGTATCCGGCAATCCAAGAAAGCGGGAAAACTTTCGTTCAAACTCAAACACTTCTTCCCCGGTGGTCAGAATCGGACCCTGCAGGACCCGGGCCAAACGCCGCAACTCCGGTCGTCCCAGACCGTGGCGGAAAAAGGGCACCCTCATTCCGCCAATCAGTGCAGGATTTTCTTCCCGTCGGTGGTCTCGATTTCGATATGCCGCATCCAGACCTGCTTCTCCCACCAGGGACGATTGTCCTGATACCAGGCGAAGGTTCGCGCCAAGCCTTCCTCCCACGAGGTTTTCGGCTTCCAACCAATTACCGAGGTGATTTTTCGAATATCAGCGGTGTGACGAAAAACCTGTCCTGGGCGATCGGCCACCACCGTTTCCCCAGGGAAATCCTTCTGGTGCATCTTCCGAATATCCGCCGCGATCTGGGATATGCTCCGATGGAGTCCGCTCCCCACATTAAAAATCTCCCCGTGGACCTTTTCCGCAGGGGCGTGGAGGAGCAGGTCGATCGCCTCACAGTTGTCTCCAACATAGACAAAATCCCGGGCGGCCGACCCGTCCCCATGGACTGTGAGAGGTTCCTTCAGCAACACGCTGGTCAGGAACCGCGGCACCAACTTTTCCAAATGCTGCCGGGGTCCGTAATTGTTGAAGGGGCGGACAATCACGGCGGGAATCCGATAAGTGGTATGGTAGGAATAAACCAACCGGTCCGCCCCGCATTTGGCGCTGGCGTAGGGGGAGAGGGGCTTAAGGGGGTGCTCCTCGTTCATGGCTTCCGTCTCGGCCGTTCCGTACACCTCCGAGGTGGAGATATGCACCAACCGCTCGATCCGGTTCCGGTATTTCAATACGGCGTTGGCGATGGCGTGGGTTCCCATCACATCGGTGCGAAAAAAGGTGTGGTTGTCGTAAATGGACCGGGTCACGTGGCTCTCCGCGGCGAAATGAACCACGAAATCGCTGCGGGCCACCAACGTGTCCACCAGTTCCGCGTTACAGACGTCCCCATACCAGAATTCGAAGCGCGGGTGTCCGGTTCCCAGCGTAGGAAAATTTTCGGGGTTTCCGGCATAGGTCAGAAGATCCAAGACCAAAATCTTGTAATCAGGGTAGCGGTTCCAGATATGGTGGACGAAATTACTTCCGATAAAACCTGCGCCACCAGTGATCAAAATGGTCTTTTTCACGGGGCGCTACCTTAAGAAGCCGGCAGGATCAGGGCAATGGAATAACCAGTCCACCACCGAAAGGCGGGACTCGAATTCCCCGTGGAACTGGGGATAGACCGGAGGTTGAAAATCCTGCCACCGGACGACAATGCCCGCCTGCCGGAATCGCTCCTCTTCCAGATACTCGCGCGCCGCCGACCCGGAATAGTAGGTGCGAGCCCCGAAAATGCGGCATAACTCGAGGAGCCTCTCGTTTTTGCCAGCCGGGAGACTCAGTTCACTGGACCTGCGGACCGTCCGTTCCAGACCCATGAATCGGGCTAAGCGCAGGAAGAGGGCAATGTTGAGCTCGGCGAGGCTTTCCCATGGTTGTTCCAGAACAGACCGCAATTCCGCCAAAACGGACTGCAGATGGGGAGCCTTGGCATAGGACTGCTCGAGGGTTTGGATGTGCTTGCGGGCCCAGGGTTGTCGGTTGTCGATTTTCACATCGAGAATCCTTTGCCCGAATTTCCCCCGGGTTTGGACCGGAACCGTCAGCCAGTGGACGCCTTGGGCGGTCTTGATCCGGTTGCGGTTGCGCCACCCGTCCCGGTCGTATTGGACGTCGTCGTAGAAAACGAAGATATCACTCCGGGCAAACTGTTCGAAGGCCCCCAACCAGGGAAGATAGCTGGGCTGGAGAGCGACCAGCACCGGTGGAGGCCAATCAGCGGACATACTCCTCAGCCCAAAGGGAGAGCATCAGTAGCGAATAAATTTTGTTGGCCAGGCGATAATCCGCAGGATCCCCGTGCTCCCAGATTTGTTTCCATCGCGTCACTTCCGGAGGATGAAGAATTCCCTGCCGTTGCAGGCGCCCCGGTTCCAGGCACTCCTCGACCAGGGGCCGGAGGGAGGTACGCAGCCATTGCGCCACGGGCATTAAAAATCCCTCCTTGGGACGGCGAATCATGTCGGCGGGAAAATATCGGGCCGCGGCCAACCGCATCAGGTATTTTGTTTCCTGGCCGCGGATTTTCCACTCTGCCGGCAGTGCCGCCACAAACTCCACCACAGCCCGGTCCAGAAACGGGCTTCTCACCTCCAGGGAATGGGCCATGGAAAGCCGGTCCGCATACCTGAGAATCTGATCCGGCAGAAAAGTCACAAACTCCGCCGCAAGAACCTGGTTGAGGGGAGACAGCCGGACAAAAGGAGCTACCGCCTGGTCCCAGCGTTTTTCTGCCAGATTTTTTCCTGCCTGTTTTGAACACAGCCCGGGCTTCAGCAGATCCCAGCTTTCTTTGTCGGAAAAAACCTCAAGCCGGGAACGCCACCCCGCAAAAGAGTCCGAAGCGATCGCTCGGAACAATTCCTCCTCTGGAGGAGTCCGGTGATAGGCATGCGGCCCCCTCTCCATGGATGCCCCCAGGCGGTGGGAAAGATAGCTGCCGAACAGCTCATCGGCACCGTCACCGCACAGCGCCACCTTGACGTGCCGGGACATCGCACGGGAGAGAAAATAAGGAGAAATGACTCCTGCAAAAGGCTCGTCGAAACAACGAACCACGTCACGCAATTGACTGCCCAGATGGGTAACCTCAATTTTTTCCTCACGATGCCGGGTTTGAAAACGGCGAGCCACCCAGGAGGCCCAGGCACGGTCGGCCTCCTTGCCAGGTGTGGCATGCCCGTCGTCGAGCGTCAGGGTAAATGTCTGGATCGGGCTGGAGGACACTTCCGCCGCCAAGGCGGTAACCAGACTGGAATCCAATCCACCGCTCAGGAAAAATCCGACAGGTACGTCGCTCAGAAGCCTTCGCTCAACCGCCCCCCGCAACAACCCAAGAAATTTTGACACCACTTGATCCCGATCGACGGAAATCCCAGTGGCTGGCGAAAAAGACCAGTAGGGGCTCAAAGAGATTCCTTCCTGCCGGGATGCATCCCAGGTCAGGACATGGCCTGGGGGAACCTGGCGGATATGAAGGAACGCGGAAGCCGGACCCGGAACATGCTTCAGGCCGAGATAAGCCTGCAGGGCTTCGGGATCGATCTGCCGCGAACACCCGGGAACCGCCAGCAGGGCTTTGATTTCAGAGGCAAAATAAATAGCCCCCCTGATCCGGGTATAATACAGGGGCTTTTTGCCGCAGCGGTCCCGAATCAGATATCCCTTCTGCCGTTTTGCGTCCCAGAGCCCAACCGCAAACATTCCCTCCAGCCGCTCCCAGGCGTTTTCACCACACGCCTGATACAAGGGGGCCAAAACCTCCGTATCACAATGGCCCTGAAAGTGGTGTCCTTGTTTCTCCAACTCTCCACGCAAACCTGGGGAGTTGTAGATTTCCCCGTTTTGGGCGGCGCAAACCGAACGATCCCCGCTCCACATCGGTTGCCGTCCATGGGCGGTGTCGAGAATGCTCAAACGACAGGCCCCCAGGCCAAATCCAAATCCCGATTCCTGGTGGGCATCATCCGGCCCCCGATGTCGGAGCGTTTTCAGCATGGAAGGAAGCATCGAGGGATCTCCCTGACCGAAAAACCCGGCTATGCCACACATCGCCGTACCTAGAAGGCGGCCAGCGGCTCCAAAGAGCCGGGGCGGCGACTTTCCCGGACTGGACTGAAGGGAGCGGGGCGGGAGGGATCAAACTCGCTGTCGATGACCTTGCGAGAGACTTTCCGGGTGTCGAGGTCGACGAGACAGGAAAAGGCGGGGTGAAAACTCCAGGCACCCGGTTGCTTGAGGATCGCGACATACTCAAACTCCATGCGGGAGGTACCGTGGGGCAGACTGGAAGCGAGGGAGCGGGCGTACCTAAGGAGGCGGTCCTCGAACAGTTCGGGTCGGGATGGAAAATATTTCAGGGTGGTGAATACGCTGACCAGGGCGATGGATTCGGCAACATGAAGAAAACGAAGTTTCAGCCAGGGGTGGGCCCAGTTTCGGTAGGAGTACATGCGATCCTCCCCCACCAGCAGGATTTTTTGCTCCTTCTCCCAGAAGGAAATCCGGATGAAAAAATTGATGACATCCGGGGTAAAAACCCTCCATACGATGACGGGAATCGTGTCGGCCGCCACGGTAAAAAGCCGTTGCAGGATGCGGGGAAGGGTGCGGTTGGCAAAAAGGTTGTAGTACTGGGTCAGTTTCAGGAAGGGCAGCAATCCCATAAAAATCCAAAACGGAACAGCCAGAACCGCCAGCCAGAAAAAGGGCAACTGTCTCAGGACGCCGCTGGAAATTTGGGCTCCCTCAAGGACTCCGGGAAGGTAGAAAGCGGGCAAAAGAACCATCAACCAGGCCAACCGCCCCAGGCGGATGAAGAGGGAAACATAAAAAAAACTCAGGCTGACGATCAGGGCACCGGCCATCTGGCACCACGGGCGGGGAATCAGCAACAGAATCCCAGCAACGATTTCACCACCTGAGGCCAAAAGATTCATTATTCTGGGATAAAGGCCGGAGGGGTTTTTTTGGGAAAAATATTTCCAATGATACCCCCAAAGGGGGTTCACCCGGCCGAACTCCATGCCATGGCCCCGCAGAAAGCCGACGGCGGCCTTGTAGGTGCCCGCACAAATCATGATCAGGGCAAAATCCAGACGCAGGGCCGCAAAAATTTGACCCACCAACCACCCGGTTCCATCCACCAACCGGGCCGATTCCACGGCAAAGATCCAGAGGGCCGTCCAGTGGGACATGAACCCGGGGGCACCACAACCCCGGCGAACACTGTTCCAGCGACGCCGGATAAAGAGCCGACGAAAGATGAGCCATAAGACTCCCCATCCAACGGCCCGGAGGGGCTCCGGGCCGTACCCAGCAACACCCAAGGCGGATAGCCAGAGACCCCCCTCCAAAATCATCCGTCCGGACGACGGGGCTTTCCACTCCCCTGGCTGCTCGGAGGCAAAAAGGGCCCGGAAGAGGGGCAGGTAGCACAGCCAGTCCAGTAAAAAGAGAAACGCGGCGGCCTGAAGAAACAGATCCCAGCCTGGGGTGGTTGCAAACTGGTTCATCGGTGAGGTTCCGGCTTTGGCTGCCGATGGGAAGACTAGGCGGAAGGATTACGGGACAACAGGCTGAGTTTCGGGCCACCATTCCGGCTCCGGCGTGATCCGCCCGGTGCCGGGCCGGGCCGCCAGGATCCTGGGACGGCCGGAAGAATCCTTTCCGATACGATCAAGGGCGGCCCAACGGACCACGTTGAGATACAGAATACGGATTAGGGGAAACATTTTTTGGCCCATGCTTTCCCGGGTTTCCCCTTCCGCCACCGGGTGGACGCACTGGGCCAAAGCCGGCCCATCATCCACCAGGGCAGTGACCCCATGGATCGTGGCTCCTACAAAAGGAACACCCCGTTCCAAGGCCCGTTCCAGGGCCCGCATGCCGGGAAACGCCGGCAGGAGGGAGAGATGGAGGTTGAGGAAGCGCTCGGGAAAAAGATTTAGAATCCCTTCGTCCAAGATCCGGTCAAAGGTCAAAAAAATCCAATCAGCGACCTGCGACTTGAGTAATTCAAAGATTTGCCCCTGAACCTCGGACCGGGATCCGGATTTCAAACGGAAACAAGGGACCCCCAATCGACGCGCCTCAATCTCCGGCTCTTTCCCCGCGAGGACGTCGAGAATCAAAAAGCTTGGGGCAAACCCCAGCGAGAGTTGCTGCCGGATAGCCTCGAGGGCCAACCGCCCTTGGCCAGAAACCATGAAACCAATCCTGCAAACCCCTGACCTCACGCCTGGATGTCGCGGGCTGCGGGAGGAGTGTAAACCTCCACCTCGGCCCCCAGATCACTGGCGAGGACCTCGCGCACATTATGGGCGGATTTTTTCAGGACCTTGAGCCATCCGTGTTGCCAGTCCCGCACTCCGGCAAACCATGCCGAGCATCCGCGACAGGGAAACGCTTGGGCGCCGAAACCCTCCAAATGAAGTTTGCGGTACCACTGAAAGGTCTCTCCCAGCCAGATGTCCCTGATGGTCGTCTGGTTGGCGTTGGGAAACAGGTGGGCGGTGCGAAAACCGATGTCCTGGCCGCATAGTGCCACCCGCCCGAGGGTATCAATGTTGAGCCGTTCAAAAGGCCAGACACAGGGCTCCTTTTTTTGAGTTGGAAGGCCTTTGTAAAGATGCCGGTCCATGGATTTCCCCAGATCGATCTTGGTGTTGTCGTCCCAAGACAGAAATTTCCGGGTGATGACCTCATCCACCCCGACCTCTTCCTTCCAGAACCTTTGGTACTCCTCCAATTTACCCTCGATGATTTGCTGGCGGATCATCGAAACCACGATGCGGGTTGTTTTGCGAAGGCGTTTGCGCGTGTCCAACGCCGCGCGGATGTTGTCAACTTGACCCTCCCATCGGGCCCGGATATCCGCTACTTCACCCTTACGGGGGGGGCGAACCTTTTGATAAGTCTCCGCATCCCCAGCATCCATCGAAAATTCAATCAGGTCGATACCCGCGGCGATCACTCTTTCCAATTTGGCGCGCCCTGTTGCCGAGGGGCCAAACATCGTTCCATTCGTGTTCATCCAGATCCGTGCCCCCTGCTGTTTGGCAAACTCCACCATTTCACACATCTGGGGATGCATCATGGGCTCGCCGCCCCCGGTGCAGCGCAACCACGACTGGTAGGGACCTGCCTCCACGGCGATTTTTTCCCACAACTTGACCGGCATCAGATCCCCGCCTTTTTCATGGTAAAATTTCCGCAGGTCCGAATTGCCATCGGTGTAAGGACAGTTGGGGCAACCCAGATTGCAGGGGTAGATGATCGAAAGGATGATCATCAGCGGAAACTCCTCAGCCCCGGGCCGGAGATGATACTGGGTTTGGTGCTGGACGATGGTGGAGGCAGGTTTCACGGGAAAACAGGAAGCAAAATCTATCTAACAGCTTTCCGAAGCTTTGCCAACCAGCCGGTCATGGACCCGGTTTTCACCAGCCTTCCTCAACCTAATGCCGGTGCTTCAGGAGGTAAAAAAAAGCCCCCACCAAAGAGAGGCCAACCAAGATCCATCCCCAGGCGAACCCTCCCCCCCCCCGCTTGGGGCGTTCCCCCGAACCGAAGTTGCCTTCCCGAAAAGAAAAACCCGATGCCCACCGAAGACATTCATCCAAGGCTCCGGGGAGAGGCGGAAGATGATCGAGAAAATTCGCCAAGTTTTTTTGATGCCGGCTTTCGTAAAGAGAAGTTGCCACGACTACTAACGGTAACAGGTCCGAGGCACCCTCCGCTTGCCCCCCCGCATAGGGAACATCTTTTTTCTCGAGCAAACAGACCTGCGCCTGAAAGGCGGAAAGCCAGGAACCTTGTTCGGCGGGAAACAACCGCTTCATCCATTCGAGATGCTGCCGCAAGGCCCGGGGATCCTTCCTTCTTGCAAACTCCATGGCCTTGGACACGGCAAGGTGAAAGCTGGGTTGTTGGGAACTCCATTGCCCCGCGGAATATTCGTGCTGCTGGGGAAACACCGGGGAGGTGTCCTGCATTTTGGTCGCCACACAAACAACCCCGTGAACATCCGAGGGCTGCCGGGATCCGGAGGTGCCCAGGACCACCGGCCGCCAACGCGTCTTGTCCCCCGCGATCTCGGCATATCGCACGGGTTGACCGCCTGGATCCATGTAGGGGAGCCGGTAGGCCAGATCCGCGTTTTCGCCATACCGCCATACCTCCAAAGTTTCGAGGCGGAACCCGTTTTGACGGTAGAAATCAAAAAAGAAGGTCGGGCTGAAAGAGTAAAACCCGTGATCAATAAAATTGGAGGCGGGGGAGGTATGAAGAATCCTTCCCCCGGTTTTGACAATCCGAACCAGATGCCCCATGGCACGGGGAACATGAAATACGTGCTCCAAGGTTCCCGCCTCCAGTACCAGGTCCGCGGTCCCCACCAACTCCTTTGGCGTGTCCTCCTGGTTGAGGTCGAGCGTGATTTCCGCCCCCTCAAAGTCACTGGCATCCATGGCAACGACCTCGTGAAAGCCAAGCATTTCAAGGACAGAGGCGGAATGAAGGCATCCCGCGGGAAACTGACTCGGGTTGGGTGAAAGCCGGGGGTGAATTTTCCGTAAGGTCACACCTTCCTCGGAGGCGCGGCGATACAGGGACGAGAAGGTAATGTTGGAATCCAGAACCCCGCAGGTGACAGCCCGCCCGCTGAATGGTCTTTGTTTGGCCTCATGGACAAGAACTTCAAGATGAAGCGCCGTTAAACCCATAAGAAAGCTTGGCAGGAGGGCAAAAGCCCGCCAGCGGAATTCCGCCCCAAGGCCTCCGAGAATGCCTTCTTCAATCGAGCCCCAGCAAAGGAAGGAGACGACGACAGCATTCCCGGACACCCGTAAAGCTCCAATGGCTGTCCTGAGGCTGCCAAAACTCCCTCAAGTTCGCCCCGTGAGGCTCCTGTGCCGTGGGCAAAAACCCCACCGTGGGAATTCCCCGATCAAGAACCTTCTGCACGAGGGGATCCGCCTGCCGCACAGTATCAGGCAAAACCAGTACAATGAATTCGATTCCCCGGGACCGGCAAGCCTCCCGATGGTGATGGAGAATTTCCAGGGGGTCCTTCCCCAGGAAGGTTTTTGGGTCGGTGCGGCGCCCAACAAAACCTCCAGCCAATATTTTTTGCACCCAGGACAAGGGTAGAGCGCAATGGGGGTCCTGAAACTGGACGGAGGTGACGAGGGCGTGCAGGGAAATCAGGGACCGTATTTTGTTCAGCGCCATCATTTTGCTCGCACGATCCAGCCCCCCGGCTCGTCCATAATTTGCGGCGCTGCCGGGATCATCTGTCCGTCCACCCAGGCGGCATAGCTCCATAAGAGATCCCCGCTTCAGCTCGAAAATGATCCACCGGGGCGGATGAATCTGGCACAGAGGATGATCCCAGGGTGCCATGTATTCATAGTTAAGATTGACCCAAAGATGCCCGGTTTGCCTGCCGAGCTCCTCGGAAAGAAGCTCGCTCTGGTCCAAACTGCAACCGGCAACATTCGAATCTCCCACGATCACCCCGTACTCTTCCCCGGCCCGGGGCAGGCGCCGATTCCGCTGACCGTAGGGATCGGTGATCCAACGGTTTCGGAGGATCTTTTTCCGTGCAGGATCTTGGTCGTTGGCCTCGAGAAAATCGCGGTCTAACCCCGGGTAAAAGGGCCCGGGAAGAGCCTGGGTCAGCAAATTGGCCTGTACAGCCTCCCAAGCCCGGAACGTGAACTTGTCCAAAGGAAAAACCCAAGCCTCCAAAACCGCCAAAACCAGCCAAGGCAGGGCCACCAAAAGAAAGCTACGATAAACCTGAAGCATCAGAATTGAAAATAAATAAAATTCCCGGATCCGAAACGCCCGAAGACAAGGATCAGACTGGTGGCGCCAAAGTAACACGTCCACCGCCAGGGCCGGCTCAAGGTTCCGAAGGCAAATTCCCTCCCCCCTTCCCTCCGGGTTTCCTGCCACAACCACAGCCCCGCAAGGATCAGGCCGGCAAGGATTCCCCCATCCCAGTTCACCGACTTGACGGACAGCATGGATCTTAACGTCACCATGCCACCGATCCAGCGCCCCAAAACCTCAAAATCGGGAGACCGGAAGACAAGCCATAGTGCCCCAACCAACTGCATCAATAGGATTCTGCGCGCCCACACCGGAAGGGAACGGAGTGTTTTTCCCAAGGGCGTCTCCCGAATCGAGTTTTCCACCAAGTAGAGAAATGCGTGCCCCGCGCCCCAGAGCAGGAACGTCATGGCAGCGCCGTGCCAGAGGCCGCTGAGAAGAAAAACCGCGGCAATGTTGATTTTCCATCGCCAAGAGGAAACCCGGTTCCCTCCCAACGGCAAATATACATAATCCCGGAACCAGGTGGTGAGGGAAATGTGCCAGCGATGCCAAAAATCCCGTATCGAGACAGCCATGTAGGGCCTGCGGAAATTTTCCATCAGCTGAACGCCAAAGAGACGGGCCGAGCCAATCGCCAAAATGGAGTAAGCGTAGAAATCAAAATAGATCTGCAGACCGAAACCCTGCATCAGGATCAGGCCCTTAAGAAAATTCAAGCGTTCCAACTTGGCAATCTGGTCAACCAAGGCCCCCAGGTTGTCGGCCACCACCAGCTTCAAAACCAGCCCATATAAGATCCAGCGAAACCCCTCCTTGAGGTCATCCTGCCGAAATTTGAGGGGGGTGGATTTTAGCTGGCCCAACAAATGTCCGGCTCTTTCAATTGGGCCCGCCACCAGCTGGGGAAAGAAAGAAATATAAGCCGCGTACCATCCCAGATGGCGCTCCTCTTTGTACTGACCCCGGTAAACATCAATCACATAGCCAAGCGCCTGAAAGGTGTAAAAGGATATGCCGACCGGAAGAAGCACCTCAAACAAAGGGAGCGGATTGGAGAAGCCAAACCAGCCGGCCATTCGGCCGGCTTCATCCCGAAAAAAATTCCTGTACTTGAAGGCCGCCAGAATGGCTAAGTTCAACCCCACGCCCACCAATAACCCGGCTCGGCGAAGCCCATTCGGGCGTCCTGGTGCCGCCCAGGATGCCCCCAAAAAACTCAGGAGGCTGCTGGCCAGCATCAAAAGTGAATATTTGGCGTTCCAGCAGCCATAAAAGTAGTAGCTGGCTGCAAGAAAAGGCATCCATCTCCAGCGGGGCGGAGTCCACTGGCAAAGCGGAAGAATCAACAGCAGAAAGGTTAGGTAACCGAGGGAGGCAAAGGTCACTTTTTCACACGTCCCGCGGGCTTCCAGCCCAAGCTCCCTAACTTGCCGGTCACCACGCTTCGCACCTTCAAGGCAAGCGGCACCAATACCACGCGCCCGCATCCCCATGCAGGGAGACGAATCGGCCGCCCCAAAAACCGCCGGCCCCGCCGGTCGGTGTCCTCATCGAGAAATTCCTTCACCCTTCCCCTCGTCACCCCATAAATCCACGCCGCCCCCAAGGAGGAACCGAAAACCGTCAACGAGGCACGGCGGGCCTCACGCCGAGCCAACCGGGCAAAGGCTCCCAGCTCCGAAAGATTGCGCCTCAGCCATGGGGGGACATGAGGCCGCTTCCGAGGGACAACCCCCTTCCTCAAAGCCAGCTTTGCCACCAAGGTCAACTCCCGGGGAACAAGGTCGTTCCGGAGAAGCTCCACTTTCAACCCCGCCTTCTCGACAACCGTCCGCAGGGATCTCCGGTCAAAATGGGACACATGGTCGGCCACGGGAAGAATAAACGGGTTGGCCTCCGCATCCGGCACCTCGATCACAAATTTCGCCCCAGGGCAGCCGAGTTCCCTCAGACCCGCAAGGTATCCGGAAGGATTCTCCAAATGCTCCAAAACATGGACGAGGCTGATCAAATCAAATTGCCCGGGCGGCGGCTTGTGCTTCCCGCAATAAAGACGGACAAAGCCCGGAATCTTTTTCAGGACCTTTTCATTCCGGCGGTCAAACTCCGTCCCGCAAAGCCGCCACCGGGGGTGGCGGGCGTGAAACGCGCGCAAAAATCCGCCGTTGCCGCACCCCACGTCCAAAAGGTTTCCGCGGGCCGACATTCTACAGGCGTCTCCCAACCCACGTACAATTCGGGCGGAACGCGGTTCGCCCGCCCCACCCCGAAACACCGCCTGCTCCTGCCCTCCCGACTGCCGGTAAATCCGGTAGGTGGAATAAATCCGCACACACTCCTTCCTCCAGCGGGGGGAGGCCCAAGTCTGCACCAGCCCGCAGGAACGGCAGGACCCGATTCTTCCGCCCACTGGCCAAGGCCGGCAATCGGAGGTGACCCGCGGCAATTTGCGGAAAGACTTGGCCTCCACAAGAAAGCCGCCGCAGTCGTGGCAAGACATCCGGCTCATTGGCTCCACCACGCCCCGCGGTCCTCCCTGGTCAGCAACCTCCGGAACAAATCCGGGCAGGTTCCCGGTGGAAGTTGCCGGTTTTTTCGAGGGGCGGGTAGCTCCCGAATTTTGACCGATCCGGCCCGTCCCGTGGATCGGGCCCACCGGGAGGCAAATTCGGCATAGGTCATCGGGGGTGCCACATTCCAGTCCATCTCCTTTGGCAAAAATTCCCTCGTTTCCAGCAAGGCGGCACAAGCCCCGGCAACAGCTTCCGGGGTCACCGGTTGAATCAAAACATCCTTCCAGGCCTCCACCACGCCGGCATCAACCTGCTCCCGCCAACCCAGCAGGACCGGCAACCCGGGGTGCACAACTTTGCCGAGACGAATCCAAAAAACCCCGGGCAAACCGGCCACCGCCGCCCGCAAATCCTCCTTTTGGCGGGCGTAATCCCCTTCCTCCGGTTCCAGATCGGTGCCAAAAAAGACCATCCTGGTTCCCTGGCGGGAAAAATGGCGGGCCAGCCGGATTCCCCCTGCCACATTGACCCAACGAGTGGTGTGCGGCTGGCTTTCACAACGTTCCCGGGAGGTGATGCCGGCACAGACAAAAACCCAGGATGGAGCGGAAGGCACCCGCCAGCAGGAAGGATCCCGGGCCATGTCCAGATGCCACAAGCCCGGATTTTTTCCGGCCCGGATCACCCTGGCCCGGCCCCGAGAAAATCTCTTCTCAAGAGCGTTCGCCAGGGTGCTTTCCCCAAAAATTAGGACTGTCGAAGAGCTAATCCAAGGAACCATTACGCCAGACTCTCTCCAAGCGCCTGCAGGGCGGCCCGGGCTTGCTGCAGCTTTTCCCGCCGCAGAGATTCCCGGACCGGCTCGCCAAGGGCAAACGCCCGGCGGTTTTCCCCTTGGGGCAAGAACTCGTTCAGCATGATACAGATCCACTTCAACCGGTAGGCGGGCCAGAGAGCCTGGGTGCGCTCAGCGAGCAGACGGTCCCCGGGAAACATTTTGGCCACGCGTCCCACGGCCACTGAAAAATGATGCCCCGCCACGGGGATCCTTGGCTGGGAAAAAAAGTCGGCGAGCATCTTCGCCGGATCATCCCAGCCCGCGTATTCAAAATCAAAAAAACAAAGCCGGTCATCCGGCTGAAGCAGGGCGTTATGAAAGCCGAAGTCGGAGGGCGAGACGCAGGGCGGGCATGCCAAGCTTCCCCTTCCCTTCTTTGGCCAGTCTTTCTCCACCTGGGCACGAATTTTTTCCCAGACGGGTTCGATGCCGTATTGAATAAGTTCAACTGCGCCGCGGGACTGCGGATCCGTCCCGGAGATTTCCGACAGACGCTCCACCCGCCGCCCGATGATGCCTAAGTGCTCCCACACCGAGGAAGCCGATTCCGCCGCCGGAGGCAAAGCGGCCCGCTCCGGCATCGGGTCACGATTGAGGGCCTCGAAGAAGTCCAGCGCCTGCTGGACATGCCCCCCGGCCACTTCCCCAGGGAGAAGTTTGTGGCCCTCGATCCAGCTAAAAAGCGCCGCCGGGCCTTCCGGATCCCAACCCAAGGCGGCGGACACCTGCCCGGATACCCGTGGAGCGGCCACCCGATAAAAGGCCCGTTCGGAGGAAAAGCGGTCCCGATCGCTCCCCCGGGCCGCATAATACTCCTTCAGCATAAACTTCCCCCGGCCGCAGGTAATCTCCCAAACCCGGTTGTTGGCGCCCCCGGACAGGCGCTGACACTCCGTTTTCTCGTCCGGCAGAAGCCGGCCCAGAATCGCCAGATCAGGCCCGGGTGGAACAACGGGACCACTCACTGATTATTTTCCGTCAGCCATATGGCCGCCTCCTTCCAACCTCCGGCGGGATAATCCCGCCGTGGATCGGGATCGCCGACCCCGGCCGCGAAAAGGAACCGCCCACATTCTGGGGGAAATTCCGGATGGGAGAGGATTTCGGGAAGGTCATCGATAAAGACCCGGCAGCCGGCCGAGCGAATGCGGGCCACTTTGGCCTCTTTGGTCTCCTCAAAATGAGCCTCGCGGATGCCCAAGGCCCCAAATCCCAGATCGTCCATCCAGTCCCGCGCGGCTTGGTGAAGATCATGGGCAGTTCCGGCCAGTGGGCGGCGTGTCCGGTGGCTGATCACCAGGATTTCCCATCCGCGACCGGTGGCGGCCTTGCAAAATTCCGTGAATCCGGGATAGGGTTCGGCTTGTCGCATGCCCGGACCGTATACCTCGCCCTGCAGTCGGGTAAATTCGGCTTCCCTGCCCAGTTTTTTCAGATGATCCCGAAGGGCGTTCTTGGCTGAAAGACCGGTATTTACCGTAACCCCATGAGAGTGGGCCAGGAAGCGATAAACCTTCTCATAGGAGACAATCGTGTTGTCAAAATCCAGCCCGATCACCTTGCCCCCCGCGGCCATCATTCGAAGTAAATGAAGCTGTGGTCCCCGGTGTATCCCGTTTTTTCAAACCACCACTCCCACCCCTTGGGGGTGTAAAAGCTTTCGCAGGTGAACTGCCAGTAAAGCAGGTTGGCCTTCTCCTCCTCGTTGCGCCAGGACTCAACGCAGATGTAGCGGTTGGTTTTGCCAACCCGCTGGATCTCGCGAAGGGCCGGATCCAAATCGAAGCACTCCAAGTTGTGCAGGGTGTTGATCGAGATCACGAGGTCGAACTCACGGTCCTGAAAAGGAAGTTTTTTGGCATGTCCCTCGTGGATCCGGCTCTGAATCTCGGGTTTGGCGTTCCTTTTTGCATATCCGGACACATCCAGGCCGGTCACTTCGAGCCCCGGGACGGATTCCGTCAGGTCGTGCAGTAAAAACCCTTTGCCGCAGCCGATATCCAGCACCTTGTTTCCAGCCTTTAGCTGGTAATGGCTGGCCATGGCATCCGCAACCTTGCGCCAACGACCGTCGTACTTCATGCCCCCGTAGCCGGTGCGGCGGTCCCCGTCCCAGTAATCCCTGTCCCACTGCTTGGCCAGCCTGGCTGCCTTGGCCTTGGGAAACTCCGGATCATTGACCCGGGCCAGGTAATCCCGGGGAGTGGATTTGTGCACCAAGGAAATAAAGTCCAAATAGGCCATAGGGTTTAGGGTTTGATAAAGTATCGCACGGTCGCATCCACCATACACGCGAACGGGCGGGGCTTCTTGTTTGCAAAAAACTCTTGGACCGCCTTGCGCGCACCGGTCAGACACCAATCATCAATGATCAAAAATCCTCCCGGTGACAGCTTTTCATACAGATGGTCCAGGCAGACTTTTGTGGACGCATATAAATCTCCGTCCAGCCGTAGCACGGCGATGCTCTCGATGTCCCGCGAAGCCGGGGGAACGGTTTCCTGAAACCAACCCTCGTGAATGGTAATTTTTTCTTTGGGGTAAGAACAGATCTCGAAAAGAACGCGCTCCAGGTCCTTTCTCGGAGCCTCCAGGGCCTTGATACCGCGAAGCCTGCCCAAAGCCTCCCCTTCGGGCAGCTTCATGTCATTGACGATCCAATCAATCGGATCGTGCGCACGATCCGGCTCCGGAATGCCCTGAAAACTGTCAAAAAGATGCATTCGCCGAACAGGTCCGGACGTTGACAATGCGGCCAAGGCCATCATTCCGGCCGCCCCTCCACGCCATGTGCCAGTCTCTACCAGGTCCCCGGGAATATTCTCCCGCAAGACATGCTGCACCATGGCCACGAGACTCATCAGACCGCCGTAGGTCACCATGGTGTAAGGCAGCAAGGTTTCCATCCGAGATTTCCACTCGGACTCTCGTTCGTAGCCACACTCGAGAACCGATCGTCTCAAAAAATCCAGGTTTTGCGGAAAAATCAGGCCAGATGAAAAAACTGCCTTTTCTCGGCATAGTTGGCGGTATTTTTTTGCCTGATCTTGGTTTTGGCGGACGTCTGCCAAACAGTGGCGCGCTGCTTTTCGCAGATTCTTTTTTGACCAACGACGCAGATGCCGCAGGGCCCAAGCCGTGCGCAGCCGGAGGCGAGATCGGCGACCCGGGGATTTCAGGCCGCTTTCCTTTCCGAGCGAGGCCGAACAGCGTTTTTTAGTGCCCGACAAATTCCTGCGGCATCGAAACCTGATTCTTTTCTTGCCTCCTCCTGGTCCATCGTGCGGTGCAGAAATTCATCCGGAACCCCCAAACGAACCAAGACCGCTCCCTTTTCCTGCCCGGCCCGCCATTCGGCCAGACATCCCCCCAAACCGCCCAAGCGGCTGTGCTCTTCGATGCTGACCACATAGCGGTGGGTTCGAAAGATTTCCGCCCAAGGCTTGTCCGCAAAAGGCTTGAGATAAGGCTGCGAGTAGACAGAGGCGGAAATCCCCTTCTTTTTGAGGAGATCCGCCGCCTGAATGACCTCAGGCAAAACCGTGCCGCACGATACCAAAGCCACGTCCTTGCCCCGGGCCAAACGGATGGGTTCCCCTTTCTTGAATTTCGGGGGCTTCGGGTGCACCACGGGTTCCCCCTTCTTGCCAATCCGGATGTAGGCCGTTGACTTCCCGCGCAGGGCGTCGTCCAGCACGCTTTCCAGCTCCATCGCGTCGGCAGGTGCCGCCACGGTCATACCCGGAATCAGCCGGAGCATGCCGAGCTCCTCGCAGGAGTGGTGGGTTCCTCCCAGGGAGGCGTAGGCCAGGCCTCCCCCCGTTCCCACCAAAACCACGGGAAGATGGTGGTAGCCGAGGTCCACCCGGATCTGCTCCATCGCCCGGTAGGTCAAAAAGGGGGCGATCGTGTAGCAAACCGGACGGAACCCCTGCGTGGCCAGGCCGGCAGCCATGCCGACCATGTTGGCCTCGGCCACCCCGCAATTATAAAAACGGCCCGGACAGCGTTCCTTGAACTTGTCGAACAAACGATTCCCGATATCCCCACTTAGCAGGACGATTCTTTCGTCCTTTTCGGCCCACTCCGTGATTTTTCGGGCGAAGTGGTTTCTCATTTGGGCAAATGTGAAATGGGAAGTGGATAATGGAAAATGTAGGTCACGAGATGTTCCGCTTTGTATTTTTAATAATCACCGTAAAAATAGAGATGAGTTCTTTTGTTTCCTGCTTCAAACGAGCTAGGTCGGAGTCTTCCCCAAGCTTTTCCTCTTCTAAAAGTTCGAGCCAATACTCCGTCTCCGACAACTCTTTCAAGCAATCCCCCATTTTGGCGATAAATTCCGCCCGGCTCCGGCCTTGGTTTGCTTCCCGGTAATTGGCCCCGACAGAAGTTCCACTCCGTAGAACCTGTTTTCCCAACACTTGAGCCACCGTGGACGGGGGAAGAGACCCGTACAAAGAAATGATCTGTCGCGCGTACAAAAACGTTCTGGAAATTAGATTTTTTTCCATCTTTCACTTTACCCTTTTCATTATTCATTTTCCATTTTTCCCAGGAGTTCCAGTTTTGCCTTGGCAACTTCCTCCTCCGTTGGAATCCGGTAGTGCCAGTTGTTGTCATTCTCCATGAAGGAGACCCCTTTGCCCTTCACGGTGTGGGCCACCCAGGCGGTGGGCCGGCCATCAGGATCGGGCTTCTCCCGCATGGCCTGCGCCACGGCGGCCATATCGTGACCGTCAATTTCCCGGGCCCTCCAGCCAAACGCCTTCCACTTGTCCACCAGAGGATCCATCGCCATCACTTCTTGGCTGCGGCCGGTGGCCTGCCACTTGTTGTAATCCACCCAGATGAACAAGTTGGAAAGCTTCTGGGCCGGGGCAAACATGGCCGCCTCCCAAACAGATCCCTCCTGACATTCCCCGTCACTCATCAGGACGGTGATGCGGCTGGCCTTCTTTTTCAACCGCAACCCCAGGGCCAACCCCACCCCCACCGGCAGGCCATGCCCAAGCGATCCCGTCGCCAACTCCACCCCCGGAGCACAACCCGGGGCCGGCTGCTCCGCCAGTTCCGCCCCCTCGGTGGCAAAACGGTTCAGCCAGGATTCCGGAAAATATCCCCGCTTCGCCAGGGTGGCGTAGAGGCCGATGGCGGCATGACCCTTGCTGAGGATGAACCGGTCCCGGTCGGGATGCTTGGCCCGGCCGGGATCGGGCGAGCCCGGCCCAAAATGGTATGCCGTCAGCAAATCGATGCAGGAGAGGGCCGAAGCCAGATGGGGCGCACCGGCGGCGTGCGACATCCGGATGACCCGGTGCCGGATTTGCCGGGCGATCGCCTCAAGCTCTTGGCTCATCCGGGTTTCACCATCACGTGGGTAGGCTCGCCGGACCGCATCCAGCCGATCCCGCGGTTGATCTCCACCAGACTGCACCGGTGGGTGACCCAATCGCGCGTGGAAATTTTACGTTCCGCGAGAAGACGGAGGTAGCGGGGAATTTCCAAATGCGGACGGCTGGAACCGCCTTCCGATCCGGTCAAGCTCCGCCCCAGGTGTAGGGGGAGGGTGTTGATGGAGAGTTTGCGGTCGTGCCGCATCACCCCGATCCCGATACAACGCCCTTTCGGACCGCAGAGATCGTAGGCCTGCGCAAGAACTTCCGGAAGGCCGGTGCCGTCAATCACCACATCGGCCGGACGCCCCAGAATTTCCCGGACCCGCTGGGCCCAATCCGGGCTCCGGGCATCCACGGTGGCGGTGGCCCCATTTTTTTGGGCCAACGCCAACTTGGATTTATAAAGATCAACCGCCACGAGCGGATGCGCTCCGGCCAAAAACGCCCCCAGCACCACCCCCGAGCCGATACCCCCGCAACCGATGATCACCACCCCCTCGCCGATTTTCACCCGGGCCTCGTGATGAATCACCCCAAATCCCGTGGTCAGGGTGTCGGCTAGCAGGGCTCCCAATTCGGAATCCGTATCCCGCGGAATCGGAGTCAGGCGGTTGCCGGAAATGACGGAAACCTGCTGAAAGGTGGTGATCGGACCGGCATTGCATTCCCGTCCCTGCCACCGGTACCGGGTGCCGCCGCCATCCGTTCCTTCCCCGGGGCGCCAATGGGCCACCGCCCGGTCCCCGACCTGCAGATGGCGGATGCCGGGACCGAGCTCCAAAATCTCGACGGTGGCCTCGTGCCCCAAAAGATGCGGGAGATAACGATCCGGCCCCTTCACGGCGTCAATTTCCCCGATTTGCGAGCCGCAGATTCTGGTCACGAGAATTTTCACCAGCGCCTGGCCATGGGACAAGGCCGGCACCTCAATTTCGTCGACCACCAGGTCGCCGCCGGTTTCGAGGAGGATGGCGGCGGTCGTTTTCAAATCTTCCCGGCCGCCACCAGACCCTTCATGGTGCGGATATTATACCACTCCTCCCGATCCTGCAGTTGACCCGCCCGGTAAGCCTCGATCACCTCCCGGATGCCGTCCTCGACACCGAACTTCGGGCTGAAACCGGTGGCGAGGAGTTTTTTGGAGGAGAGACGATAGGAGCGGGGATCGTTGGACTCGGTGACCACGATCTCCGCCGGGATCCGGGCTTTGGCCATTTCCGCAATCCGGAGGATGGAAATATTTTCAAACCCGGCGTTGTAGATCCCCGTCAGTTCCGGCTTGGCGAGAAAATGCTCATAGACCCGGATCATATCGCGGAGGTGGATGTTGGGCCGCGTCTGGTCCCCCCCGAAGACGGTGATCTTTCCCTTGGTCAACGCCTGCATCGTCAGCATGTTGACGGAAAGATCCAGCCGCATCCGGGGCGAATATCCGCAGACTGTGGCCGGCCGGACGATGGCTGTGCGGATACGGTCGGCGTAGCTGAGCAGCACCCGCTCACTGATCATTTTGGTCTTGTTGTAATCGGAGATGGGCACCAGGGAAAGATCCTCGGTCACTTCGGGCTCATCCTTGACGCCATAAACGCTGCCGGAGCTGGCAAAAACAAACTGGCGAACCCGGTGGCGGATGGCTTTCTCCACGAGAAACATGGTGGCGAGAGTGTTCACCTCCCAGTTGAGCTTGGAGTTCAGGTCGGCACAGGGATCGTTGGCCACGTTGGCGAGATGCAATACGGCCTCGATCCCCTCCATGGGGATACGGTCGATATCGCGGATGTCGGCCTGGATCACCCGGAGGTTACGCGCGGGAGGCAGGTGGTTGCCGAACCATTGGAGGTCGACGACGGTGAGTTCGTGGCCCAGCTCGAGAAGCCGCTTCGCGAGCGGGGTTCCCACGTAGCCACAGCCGCCGGTCAGAAGAATTTTCATGGGTGTGTTCCTTTCTCTTAGTACGTGAGCATCCCGGTTCCACTTTTCAACAAGGTGGACTTACGGACGGGCTCGGCGTTGCCGGGAACCCGCACCGCTTGGGCTCCCGCCAGCTGACCCAAAAATGTCGCCTCCTCAATCGGCAACCCCCGGGCCGCCGCCAGGGTGGCGACGGCGCAGAAGGCGTCCCCGGCCCCCACCGTGTCCACGACATTCCTTTCGAAGGGGGCACAATGGCAGGTGGAGCGGGGCGTCAAACCGATGGTCTCCCTTCCCCCGCGGGTCAACCATGCGTAGCGGCTCCGGAGATGCCGACGAAGATTGCCCAGCTCCTTCTCAAAATCAAAGCGCCGGCGCCCGACGGCCAAGGTGATTTCCGCCTGGTCCAGGGAAAAGGAATCGGCCCGGTGGTAGCGCCGGTTGATGATATTAAACCCATAGTTGTTGCTGTTGGTCTGGCAATTCACCGCAAGGAATTTTGCCTTGGCCTCCAGAAGTTGCCGGATCGGCCGGGTCAGGAGGCCGTGCCCAAAGTCCATGACCAGGACCACGTCCGCCCAGCGGACCAACCGGCGAAGCTTGGCGAGAAACCGCCTTTCCGTCACCTTGTCGAGGGGCTCGTTACTGATCAGGTTCAGGGAGAAAAGCTTGGAGAGCTCCTTGCCCTCGGCCTTGGGCTCGACAAACCGCTGTTTGACGATGGTGACGCCGTCCTTCACGGCCACATGGCCGGCCAGATTTTTCCGGTAGGGCTGGAGGGATTTCCGCAACCAGGGCTCGCTGCCGGTGACGGTCGCCAGGCCGACGTGGGGCGTGAATTCCCGGAGGTGCCGGACCACGGCAAGGGCCCCGCCACCGTAGGTCTCCTCGCCGAGGAGGCGGGCGGACAGGATGCGGTTTTTGGAGGTCAGCCCCTGCACGTCCACGGTGGAGTAGCGGTCAAAGATGACCTCCCCGACCACCAGTACGCGCAGGCGGGCAAAGGCGTCGACTTCCCTCCGCAACGCCGCCGGATCGAAGCGGCGGGCGAGCCGGTGGCAAAATTCCTTCACCTCGGGCTCCTGGGCCTCGAAATAGTTGTTGAGGAGGCGGGTGGAACTGAAAACCACTGAGCCGACGTAACGCACTTTGCCGCCCAATTTTTCCACCGTGGCCACGTCGTCCCGGATGTTGCCGGTGACGTCGTTGGCCGCATCCTGGTATTCCAACCCCTTGCAGTAGACGTGGGGACGAACCAGCTCGATGGCCTCCACGGCGGCGGCGTGCGGCACCACCACCACATGATCCACCGCCTCAAGGGCGGCGAGCGCCTTAGCCCGAAGGGCATCGTTGAAAAACGGGCGACCAGGGCCTTTGTTCACATGGGAAGCAGCCGTAAGAGTGACAATCAAGACATCCCCGAGTTTTTTGGCCTCCTCGAAATGGATGACGTGGCCGGGATGAACCAGATCAAAGGTTCCGTGGCACTGGACGAGACGACGGCCCTGCCGGCGCAGGTCGCGGAACAGGGCGGCCGCCCGCGCCAAGGGCAGAATTTTATGGTTCATGGCTTGTGGATGTAGTGGTCCGGCAGGGTTTTTAGCACGCCCAGATGGCGATCGATCCAGGCCACCACGGAATCCACCCCTTCCTCCAGCCCGACCCGCGGGACAAACCCCAGTTCCACCTTGGCCTTGGACGCGTCAAGAAGGTAGGCCGCATCCTTGCCGGGGCGGTCCTCCGTGACCTCCACCAGTTTTTCAAAGCTGGAGCCGCTGCGCTCCGCCACCATCCGGACAAGGTCGCGGATGGAAATAAACCGGTCGGTCGAAAGATGGTACGTTTCGCCCGGCCTGCCTTTCTCCAGAGCGGCGAGGCTGGCGGCAGCCACGTCATCCCCGTGGATGAAGGCGCGGGTCGAATGTCCCCCGCCGTGCAGGGGCAGCTTTTTGCCCAGCCGGGAAAACAGGGCCGCACGGGGAACGATCCGGTAGAGCTGCTGGCCGGGGCCGTAGACATTGGCAGCCCGGGTGAACACCACGGGGAATCCATACCGCTTGAAAAAAGTCATCAGGTGGAGGTCGCAGGCCGCCCGGGAGGCGGCGTAGGGCGTGCTGGGATTGAAAGGGGCATCCTCCTTCACCACGCCCGAGCAGCTCCCGTATACCTCGGGCGTGGTGACGTGGAGATATTTTTTCAAGCCCTCCCATTTCCGCAGCTCTTCGTGGAGCCGGACGTTGGCCACCACGTTGGTCTGGTACCAGTGCACCGGGGTCAGCCAGCTTTCCGCCACCATGCTCTGGGCGGCGAAGTTCGCCACGTACGGCAGATTTTTTTCCCGCGCAAGGCGGGCAATGGCCTCGGCTTTTTCGTTCAGATCCATTTGCAAATAAGAGAAGCGTTTGAGGTTCTCCGGCGAACCCCACCGGTAGGGCAGAAAGGCAGGAGAAAGCTCCGGCGAGCGACTGATCCCCACCACCTCGTGACCCCGCGCCAAAGCGTGGGCCACGAAGGTCGCGCCCGTATAGGAATTGCTGCCGATGACCAGGATGCCGGGCCGGCTCATCGCAGCGCCTTCATGGCCAGGTGACCCGCCACCATGTGCAGGTCCTCGACCACCTGCATGTCATGGATGGGAAAATTCAGGCAGTGGTCACTGAGCGCCTTGGCTTTGCCGCCATCGAATCCCAGAAAAGAAAAGGAGGTGGCCTTCATTCGCCGGGCGGACTCCAGAAGGCGGAGAATGTTGGGGGAATTGCCGCTCCCCGAAAATGCCAAGACAAGGTCTCCCGCCTGGGCCAAGGCTTCCAGTTGCCTGGAAAAAACGTGCTCGTAGCCGGTGTCATTCCCCAGGCAGGTCATGACGGAGGCATTGGCGGAAAGGGAATGAACCCGAAAAGTTCCCTTGCCTCCCAGGCCCACACCGTAAATCAGATCCGTGGCCAGATGGTTGGCATTGGCCGCACTGCCCCCGTTGCCGGCAAAAAAGACCTGCCGGGAGCTCTGCCGAGCCTCCTCGAGAAGTTTGCAAAGGCTTGAAAAAGCGGGGCCTTGCGTAAGCACCTGCATTCCCTGCTGCAATTTCTGGAAATATTCCTCAATCATGGTCGTTTGCTAAAGGTCTCGCTTTGAGGGGGTTACCTTGCCTAAAAAAGCTTGGTTTTGAAAGAACTTAAAAAGATTTGGGCCTTCGGAATCCCTTACCTTAAGCCGTATCGTTTCCGGTTCATTCTGGGCATTGCCTTGAGCATGTTTTTTGGGCTTTCGAACGGCCTTTTCGTGCTCTCGGTCAATGCACTTTTCAACCGTTTGGCGCCGCCTGCGGCTGCCACCGTGACCCAGCCCAAACCTGCTTCCGCATCTCCTGCCGAAATCAGCCCAGAAAAAGACTCCTTGGTAAAAACGCTGCAGAAGGATTTGAAGAAAAACGCCAGGCTGATCGGGGACTTTTTCAAAACCATGTCTGACCAATGGCTTCCCCGGATGGGCCAACCGGTCACGTGGCAACAGATGCTGGGAGGATTTTTCCTGCTGCCACTCGTGATGGGTGGAAGGGCCATGGCTAGCTACTTCTCGACGTATTGCCTGACCTGGGTAAGCGCCCGGGTGATCCGGGACATGCAAGTAGCCGCTTTGAAAAAGGCCCAAGAGCTTTCCATGGCCTTTTTCCAGCGGATGCCGGTCTCCGACATCTACGCACGCATCACCGCCGACACTAACGCCATCTATACGGCCATGACCAACGGCTTCATCGACACCATCCGCGAGCCATTCACCGTTCTCAGCATCCTGATCAGCATGCTGATTATCGACTGGAAGCTCACCCTGATCGCCAGCTGCATGCTCCCACTCGTCCTCGTTCCGGTAGTTTCCAGCGGGAAAAGGCTGCGAATGCTGACCAAGAAATTCACCGGCCTATCCGTCACCCAAAGCGGAAGTTTGCTGGAGGCCCTCGCCGCCATCCGGATTGTAAAAGCCTACGCCATGGAGGCTCTCCAGCTGAAGTCGTTCCGGGAACAGGCCAACCTCGGGGTGGAAATGAGCGTCAAGACGGCGCAGACCCGCAACCTCCTCAACCCCCTCATCGAGATCCTTTCCATGCTGGGGGTGGGCTTTTTATTGGTCTTTGTCTTCACCACCAACGCCAAACCCGGAAACCTGGTGGCCTTCCTCACTGCACTTCTGCTGGCTCCCCTCTCCATCAAGCGGATCGCCAACTTGCACCTCACCCTGCAGATGACGAGTGTCAGCACCCAGCGGCTGGAGGAACTTTTTTCCGAAAAACCCTCGGTGGTCGAGCCGGCCCGCCCCCGAACCCTCACCAAGTTCAACCAAGGGATCCGGATCGAGGGGGTCACTTTTTCCTATGGGCACACCGATGTGCTGCATCAGGTCAGCTTTGAAATTCCCAAGGGAAAAAAGATCGGCCTGGCCGGGGAAAGCGGCTCCGGGAAGAGCACCCTGATCAACCTGCTCATGCGCTTTTATGACCCCACCAAGGGAAGAATCCTGCTCGATGGCCACGACTTGAGGGAATACGCGACCAAGGATCTCTTGGCACAGATGGCGCTGGTGAGTCAGGACGTGGTTCTCTTCAACCTTCCCGTGGCGACCAACATCGGCTTTGGCCACGAGGGCGCCACGCAGGCCGAGATCGAGCAAGCAGCCAAACGCGCCAATGCCCACGAATTCATCATGAAGATGCCGCAAGGATATGAATCGCCGTGTGGCGAGCATGGCCAGCTACTCTCCGGCGGGCAAAAAGCCCGTGTCGCCATTGCCCGGGCGTTCGTTCGTAATGCCCCCATCCTTGTCCTCGACGAGCCCACTGCTGCTCTCGATTCCAAGGCAGAGTCAGAAATTCAAAAGGCGATTGATTCCCTGGAGGAGGGCCGGACGGTGATCTGCATCGCTCACCGTCTTTCCACTTTGGCTAACATGGATGAAATCGTGGTGTTGGATCACGGCCGCATTGTGGAACATGGCACCTTTGAGGAACTCCTTCGGGCCAAAGGCCATTTTGCCAAGATGGCGGAGCAACAGAGGCTTACAGCCAAGGATTAAGAAATCGCCAAGGAGGAATTATTTCGGATTTGGAATTTGGAAATTGGAATTGAATCAAGGCGATGAAAAAACAAGAACTAGAGCAAAGGACCAAGCAGTTCTCCCTGGAGGTGATCCGTTTTCTGGAAAGCCTGCCCAAAAACTACCTTGGCGAGGCACTGGGCAGGCAGCTGATCAAGTCGGGCACTTCGATCGGTGCCAACGACCGGGAAGCCAACCGGGCGGAGTCCAAGGCCGATTTCATCCATAAGCTGGCCATCGCGGAAAAGGAGGCCTCAGAAACCCTTTATTGGCTAGAGTTGATGTTGGAGGCAGGCATCGGTGGCAAGCAGGAGGCCTTAAGGCTGATGCAAGAAGCCAAGGAACTGCTGGCGATATTTACAGCCGCTGGGCGAACATCGAAAGAACGCGCGTGATTTCGGATTTGGAATTTGGGATTGCGGATTTGGCCCCCACACACCGACCCCTGGTCCAAGCCATTTACACCTTCGGCCGTGCAGTCATTTGCAGTTTCCGCATGCTTTCGAAATTCGAATTTCGAAATTCGAAATGGGCGGCCATCCAAAAAGGTGGGTCGTGAAATACGATTTTGTCATCGTGGGGGGAGGAATCGTAGGTCTCGCCACCGCCCTGCGGATCCTAGAGGCAAAGCCGGGCGCAAAACTTCTTCTTCTGGAAAAGGAACGTGCGCTCGGCCGACACCAGACGGGCCACAACAGCGGGGTGCTACATGCGGGCCTTTATTATAAACCGGGGTCGCTCAAGGCGAAGTTGGCGGTCGTGGGACTTAGGCAGATGGTCGAATTCTGCCAGAAGCACAAGGTGGCGCATGAGCAGTGCGGTAAGATCGTGGTGGCCACGGAACAAGAGGAACTGCCGAGGTTGGAGAAACTTTTGGAGCGGGGCACGGCCAACGGCTTGAAGGGGCTCCGCAAACTGGGGCCGGATCAGATCCGGGAGATCGAACCCCATGCGGCCGGTCTGGCGGCGATCCACGTTCCGGAAGAGGGAATTGTGGATTACGGGTCGGTGGTGGAGGCGATGGCCGTGGAAATTCGAAGGCTCGGTGGTGAGATCAGGACGGGTGAACCGGTGGAAAGCTTAAAAGGGGCAAGCGGGATTTGGAGAGCTCAAACCCTTAATAGCACTTATGAAGCCAGGCAGATGGTGGTGTGTGCGGGCCTGCATTCCGACAGGATGGTATTGCGATCAGGAATGGAGCCATCCGCCAAGATCATGCCTTTCCGGGGCGAGTACTATATGATCCGCAAAGAGAGGCAGTCCCTGGTCAGGAATCTGATCTACCCCGTGCCGGATCCGCAATTGCCTTTCCTCGGCGTCCACTTCACCCGGATGATTCAAGGTGGCGTGGAGGCGGGACCCAACGCGGTTCTGGCTTTGGCCCGAGAGGGTTACACCTGGGGCGACATTAACCTGCGGGATCTGGCAGAAAGCCTCTTTTTCACGGGCCTTTGGAAGTTCATTCTGAGGTATCCGTCCATCTGCAGTTACGAGATCTGGAGGTCGATCAGCCGGAAAGAGTTCTGCCGTTCCCTGCAGAAACTTGTTCCGGAAATCCAGGAGGACGACTTAGAACCCGGTTCCGCAGGAGTTCGCGCCCAGGCGATGTCAACCGATGGGGCGCTGGTGGAGGATTTTTCCTTTGTGGAGGCCCCGGGGATCCTGCATGTCGTAAACGCCCCCAGCCCGGCCGCGACGGCCTCCCTCGCCATCGGACAAGAGATCGTGAAGAGACTGGGGCTTAATTCTTGCGATTAGCTTATTTCGGATTTGGAAATTCGAATTTCGAAATCCCAAATCCGAAATCCATCAAACTTCCGGTGGAAGCCGGCCTTCGGCGATGGCGCGGCGGCGGTTGATGGGGAACTGCAAGGAAAAGGCCTCCGCCTCCTCCAGCCAGCGTAGTTTTTCAATCAAAGTCATGCTCATGCCGTTTTGAAGCATGGTCCGTTCCGCTCCCTCGAAATTCGCGTCTTTTCAAGCCGGATGGTTGTCGAACTCCTCCTTGGTCATTTGAGACGCCCGATCTTTTCAGCACGGGATGCCCGCGCCTTTTGCTTCCAGACAAATAGGGTGGCCTCATCCAACCAGGCGAGGCGCTGGGCCGGGCTCATGCGGTCAAATTCCGTGTGGCCGTCGTAATCCTCCGGCCGCGAACGGCGGACCGCTTCCAAGGCCTGTTCCTGAACCCTGTCTTTCATGCTTTTTTGATTTTTGCCTCAAGGACCGTGATGTCCAGCAGGTCCTTGGAGCGCTGTGGCCGTATTCCTTTTTTCAATTCCAGAAGCTTGGCTGGCGAAAGAATCTTCAGCTTGATATCTCCAAGCTCCATCCACTGGGCATGCGACTTGAATGACTCATAGGAGAGTTCGGGTCGAAGGAAGACATCCAACTGCAGACTAGGATCATCCGGGTGAACAAAGGTGAACACCAAGGCCTGTTTTTCCTCCACCATGGCCTGCCGCACCTTGGGATCGATCAGGGTTTCCGGACGAACCGGTGCCCTGGGCAAAAGCCCCATCTTATTCATCACGCCAATCAGACGACCCCAGTTGGCTGAATCCATATGAATGGCCACATCAACATCCATGGTGATCCTCTCCACCCCGTGAAGCACACAAGCCACCCCGCCGCCGAGAATAAAATCCACCCCCCCATCCACCAGCTCCATAAGGATTTTTGTATGTGGGCCCATCTTTCGACCCTAAAATCAATGAGTCAGAATGTCCAAAGAAGGATTCTCAAAAGCGGAAAGCGGAATTCGGCGAGCCGTTCCTGCAGGAGTTTAAGGCCTCAGAAACTAATCTTGGGTAGGTCGGCGTCTCCACACGTCGCTTCGTTGGGTTTTGGAGATACAAGGCTGAACGAGGCGGGTTGGGGACAACCCGCCCTACCTAAGTTCAAACTTCAGGCCGCCCCTACCGGAGCTGGAGATTTCAAAAACCAGCGCTCTGTAGGGCCCCAGTCCCTTGGGGCCGTGGCCGCGACGGAGCGCGGCCCTACAGAAGATCAAGGCTTTGGCGGGATGGGCCGTTTGGTCAGCTGGTGCTCAAGCAGGCGCGTGTGGCGGACGAGGGTGGAGTAGAAGGTGGAGGCGGCGATGTAAAAGCCGGGGAAGCCGTCGAGAAAGCCCAGGCGGAGGAAATATGCCCGGAAGAAGCGCCAGAAAGCGCGGAAGGCGGTCTCGGTCGGATACCAGCGCGATCCCTTCTTAAGCCGTGCTTCGAGATAAAGATCCGAGAAGTAGTTGATCTTGGAGACATAACTGGAAATGGAGGGATTGGAGTAGTGGAGGATGTCTCCGTTCAAGGTTCCGACCCGGCCTTCAACCATAAGGCGG
>Ga0214917_10000688_pt1 | contig 44109 bp, 42 predicted proteins | sample LL_1208_BB_MetaG_FD_177983 | JGI IMG/M metagenome (GOLD analysis project Ga0214917, IMG submission 177983) | Freshwater microbial communities from Lake Lanier, Atlanta, Georgia, United States - LL_1208_BB | ecosystem: Environmental > Aquatic > Freshwater > Lake | place: USA: Georgia | collected... | reverse complement strand
ACGCCCGGGGCCTGACCGGAGTCGGCCAGCTTCGCGAGCAGTGGACCGACCGGGTCGAGCGGCTCGGTGGTGCCGGTCGCGGCGCCGGCGGCGACCGCTGCGGCCAACTTGTCGAGACGCTGCGTGTAGGTTGCCTCCGCCGCCGGGATCTTTGCCGCCTCGGCCGCCTCGGCGTACGCGGTCACGGCCCGTCGCACCGCCACGAACTGGTGCATATCGAGGCCGTTTTCGCCGGCATCCAGCAGTTTCTGGAGCCTCCGCAGCGTGGCCGGATCGGCGGCCGTGCCGCTCGCCGCCTGGGCCTGGAGGGCAGGCCAATCGAGGTATTTTTTCCAGTCGGCACCGCTCGGGCTGCGGGCCAGGAGACGGTCGAGCGGTCCGAGAGCGGTCCGGAGCCTCGCCGCGGCCGTCGCCAGGCCGCCTTCCGTCACGGGCCGGAACGCCTCGGCCGTGCCCAGCGGGTTGGCGGCCAGCGAGGCCAAATCGGCCGCGGAACAGGCCTGTGAACCGATCGCCGCCAGGAGGGCGGCGGCTCGGAACACCGTGCGGAGCCGGATGGCCTGCGGACGGTCGTGGCTAAAGCAAAACACTTCCATGTCGGAATGCCTGTCTCGTGACGGCCGCCGGGCGGCCTGGGAAAGAGCTGCGGGAGGGACGCGGAGTCTAGCCCGCTCGACAGCTTTCCCTCCACAGCAGCCCTCGCCCGGGGCTCTGCCCACGAATCGCGGGGAATTCCATCGATTTTCTCGGATCGACGCCTAATGGCTTGCGTGCGCAAGACTTCCGGCATCTTTCCCAGGCCGTAAGTCGAGAAAACTCGACCCCCGCGGAAGCTTTTGCGCTGCCGCCCCCGCTTGCCAGCCGGACGGCCGAGCCGCCACAACGGTCGGGCTGCCACGTCAGCGGTCGCCGTTCTTCAGGATCTTCCCCGATCTCCGAAACCCGGCGGCCACCGCCCCGCCCGAAAGGAACTCCCATGCCCACGCCATTCGCCTTCCGCCTCCGCTCGGTCCTCGGGGCCTCGCTCATCGCCGGCACGATCGTCACCCTGGCCTTGGAACTCTGGGTCGCCCCGGCTCGTGGAGCCACGCCTGCGCCTCCCACGCTCGAGACGCTGTCGAGCGCCGCCGTGCAACGGTTCGACGACTACGGAGCCGCCACGGAGTCGGCCAAGGCGGCCGCCGCGATGCTGCTGGTGTCGCTCGAGCCGGCAACCACCTCCTCCGACGACCCTGCCGGCAGCCGGCTCGAGCGGCCGGACATCCAGAGCCGCTTCGCCTCGAGCGGCACACCGTGGGTGTTCTGCCGGCTCGGCATGGATGCCGGCGGCTCCGCGCTCGCCGGTGATCCGAGTCTCGTCGAGATGCGGCGGGGACCGGGCGTGTTCGTCGTCGATCACACCGGCGGTCCGTACGCGGGCCGGGTCGTCTCGATCCTGCCGCGCACGCCGGGCAAGTACTACTCGTTCAGCCCGTCGCACATCGACCAACTGGCCGTGCTCCCACGGGCGTCGTTGACGCAACGCTCGCTCATCCTGGCCGTCCGCATCCATCCCGAACACCCGCAGAGCACGAACGGCACCTGTGATCCCTCGCTGTGCGGTGAGGCCGAAGCCCACTCCGAGCATCAGGCTCGCATCCGCCGGCAGGGGCACCATGGCTGGGACACCCGGTCGCAGCGGATCGCCGCCGGCCGTGGCGGTGCCTCGGAAGTGTGCGCCGAAAGCTGGCCCGGCCAGGATCTGCTCGACTCGTGCGTCGACTGCGTGGCCAGCTGGCGTCAGTCGGGAGGCCATTGGAACGCGGTGAAGAGCCCGCAATCCGCCTACGGCTACGACCTCCGCCGCGGCCCGAATGGCATCTGGTACGCGACGGGCATCTTCGTGAAGTAGGGCAGGCCCTGCCGGCCATGACTTGCTTGCCAGCGTGGCACGGTGGTGCCGGCTTCGGGCTCCCCATATCCCGTCGCCGGACGTTCACTGCGCCCATCCATGGCAATCCTGTTCGGCACGGCGCATGCGGGACGGATGAATCGGCGTCCTGCGTGGCTCGGGGCTGCCAATGCCCCATCGCCGGACGTTCGCGGTGGCCATCGTGGCCACCGCTCGCTGCCTGTCCGCTGCGCTTCGCCATCCTGGCTGCGCTTGCTTCCAGAGCCCGGCGACGGGGCACCGGCAGCCCCTCGCTCAGTTCGCCACCGTGCAGTCGGCACGAGCCGGATTGGGCGCGTTGACGGAAAGCATGACAGGCTGGAGCCTGTCGTACGGCAAGCGAGACGCTTGCCCCACACGACGGCAAGTGCCGTGCCGAACAGGATTGCCATCCATGGGCTCCGTTCACTCGGAGTGACTGGCGCTGCGCCATCCTGGCTGCGCTGGTCACAAACGCCGGCTCCCGGAATACGGGGAGCCCGAAGCCTCCTCAACTCGTAGGCGCCAGGAACTTTCGGCGGAGTCGGTCGGTGGGCACGCGCAGACGCAGGGAGTCGTTGAGGACTCTTCAGCTCTGATCAAAACCCACGAGTCCTGTACTCTCAACACGACCGGAGGCGAGCATGCCTACCGCCGGCTCCGAATGCGGGTCGTTATCTGCTGCCCTGCCGTGGAGCCAGGCGTGACAAGCGGGACGCTTACCCCACGCATAAAGCCACACTTCAGTCTTCCCTACGGCAGCGTCGCCGGGAGCACGAAGATCTTGCCGTCGCCCATGCGGCCGGTGCGGGCCACCGACACGATCCGCTCGACGACCTCGTCGGCCCGGGCGTCGTCCACCCACACCTGGATCTCGACCTTCGGCAGAAACGCGAGCGAGTATTCGCTGTCGCCGTACTGGTCGAGGTAGCTCTTCTGGCGGCCGTAGCCCTTCACCTCGCGCACCGTGCAGGCCTCGAGCGGGGCGAACTTCAAGGCCTCGAGCACCCGCTCGGCGACGAACGGCTTCACGATGGCGATGACTTCTTTCAACTAAAAAAGTTCTCGCCGTAGAGATTCAACGACGGGCAGGTCGTGACGGTGATGTCGCCCTTGACCTTCGTCTGACAGGCCAGCCGCATCGTGTCTTCGTTGCCGATGTAGGCCAGCGACACCCCGAGCCTGGCCGCCTCGAGGATGCCCTTCTTGCTCGTATTTTCCATCCCCTTCGTGACGAGCACCCGGCAGGAACCGCACGTGCCGAACCCGTGGCAATTGGCCACTTTGTGAATGCCCGGATAGAGGGCGACGCCGGCCCGCAGGGCTTCCTTCCGCAGGTTGGCCCCCTCGGGCACCTGGATTTCCTTCTTTTCGTTCGTGAAAGTGATGGTGGGCATCGGTTTCTCTCGATGGAACGGGGACGGGTGTCCGATACTGTAGCCAGCGCCGGGACGGCCTTCCACTGGAGCGGGAGCGGGGCAGATGGCGGAACTGACGAAATACCAGCAGTCGATCGTCAAAAATTACTACGAGAACCTCGACACCGCCCTCCTCCAGCGGCTCGGCGAGCAGGTGACCGACTTGTACCTCGCCGAGGGCAAGAAGCGGGCGAAGCTCTGGGAGACGATCGAAAAGTCGCTCACCAGGCTCGGGGTGCCCAAGAGCCGCATCGCGCACGTCGTGAAGTCCGACGACGCCCGCCAACTCGCCACGCTCTTGCAGGAGCTTTTGGCGAAGGATTGACCGCCGGTTGGTCGTGCCCCATCCTGTGCGTTTCCGCTCTCCGGGAACCACGTGCGATGAGTGACTCCGCGACGCCTGCAGCCGACCACGCCGCGATCCTCGAGTCGCTCCGCTGGCGGAAGTTTCCGGTGCTCGACGACGGCTTCGTGGCCCTCGTCGATTGCATGGGCGACGACGGCTCCGTCGTGCAGGCGGCCCGCGTCAGCTACGGCGAAGGGACCCGCAAGGTGAGCGATGATCGGCAGCTGATCCGCTATCTCATGCGGCACGCCCACACCACGCCCTTCGAGATGGCGGAGCTCAAGTTCGTGGTCCGGGTGCCGATGGACTGCTGGCGGCAGTGGATCCGCCACCGCACGGCGAGCGTCAACGAATACTCCACCCGCTACTCGCTGGCGATCGACTCGATGCAGACGACCGCCGACGGCGAGTGGCGCACGCAGGCCACGAGCAATCGACAGGGCTCGGCCGGCCTGCTCGAGGCGGCGGCGGGCACGAAGATGACGGCGTCTGAAACACATCTGCAGGAGCTCGCCCGCAAGGTCTATGAGGAGCGGCTCGAAGCGGGCATCGCCCGGGAACAGGCTCGCAAGGACCTGCCCCTCTCCACCTACACGGAGGCCTACTGGAAGATCGACCTCCACAACCTGCTCCACTTCCTCGCGCTGCGGATGGACTCCCATGCCCAGCTCGAAATCCGCCGCTATTCCGAGACCATCGGCCACGAGATCGTGAAACCGCTGTTCCCGCTCGTCTGGGAGGCGTTCCTCGACTATCGCGTCGAGGCGCTGCGGCTGACGAAGCTCGATCGGGGCGTGATCGGCCGGCTCGTCGCCCAGAGCGGCGGCAAGGGAATGCCGGCGTCGCGCGCCGACTTCCTGGCGGCCCAAGATCCTTCCTGGACCGGCCTCGAGCGCTGCCGCGAGCGCGACGAATGCCTCGACAAACTCGTGTCCCTCGGTCTCGTCACCCCATAACCCCCCGGTCGCGCATGCCCACGCCTGTCCTCGCCCCATCCACCGATCCGGTCGTCAACGAGCTTCTGACGCTCAACCAGCAGTTGCTCGACGCCATCGCGGCGGGCGACTGGGACGCCTACCGCAGCCTCGTCGCCGACGACATCACCTGCTTCGAAGCCGAAGCCGAAGGCCATCTCGTGCCGGGGCTCGCGTTTCACGAGTTCTACTTCAAGCTCGGCGGTGGCAAGCCCCAGCCGCCGAAGCATCTGACGACGACGATGGTGGCTCCACGGGTGCGGATCCTGGCCGATGGCGCGGCGCTCGTGGCGTATGTGCGTCTCGTGCAGAAGCTCGATGCGGACGGCAAGCCCGTGACCGTGTCGTCGCAAGAGACGCGGCTGTGGCAGAAGCTCGCCGGCCGCTGGCAGCACGTCCACTTCCATCGCTCATGAAGTGGGGCAAGCGTCCCGCTTGCCATGCATCGCGTCAGCGAAACGCCCGCAGCACGACTTCGACGTCGGTGCCCGCGTCGTGGATCCTGCCACCGACGGGGAGGGCGATATAGCCGTTCGCGCCTGCGAAGCCGCGGAGGTCGGATGAACCGGTCCACGGCAGCGGCGTCGCGGCGAGGGCGTCCGCCGGACCCGCAAGCCGGCACGGGAGATACACCGGTCTGTCGGAGGCGGATCGCGCGGGCGCCGTGAGCCGGGCGTGCGAACGAGGCAGGTGCCACGACGCGCGCGGCTGACCGGTGAGGATCATGAGCGCCGGCCGCACGAAGAGGTCGAAGCACACGAGGCTGCTGGCGGGGTTCCCCGGCAGGCCGAAGACGAGCGTCGGGGCGGCAGCCTCGCGACGCAAGACGCCGAACCACACCGGCTTGCCCGGCTTGTGCCGCACCTTGTGAAAGATCTTCTCCACCCCGCATCGTCCGAGGATCTCGGGAACAAGGTCGAGGTCGCCCGCGGAGACGCCGCCGGAGAGCAGCAGCACGTCGGCGGCGAGTCCCTGGGCGACCGCCGCGCGGATCGACTCGGGCCGGTCGGCCGCGACGCCGAGCGGGATCGGCTCGGCGGCGAGCAACGTCACGGCGGCCGCGAGCATCGGGCCGTTCGAATTCCGCGTCTGGCCGAAGGCGGGCACCGCCTCCGGCGACACCAGCTCGCTGCCCGTCGAGAGAATCGCGACCCGCGGCCGGGTGGCGGCGACGACGTGGGTCGCCCCGGCCTCCGCGGCGAGACCGATCTCGGCGGCCCCGAGCACGCTGCCCGCGGGCAGCACCGCCTGGCCGGCGTGGAACGCGGTTCCCTGCCGGGCGATGTGCTGCCCGGTCCGGAATGTGCGATCCTGCACCCTGACGCGGCTTCCGGCATGGGCGGCCCGCGGATCGTCGAGAGCACACTCCACCGGAACGACCGCCTCGGCGCCGGCCGGGATCGGCGCCCCCGTCATGATGCGGGCGCAGCAGCCGGGGCGGATCACGAGCGACGTGACGTCTCCCGCGGCGAGATCCACGACCACGTCGAGCTCGACGGCCGCCCCGCCCGCGGCGGCCACGTCGTCGCCGCGCACCGCGAACCCGTCCATCATCGCCCGGTCCCACGGGGGTGAATCGACGTCGGAAACGACGGGCTCCGCCAGGGCCTGGCCGCAGGCGTCGAGCAGCCGCTGCCTTCGCGGCGGCAGTGGGGTGGCGTTCGCCTCGACGAGTGCGATCGCATCGACGAGGTCGATCATGCCAGCCGCACCGCGAGGAACGCCCGCAGCAGGTCGTAACCCGCCGGCGTGAGAAAACTCTCGGGGTGGAACTGCACGCCGAAGACCGGCAGCGTCCGGTGGCGGATCGCCATGATCTCGCGCGAGCCGTCCGGGGCCCAGGACCAGGCATCGACCTCGAAGTCGCGGGGCAGCGTCGGTGGGTCGATCACCAGGCTGTGGTAGCGGGTGGCCTCGATGGGGCTCTCGAGCCCCGCGAACAGCCCCGTTCCCGCATGCTCGATGCGGTCCACCTTGCCGTGCATGAGCTGCTTCGCCCGCACGATCGCGCCGCCGAACACCTGCCCGATCGACTGGTGGCCGAGGCACACTCCCAAGATCGGCATCCGCCCCGCGAACCGGCGCACCGCGTCGCAGGAGACGCCCGCCTCGTTCGGCGTGCAGGGGCCCGGCGAAATCACCAGGTGGGTCGGGGCCTTCGCGGCGATCTCATCACCCGTGACGCGGTCGTTGCGATGCACCTCCAGCGGCACCTCGGGCGCGATCTCCCCGATCCGCTGCACGAGGTTCCAGGTGAAAGAGTCGTAGTTGTCGATGAGCAGGATCATGCGCGACTGCGATCACTCGAGAAGCGTGCTCGGATGCCCCTCGCGATCCACGAGCGGCATGACGTGTGGCTTGTAGACCTGCGTGTATGCCTCGGCGAGGCGGTGGGCATCGAGCGCCTCCTGCGACGCCCAGTGCTCGACGAGCGTGAATCGCCGCGGCTCGGCCGACGAGTGGTAGACGTCGAACCTCAGGCAGCCGGGCTCGGCGCGGCTTTTTCGCATCGCCTCGGCGAGCAGGTCGCGAATCTTCGGCACGTCGGCCGGGTCCTTGGCGGTGAGCAGCACGTTCAGGCAGATCATCGAGGCCTCCTGGCCCTACTCTACCAGCACGATCGGCCCCGCGGAGCCAACTGCTGCCGCGCCCGGCCCGCCCGCGACGCGGCGGGCAAGCACGCGGACATAGGGCGGCAGGAACGAGGCCCGGTGGGCGAAGCTGCCGACGCCCGCAGCCGGCTGCGTGTGGTCGGGCTCGGAGACGTCTTCGATCACGAAGCCCGCGGCGCAGATCCCGCCGACCAGGGCGGTGAGCGAGTGGATGAATTCATGCGTGCCCGGCTCGCGGAGCCGCGACGGGGGCCCGGGCGGCAGCGGCCCGGGCGGCGTCGCGGGAAAGTGCATTTCGTAGCGGCCGGATGCATTCGGCTCGAGCGTCGCCTGCAGGCTCGCCGGGGCCTTGTGCTGGCTCACGTACAGCCCACCCGCCCTCGTCACCCGGGCCACCTCGCGGAACACGCGGCCGACGTCGGGCAGGTAGCAGGTGCTCACCGGATGGATGACGACATCGAACCGCTCCGCCGCGAGCATGCCAAGATCGTCCATCGATCCCTGCACGATCGCGAGATCGATCTTTCGCTCACGGGCCACCGCCCGATCCAGTTCGAGCATCGCCGGCGAGATGTCGAGCACGGTCACCCGCCCGCCGGCGGCGGCATAGAGCGGCCCGTGCTTCCCGCCCCCCGCCGCGAGGCAGAGCACCTCGAGACCATCCAGCCGTGGCGGCAGCCACGGCCGTCCCGCGCCGTCGAGCCAGCCGAGGGGATCGGCGAACGCCGCGTCGGCCGCGGGCCGGGCCAGGGCCGCACCCGTGGCGGCGAGTCGGTCCCAGGCCCGGGCGTTGTGGGCCAGGATCGCGTCCCGGCCGCCGCCGAGTCGATCAATCATGCCCCGCACCCCGCCCGTGCGGGCCGCTTGCACACGTGGTGCACGTGCGTATACTTTGGGACAGCAGCGGCTGGCCCGACTCCGATCCAGCCGCACGCCAGGAGCCCGACATGAGCCCCGCCGACATCGTCGCCTTCACCCGCCGCAGCCCCTTCATGCCATTTCGGATTCACATGACCGACGGCAGGCACTACGACATCCGCCATCCGGACCAGGTGATCCCCTTGCGATCGCGGATCGAGGTCGGGGTCGGCGGCGATGGCTCGATCGCCGATCGGGTGGAGCACCTCTCGTTCTTCCATGTGGTCAGGCTCGAGGAACTCGAGCCGGCCGAGCCGCGGCAGGCCGGCTGACACCGCGGCGGTTCACCCGTCGCATCGCGACTCCAGCGACGAGACCGCCCACCAACAACACGATCGACGACGGCTCAGGAACGGCCGCGACGGGCTGCGTGAACGCATACATGGATGCGCTGCCGTCCGCCGGCACGAAGCCATACCAGCCCCCAGCGACCAGCGGTGTACTCGAAATACCGTAAGCGGAAAGATTGAACGACGTGTTGGACCACGTCCCGGCCGCGTTATCGAGTTGGTATTGCGCTGCGTAGAACCCTGTTTCAGAGTCGTAAGGCTCGATCTGCCGGTCGACTTGGGGCCAATCGGCTGGCAGGCCGTCATATCGGTATGTCAAACTGTTCAGGAAAAAGCCGAGACCCTCATAGTACCCGAGGTCGATCGAAAGCCGGGGATCCGAGCCCGCCACCGGGGCCGGCCCACCGGTCACTTCGCCTGCAAGCGCGAATAGCATGTCGCTGAACTTTGGCGCGACAGCAGAATCCCAACGGTAGCCCCAGGCGACCGACTCGGGGCTCAAGTCGTCATTGAATTGCAGGATAAACGCCGACGCTTCCGAACCGGAACCCGCCCAGAAGACGATGTCGTTGAAGTCGTCAATCGGGACGGTCCCGGCCAACGACGGGCCGGACAAAAAAGCCGTCAACACCAACATCGTGCCGATCGTTCGCATCATCGCTGCACTCCTCGTGTGGCCCGGTTCACTGCCGGGCGTCGCTTCCACCCGCCCGCGTCAGGAGCCCGAGCAGGACGCCCTGCTCGATCGACTCGCCGACAAACTCGACGTGTCCATCACAAAACACCATTCCCGCCACAGCTGGATGGTCGCTCCAGATCTCGTTGTTCTGGCTGACATTGATCCGGTTGGTTGAGGATTGGTCGAAAATGTTCTGCCCGTTGATCCATTCCGATTGGAACGTGGCATCGCGGCCCGTGCATTCCGCGATCGCGGCGGTGCAGGACAGGCCGTCGGTGACAGCCTTGGCCGGTGTCGGTGCCTCGTACACCATGACGCCCACATGTTCCGGGAGAGGCTGTGGCACCGGGTAGCCGACGCCGAACATGCCGCCATAGTCGGTGTAGGCCAGGTCATCCCCAGGATCCCAGCGTCCGTTGCGGTTCCGGTCGCCGGTGGTGAGGCCCGTTCTCTTCGTCCGAGTCGTGCTCGGGCAGAGGAACATCCGCACCACGCATTCCCCAGCCCGACGATTCTCGGCGCTGCGGTACGAGTATCGGACGTCGAATGCCGCCGCCGCGCCCGCCTCCTCCGCGAAAGGCAGGATGAATGCACTCCAAGCAATCTGCTTTCGCGGCGCCGGCGTCGAGCATTCGAGACAGCCCACGGGGAAGGTGCGCCGGGCTGACTCGAAGCCGTACAGTGCACACCCCAGCCCGCGCAGGTTGTTCATGCAGCTCGTCCGCCGGGCCGCCTCGCGGGCCGACTGCACGGCGGGCAGCAGGAGCGCGACGAGCGCCGCCACGAGCGCCGCGACCACGAGCAGTTCGACGAGCGTCATGCCGGCACGGGAGTGCCGCGAGACCGAGTCCATGCCATGCACGCACCGCGCACAAGTTCCCCATCACGGCCGCGCATGCCCGGGCACGCGCACCGTCGCCTTGGAACGAGCGTCTGGGACGTATCCTGAAAGCCCTGCCACCGGCCGCTTGCACGGCCGTGCCTGCCTTCCCGCCCGCGCAGGTTGGCAGACTCTCGATCCCTGGTAGGTCTTCTGACTCCCAGGCTCAGCCGGTCGCATGCCTTCTCGCGACCCGCCGGGACAACCCGTACGGCATCGCAATGGCCGGAGGCGACCGGCCTCGACGCCTGGATACAGCGGCGGGGCCGTCCCGGATTCACACCGGAGTTCCCTGTTTGCCCGACGGAGCGAGAAGCACCGCTCGGGCCACCAGAGTCGTGCGGGGCAATGTATCGACGTCGCCGGGGGTGTCAAGCGAATGGCGTGTCAAACTGTGCCGGTCACGGCGAGACGCCGGCGGAATCTGTGCGGGTCGTACGGCCTCGCGCCGCACAGTCGGCCCATGCGAAATGCGCGTCACGGTTTGCCCGACACGTAGCCGTAAGTCGTGTCGAGAAAAATACTTGCCGACACTCAAGCCGCTTTCATCCACCCGCCGATAGCCCACATGTCCCCCGGGGCAATCACTGTGCCCGTCGGGCAACCAGGGGGCGGCAGTCACCTGCAATTCAATCGAGTCACGGAATGGCTCGACAGGCCTGTCGCGATCAAGTTCGTGGATCACAACCTCGGGGCGACCAAGCCTCAAGACAAAAACGGAAGTCGACTTCCGTGTGCTCCACAAGCAAAGGAGATGTGGCTCGATGAAGCGTATGATGTTCCTCGGTGCGCTGGTTCTCGGTGTCACCGTTTGTAGCCAGTCCTTCGGTTTCGAGCTCCTTGACCGGATGCTCGGCCACAAGGGCTGCACCTCGTGCTGTGAGCCCGGCTGCGATGCCGGCAATGGGTGCTGCGAGCCCGGCTGCGATGCCGGCAGCAACGGTTGTGCGGAGCCGGCGTGCGGCGCTGGCAACGGCTGTGCGGAACCGGCGTGCGACGCCGGTGCCGGCTGCTGCGAGCCGAGCTGCGGTGCGGCCTCGTGCTGCGGTCTGCGGAAGAAGCACGACCTGTTCGGTGGCCTGAAGGGCCTGTTCGAGAAGTGCAAGCGGAAGCACCGTGGCTGCGCCGACAGCTGCTGTGAGCCCGCCTGCGGTGCTGGCAATGGCTGTGCGGAACCGGCTTGCGGTGCTGGCAACGGCTGTGCGGAGCCCGCCTGCGGCGCCGGCAACGGCTGTGCGGAACCGGCTTGCGACGCCGGTGCCGGCTGCTGCGAGCCGAGCTGCGGTGCGGCCTCGTGCTGCGGGACCCGGAAGAAGTGCACGCCGATTGCTGACCTCCTTCGCGCCATCCACAACGCGAAGAAGCGCTGCCATCGGTCGAGCTGCTGCGACAACAGCTGCTGCGGCGAGCCCGACTGCTCGGCCGGCAACGGCTGCTGCGAGCCCGGCTGCGGTGCCGGCAACGGCTGCTGCGAGCCGGCTTGCGGTGCGGTCGCCGCTCCGGTTGCGGCTCCGGCTGCCCCGACGCCCGATGCGTCGGCTGCCAAGAAGACGACCGGCAAGGTCGTCGCGGTGAGCCGGACGGTCGCCACGAAGTAGTTGTCAATTCGGTCGAGACGGTAGACCCGTTGCCCGACTTCGGCCAGTGAGCTTCGCCCGGGGGGAAACCCCCGGGCGAAGTCATTTTAGAGACACGCGAAACTCGGGCTGTGGCGAGCACCGGCTTCTGGTTCCCCATACCCCGATGCACGACAAACGGGACGGCGTTCTACGAGCCGAGAATCTCGGCGGGTGGGCCCGTGCGGGTGATGCGGCCGGCGACGAGCTCGACGACCTGGGTCGCGGCGCGGCGGGCGAAGGCGTGGTCGTGCGTCACCACCACCATGGTCTGCCCACCCCGCGCGAGATCGACGATCACCTCGAGCACCTCCTCCGACATCGCCGGATCGAGCGCGCTGGTCGGCTCGTCGAACAGGATCACCTTCGGCTCCATCGCCAGCGCCCGGGCGATCGCCACGCGCTGCTGCTGCCCGCCCGAGAGCGTCGCCGGCCGGGCGGCGGCGAAGGCGGCCAGGCCGACCCGGTCGAGCAACTGCAGCGCCCGCCGGGCGACCTCTGCGGCGGAGACGCCGAAGACGACCCGCGGCGCGAGTGCCACGTTCTCCTGTGCCGTGAGGTTCGGGAACAGATTGAACTGCTGAAACACCATCCCCGCGTCGCGACGCACCCGTTCGAGGAGCCGTGGCGGCTGCGGCCCCGGGGCGAGCCGATGGCCGGCGATCGAGACACTGCCGGAGTCGAACGTCTCCAGCCCGTTCACGCACCGCAGGAGCGTGCTCTTGCCGCCGCCCGAGGGGCCGATGATCGCGGTCACCCCGCCGGTGCGGACTTCAAGCTCGACATCGGCGAGCACCGCCGCGCCTCCGCGCGCCTTCGAGAGACCCGTGACGGTGATCATGCCGTCCTCTCCTGCCGGGCCTCGAACCGGCGCGAGAGGAGCGACAACGGCCAGCTCATCACCAGGTACAGGATCGCCGTCACGACGGCGAGCTCCACGATCCGTCCCGTGGAGAGCGCGAGCACGCTGTACCGCTTCGTGAGTTCGATCACCGTGATCACGGAGCAGACGCTCGTGTCCTTGAACAGCGCGATGAAGTCGTTGGTCACCGGCGGCATCACGAGCCGCACCGCCTGCGGCACGATCACGTGACGCAGGGCCTGCCACTTCGTCATCCCCAGGGCGAGCGCCGCCTCGAACTGTCCCGGCGGCACCGCCTTCAGCCCCGCGCGATAGATCTCCGACTCGTAGGCCGAGTAGTTGAGGGCCAGACCCACGACGGCGGCGACGATCGCCGGCAACGCGAGGCCGATCTGCGGGAGGAGGAAGAAGATCGCATACAGCTGGAGCATGAGCGGCGTTCCGCGCACCACCTCGACGAAGGCGGTGAGCAGACGCGCGAGCCAGGCGGGGCCGTACAGCCTGCCGACGGCGATGGCGAGCCCCACGGCGATGGCGAGCGGGAACGAGGCGCACGCGAGCAGCAGCGTCATGCCGGCCGCCGCCAGCAGCATCGGGAGCGTGTCGGCGGCGAGCTGGCGGAGCGAGCTTCGCCCCGCCACGGGAATCTCGGCGGCGTCGCGCAGCGCGAGGATCTGCTGGCGGCCGGCCAGATCCCAGCGGTCGTAGAGCGCCTTCAGCCGGCCGTCCGCGATCAGCCGGCCGATCGCCTCGTCGATCGCCGCGGCGAGTCGCGGCGTGTCACGGGCGGTGAGCACGGTGTAGTAGCCGCCGGCGAACGTGCGGCCCACCGCCTTCAGCTCGGCGAACCGGTCGGCGTAGAAGCCGAAGATGCAGTCGTCCATGACCGCCGCATCGAGCACGCCGCTCTGCACCTGCTCCAACGAGTCGATCGTGCCGTCGTAGCCGATCACGTCCACCTCGAGATCGTGTCGCGACCGCAGGAACACCTCCGCGGCCGAGCCGGTGAGCGCGCCCACGCGCCAGCGACCCGCCGGGCCGGCCGCGGCGAGCTGCTCGAACGCGGCGAGCGTCCCATCGCGGCGGGCGAGCAGTTGCAGCCCGTAGGCGAAGTAGGGCCGCGAGCAGCCGTAATCGCGGCGCCGCTCCGGCAGCAGTTCGATGCCATTGATGACGCAGTCCACCGAGCGGCCGAGCAGCAGTGGCAGGCGGTCCCACTGCCCCTGCTGGAACCGGGCCTTGACGCCGAGTTCCGCCGCGAGCAGGTCGGCGAACTCCACCTCGAACCCCGTCAGCCGGCCGGGCGCGGCCGGATCGAGAAACACGTGCGGCCCGCCCCCTTCCTGGTCGGCCGCCCAGACGAGCGTCTGGCGGGACCGCACCTCGTCGAGCTCCGCGGCCGGGCCGCTCGACATGGCGATCACGAGGCCGACGCCCGCCAGCAACGCTCCGCGCGGAATGTTCCGGGCCGTCCTCATGGCGGCCATCATGGCGGTGGGCTGCGGAGCCGTCCAAGCGCCGAAGCCTGACCGGAGAGTCCGGCCCGCATCGACGCGACGCTGCGGGCGAGATCATCCCCGCGGGCGACGAACCGTCCCGTGCGGTCGGCGGCGTTGGCAAAGTCGGCGAGCAGCGGATCGACGAGCTTCGCCCGGGGCAATCTGGCCACGAGCGCCGCGATGTCACCCTCGATCCCCATCCGCAGCCGCGCGAACACGAGCCACCGCAGGGCGAGGCCGAACAGGATCACCCACACCAGCGCCTCCTCGAGGAACGCGAGCCCCTCGACCGGCCGGCCCGACCACAGCCGTCCGTAGAAGAAGTTCCAGCCGGCGCGGACGAGCACGGCGACCAGCAGCCCCGAGAACAGCACCTCGCAGACGATGCGGAGCCCGGGACGCTCGAGTTGGGTGCGGCGCCCGGCCACGATGGCGTCGATCCCGGAAGCCAGCCACGCGGCCGTCCGCTCCAGCAGCGTGCCGACGGAGGTGCTGACCGCCGTCTCGTCGAGGCGGGCGCGGCCCACGAGCGGCTCGGCGATCCTGGCCCTCGCCGCCAGCCCCGCGAGGATGCTCCGCGACCGCTCCACGTCGGCCTCGCCGAGTCCGAGCTCCTCCACGGTCTGCCACGTCCCGCCACCGCCGCCCGGGGGCGCCTGGCCGGCCAGCAGCCGGCCGATCAGCCCGCCACCCGCCGCCCGCAGTCGCGGCCAGAACGACGCGATGCCCGCGACGACGTGGAGAAACATCGCGAACGGGCCGCCATGCCACCGATCGACGAGTTCGTCGGCGATCAGCCGCTGCCACGCCGATCGACTCGCCCGCAGCCGACTCTCGACGCCCGTGGCAAGGAGCTTCTCGAGGCGATCGCGCTCGCGGCCCACGCCCGCCTCGAGGTCCGCCACCGGCCCGCGCACCGGCTCGAGCTCGCGGACCGCCTCGCGGCCGAACCAGTCGGCCAGGTCCACGGCGCCGGTCCGCCGCACACGGCGGGCGGCACGGCCCACGAGTTCCTCGTCGATCGCGGTCACGAGTTCGCGGAACCCCGCCTCCGGCTCGAGTCCGGCCGCGGATCGTCGGGCCGCTTCGACACCGTCGAGCCGGAAGATGCGCGGCACCTCGAATCCCTGCGACTCGAGCTCGCGGCCCCAGTCGGCACGGATGTCCGGATCACGTCCGGCGTGCGTCTGCACGAAGAACAGCGGCCGACCGGGGGCGAAGGCGGCGAGTTCCCGCGCCACGATCCACGAGCGGTATTTCTGCGCCGTCGCCACGAGCAGGAGCACGTCACAGGCCGGCACGACCGCCTCGAGGAGTTCGCGGTTGCGGTTGGAGTCGCTGGGATGGGCGCGACCGTCCGCCGCGGGGGCGTGGTCGGGCTGCGTGTCGGGGTCGGGGCAGTCCACGAGCACGATGTTGGCCACCGCCGGCGAGTCGCTGCGCACGACGCGGGCCTGAAGACGGTCGATCGGCAGCCACGAGCAGTCCACGTCGCTGGCCGCCACGACCACGGGGTTGGTCGTGGTGGGCCGGGCCACGTCGCCGGCCGCGGTCACGACACCACCGGCGAGCGCGTTGACCAGCGTGCTCTTGCCGGTGCCGGTGCCGCCGATCACCCCCACCACGAGCACCCGCGACAGTTCGCGCCGCGCCCGGTCGAGCCGCGGCTCCACCTGCTCCCAGACGGCGCGGACGCGGCGGGCCGGGGCCCACTCCGGGAGCGAACCGCTCCAGCCCCCGCAGTCCGCCACCAGCGCGTCGAAGGCCGCGTCGTCGAAGCCCGCGGCGCCGCCGTCCGCGGAAGACCGGCCGGATGCCGGATCGGGCACCGCGCTCGCCGTGTTCGCCTCGGTCATGATCTGGCAAACTCCCGCTTTAGTTCGAACAGCAGCCGGCGGGCCTCCGCCACCTCGGGCCGGGCGGCGGCCGTCGCGAGGCGGTCGAGTTCCTCGACGGCATCGCCCAGCACCACGTCGTGGAGCGTCTCGGCGAGCACGCGGCCGCGTTCCGCCGACCAGCCGGCGAACAGTCGCTCGAGCAGCGGCTTGAGGCCCGCCATCGTGAGGCCAAGCGCGCCCTCGCCCATCAGCGTCGCCGCGGTTCCCACGACGACGTCGCCCACATGGTGGACGAGCGTGGTCAGGCCGCCGGCGGTCGCCGCCGCCGCGGGCACGACCGCCGCGCCGGCGAGGCCCAGCCCGACGGTGATCGCCGGCCGCGCCACCGCCCCGACGTCGAGACCGCGCACGATCCAGCGGACCATCTCGGGGCTTTCCCTGGCGAACCGGTCGAGCTCACCCCGCACGAACGCCCGGAAGTCGTCCGACACGATCGGCAGCGCCGCGTGCCGTCGCTCGAGGTCGGCGTACCACGCGGCCCGGTCTGCCTGCACGAGCCGCCGGGAGAGAATCCCCGCGAGTCGCTCGTCGCGGTGGCAGGCGTCCTCGAGCCGGGCGATGAAGTCGGTGAGCGCCTGGCTGAGCACGCGGAACTCGCGGGCCGAAAAATCCTCCCGCTGCTGCATCTCCGAACGGGCCAGGCCGACCGCCCGTGCGGCCCACATCACGCCGCCCCCCGCGATCCGGTAGGCCTTGCTGACGGTGAGGTCGAGCGTGCTGCGGCGCGGCTCGAGCCAGGCCCAGATCTCGTTCCACACGACCTCGCGCGGCGCGGTCGGCAGTTCGACCCGCACCAGCGCGTCGCTCGCCAGCACCTGCCGCGCCGCCTGCCAGCCGCGGGCGCGATCCTCGAAGCCGTCGAGCCAGGAGCCAACGCCGGACCGCTCGTCGAGCACGACCTCCAGCGCCCCGCGCATCGCCTCGCGCTTGAGGCGGTCGAAGTCGCTGCCGGCGAGGGCGGCGGCCAGGTCGGCGGGGGCGTCCGTCGCACCGCCCGGGGCCGGGGCCGGAGCGGCGCCGGTCAGTTCCGGCACGGCGAAGAAATCGATCTTCCCCGCCTCGGCGCTCGCGAAGTCGTGCGGGCAGGCGTAGACGGCGAGCGGTTCGGCCTCCGTCTCGGCCTTGAACGTCGCCAGCCAGCCGCCCAGCCGCTCGCGCTGCCGCGGCCAATCGACCATGTTGAAGACGACGATGATCCCCTTGCGGGCCTGGGCCGCCGCCCGGAAGAAATCCCGCACCGCGGCATCGTTGTATTTCTGCTGGGTGAGCACGGCGACGAGCACGTCGGCGGCGTTGCGCACAAGCTCGGCCCGGTGCCAGTTCTCGCGGAGCGTGCCGTCGATGTCGGGCGTGTCGAGCAGGATCAGCCGCCCGGGCTGGCGGCCTGTCTGGTCCTCGCGCCACACGAGCCGGTCGGCGTGTGCCGTGTCGAGCGCGTCGGCATCGCTCGTCCAGGCGACGGGCGTGAAGCCCGGAAACAGACCGTCGAGGTCGATCCGCCCGGCGAGCCCTTGGGGCAGGCTGGCGACCGGGTGGACCGTGCGGGCGGCCTCCGGCACCGAGCGACTCATCGCAGCCCCGACGAGCGAATTGGCGATCAGGCTCTTGCCGGTGTTGGTTCCACCGCACACGGCCGCCACGAGGACGGGCTCCCGCGCCACCTGGCCGGCCAGCTTGCCGAACAGCTGCCCGTGCCATTCCATGCCGGCCGGGTCGGCCGCGCCCAGGGACGCCGCGAGCGGTTCGAGCGCGGCGAGCGCGCGGCACAGCGCGCCGATATCGCCTGCCCAGCCTGCGTAGCTCGTGCTCTGCACAGCCTGCCCGTTCAAGTCGTCGTACCGCGCGGGCGGCCGCTCGTTGCCGCCCTCAAAACGCTCCCCTACACTGCTCACTGGCCGGGAGGCGTCGCACGCCATGCAAGTGTGTCCTCCCCGGTTTCCGTCCGCAAATCCGCCGCCCGAGCCCGCGACACCACCATGATCGAACGCCGCCCCGTGTTTCCGGGTGTCATCGAGCTGAACTACCAGGCCGGCTACCGGATCGGGTGCAACGTCTACCTGGTCTACGAGGGGCGGGACTGGGCGCTCGTGGACATCGGCTACGAGGAAAGCGTGGACGAGATCATCGAACTCGTCCGGCAGATGGATTTCCCGCTCGCCCAGTGCCGGGCGCTGGTGGCCACGCACGCCGACGTCGATCACATCCAGGGTCTCGCCAAGGCGAAGCAGGTTCTCAAGGCGCCGGTGCTCTGCCACCCGCTCGCGGTCGACCCGCTGGAGCGGGGAGACCGCGTGAAGACCTTCGCCGAAATCGCCGCCCAGAACGTCCACCTCGACATGCCCGCGGTGAAGATCGACCGCACGATCGACGACGGCGACACGGTGCAGATCGGCGGAATCGCCCTCGAGGTCTGGCACACCCCCGGCCACACCGACAGCCAGCTCGCCTTCCGCCTGGGGAACCTGCTCTTGTCGGGCGACAACATCTACCGGGATGGCTCCGTGGGGGCGATCGACGCCCACCATGGCAGCGACATCCCCGCCTTCATCCGCTCGCTCGAGAGGATCGCGGCGAGCGACGTCGAGTGGCTGCTGCCGAGCCACGGTCCCATCTTCCGCAAGGATGACCGGCTGCTCGAGCGGACCATCGCGCGGCTGCGGGGCTATCTCACGCTCGCCGACTTCGGCACCTGCGCCCCCGACTGGCCGCTCATCGCCGAGTGGGACCGGGAACTCGCCGAGGGCCGCCTGCCCGACGCGGCAGCCGCATCTCCGCCGCAGGCGGCGGGGTCCGCGCGGAAACGGTAGCGGTTTTTCCGTCAAGAACGGTCGTGCGGGCGGCCGATACCTTCCCCTGGTTCGGTCTATCAGGGGGACAATCCGATGACACGGCACTTCGTCGCCGCCCTCGGCCTCGCCGCCGGGGCGTTCATGTTCGCCGCCACGCCGGCGCACGCCCAGTTTCCGGGACAGCAGGCCTACGGCCGCCAGTGGGGCTACTCCGCCGCCACGCCCGACTGGAATCGCTTCTACCACTATCCGTACGTGTGGTATCCGCAAAACTTCTACGCCGACGGCTACTACCAGAGCGCCAACGACCTCTATTACCGCTATCCGCAGGAGATGCGGGTGCCGGTCTACAACCGGCAGTGGCAGAACTACTACCCGAAGTCGCGGCGCTACCACCAGGGCCACCACTTCCACCTGGACGTGTTCTAGCCTTGAGTTGAGGAGGCTCGGGGCTGACCGCTGCCCTCGAGCGGGCTGTGGAAGCGAGCGCAGCCAGGATGGCGTAGGGAAGCGGACACGCAGCGAGCCGAGGCCAGGAGGGCCGAGGCGAGCGTCCGGCGAGAGGGCACGGGCAGCCCCGAGCCGGGGCGCGCGGTTCGAGACTAGAATCGTCAGCCGTGAGCGAGCATCAGCATCCGCCGTTCGACGATGAGCGCGAGGCGGCGCGGTGGTGGCTGGCCAACGTGTACGCCGGCGACGACGCGGTGCAACTCTCGCCGCGGGCCGTGGTCACCGGGATGGTGATCGGCGGGGTGATGTCGATCTCGAATCTCTACGTCGGCCTCAAGACCGGCTGGGGGCTCGGCGTCACGATCACGGCCTGCATCATCGCCTTCGCCGTGTTCCGGTTTCTCGAGGCGGTCGTGCCGGCGTGGCGCGACCGGCCGTTCACGATCCTCGAGAACTACACGATGTCGAGCGCCGCCAGCGCCGCCGGGTACATGTCGAGCGCCGGCCTCGTGTCGGCGATCCCCGCGCTCACGCTGACGACGGGCCGCATGCTCGCCTGGTGGGAGATCGGCCTGTGGCTGGCCGCCCTCTCGATGCTCGGCGTGTTCATGGCGATCCCGCTCAAGCGCCAGCTGATCAACATCGATCAGCTGCCGTTTCCCTCGGGCATCGCCACGGCCGAGACGCTCCGCAGCATGCACAGCGACGGGGACGAGTCGGTGGCCAAGGCCCGGTCGCTGTTCGGGGCGGGCCTCGCGGGGGCGATCGTGGCGATCTGGCGCGACCTCGTGCCGCAGTTCAAGCCGCTGGCGGCATGGGCCTTTCCGGCGGAGGTTCCATTTTGGCCGTCGGCATTCGCCCGCGACCTGCTCACGAAATACACGATCGGGATCGAGGGCTCGCTGATCATGGTCGCCGCCGGGGCGATCATGGGGATGCGGGTCGCGGCCTCGATGCTCGTCGGCTCCGTCATCTTCTACGGCGTCATCGGACCGATGCTCGTCGAGCGCGGGATCGCCCAGCCGGGCTACCGAGGGATCGTCTCCTGGGTGCTCTGGCCGGCGACGGCGATGATGGTGGCCTCGGGCCTCCTGTCGTTCGCGTTCAAGTGGCGGACGGTGTTCCGCGCCTTCGGCGGGCTCACGCAGCTCGTGGGCCGGGCGCCGCGGCAACCCGACGACCCGCTCGCCCATGTCGAGGTGCCGGCGTCCTGGTTCGTGGCCGGCACGCTCGTCTCCGGAGCGGCGTGCGTGTTCCTCGGCCACTGGCTGTTCGGCATCACCTGGTGGATGGGCATCCTCGCCGTGCTCGTCACGTTCCTGCTGTCGATCGTGGCGGCCCGGGCCACCGGCGAAACCGACATCACCCCGATCGGCGCCATGGGCAAGATCACGCAGCTCATCTACGGCGTGGTCGCACCTACGAACATCACGACGAACCTGATGACGGCCTCGATCACGTCGGGGGCGGCGTCGCACGCCGCCGACCTGCTCACCGATCTCAAGAGCGGCTACCTCCTCGGCGGCAACCCGCGGCGACAGACGATCTCGCAGTTGTTCGGCGTGGTGGCGGGCACGATCGCGAGCGTGCCGGCGTATCTGTTCGTCGTGCAGCGAAATCCCGAGCGGCTCGGCTCCGAGGCCCTCCCCGCCCCGTCGGCCAAGGTGTGGGCGGGCGTCGCCGAACTGCTCGCCAAGGGGATCGACGCGCTGCCCGAGGGCGCGCTCGCCGCGATCGTCGTGGGCGCCCTCGTCGGCATCGCCCTCACGCTCCTCGAGGAGTTCGGTCCGGAGCGGCTGCGGCCGTGGCTGCCCTCGACGACGGGCCTGGGCATCGCCGGCGTGATCCCCGCCTTCAATTCGATCGCGATGTTCGCCGGGGCCCTCGTCGCCTGGAGTGTCTCGCGGGCGAATCCGCGAACCGCCGAACGCTTCGTCGTGCCCGTGTCGAGCGGCCTGATCGCCGGCGAAAGCCTCGTGGGCGTGGCGATCATCCTCGGCCTCGAGGTCGCCAAGCTCCTCGGCGGCTAGCCGTCACGCCGTGACGAGGCCGCACAGGATGCGGACCGCCTCGTCCACCTCGTCGAGGTCGATCCACTCGTCGGCGGTGTGGGCCTGCGCGATCGATCCGGGCCCGAACACCACGCTCGGCACGCCGGCCGCGGCGAAGATGCTGGCGTTGGTGCCGTAACGGGCGGCGGTGCGGCGACATTCGATGCCGATCGCGGCCGCCGCCGCCTCGAGCGCCGTGCCGCAGCCGGCCGCCTCAGCATCCGGGAGCCCGGCGCTTTCCACGAACGGCGCGTCGTGCTCGATCCGGGCACCCGGCACGGCGGCGGCGATCCTCCTGATCACCTCGTCGCGAGCCTCGACGGGCGATTCCCCGGGAACCAGCCGCCGGTCGATCTCCAGCACGACGAGGTCGGGCACGAGGTTCACGCCCGTGCCACCGCGGATCGTGCCGACGCTCAGTGTCGGCGGTCCGCACGGATGATCGGGCCGCCGCCGCAGGAGTTCGCGGGCCAAGTCCTCGATCGCGAGAACGGCCCGGCCCGCCGGGTAGATCGCGTTGTCGCCCTGCTCCGGGAACGCGCTGTGGCAGGCGCGGCCGTGCACCCGGATCCGCCAGCGGACCGCCCCCTTGTGCTGCGTGACGATGTCGAGCGTGGTCGGCTCCGCCACGATCGCCGCCGACGGCCGGCCGCCGAGCAGCGCCCTGGCGGCGGTGTCGGACGAGGGCGCGTCGCCCTCCGCCGCGGTCCACAGGCGGGAGATGGCCTTCGCCCCCGAGAATCCGAATTCCTCGTTGACGGTGGCCGAGAAGACGACGGTCGCCAGCCGCGGGCTGCCCGACGCCTGCAGACGGGCCAGCGCCGTGAGCATCGCGGCCATGCCCCCTTTCACGTCGCACGCGCCGCGGCCGTACAGGCGGCCGTCCCGCACGAGCGGCGAGAACGGCTCGATCGTCATCCCATCGGCGGGCACGGTGTCCTGATGGGCGTCCCAGAGGATGACCGGCGCGGCTGCCACCGTCGCCTCGAGACGGGCGATGACGTTGTCTCGGCCGGGGGACACCGGCTGCCGGGCCCAGGCGACGCCCGCCGCCGTGAATCGCTGCACGAGGTGGTCGGTGACCCGTCCCTCGAGATACTCGGGGCCGGAAACCTCGCGGCCCATGGGATTGACGCTGGGCCGCCGCACGAGATCGGCGAGCGTGGCGACGTGGTCTGTCATCACGTCACACCCTACCAAACCAGGCCGTTTCTTTCCCCCACCGCCGGCTGCGTGATACGATTCGGGAGGTTGCCAGGGTTCGTGTGCACTCCATCCGGGTCTGCCGCATGTCGCGCGGTCTGTGTCTGACGTTCGTTCTTGCGCTCGCGAGCGTCGCGGCCCACGCCAGGCCGGCGACGGCGCAGTCGTCCGACGACGAGAAGGCGATCCGCGCCGCCGGCGCGGCCTACCAGGAGGCGCTCGCCCGCGGCGATGGCAAGGCGTTGGCCGCGCTGTGGACGGCGGATGGAGACATCGTCGACGACCGGGGGCAGACCATGCGGGGCCGCGACACCGCCGCCCTCGCCACGCCTCCGGCCCCCGGCACGCCGCAGCCCGACTTTCAGGTGCACGACACGACGCTGCGGTTCCTGACCCCCGACTGCGCGGTCGAGGACGGCATGATCGACGTCGTGGTGCCGAACGCCGCCACCCCGCATCTCGGCCACTACTCGGCGATCTGGGTCCGCCAGGGGGGCGAGTGGAAGCTTGCCGGCCTGCGTGAAGCCCGCCTGCCGGCGGCCGGCGGAGCGGCCCAGCTCGCCGATCTCGAATGGATGGTGGGTGACTGGTCGGTCGTGGACAACTCGGCCGGCAACGGGAAGACCCCACGGCCGTCGATCGAAGTCAGCGTCCGCTGGAACGCGAGCCGCACGTTCCTGCTCCGCGACATGAAGATCACGCCCGCCGCGGCGCCGGCCGCCGGGTCCGCCGAATCCGCCGTGCCGATGCAGGTCACCCAGCGCATCGGCTGGGATCCGCTGACGCGACAGATCCGCTCGTGGGTGTTCAGCGCCGATGGCGGCCACGGCGAGGCTTTCTGGAGCCGCGACGGAGGATCGTGGCTGGCGCGGACGACGGCCGTGCTGCCCGACGGGACGCAGACGGCTTCGCTCAACGTCTACACGTTCGACGGCAAGGACCGCTGCACCTGGCAGTCGTTCCACACGCATGCCGGCGGCGAGCGCCTGCCGCCCGTGAACATGACGATGATCCGCAAGCCGGGGAGGCCCACGAAATGACGCTCCGCGTGCGGCGGCTCCTGGCCGTGATCCTGCCGCTCGCCGCGGCGGTGACGGCCGCTCCAGTCACGATCTCCGCCGATCCGCCGGCCAGCCGGGCGCCGGCTTCCGCGGATCCCCAACCGCAGGACGACGTGGCCAAGAAGGCCGAGATCCTCCGCAGCGCACGCTGGCGGCGCGCGATCTTCGAGCTCGGTGAATGGCTCGACTCGCAACAGATCTACCCGCCCAAGCAGGTCCTGAAGATCAAGAGCGACTTCAACCACCGCGTGGCGAGGATGTCGTCCTACGAGCTCGAGTATCTGCTCGAGGATCTGGAATCGAAGTTCAAGGTGATGGATTCGCCGGAGGCACAGGACGCGCGGGCCTGGGTCGGCCAATACCTGGCGGCGATGTCGGACCGGAAGCGCGACGAGGTGCTCAAGGACATCCCGAACGTCGTCAACATGTCGGCCGGCGAACTCGCCCAGGAGATCCAGAAGATCGAGACGAAGCGGCAGTCGCTGCAGCGGCAGCAGGCCGCGTTCGAGCAGGGCCGACAGCAGCTCGTCGAGCAGGCCCAGGAGGCGCGGCAACTCACGGCCCAGGCCGCCGCGGCGGCCGCAGCCCAGGCCAACGCCGGCCCGGCCTCCTCCCCCTACCGGAGCCAGGGCGGCGGCAAACCACCGTTCGCCGACAGTCAGGGCGGCGGCATGTCGATCGGCGTCGGCCCGATGGGCGCGTACGTCGGGTTCACGGTCGGCAATTTCTAGTTTCACGCCGCGGCTCGGCATCCGGCCGACCGCGGCTCGGCAGGCATCCGCCTGCCGGCACGAAACCGGCCCTCCAGGCCTGACCCGAGACGGCCGTGCGATGCTCGCTTCACGCCGCGGCTCGGCATCCGGCCGACCGCGGCTTGGCAGGCATCCGCCTGCCGGCACGAAACCGGCCCTCCAGGCCTGACCCGGGACGGCCGTGCGATGCTCGCTTCACGCCGCGGCTCGGCATCCCGGTGACGATTCTCGAAGCGTGCAGCCACGTCAACACTGGCCAAGAATTCGCAACACAGACAGGTGCAGTGGCGACTGGCCGGGCGAAAAGATGGTGACGTACCGCGATCTCGTCGCCGGCAGCACTGTCGTCGAGGGCACATTCGTGTGATCGAGGAAGCCCTGCGTGACCGTCAGCGGCCACGTTGCCGCGAAGGCCGGAAGCGCGGTGTCATGAAGCTCGCAGAAGAGGTGTGCCGCACGCTCGCGGCAACAGTCTGTGCGATTCCGCACCTCAATGCCGTGGATGACGCACTGTCGGCCCAGGTCCACGGTGATTCTTTGATTGATGCCGAAGCCGGTATGAAAGAAGTAGGGTTCTTTCGCCTCGACGATTCCGCGGTCGGCATGCCCGGGATAGGCGCCGCTGAGCGTGAATGGCTTCCCGGCAGCCAGGTCGGTCAGTGCTTGCGGAAGCCCACCCGGCTCGCGGGCGGAATGAATCGTCCCCAGGAGCAGGTCCCGCACGCGCATCAGCGTCGTCAGCTCCGCTCGCAGGCGTGCCTCTGAGTGTCGGCAAAAGTCCAGGCGGTCGTGCAGTTCCTTGATGACCGCCGCATCGGGTCGAGGCCCCGCATTCCAGGCGTCGTTGAGGAACAACGGTGGCCTGTCTGCGACATTCCGGGCGATGTCGAGCGGGTGAGGCAGCATGGGAGCCTTCAACGGCAGGCCCTCCACGCCGGACATCCTGTCACGACGGAGGTACGTGATCTCGATGATCTCGGGGATGTTGAGATCGCATCCCTGAAGATGGTACTCGCCGCATGCATTGTTCGGCCGGGCATGGACGCAGACGAAATGCCTGTGAAGGACGGATAGCAGTCGGCCGATACCCCGAGCAAACGCCACCGGATCACGTGCTGCAGACAGTCCGTGCAGCTCGATCACGATGATCCGGAATCTGCACAGGTCGTCGGCCGGCGTCGCGAGTAGGTTGCGGACCTCCGCGCCCTCGATGTCCATCTGAAGCATCAAGTCGGCCGATCCGGGCGATTTGTCCGCAATCCAGTCGTGCAAGGAGATGCTGGTGCTCGCCCCGTCGGTATCCAGCCATTTCTTGGTGAACGTCTGCATGCCCTCGATCAGCGGCGTGCGAAACATCGCAATATCGCTCGAATAATCGCACATGTGGGAGGGGATCCCAAACCGCCGCGCGAGATCATCCTCGAAGGCCTTGCGGTTGTTGACTCCAGGGGAAAAGCAGGCCTGAATCCCGTCCAGATCATCGGGGACAAGATACGCGCCATCGCCGGCGCCCCCGATCCGAATGAGATCGAACGGACAGGGCTGCGGTCGCATCAGCGACAGGGCGTCATTCACCGTTGGCACGATTTCCATGGCAATCAGCTGTCCCAGGCGACCGGTCGCCGAGCACTCCCACGTGCCTGTCACTCAAGGTCCTGGCATCCGACGCGCGGTCATTCGGTCATCAGCCACGATTCATGGACCGACGATGCGCACGCCGCGGCCATCTTTGAAAACAGGGATACCTCGTCGTGGATCACTCGCGTCGCGTTCAACATGACGGCAAAATCACGCAGGCACTCCGCGTTTACCGTGAATCGCGAGACGCCACGAGCGTTCAGATCTCGCGTCGATGTCTGGTGAATGCCCGATCCGGAGAGCGAGGTATCCATGCTGTGCGAGAGATACGTGCCGCATGTGAACCGCTCGATCCATCGCTCAGCCAACCAGGCCGAATCGGAAATGATGAACAGCGGCCTGTGCGACACGCCGTCGACACCCTGTGAACAGTATTTGTCCCAGAGCGCGTCCAGATAGCTGTCGAGGTCCGGGAATTTGGCGTCGATCTTCTCGGCGAGGGACTTGAGCGCGACGTCTCCGCCGGCCCATTTTTTCGACCCGGCCCGCAGGTGCAGCAGATCGTAGTGACCCCGAACCAGCCCGCGCTTTCGGCCAAAGTCTTGGATAAAGCCGCTGAGCCAGCGGTTTGCCCTGATGTGGCCGAAATCAGAGTACCGAAATCCGCGAAATCCGGTTCCGACGTAGACGACGACATCCTCATCGAAGTCGGGTGTTTCGAAGTCGGCGATGCTCTTGAACAGTGTGCCGTGATCCTTGCCGGTGAACAGTTCCTTGTAGCACCAGCTCCGGAACTCGGGTTCCTCCATGTGCTCTCGCCACACGCGGGGGTGTACGCTCCACTCTCCCCCGACGAGCCGGAACAGGGAGAGGAATGAATCCAAGCCAAAGTGCTTGAGCCCGACGAGATCGAAGAACGCGTCGAACGAGTCGCGCGGGTCGTCGGCCCACTCCGAATCTCTCCAGTCAACGACGAGGAATCGGCCGGTTGCCTTGCTGTAGGCGATCACCTCGAGCAGGCATTGCAGCCGGTCACCAAAGCCGGCAGTGCCCTTGAATACGACGAATTTCATGCGCGGTCCGAATCCGAGGCCCTCCGTTCAGCAAAGAGCCGGTCCCGATGTTGGAGCAGTTCCTGGAATCCGGTCCTGAAATCGGGGCGAATCCCGCCCTCGTGACACCTCAGCATACCCGACGGCAAGGGGTTAGGACGTCCAACGGAAGTTGCCTCGTTCGCCGGTCGTCAGAGTCAAGCCGCTGGTGGCGCATCCATCACATTCTCAGTCGTGGCACGCCTGGGCGGAGCCGCGTGCGTTCGGGCAGGGTCGAGGTGGCCTGTCGGGATGTGGCCTTGGATCGCGGTGTGCCGGGTGCCGGGGCTTGGGGCTGCCCGCAAAACCGTCCCCACAGGCACCAGCCAGGCAATCCAGTTCGGCGCGGCGATTGCCGTCCTGTGGGGCAAGCGTCTCGCTTGCCGTCCCGTGGGGCAAGCGTCTCGCTTGCCGTCCTGTGGGGCAAGCGTCTCGCTTGCCGTCCTGTGGGGCAAGCGTCTCGCTTGCCGTACGACAGGCTCCAGCCTGTCATGCCTTCCCTCAACGCGCCCAACCCGGCTCGGGGTTACCCCGTACCGTCTCGCCGGACGTTCGCTGCGGGCCTCCAGCCCTCCGCTCACTCGACTCCGACTGCGCTTCGCCATCCTGGCTCCGCTTGTCTGCGTACGCCGGCTCGACGGTAGGGGTAACCCCTCGCCTCCCGCTGTCCATCGAGCACGGCGCATCGGCCACCGACCTCGCAGCAGCGGTCCGCCTCGATCACGTTCCGTGCCCACCTTGCGGAGCCGGGAGAGCAAAGGCCGGATCTTCCGCAGGAACTTCATTCCCTGCACGTCCTGATCACGGATCTCACGCTTCCTACGTCCGGTCATGGCGGCACGATAACGCCAGCAGGACCAGAGCGCAAGTTCCCTATCTTCGCAATCACCGGAAGGTCCGATGCGCAAATCTCGTGCCGAACAGGATTGCCAGCCAGGGCTCACCAGCGGCCCATCGATCGGAAAACGGTCACGCAACTGCCATTGGCCGTCCGATCCTCCCATCCTTCGGCAGGAACCGGGGCTGGCAGGCCCTTCTCGTCGGCGGCGGGTCAGGACGGTATAACTGTGGCGGTTGTGACGGCTCGGCCGGTGGGCGTGGCCCCCCGGCCTTTTCTGGGTCGGACTTTGTGACAGATTTCACGAAGTCCTGTCCCACGGCCGATTTTCACACGTGCGTGGTCGTCGGGAGCCGTTCCCGCGCGGTCGCGAACGCCCTTCGACCGAGGCTCGAGCCCACCATGGACGCCATCCTGCCAGTCCTGCTCTTCGTCGCCATCGCGGCGGCGGTGTCGGTCGGCCTGGTGGTCGCCGCGGGACTCGTGGGCCCGAAGCGGACCAGCGCCGTCAAGGAGATGCCGTACGAGAGCGGCATGGACCCCGTCCACGACACGCGTCGGCGGTTCGACGTGCGGTTCCACCTGGTCGCGATCACGTTCCTCGTGTTCGATGTCGAACTGCTGTTCCTCTATCCGTGGGCGGTGGCCAGCCGCTCGCGGGCCGGGATCGACTCGGCCGTCACCGACGGCCTGGTGTCGGGCCGGGGCCTCGTCTTCGCCGGCGCGATGGCGTTCATCGCGCTGGTGGTCGTCGGATTCGCCTACGACTGGCGCAAGGGGGTGTTTCGATGGCGGTGACGTCGCCGAAGCTCGAGCTTCCAGAGAACGTGTTCGTGAGCAAACTCGACGAACTGGCCAGCTGGTGCCGCAAGAACAGCCTGTGGCCGATGCCGTTCGCCACGGCCTGCTGCGGCATCGAACTGATGGCCACCGGCGCGAGCAAGCACGACCTCGCACGGTTCGGGGCCGAGGTGTTCCGCTTCAGCCCGCGGCAATGCGACCTGATGATCGTCGCCGGCCGCGTCGTGATGAAGATGCTGCCGGTGCTCCAGCGGATCTGGCTGCAGATGCACGAGCCGAAATGGGTGATCTCGATGGGCGCCTGCGCGAGCACCGGCGGCGTGTTCGACACCTACGCGGTGGTGCAGGGGATCGACCGCTTCATCCCGGTGGACATGTACGTGCCCGGCTGCCCGCCGCGGCCCGAGCAGCTGATCCAGGCGATCATCGACCTCCAGGACAAGATCCAGCGCGAGGGCACGATCACGGGCCGCGAGTTCGACACCGCCGAGCGGCAGCGGCGCAAGCGGGCGCTCGTCGAGGCGACGCTCCCCCTCACGATCGACGCCGCCCGCAATCCCGTCCTCCAGCGCGAGCTCGCCGCCGCGGCCGAGACGGCCGCCGGCGGCTGATTCCCCCGATGCCAACCACCCCTCCTTCCGTCGACGCCGTTCTCGAGTCGCTGGCCGCGGCCGTGGGGCCGTGCCACGTCTCGACGTTCCGCGGCCAGACCCGGGCCGTCGTTCCGCCGGAGCGGGCGCTCGATGCGTTCCGGCACCTGGCCGCCACCGGATTCGACCTGCTCGTCGATGTCACCTGCGTCGATTACCTCGACTACAAGGGGGCGAAGCAGCGGTATGGACTGGTGTACCTCCTCGCCAGCACCGTCACCAACCAGCGGCTGACGGTGCGGGTGTTCGTGGACGATCCCGATCCGGCGGTGCCGAGCGTGACGTCGGTCTGGCGTTCGGCCGACTGGCTGGAGCGCGAGGTATGGGATCTGTTCGGCATCCGGTTCGACGGCCACCCCGACCTGCGGCGGCTGGTCATGCCCGAGGCCTTCACCGCCCACCCGCTCCGCAAGGATTATCCGCTCCAGGGCCGCGGCGAGCGGCACAACTTCCCCGTCCTCACCCGCGACGACGGCTGACACCCATGTCCATCGCACCCGCTGAATTCGGTTCACTCGACGCCGCCGACGGTCCCCGGAGCGAGGACTACCTGTGGACGCTGAACTTCGGCCCGCAGCACCCGGCGACCCACACCACGCTCCGCCTCGTGCTCAAGCTCGAGGGTGAGCGGGTGGTCGATGCGATGCCTGAGATGGGCTATCTCCACTCGGGCTTCGAGAAGATCGGCGAGCATCTCACGTTCAATCAATACGTGACGGTGACCGACCGGATGAACTACATCTCGCCGGTCGCCAACAACGTGGCCTGGCACCATGCCGTGGAGACGCTCCTGGGCATCGAACTCACGCCGCGATGCACGTTCATCCGCACGATCGTGGCCGAACTGGCCCGGATCAGCGACCACCTGCTGTGCAACGGCGCGGTGGGGCTCGATACGGGTGCGTTCACGTTCTTCCTCTACGCCTTCTATCAACGGGAGGTGATCTACGACATTCTCGAGACGCTCTGCGGCGCGCGGTTCACCAACTCCTACACCCGCGTCGGCGGCGTCTCGCAGGACTTCACGCCGCTGGTGATCGAAAAGATCAGGGCGTTTCTCCGCACGTTCCCCAAGACGCTCGACGACATGGAGCGGCTGCTCACCCGCAACCGCATCTTCGTGGACCGCACCAAGGGCGTGGGCGTGCTCACGAAGGAGGAGGCGATCAACCGCGGTGCCACGGGGCCGGTCGCCCGGGCGAGCGGCGTCACCCGCGACCTGCGGAAGGACGAGCCCTATCTCGCCTACGGCGACCTCGACTTCAACGTGGCCTGCGCGAGCACCGGCGACTGCTACGCCCGCTACCTCGTCCGGATGCAGGAGATGCGGGAAAGCCTGAAGATCGTGCAGCAGGCCCTCGACCGCCTGCCGGACGGGCCCGTGAACGTCGGCATCGATCAGCGCACGGCCCTGCCGACGAAGCAGCAGGTCTACTCGACGATCGAGGGCACGATCTCCCACTTCGAGCTGTCGATGGCCAACCGCGGCTTCGAGGTGCCCTGCGAGGAGTCGTACGCGGCGATCGAGGCGCCCAACGGCGAACTCGGCTTCTACCTCGTCGGCGACGGCAACGACACCGCCTACCGGGCCCGCTGCCGGCCGCCGTCGGTGCTCCACTTCGCCCTGTTCCCGCACCTGATCCGTGGCCACACGCTCTCCGACGTGGTGGCGGTGCTCGGCAGCCTCAACATCATCGCCGCGGAGCTCGACCGATGATCGCCCCCAAGCGCATGCTCACCGACGAGATGGTGGCGAAGATCGAGGCGCTCGCGCCGCGGTACCCGAACCGCCGCGCCCTCACGCTGCCGGCGCTGCACATCGTCAACGCCGAACTGCGGCACGTGCCGCTCGAGGCCGTGGTCGAGATCGCCCAGGTGCTTGGGCTCGCGCCTGCCGAGGTGCAGGACACGCTCACCTTCTACCAGTTCTTCCACCAGGAGAAGCCGCACGGCAAGGTGCGGGCCTTCGTCTGCCGGTCGGTCTCCTGCGCCCTGCGCGGCGGCGACCACCTGCTCGAGCATCTGTGCCACGCGCATGGCATCGAGCCCTACGGCACGACGCCCGACGGCGAGCTGACGATCGAGCCGGCCGAGTGCCTCGGTGCCTGCGACTTCGCGCCCTGCATCCTCGCCAACGACGATCTCCTCAAGAACATGACGCCCGAGGCCGCCGAGGCCGAGCTCAAGAAACCGCGTGCGAGGGCCACCTGACATGACGCCGTTCAAGCCGGTCCTGCTCGAAGCCGTCGGCGTGCCCGACGGCCACTCCATCGCGAGCTACAAGGCCCGTGGCGGCTATGCACCGCTCGAGAAGACGCTCGCCGAGAAGCAGCCGGTCGACGTCGTGGAGATGGTGAAGGCGTCGGGATTGCGTGGCCGCGGCGGGGCTGGGTTTTCCACGGGCCTCAAGTGGACGTTCCTGCCCAAGGACCACCCCGGGCCGATCTACCTGTGCGTGAACGCCGACGAGAGCGAGCCGGGCACGTTCAACAACCGGATCCTGATGGAAGACGACCCGCACCAGGTGATCGAGGGGATCATCCTGTCGTCGTATGCCACACGGGCGTCCACGGCCTACATCTACCTGCGGTACGAGTATCCGCACTCGTGGCACCGGCTCCAGGGAGCGATCGACGAGGCCTACGCGGCCGGGTACCTCGGCAAGAACATCCGCGGCACGTCCTTCTCGCTCGACATCTACCTGCATCGCGGGGCCGCGGCCTACATCTGCGGAGAAGAAACCGGACTCATCGAGAGCCTGGAAGGGAAGCGGGCCTGGCCGCGTATCAAGCCGCCGTTCCCGGCGATCGAGGGGCTGTTCCGCAAGCCCACGGTCGTGAACAACATCGAGACCATGGCCTGCGTGGCCCAGATCGCCCGCCGCGGCGTGGAGTGGTTCAAGTCGATCGGCGTGCCGGCCGACCCGAACAATCCGCGCGACCCGGGGTCCTACGGGCCCAAGCTCTACTGCCTCTCCGGCCACGTCGAGAAGCCCGGCTGCTATGAGGCCCCGCTCGGCATCACCGCCCGACAGCTGATCGACCAGTTCGGCGGCGGGGTGTGGAAGGGCCGCAAGGCGAAAGCGGTGATCCCCGGCGGCATCTCGATGGGCCTGATGACCGAAAGCGAGCTCGACACACCGCTCGACTTTGCCGGCCCCGGCAAGGTGGGCTGCCTCGGCCTCGGCACGGCGGCCGTCGTGGTGATCGACGACCAGACGAGCATCGTGGATTTCCTCCACAACTCCTGCCGGTTCTTCGCCCACGAGTCGTGCGGTCAGTGCACCCCCTGCCGCGAGGGCACGAGCTGGTCGCTGCGGATGCTCGAGCGGATCAAGGCCGGCAAGGGCCGGCTCAAGGACCTCGACATTCTGCTCGAGCTCGGCCAGACGATGGGCATGATGCCCGGCAGCACGATCTGCGGCCTGGCCGACGGCGCGGCCTGGCCGATCAAGAACGCGATCAAGAAGTTTCGCGGCGAGTTCGAGGACCACATCAAGCGGACCAATCCCTCGGGCTGGATGGTCACCGACCCCGTGCCCGCCCTGCAGATCGTCGGAGCCCACTGATGCCGGTCGTGATCGTCGATGGACAAGAGATCGAGATCGGAGCCGACGAGCGGCTCAACTGCATCGAGGCCGCCCGCCGCGCCGGGAAGGAGATCCCGCACTACTGCTGGCATCCGGGCCTCTCGGTCGTGGCCAGCTGCCGGATGTGCCTCATCGAGACCGGGCAGCGCGACGGCGCCACCGGCAAGATCACGATGGTGCCGAAGCTCGTGCCGGGCTGCCAGACGCCCGTCAAGGACGGCACCGTGATCGTCACCGAGAGCCAGCTCGTCAAGGACAGCCGCGCCCGGGTCGAGGAGGCGCTCCTCATCGACCACCCGATCGACTGCCCGATCTGCGACAAGGCCGGCGAGTGCCTGCTCCAGGACTATCACTTCGAGCACGGCCAGCCGGAGCGGCGAGCCGACCTGCATCCGTTCACGAGCCGCAAGCGCGACGTCGGCCCCACCGTCACCCTGTTCGTCGATCGCTGCATCATGTGCACCCGCTGCGTGCGGTTCACCCGCGAGGTCTCCGGCACGGGCGAGTTGATGGTGACCAGCCGCGGCGCGAAGGAGGAGATCGACGTATTTCCGGGCTTCCCGCTCGACAACAAGCTCGCCGGCAACGTGGTCGATCTCTGCCCGGTGGGCGCGCTCGGCGACAAGGACTTCCTCTATCAGCAGCGTGTCTGGTTCCTGAAGCGCGAAGCCAACGTGTGCGGCGGCTGCTCGGCCGGCTGCTCGATCCACACCGAGCACAACCAGGACACGGTCTACCGCCTCAAGCCGCGCGAGAACCCCCACGTCAACAAGTGGTGGATCTGCGACGACGGCCGCTATGGCTGGCACCACCTCCACGACCCGGCCCGCCTCCTGGCGGCGGGCCGCCGCGCCACCGTCGCCCGCGGACACGACGCAGCCGCCGGGGTGTTCGAAACGGTCGAGTGGGCCGATGTCGTGACCCGCTTGCGGGCCGACCTCAAGGCTGCGGGCCGGCTGGCCGTCGCCGTCTCGCCGATGCTCACGGTCGAGGAGGCCTGGATGCTCTGTGCGGTGGCCCGCTCGATCGATCCCGAAGCGTTCCTCGCCGTGGGTCACGTGCCGGTCACCGGGGAGGATCAGGCCTTCCCCGGCGGTTTCACGATCCGCGCGGAGAAATGTCCCAACCGCCTGGGTGTCGAGGCCGTGGTCGCACTGTTCGACCCGCAGTCCCGAACCTGGGGCGACCTCGTCGCGCACGTCGAGGCCGGTAACGCGGATGCGGCGTGGATCACCGCCGGGTACCCCGCCCCCTGGATCGACGACGCCACGGCCGGATCATTCGGCGGCCTGTCGCAGTTGGTGGTGCAAGACCTGTTCGATTCGCCGCTCGCGGCGCGGGCCACGTGGCGGCTGCCGGCCGCCGGGTTCGCCGAGCGGGCGGGCACCTGGGTGAACGTGGCCCACCGCGCCCAGGTCTTCGAGCAGGCGATCAGGCCGCCGGCAGGCGTGTGGCCCGAGGGCCGGCTGTTGTGGAACATGCTCGGTCGCCGTGGCCTCTACGATCCGGTCGCCGTGCGGCAGCAGATCGCCGGTTCCGCCGCCGCCTTCGCCGCGCTTGCCGGCGACCTGCCCGCCACCGGCATCGATCTCCGCCTCCAGCAACTGGCCACCTCATGAACGCGTTCCTGCCCTCCCCGGCCACCATCGCGGCGCTCGTGAAGATCGGCCTGCTCGTCGGCGGCCTGATGACCGCCGCCGCCTATCTCGTGCTGCTCGAGCGTTGGATCGCAGCCTGGGTGCAGGATCGTCGCGGCCCGAACCGCGTGGGCATCCCCCTCACCAAGATCCGCCTGTTCGGCCTCGGTCAGCCGTTGGCCGACGGACTGAAGATCATCCTCAAGGAGGACTTCACGCCCAAGCACGTGGACAGGATCCTCTACAACGCCGCGCCGCTGGTCATCCTCGCGGCCTCGCTGGCGATCTTCGCGGCGATCCCCTTCGGCAGCGTGCTGCCTCCGCTCGGCATTCCCGGCCTGCCCGATCCCGTCCCGTTTCTCGTCGCGCCCGGCCTCGACGTGGGCGTGCTGTGGGTGTTCGCCCTGTCGAGCATCGCGGTCTACGGCGTGTTGCTCGGCGGCTGGGCGAGCAACAACAAATATGGTTTTCTCGGCGGGCTGCGGAGCAGCGCCCAACTCGTGGCCTATGAAATCCCCCTCGGCCTCGGACTGCTCGGCGTCGTCCTCGCCGCCGGATCGCTCAAGCTCGACGCGATCATGAACGCCCAGGCGGAGAGCGGCGTGTGGTATGCCCTCGCGCAGCCGCTCGGCTTCCTGGTGTTCATGGTCGCGAGCTTCGCCGAGGCGGCGCGGTTGCCGTTCGATCTGCCCGAGGCGGAGCAGGAACTCGTGGGCGGTTACCACACCGAATACTCGGGCATCAAGCTGCTGCTGTTCCTGGTGGCCGAATTCCTCCACATGATCACCGCCGCCTTCCTGATCGTGATCATGTTCCTCGGTGGCTGGCACCTGTGGGGTGTCACGGGCTCGTCGCAGGAGGTGACCTGGCTCGGGGCCCTGACGCGGTTCGCCGTGCTGAGCGGGAAAATCCTCGCCGTGATCGTGTTCTTCATGCTGGTGCGCTGGAGCTGGCCGCGGTTCCGCTTCGACCAGCTCATGAACCTGGCGTGGAAGGTGATGCTCCCGCTGGGACTGGCCAATCTGGTGACCGTGGCCGCCGTCGAGGAGTTCCGGCCACAACTGGTGTCCACGCTCGGCCCGGCGGCCGCCCGCTGGGCCGCGATCGGCCTGCCGTGGCTGGTGTTCCTCGTCGGCTGGATCACGGCCGGCATCCTCACGCCGTCCGGCACCGACAACACGCCCGTCCGCACCCACGGGCCCCACGACATCGAACGCGACATCCTGCATCACGAGGACCGACGCCGCGAACTGGCAGGCACCCCATGAAACCGACCGATCCCTCCATCACCTGGCTCGAGGAAAAGCCGCTCGGACTCACGGAGCGGCTCTACCTGCCGCTGTTCATCCAGGGCCTCACGACCACCGCGCGGCACATGGTCAGCCCCAAGGTCACGGTCAACTACCCCGAGGAGCGGCCCGCGGTCGGCAACCCGCTCATCTACCGGGGCGTGCACCGGCTCAATCGCGATTCCGAGGGGCGGGTGAAGTGCGTGGCCTGCTTCCTCTGTGCCACGGCCTGCCCCGCCCACTGCATCGACATCGTGGCCACCGAGAGCCCCTGGCCCGACCGCGAGAAGTATCCGGAGAGCTTCCAAATCGACGAGCTGCGGTGCATCTTCTGCGGCATGTGCGAGGAGGCCTGTCCCGTGGACGCGATCGAACTCACGAGCCTGCTCGACCTGACCGGCAAGAGCCGCGAGGAGATGATCTTCGACAAGGAGAAGCTTCTCAGCGTCTACGACATGACGAAGGACGCCGAGCCGATGAAGTCGACGGACCTGGGGGGGACGCTGTGACGCCGCTCCCGTCGCTTTCCCCCGGCATGATCCTGGCCGGTGCCGTCACGGCGGCGGCGGCCAGCCTGTGGCTGCTCCTGCCGCGGGGCTCGGAGAATCGCATCGCCCGCCGGGCCGGCCTGGTGCTGGGCGCCGCCGCGCTCGCCGGGTTCATCGTCACCGGCCGACGGCTCGGCGGCCTCGGCGAGGAGGCCGTGTTCCTCGTCGTGTCGCTCGTGGCCGTGATCTCCGGCGCGGCCACGATCGTGACGCGTTCTCCGGTCTATTCGGCGATCTGGTTCGCCCTCTCGCTTGCCGGCGTGGCGGGCGTGTTGCTCGTGCTCGGCGCCCAGTTCCTCGGGGTGGCGACCATCGTCGTGTATGCCGGGGCGATCCTCGTGATGTTCCTGTTCGTGCTCATGCTGGCCCAGCCCTCGGGGCTGGCGCCGTACGACCGCGTCTCGAACGAACCGCTGCTCTCGGCCGTGGCCGGCGCGGTGCTGCTCGGGCTGTTGTCGCTGTCGATCGGCCGGCTGGCCGCCGATCCGACCTGCTGTGCGGCCCCCGCTCGGCAGCCGGCCGCGGTGACCGCCGATGCGGCGGCGACCTCCGACACGCTGGCGGTGGATCAGGTGGCCCGGCTGGGCGGCGAACTGTTCGGCCGACACCTGCTCGCCGTGGAGGTCGCCGGGGTGCTGCTGCTCGTGGCGCTCATCGGCGCGATCGCCGTCGTGGCCCGCGGCGAGGCCGCCCTCGAGGACGACCGTCGACTCGCGGCGGGGGGGGCCCGACGATGAACCCGCTCCTGGCCGCGGCCTCCACCGCCCTGTTGCACAACGCCCTGATCGTGGGTGCGATGCTGTTCGCGCTCGGGCTCGTCGGCATCCTCACGCGGCGCAACCTGATCGTGATGTTCCTGTGCGCCGAACTGATGCTCCAGGGCATCTCGGTGAGCCTCGTCGCTTGGAGCCGGCACCACGGCGATTTCGGCGGCCAGGTGCTCGTGATCTTCGTCCTCACCGTCGCCGCCTGCGAAGCGGCCGTGGCCCTGGTGTTCGTCCTGCAGGCGTTCGCCCGCACGGGCCGGCTCGACGCCGCGGCCTGGCAGGGACTGCGCGAGGCGACGCTCGCCAGGACCGTGGACCACGCCTTGCCGGCCTCCGACGCCTCGCCGCCGCAGTGGCCCCGGCTCTCGACCGCGGGTGTCCTGCCGCCCGGGGCGGACCACGACTCCCTCGAACGCGAGCACGTCTAGCGATCCGCCCGCCCCCCGCACCCGATCCTCCCCATGCAGAACGTCTCCCCCGCCACGCTCCTCGTGCTCGTGCCGCTGCTGCCCTTGGCCGGCGCGGTGCTCACGCTGCTCCTCGGCCGCCGGCTCAAGTCGCAGGCGCACCTGCCGGCGATCGCGGGCATCGCGGCGGCCGCGGCCGTGGCGGTCGTGCTCCTGCTCGGCACGGCGACACAGGTGGGCCGTCCCGACGGCGTGCACGCCGAGCCGGTGCGGCCGGTGGAGATGATCTCGACGCTCTGGCAGTGGGCGACGGTGGAGGCCGCCTACGCCCCCCCCGCGGGCAGCGCCGCGGCCATCCCCGGCACCGCCGTCGGCGGCGGGACGGCGGGCGCCGCCCGGGCGTTCACGATCCCCGTCGCGCTCCGCCTCGATCCACTCACCGCGACCCTGCTCACCATCATCACCTGCATCGGGCTCGTGGTCGCCGTCTACTCGATCGGCTACATGCACCACGACCCGGGGTATCCCAGATTTTTCGCCGTCTTTTCGCTGTTCGTGTTCTCCATGTCGATGCTCGTCGCGGCGAGCAATTTTCTCATCGTGTACGTGTTCTGGGAGGCGGTGGGCGCGTGCAGCTACCTGCTGATCGGCTTCTGGTTCACCAAGCCCGAAGCAGCGCGGGCTGCGAAGAAGGCGTTCCTCGTCAATCGCGTCGGCGACTTCGGGCTCGCGATCGCGACGTTCCTCCTGTGGATGACCTACGGGACGCTCGACTTCCATGACACGCTCTCGGCCGACGGCACGATCCTTCCGGGCATTCTCGGCCAGACGCGGCTCGCCGACCCGGGCGGAATCGTCGGCGGTGCGATCGGCACGGCGATCTGCCTGTGCCTCCTCCTCGCGGCCTGCGGCAAGAGTGCGCAGTTGCCGCTGCACGTCTGGCTCCCCGACGCGATGGAAGGGCCCACGCCCGCCAGCGCCCTGATCCACGCGGCCACGATGGTGACGGCCGGCATCTATCTCGTCGCCCGCAGTGCGCCGCTGTTCATGGCCTGCCCGGACGCCCTGACGGCGGTGTCGATCGTGGGGGCGACGACGGCACTCGTGGCCGCGCTCATCGCCACGGTGCAGAACGACCTCAAACGGGTGCTCGCCTACTCCACGATCAGCCAGCTCGGCTACATGTTCGCGAGCCTCGGCACCGGCACGCTGCTCGGCTTCACCGCGGCGATCTTCCACCTCGTGACCCACGCCTTCTTCAAGGCCCTGCTGTTCCTGGGTGCCGGGTCGGTGATGCATTCGATGGGCAACGTGATCGACATGCGCCGGTTTGGCGGCCTGCGGCGGATCATGCCCGTCACGGCGGCCACATTCCTCGTGGGCGCGGTCGCGCTGGCGGGAGTCGCCCCGTTCTCCGGGTTCTTCAGCAAGGACGAGATCCTGGCATCGCTCCATGCGAAGGGCTGGCCCGACGCCCACGGCGAGCACCACGACGCCGCGCCCTCGAGCCACGCGAAAAGGGGACGCAGCTCGTTTTCGCCCGTCCACTTCGCCCCGGGAGCCACGACCGCCGGGGAAAAAGAGCTGCGTCCCCTTTTCAATACGCCGGAGACGTTCCGCGTGCTCTTCTGGATGGCGCTGGTGACGGCCGGGCTCACGGCCTTTTACACGTTCCGCGCGGTGTTCATGACGTTCACCGGGCCGACCCGCGTGCCGGACGAGGCGGGGCACCACGCCCACGAGTCGCCGCCCGTGATGGCCGTGCCGCTGATGATCCTGGCGGTGCCTTCGGCCGTGGCCGGGTGGTGGCTGTTCAGCACGCAGTGGCTGTCGCACTTCCTGTCGGCCACGCCCTCGTTCACCGCACCGTCGGTGGCGGCGACGGCCGCACCGCATGCCTTCCACATGGACCTCGCCATCCAGGGGTCGCTCGCGGCCGCGATCGGCATCGTGATCGCGGCCATCGGCCATCTCGGCCGAAGGAGCGACGGGCCGCAGATGGAGCGGTTCCTCGGTCCCCTGCAGACGTTGTTCGCAAACCGGTTTTACATCGACCAGCTGTACGCGGGACTCATCGTGCGGCCGCTCGAAGGCCTCGCGGTCGTTGCCGCCCTCTTCGACCGGTACGTGATCGACGGGCTCGTGAACTCCGTCGCCCACCTCCCGCTGGCGCTCGGCGGCCTCGTCCGGCGGCTCCAGGGCGGACTCCTGCAGCGGTACGCCCTCGCGGGCGTGATGGGCGTCCTCACGATCGTGCTCGCCCTCGCCTGGCGGCTCCGCGGCTGACCTCCACCGACCACCTCACCGTCCACCCCCTGTCGTCATGAACACCCTGTCCCCAGGCACGCATCTGGTCCTCGTCATCGTCACGCCGCTGGTGGGCGCGCTCGTCGCCTGGGTGCTCGGCGGCCGGGGCCGCGAGGCGGTGCGACAGAGTGCCGCCGTCACGGCCCTCCTCACGCTCGTCGCGGCGGGCTGGCTCGTGGTGCGATACCTGGCGAGTCCGGAGGCGGCGGCCGGCCAGCCCTACGCGGTGGTCTCGCTGCCCTGGCTCGTGGACGGGATTTTCGACGTGCGGCTCTCGCTGGGGCTCGATGGTCTCTCGCTGTGGCTGTTCGGGCTCTCGGCGCTGCTGTCGCTCACCGCGGTGCTCGTCAGTTGGGAGGCGATCGCCGATCGTCCCGTGGGCTTCTACGTGCTCCTGCTCGTGCTCGAAGCGGCGATGCTCGGCGTGTTCGCCGCCCGCGACGTGATCCTGTTCTACGTGTTCTTCGAGTTCACGCTCGTGCCGCTGTTCTTCCTGATCGGCATCTGGGGGCACGACGAGCGTCGCAAGGCCGCGATCAAGTTCTTCCTGTACACGCTCGCCGGCAGCGTGCTCACCTTCCTCGGGCTGCTGACGATCGTGCTCTGGAACGCGGCCCACACGGGCACGGTGACGTTCGACATCGACGCCCTCACCGCCGGTCTGGCGGCCCACCCGCTGCCGATGAACGCCCAGGGGGGCTGGCTGCAGTGGATCGTCTTCCTCGCCCTGTTCGCCGGCTTCGCCATCAAGGTGCCCGTCGTGCCCTTCCACACGTGGCTGCCGCTGGCCCACGTCGAGGCGCCGACCGGCGGCAGCGTCGATCTCGCCGGCATCCTGCTCAAGCTCGGCATCTACGGGTTCCTGCGGTTCTCGCTGCCGATGCTGCCCGATGCGGCGGCGGCGGCGGCGCCCTGGATCTTCGGGCTCGGCGTGGCGGGCATCCTCTACGGAGCGCTCGTGGCCCTGGTGCAGACCGACCTCAAGCGGTTGATCGCCTACTCGTCGGTGAGCCACATGGGCTACTGCGTGATGGGCCTGTTCGCACTCGAGCCCGTGGCGGTCGAAGGGGCGACGCTGCAACTGGTCAACCACGGGCTCTCGTCGGCCGGCCTGTTCGCGCTCGTGGGCATGATCTACGAGCGGTACCACACGCGCAACATCGCCAGCCTCGGTGGGATCGCCAGCCGCGCTCCCTGGCTGGCGGCGCTGTTCATGCTGTTCACGTTCTCCAGCATCGGGCTCCCGGGCCTCAACGGGTTCGTGGGCGAGTTCATGATCCTCGCGGGGGCGTTCCAGCGGGCCTGGGCGGGTGTGTCGGCCGCCTGGCGGCCCGCCTACCTCACCATGGCGCTGCTCGCCGTGGCGGGTGTCGTCCTGGGCGCGTGGTACATGCTGTGGGCCGTCGAGCGGGTGCTGTTCGGGCCGAGCCGTGAGCCGCCCCGCGGCGACGGCGGCCATGACCACGCCCATGCCGCGCACGCCCACGGCGGCCACTCCCACGACCACGGTTCGTCCGCGGCGTCCGGCGACGATCTGGCATGGCACGAACTCGCCGCCCTCGCGCCGCTCGCCGTCTTCGTGCTCTGGATCGGCCTCGCGCCCGCCATGTTCCTCGCGCCCACCGCAGGTGCGGTCCGCGGCATCATGCGACCGAGCGCCGCGGCGTTCGCCGCCCGGATGAGCGAGGCCTCTGGCCCCGCGCCGGCCGACGTGGTCGCCCTCCCGTGATCCCCTGCCAGCCATCACCAGCGTGACCAGCATGACCAGCATGATCAGCCTCACCTCCATGCCCTGCCCTCCGCCGGCGATCACCCTGTTCGCCACCCTCACGGCGCCCGAGACGTTCCTCCTCGTCCGCCCCGAGGCGGCGCTCGTGATCGGGGCGATCGTGGCGTTCCTGGCCGGTGCCTTCGCGGGCGTGCGCCACGGCTGGTCGATCGCGGTCGCGACGATCCTGGCGGCGATGGCTCTGGCCTGGAGCCAGCCCGGTGCCGGGATGCTCGCCGGGGATCCCTCCGGGCTCGGTTCGATGGTCTCGGGCCCCGTGGCGATCGACGCGTTCTCAAGCTACATCCGCTGGACGGTGCTCGGTCTCGGGTTGGTGCTCGGCTTGGTGCAGGCCGGAGACCTGTTTCCGGCGGCCGTCAGTCGCGGCGCGGCGGTGTGGCGCGGAGGCACCTGCGAAGAGGCGGGCACGTACCTCCTCCTGCTGGCCGGGCTCTCGCTCGTCGGGATCGCCGACGACCTCGTGCTGTTGTTCGCGGGCCTCGAACTGGTTTCGATCCCGACCTACATCCTGCTGGCCCTCAAACGCACCGACGCCCACGGCCAGGAAGCCAGCCTCAAGTACTTCTTCCTGTCCCTCGTGGCTTCGGCGTTGTTCCTGTACGCGCTCGTGTGCCTCTACGGCATCGGCGGCTCGACGAGCCTCGGGGCGATCGCCTCGCGACTGCAATCCGCGACGGCGGAGGGCATCGCGACGACCCTGCTGCCGGCGGCCCTCGGCATGGCCCTCGCCGGCGCAGCGTTCCGGCTCGCCGCCGTGCCGATGCACTTCTACGCTCCCGACGTCTACGAGGGCACGAGCCCCGGCAATGCCGCGCTCTTGTCGACACTTCCCAAGGTGGCCGGTGTCGTCGTGCTGCTGCGACTGCTGGGCCTGGCGATTCCCGGGCCGCTCGGCGGCACGACGGGAGCCGGCGCCGCCGCATACACCGATCTCTTGTGGCAGCTCACCGCCGCGCTCGCCGCGATCACGATGACGGTCGGCAACGTGATGGCGCTGGTGCAGAACAATCTCCGGCGGCTGTTCGCCTGCTCGTCGATCGCCCACGCCGGCTACCTGCTCGTGGGTGTGGCGACCGCGGCCGCGGCGGCCACGACCAACGCGGGGGCGGGCGGCGACGCACTGGCCGTCGATGCCTCGTGGCTCGCCGGCCTCGGGGGTGCGACGGCGACGCTCTTCTACCTCGCCACGTATGCCCTGGCCACGATCGGCATCTTCGCCGCGATCACCTACCTCGGGCATCGGTGGCCTGAATGGACGACCGGCAGCGGCCCTCGGCCGCCGCGGCGGGAGATCGCGTCGGTCGAGGATCTCGACGGTCTGGCGGGCACCAACCCCGTGGCGGCGTTCTCGATCGCCGTGTTCCTCCTGTCGCTCGCCGGGATCCCTCCGCTGCCCGGTTTCTGGGGCAAGCTCACGCTCGCCACGACGGCGCTCGAAGTCGATTGGAACTCGGCCGTCCTGTTCGGCAGCCGCCGGGCGGCGTTCGTGGCGCTCGCCGTGATCCTGGTGCTCAATGCGGCGATCGCAGCCGCCTACTACCTGCGGATCATCTCGGCGATGTATTTCCGTTCGACCACGCGGGGCGTCCAGGCCGACGGCGGACTCGCGGCCGGCGTGGCGATGGTCGTCTGTCTGCTCGCCGTCGGGCTCGTGACACTCCAGCCACGCGGCCTGTTCCGCGCCGCCTCCGCGGCCGGAGGCGCCGTCTCACGAACACCGGTGGTGGCCGCCGCCCAGACGGCGTCGGTCGGGTCCGGTCAGGCCTCACCCCCGATCACCGCCCACCGATGATCACGTCTCCCGACCCCGCCGCCGTCCGTGCGACGCTCGCCGACTTCCCCGATCCGGAGAGCGGTCGTCCACTCGCCGACATGGGGCAAATCGTCGCCGTCGATGCTTCCGCCGACGCGATCCGTGTCACGGTCGGCCTCACGACCCACTCGGCCGTCCTTTGGAAGCAGGTCCGCGGTCGGATCGAGGAGCGGCTGCGAACACGCTTTCCACAGGTTGCTGCGATCGATGTCTCGGTCGTCGAGCACGCCCGTGCCCCCGGTAAACTCGGCCAGATCGGCCTGGAAGCGAAGAGCGTGATCGCGGTGGGGAGCGGCAAGGGGGGTGTGGGCAAGAGCACGATCGCGGTGAGCCTGGCGATCGGCCTCGCGCGGGCCGGCAGCCGTGTCGGCCTGCTCGACGCCGACGTCTACGGTCCGAGCGTCCCGCACCTGCTCGGACTCTCGGGCCGGCCGCAGATCGACCAGGGAAAGATCGTGCCGATGCTGGCCGCCTGCGGCCCGCACTCGATGCCGGTGATGTCGATGGGGTTCCTCGTGCCGCCGGGCGAGGCCGTGGTGTGGCGCGGTCCGATGCTCCATGGCGCGATCTCGCAGATGCTCCGTGACACGCTCTGGGGTCCGCTCGACTATCTGGTGATCGACATGCCACCCGGCACGGGTGACATCGCGCTCACGCTCTCGCAGGTGCTTCCGCTCACCGGCGCCGTGGTCGTGTGCACGCCGCAGGACGTGGCCCTGCTCGACGCGACGAAGGCGATCGCGATGTTCCGCAAGGTGAACATCCCGCTCCTGGGCATGGTGGAAAACATGAGCTTCT
>Ga0214917_10000684_pt1 | contig 44210 bp, 37 predicted proteins | sample LL_1208_BB_MetaG_FD_177983 | JGI IMG/M metagenome (GOLD analysis project Ga0214917, IMG submission 177983) | Freshwater microbial communities from Lake Lanier, Atlanta, Georgia, United States - LL_1208_BB | ecosystem: Environmental > Aquatic > Freshwater > Lake | place: USA: Georgia | collected... | reverse complement strand
CTACTGCCAATATTAATACTACTGCCAATATTAATACTAAGATTTGATGTCTTCCAATCCAAATGCGTCCACCGATGCATTAAGCGCGTCCCAGCAGCAGCTATTGACAAGCGTGCAACAACTGCAGGATGCGCAAAAGAATTTGATGAACCGGTACGCCGCCTCAAGCGATCCAACGGAGCGCAAAAACATATTGAACGAAATGGACAAAAATGAAACACTGAGGACCAATTTGTTGTCGTCGTCTGCTGCTGCTGCGCTGGTTCAGAATCAGGCGCTTGTCACCAAGCGGGATGCTGCTACGGATTTAATTGCCATGATAATGTTTGTGGAGGAAGAATTGAAATCTGCCCGCGAACGAATGGAGGAAATTCAAATGAGCCAACTCGGAAAGAAACGCATGATTGAACTCAACACGTATTACGGCAAGCGCTTCATGGCTCAAGCGGGGGTCATGAAAATTTTCATTTACATGTGCATACCGGTTCTGATTTTGGCGGTTTTAGCAAACATGGGATTTTTGCCGAATTACGTTGCCGGGTTTGCAATCATTGCGTGCCTCGTGGTTGGCATCCTCTACATTTATGGTGCGATTCACGACATCAACCGGCGCGACAAAATGAATTTTGATGAATACACGTGGGAATTTGACCCGTCGCGCGTGGGGCCCATTGTCAACCCAAACGAGCATCTCCGCGGGAAGACTTCAGCGACTGCGTCTTTGGCAGGATTTGGTTGCGTTGACAAATCGTGTTGTGCCGACCCGACCACGTGGGACCCCAGTACCAAGCAGTGCGTGTTTGTAAATGACGCACAGGGCGATGGCTCCGCCGTGAAGGGAAGCGCCCAGGGCAGCAAACGCGGTGCAGCGACCCAATACGCGCTGTTGGGCGATTTGTCGTCAAATGCCTAAACCTTAAAACGGCAAATACTGCATGACCGAATTATCGTACGCGGTCACTTTAAACGCGTCATTGTAGCCCTCCACATACACGGTGTCCCCGTTGTACACGTTGTCGCACCCGTGCTCATTTGTGCAGCTGCGCCCTTTGACCGAAATGGGCAGCTTTATAAAATTGCTCTTTTCGCTGATGGTGTAGAACTGCCACTTGTCGCGGTTTCGGAACAGCGGCCGACCCATCAGGGGCAAAATCGTTTCGGGGCCGTTGATGCGCGTCAAAATGCCGACTTGGCGATACGCGGCATTCCCGATGCCTTGTGTGCTGACGTTGATCGGTATGGCAACCGGACCGCGAATGTCCACGGCGCGGTCATCGCGCAGCGGCGGCACATAGGGGTTCAGCAGCACGTCTTCTTGCGCGTTGGACACGCCGTAATTGGCGCGTGACTGAAACATGGACGGATGCGATGGTTGGTGTTGCATTTGTTGGTGCGATGGTTGGTGTTGCATTTGTTGGTGCGATTGTTTCTGAAAAGGATCCTTCATGAAAAAATAAACAAGAATGCCCGTGAATATGATTGCTAAAAACGTGAATGATATGTTCTCAATGCAAAACACGCCGGGTGGACAACGTCTTGCGCTTGCGCTTATTGCCATTTCAAAATGAAAATGATTTAAATTATAGCGTGTGTATTATAATTTAGATATATTAAAATGTTTGTCGGTTTGCAAGGTTTATGTGTGTTGACCGCTGCCCAATCCTACTTTTCCGAGCAAGCCGTCAATGCCCTTCATGTTGAACTTGTCTAGAAACCTCTCGGCCGTTTCAAGAAAGGGCTGCATGGTCTTCATGTTGTCCATGAGGATCTTTTGCTGCTGCATGACCTGATCGGTTTGCGCGCTCATGCCGCCAATGTTCTGCAAATTGTCGTGCGCTTTTTCCACATTTCGGGCTGCCTGCGCTTTGGAGCTTGGAAACGGGGTATTATCATCATCTTCCATGTCGTCGGTGTTGAACTTGGCGGGAGTGAGCTTTCCGTTCATACCCTCCTTGCTTTTTTTTGCGGCTGCTTTGGTGGGCATTGGCTTGGCTTGGGCAGCAACCGGTGCAGCAGCAGCCAACGGCGCACCCTGGACATCAGCAATCTGGAGGGCATCAGCCTGGGTAGTAGCAGGATTAACAGCAGTAGGAGCAGCAGTAGGAGCAGCAGGATTAGCAGCAGCAGTAGCAGCATCAATAGGAGCAGCAGCAGCAGCAGCAGGTGCTACATCCTTATTGTTGTTCTCCATGCCCTCTCTTGCATTCGCCTTGAAATATTTGACCTTTGAAGCCATGAGAAAATTGGTTGCCAGAATGGCAATCAAAAACACGTAAACCATGTTCTTGGTGAAAAAGGTGCTTAAATATGCGATGATTGCGAAAAACACGACGGCCTCAAAATTGCCCATCAACAAATATCCCATCACGTTCACGAATGCGATGATGAGCATAATGTAGAGTACGTTCTTGTCGGTGGAGAGCGCATTGGCTCTTGATTCGACGGATTTGATTCCGCCCATGACTGACCGAGACATGCTGCGTAAATTGGAATTCATGACAGTTTGTTGTATGTTATACACACATATAATTATTTTTTCCGTTTACATGTCGTAAATGTATTAGAGATTGTATGTTAAATTCATGCATCCATAAAAAAATTATTCTGCAATGAATCAATATCAATTGGGCATATGCGAATTGCACAATAAATTTCTGCACGGTCCATGTGAACCATGCGTTGAAGGACACTTTTTGTTCATGTTCAATGTTTCATTGTCCGATTTGTATGACGGCGGCTATACTGACCTGATGTCGGCGTATCCGCGTCCGACCCGCCAATATTCGGGCAACGTGCGCGCGTATTGGGACATTGTTAGTCGCCACAACCTTTATCCGATGCTTGAAATTGTGCAGACGGTCATGATGGAACCCGGTGGTGAATGCGTGGCGATCATAAAAACGTTTTGGATTCGGTTGGTTCAGCGCAGATGGAAACGCATTTTCGCGGACCGACGACGACGGGTGGCGCAGTTGCTTAAACCATACGGTCTACTGAAGAGAGAATGCGGATTAAAATGAAATAAATGAACACATGCCCCTCCCCCCCCCTCCTTGTCATTCATCAATCTGGGACTGTCTTAAAAACTCCATCACATCACTCAAATCTGAATCATGCGAACTGTCGGATTCATCGGATTCATCGGATTCATCGGATTCATCGGATTCATCGGATTCATCGGATTCATCGGATTCATCGGATTCATCGGATTCATCGGATTCATTGGATTCATCGGATTCATCGGATTCATCGGATTCATCGGATTCATTGGATTCATCGGATTCATCGGATTCATTGGATTCATTGACGGGATCGTCCTCAGAATCGGAAGAGGAGTCCAATGAACATGCAGACTCGGAATCATCGTCGGTCCACTGCATGTCTTCTAAAGTCTTTATTTGGTCGTGAATTTCTCTCATTTCGGACCGGATGCATTTCAAATCATGCTTTAGCTGATGCGGGTCATGTGCGGGATTGTCGCAATGCTCGCATAATGTTACGAATTGTTCGACTTCTTCTTTTTTTTGTTGCAATATCTCTCGGCATGTTTCTCTGTATTTGCGAAAAATGGGACGCAGCAAATGGTTGCTGCGCATGGCCTTGTGAATGCGTGCCGCATTGTGGAACAATTCGTGAATCACCTGCTCCTGTTTTTCCATGGTTTCAATCGCAAGTCGGTCGTCCTTGGCAATGCCACACCCGTCGCATGCTAATCCATGCGGTGACGGTGCGAACGTAGTTGGACTCATTGATGCAATGAAGACAACCACTCTAGTTTTTGTGTGTTATATAAAATGTTGCATATAAATATATTAAGCATAACGCACCCATCTAATACACCGTTCGCGTATTAATCAATAAAAATAAACCCCATGACGACGCCCCATGTAGATGTGGAAGACGTTTTGTTACGAAACGAAGAAGTCAAAGAAGTCAAAGAAGTCAAAGAAGTCAAAGACTTGCTGCTTTCCGAGAGCAACGACCGCTACGTGCTGTTCCCCATCAAGGACAACGACATATGGAACATGTACAAAAAACAAGTGGATTGTTTTTGGCGCGCGGAAGAGATTGACTTGTCGCACGACGCCCCTCACTGGAACACCGTGCTCAACGAGGACGAGCGCTACTTCATTTCCATGATTCTGGCGTTCTTTGCGGCCAGCGACGGCATCGTGCTGGAAAATCTGGCGATGCGGTTCATGACCGACGTGCAGCTGGCGGAAGCCCGCGCTTTTTACGGGTTTCAGATCGCCATGGAGAACATTCATTCGCAAGTGTACAGCATGCTGATTGACAGCTACATCAAGGATGAAGCCCGGCGCAATCAGCTGTTCCACGCCATGGACCAGTTTGAGTGCATCAAGAAAAAGGCGGAGTGGGCGCAGCGTTGGATACATGACAAGCGCAGCTCATTTCAAACGCGCCTCATTGCGTTTGCGTGCGTGGAGGGCATATTTTTTTCGGGCGCGTTTTGCTCCATTTTCTGGCTGAAGAAGCGCGGCCTGCTGCCCGGGCTCACTTTCAGCAACGAGCTCATTTCGCGCGACGAGGCGCTGCACACCGAGTTTGCCGTACTGCTGTACAACAAGCTGAGCAAGCGCACGCAGAAGGCGCGCGTGGCGGAAATCGTGCGCGAGGCGGTGGCCATTGAAAGCGAGTTCATTTGTGAGGCGCTGCCGTGTCGCCTCATCGGCATGAACGCGAAGCTGATGACGCAGTACATTGAATACGTGGCAGACCGGCTCATGGTGCAGCTCGGGTACGACAAGCTGTACGGGTCGGTCAACCCGTTTGATTTCATGGAGATGATCAGTCTGCCATCGGTCTGCAACTTTTTTGAAAAGAAGGTGAGCGAGTACGCGCTGGCCGAGAAAACCAAAACGGACGACATATTTGACATGAATGCGGCGTTTTGATTACACGATTCAAATTTCATAGGTATAATCAATGACTTCCCAGTCATAATCTTCATAATCCCCCCTGTGATACATGGATGGTTTGTGGTTTGCATTCAAATCTTCAATCTTTTTTAGTCTATAACGATGCACATCATAAGCCACCGTGTTTTCATTGACCGTCATGTCAACGTCCATGAGGTCATCTTCAACCGAAGGCCAAGCCCCCTCAGCCAACATGCTTTTCCTGTTTGGCAAACGACTGAAATTGGCCAATGTGCATCGCATTCTATACTCATCACTGCCACCAAAACGCACGCGATAGAAACTAACCATTTTTCGGTAAACGAAGTTCTCCAAAAATTTGTACTTTTCAAAATCGATGAGTTTAATGAATTTACCTTCATGCAACCGATATTTTTTGAGTATTTTCGTGTAAATGTGTATAATGAGGTCGTCCGGCAGGTTCTCAATTGCTTTGTTCAATCTGGCGGGCATGTCGTCAATGTCTTGGTCCATGTTCCCTTCTAATATAATAACATGCATCAAGTTCGGTTTAAATTATTATTAAATGCTTCATTTCACGTATGAAACTAGGACAGATGCCGCGTCCATGATGTGGTTCTGCAAGAGGATGAAGATCGTGAACACCACAAACAAGCAGCCGGTTTTTAGGGTGAAGCGGCGGTCATAAATGATGCATGCGCACCACGTCAAAAATGCCAACCAATACACCAGCTTGACATAGTACTCTATGACATTGAACAACGCATCGTACTGTGCAAGGAAGTGTATTTTTCGCTGCAATAAATTCAGCGCATTTGTTGCATCTTCGTCATTTTGAGCAACATTGGTGAGATTGTCCATGGCCAATTGGTTGCTGGTTTGCAATGTGGTGGTTGTTTGTGTGTACTGGTTCAATCTGCTGGTTTTGTTCATCATGTCATTGAACCACTCCTCAAATTGTTGTGTCAATTTGGATTTTTCGGCCTCGCCGTTTTTTTCATACCGGCTCATCAACTCTTGGTTGGCTGCGGTTTGCCCTTTGGATGCCACCAAATAGTTTTTCCATGCGGTTTCCACCATTTGGGGGGCGTTTTTTTTCGTGATGACTGCTGCATTATACTGATTTTGAGCGTCCATTAGTTGTTGTTGGTTGAAGCAGTCGGTGCCCCTCGCGCACGATGCATTTGCGCTGTTGATCATCTGAGTCATTTGATCCATGAGCTGCATTTGCTGAAACTGCACATTTTGAGAGGACGCGGCAACAGCTGCTGGGTTTGCGGTTGAATCGGTCATGCGATTGTTTGCTGTTTGCTGTTTGCGGTTTGCCAAGGTTGCCACTAGATTGGACAATTGTATTATATTTATCACATAAAAAAAATAACCATAGTTTTTATTGCGCCACACAACGGGTTTAATGCATTCACGATAATTTCATGATACTCATGATTCGTCTGTTTGCGCGTCATTTTGGTCTTGATCTTCGTCGTAAATGATGGCCACATTTCGCCACGCGCCGTTTGTGTATTTGCCGAACTTCTTGTCCATGAATTCGTACAGCTCGGCGCCCTTGGGCACATCGCGCCCGTGCCCGCGCACGTACCACTGTTTGAACGTTTCGTACAGCTCGGTCTTCTTAATACCGCGTCCGCCTTGCTGCATTTTAATTTTGTCGCGCGCAAATTCGGATAAATAGTCTTGTCCGAGACGGTATTTTTGGCTGCTGGCGGTGACCATGGCGCACGGTTTCACTAAACCGTTTGTCTTGAACACGTGCTCCACCAGCATTGCCATAAAAGTGGGTGCCCAGCGCTTTAGCTTCTCGTCCAACATGCGGTCAATCTTGAATTGGAACGGGTTGTCCACGTCGCCTTCGGGGTTCGGATCGTCGCAGAACTTGGACATGAAGTCCACCTTCTGAATGCGGCGCCACGTGCCGTCGTCGTTGCTCTTGATTTCAAACATGGTGTTCGTGCAGACCACCAGCTTGAACTGCGGCACAAAGGTGACCATGTCTTTGTAGAGCGCGCGCCCCTGCAACGGGTCGCCTGCGGACACCTCCTTCAACACCCCTTCGTTGATTTGGTCGCCCTTGGTGGGCTCCTGCATGACGGCGTATCGGATGCCCATGAGTTGCGCAATTTCCGACGACGTGCCGCCAATGCCGTTCCGCTTGTGCGTGATGAGCGTGATGGGCACGGTGGCCTTGTACTCGCCGAAACAACGCGACATGAGTTCGGTCAGCTTGGACTTGCCGTTGCTGCCCGCTCCCACGTAAATCTGAAACGTTTGTTCGCGATTGACGCCGATCAAGCACGACGCTAGATGGTCCCACATGTAGTTGCGCAACTCCTCCAAGGGGAACAGCTGCGCCATGAAGTCGTTGATTTCGGCAATCGCGGCGGCGTGTTTCGCGCGATCCAGTGGCACGTATTCAATGTTGGTGCACTTGCTGATGTTGTCATCGGGCTGACCGCGGCGGAAGCGCTTTTCCGAGAAATCCACTACGCCGTTGCTGAAGCACATGAGATACGCGTTGGTGTCCAGCGTGTCCACGAAGTTCTTGTCGTAAAACAGCTCGCGGGCTTCCTTCATGATATTGTTTTTGAAGGTGGTGGTTTTTAGTCGCATGCAAATTTCCGTGTATTTCTCGGCGCGCATGCTCTTCTCCTTCCATTCATCGCTGCCGGGATCCTCTTGGTTCATGAGCGCCGTGTTTTCAATTTGTTTGCTGTGATACATGGTGTAAATGTCTTTGGAAATCATGAGCCGCAGCGCGTTGCCGGAATCGCACTCCTCCCAGCGCTGTCCGTTGAACGAAAACCAAGCGTTGTTCTTAATGCTGACGCACACGAACTTGTCCTTGGCGTAATTGAACACCACGTGCGCCAAATCCACGTCGGTGGCTTCCTTGGTCTTCATGGTCTCTTCCATGTAATACTCGTTCGTTTTGCGGCGGATGGTGTCGTATGCCTCGCATGCGTCGGTCTTGGCCCAGTACATGATGGAGCGCTTGGTCAGACAACGACCGTCTGCTGGGGTGTTCATTCCGAACTGCTGCCACTTGTCGTAGAATTCAATGATCATGCTGTAAACGAACTTGCTGGATTTGGCGCTGAACGCCATCCACGTGAGGAACAAGTGCGGACTCGTGTTGCGCAGCGCCCACCCCACACGGATCCACTTTGGTTCCGAGTCATAGTACGTCGCAGGCAAACACATGGTGTATTCGTGCGTTTCGCGCAGTTCGTATGCGCGATGTTCAATGGACGAATACATTTGTTCAATTGCCGCGTTCAGCTTGGTCTCATCCGTGATGTCGGACAGCTGAATGATTTCCACGTGTGGGGGTTGAAACACGACCTTCTTTTCACCACTCGAACCATCACCATCGCCTCCGGCACCACCAGACGCAATGGGTGCCTTCACGCGTCGCTGTTTTGGACCAGCCAGCGTTTGTTTCATGGTGGCGTGCTCCTCTTTCACGGATTCCGCAATTTCAAATCCGGCATGATACGCATATCGCGCCGTGAGCACGTGAAAATGCACGCGCACATCAAAGAGGGAGATGCTTCGTTCGCGAAACCCCAGTGTGGAATCCTCGTCCATGGTCATGACATACCAGTGTTTTAGCACATACGCTTGGTGCCCAGGCTTGCGCGAGCCATACAACTGCCAATTTGTGGTTCCGCGCACGATTCCTTCATCCAACACGTCATTCCACGAATTGGTCAACGGCAAATCCCCCCAAATGGTCGGCATTTGCTTCAACAAACGCTTGCGCAGCATCATTTGCAAAGCACGGTCCATCTTCATGCCGATGAGGATGTGCAGGCCGTCCTTGGTCGTGTCTTCCAGCAAATTCACGTCGGGTTTTTCAAACACGTATATGGACATCTCGGTGCCAGGCGTGAACACCACCATGTCAGACAGTTGGTCAATGATGGTTTCCACCACATTGGAAATGTGTTCCTTTGTGTGCTGACGAGTCTCCACTGCTGGGTCGTAGCGTTCATCAATGTCAATCAATCCTGGGCCATTGTCCGCAAGCTGTTTTTCGGTCAAGTATTCTTGGCGGCCCTGCATGAACACATGGTCCGTGTACTTGCTGTAAAATTCGCTGATGTCATCCGACGGCACCGTGTAAGTGCCTCCCGATATTCCCAATTTTTCACTACCAATGCGCGTGTGCGTGTGCTGTTCACCTTTTTTTGAATATCTTTGTTTGATGAACGCATCAAACGGAGTTGTTGCTTGTCTTGATTTTGATGCCATTTGATTCTGCTTTGCCTTTGCTTTGGAATTGATTTGGTCGGGTTCAGGTTGTTGATATAATTCAACCACATTTTTTTATTTCAATTTTTCGCTTAATGTTGTAAAAAAAATGGATCCCCCAAAACGCGTGTTTTTCATTTTGTTGAAAAATGTTTTGTTGAAAAATGAACATAGAACATTGGGCATATGCATACCCATGCGCCCACCCACCCACTCATTAAATGGAACCCACTGCTGCACCCACCCCTCCCGTGTTCATCGCCAAGGAGACGACGCTGCGTCTACTCAAAGACGTGCGCGAAATGATGACGGCGCAGGTGTCGGGCGTGCACTACATGCACAGCGAAACCGACATGTTGTGCGGGTATGCGATGATTGTTGGACCCGAAGATTCGCTGTACGATGGCGGTTACTACTTTTACAAGTTTAAATTCCCGCCGGATTATCCGCACTCCCCGCCGCTGGTGGAGTTTTTGACGAACGACGGCGAAACGCGCATGCACCCCAACATGTACAAATCCCGAAAAATGTGCCTGAGCATTTTAAACACGTGGCGCGGGGACCAATGGACCGGGTGCCAAACCATCAAATCCGTCTTGCTGACCATCATGTCGCTGCTGGACAGCAAGCCGCTGTTGAACGAACCCGGCATCACCAATGAAAATCCGGATTTTGCCACGTATCACAGAATCATTCAATACAAAAATTACCAATTCAGCATGCTGCACTTGTTGAAATCGTTGCACGCGTTCAAGCAAGTCATTGCCGACATTGAATGCCATGAACGCTTTTACGAGGAAATGTGCGCCGCATTTCGCGCATCGCATCTGCGGCATTTGGCCGCCATAAATGCCCTTGCGTTGAAGCACCCCCACTCCGAAACGCTGCAAACCCCGCACGTGTATCACATGAACACCGTTGTCAATTATCCCGCACTGGTGCTCGCGTTTCAAGAGGCAGTGAACCGGCTGGTCTGCGCGTAAATCATTTAATTCAAAAATTGAATTAAACAATGTTGCGTCATTTTATAATAACATCAACAAACAACCGACGCCACATATAAGGAATGCATTTCTGCAGCGAATGCGGCAACATGTACTACATCCGGCTCACGGACACAAACGGAATCGTGTATTATTGCCGTAACTGCGGGCACGAAGACGAGACGGTTGCCATTGACGACGTGGTGGTTTCACACACGTCCTTGTCAACGGGCAATAATCGGTACGCGCACGTGGTCAATAAATACACCAAGCTGGACCCCACGCTGCCTAGGATAAGCACCATTCTGTGCCCCAATTCGGAGTGCCCGTGCAATCGCAATCACAACCCGACCCAGTACGCGGACCGGGCCACCATCATCGGTAATGAAGAAGAACCGGAAGAAGCCGCCGCCCCGGAAGAAGCGGATGCCGTTCCTCGCGAAGTCATTTACTTGCGATACGATGACATCCGGTTGAAATACATTTACCTGTGTGCCGTGTGCAACACCATTTGGAACACAGAGCACATTTAAACCCTGCAAACAGCCACGAGGGACATGCCGCAGTGCATGTACGTGATGAAATACGATGACAGTTCAAACGCCAATTTTGTAACATAACTTATGATAAATTATAATATGTATAATTTATATTAACCCAATGCAATGGATTTAAAAAAGGATGTTAAAATTAAACAACTATTGAAACAAAAATGCCAACAAACCATTGTCAACAAAACCAATAAGACATATAAAAATTATAAAAAATTTACAAAAAAAAAAAACATTCGAAACGCCATTAAATATATCGCAAAACTGAATGTACCATTGATGCCCAAAAGCAAAAAAAAACAAATCGTGTTAGGAACCACCAAATATTTATTGCCTTATTTTTGTTTGACAGATCATTTTGAAGTATTTGCTTTGGATCCTACCGATTGGAGCGTGGATAAAAACAATCGGTTAATTAACACAATTGTCAAATGTAATGAAAAAGTCATAAGGTTAATTACTTTACCAGAAAGTTTAATAAATAAAGACAATTCATTGAGAATAACTGGTGCAGAATTGTGCATATTATTAAATAATGATTATGAAATTTATAGACTTATAAATGAAGAAAAAACAATAGAGAATGTGTATTTTCTTATTAAAAAAGACAATACCATAAAAATACAGAATAACAACTTGACATTTGTGAATAAAGAAAATGCAGTTTTTTACATATAGAGATGTATGAAATAAATGGTGTGTTTGCATTTCCAGTCAGAATCATTGTCGTGAATTATTCCAACATTGAATGCGTTGTTGTTTATGGTGATTTGTTTCTTATTTGAATTTAATAATTTCATATTTTTTTCATCATCTAATATGTTTTGTCCGTTGCTATAAACCTTTATAGGAATGGTGTGATGTTCTAAAATTTTAAATTTTACGTTTGATAGTTCTTTTATCACGTATTTGTTCACCAAAGACAACGATGACACGATCATTATTAAATTGTTTGCATACTTTGAATAATTGTGTAGTAAAAATCTCAATAAACGGGTTCCTTCCCAAAAGTTTGGAGAATTCATGTCTAAATCATTTTCTGTTTTGCTAGACGGAACATAAGGTGGATTGCACACCAACAAGTCCAGCCGTTCTGATATCAAATATTGCAATGCATCAATGCCGTCTCCTTGCAAAAAGGTAATGCCATCTTTTTCTATAATTTTGCAATGAAATGGCGATGTGATGTTGATTGTTTTCATTTTAGATTTAGATTTTGATACTTTTGGCAAATCCAATTCATTTATCGCATAATCTATTGCTTGTTTCTCAATGTCATTTAAAAATGCGCGTTTGATATTAAATTTACTTAATATGTATTTTGATATAAATCCTCCACCAATGCCAAGTTCAAAAAATGATTTTATTTTTTTAAATTTATTTTTATATTTTCTGAGAACATTGCAAAAAAATATAGTGTCTATGTTTGAACCAAATATGTTTGGATATTTTGCATTATCTAGAATGGCAGAAACCCCATCAAACTCAGTTTTTCGTTCTTGTAAATATATTTTGTCTATTAATTTATTATCAGATACCAAAACAGGATCGTGTATGTAAATTTTGCTAGGATATTTGCATTTTAAACAAGAACTTATAAATAATTCGTTTAAATTGTTTGAAAATTTAAATGTGGATGTGTGTTTTTTTGCATTATTATTCTTAGTTTTTGTACTCTTTTTTTTAGTTTTATTCATCATGCATGTATTCATGATTTATTTTATTATAAAAAAATTGAATAGAGATAATCGCATGAAACACATGTATCACAAACGGAACACGCAATCAAATCATGGCATCTGCGAACGCGTATCACATCACTGCATTGCAAATTACAAATCCGGAAGAATTCCGAGACAATGTGCGCAATAAACTCAAGGACCGATTGCAAAACGGGTTGTGTAAACTGACCGAAGAAGCGGCTGCAAACGCGGCGCTCAACCTGGAACGCGGAATCTACAATTTCACCCTGCGCGAATCGGACACCAAAAACATTGTGAAGAAGTGGGACAACGGTTATTTCGTGCAAATTTATGCCGACCGCCTGCGCACCGTGTGCATTAATTTGGGAAACGATCACGTCGTGAAAATGCTCACCACCAAGCAAATCAAGGCACACGAGCTGGCATTCATGACGCACCAAGACATGAACCCCGACAAATGGGGTGCTTTGATTAAGGCCAAGCAACTGCGGGATAAACACAAGTACGAAACCAAAGTGGAGGCGTCCACCGACAACTTCACGTGCCCGAACTCCAAGTGCCGGTCCACGAAATGCACGTACTACCAACTGCAAACGCGGTCGGCCGATGAGCCCATGACGACCTTTGTCACCTGCATTGACTGCGGCAAACGCTGGAAGTGTTAAGAAAAATGAGCGATGCAATGCAATGCAATGCAATGCAATGCAATGCAATGCAATGCAATGCAATGCAATTCATGTTTTTTTTTTGGTTTTGGATTCACCGTTGGCAATTGTCAATTGTTAATTGCATTGAATCAAATCAAATCAATTCCAGATCGGCCAGTCGCCAGTACTCGGATTTCCCGCCTGGCAGAGGCCGGCGAATGATGAAGGGCAGCGCCTTTTGTTGCAGTTCCAGTTGCGCAATCAAGTATCCGTCAATGATTTTTTTGTCCACTGGAATCAACGGTTGGGCTCCTTGATTCAGCTGTTTTGCGCGCTGTCCGAGAATGCGCGTTTTCTCGTATTTTGTAAGAAACGGCATCGTCTTGTGCATGACGTCCACAATTGCGCCGTCGGCGTTTCGCACCACGCGTGCAAGCGCGCTCACTTCAGCATTGTTCAAATGCAGCATCTCTTGGTGACACGATGCAATGTAATTTTCGTGCATGTCGGTCTCAAATTTGCGCAAATAATTGTTGCCATCATCGCTGTCATCGTCGTTTTCGGAACCGTCGCTGTCGTCGCCTCCGTCGGCGTGTTCAATGTCGTCGTACGAATTCTGCAGAGTGGTGATGTCCTGCATGGTGGCTTTGCTTTTGGGCAGTTTGGATGACGCGATCGCCCGTTTATTGGCAATGGTTGCCTTCTTTTTCGCATCCGAATTCGCAACCATGGACACCGCAGTGGCCATTTTTTTTGCAATCATTGCTGGAGTTTCAACGGCTTCTTCTCCAATGTCCGCAAAATCGTCGTCGTCATTGTCGTCATCATTGTTTCCCGTTGAAACGGATTCGCTGTCGCTGGCGTCGGTTTCGGTGTTGGTTCCCGTGTCCATGGAACCCACGTCAGACTCTTCATCTTCCTCCTCATCCTCCTCCAATTCCGTGGTGGCAATTGCAACACTGCTGGCGGCGTTTGCACGCGTGTTGGCACGCGTAATCTGCCGTTGCTCTTCTTCGTCATCGTCATCGCCCTTCAGACGATGCATTCCGCCTAATTTGTTGTGCATGGTTTGCATGTCGTGCGTGAGTACTATACTATAACCAAATATACTTTAATATGTTTCAATTTTTATTTCTAAGTTCGTTTTTAATCCAGCGCCGCCATGTCTATTAAGCATTTTCTCTCGTTGGGTGGGTGTGGTGACTGCGACTTGTTTAACCATGTCTGCATGAAGACGGCGCCTGGATTGACCGGCGCACCAAGGCTGCGACGCTTGGGCGCCCGATGCTCGCACCCCTGCGGATTCCTGCGTTCTTTCAGTATCGTTTGCCACACGTCATCCAGTACTTTTATGGCGTGCTGAAACCATTGCTTGTTTCGCAGCACCAACACGCAGCTCATTTTTTCTAGGCGCCAGCGGATGGTCTTCATCCACATGTGGGCTTGGTTGCGCTCCATGGCTTGGTCAAACCACGCTTCGGAATTGTTGGAACCAATCGGCGCGTATTCATAATGAGGCCGGCCGTCCTTTATAAAGTACAAAATGGTGCCGGTCATAATCGCATCATTGGGCTGGCCTTCGTCATGGTCGCCCTCTTCGGAAAACTGCGTCTCCAAGAAGTCGCACTCGTTCAAGTCGGCGGTTTCCATCTGCAGCTGCATTTGGATCCAGTACTCCTTTTTGGGAATGCCCGTGATGTCGCGGTTCACGATGTTCTTAATCTCCAGCATGCGCCCGTATCGCTGCGAACCCGGGTCCACGTTGATGCCGTCCGGCGACGCACCCAGAAACAGATGCGTGTCGTGCTGCAGGCATCCGAAATCTGCAACACGAGTTTTATACAGGTGCTCGTAAATCATGCGCGACACGGGCTCGTATTTCTGCCCCCAGTGCATGGGCGAGGCCGTGTTCACGTACTCCTTTTCTTGACTCAGTTGCAACGGCTTGCACTTTTCGTAAATGAGCTGGTTTACACAGGCCGGACTCTCAAACGCTTTCCACGCGTTGCTGGCCGTCAGCAAGTCGTGTCGGAACCGGTACCACTCGGGCGTGCGCTGGTCGGGCTGCGGCTTGGCCCGAATGTGCGCCAACTTTTTATTAATAATTTCCACATTGGGGGGCTTCCGTATGAACGTGCTGCCGCATTCTCGCGGTGGATTTGCGTGTCGGAAATACAGGGCCTCGCAGAAGCGGCACAGCGCGTCGGCTTCCAAGTCCATTGTGGCGGAGAATTCAAACGCGTGCATGCCCTCAAAGTACTCGTGCAGCACATCGCGCACCGTTTCGTGGAAGTCGGGCGCGCTGAACGCGAACGGATTATCGCAAATGTAGGCGTCCAAGTGCAGCAGCATGTCTTCTATGGTGAGCAGCATGTCTTCTTCCCCAAACTGGTCAAACAGATTGGAGAGATGTTCTTGGTGCAAATCAATGCCATTTGCCCATTCCGCATTTATTGCGCGCAGCGCATCCAACGATTTGGACCACTCACTCAGCTGCACATCTATGCCCATGCTCAGGTCCACGTCCTGGTTCATGGATGCAATTAAAGTTAAACTATATTAAAGCTGTGCGTTTATATAGTTATTTTATACTCTTTTTTTCTCATGCAATCTGCAATCATCTGGGGTGTAAGACGCATTTGTATTCAATGGAATCCAATTTATGCATATTTGTTTCATTAAAAAACGGGATTTCATGCAAATTGCCACCGACTCCGATTCTATAAGAAAATTGCGACGTGAAACACAACTTATACTTGTTTTGCAAATAGTCAACTAATTCATTTTCAATGCAAATGTACTTGGATTGATCATTGAAGTTAATAATAACATTTATAAATTTTTTGAAATACTCAATGCAGTTTCTATTCATTATGAATCCACTATCGTCCTTATGATTGTTGTATTTGGATATGGGTAAATAAATGACATTGTCATTGAGATTGATGCTGTGCGGATTTAAAAAATCGGCATATGCAAAAAAATCCAATCTACATCTAATGACCAAATCATACTTGAAATCATGCTTGGTTTCATACTCCTCCATCATTCTTATGCATTCATTTATTTTAAAATACGAGTTTATCATATTCAATGTGTGATTTCTATGTTTTTTGATATTATTCTGTTTGACAAATTCATTAAATTTGCAATCGTCATGATCAATGTGAATGCCCTTTAGATTTTTGTATTTTGATTTAAAGAACGCTTCATCATTGGTGTAATTGTTCTTTTTAACGTAATCTATGACACCGCGGTCGTCATAAAACCTCAGTGCATTTTGATTTGACGTAAAAATAAACACATCCAACTTGTGCGCATGAATGACAAGGTTTAATTGATTTTCAATAAAGGGCTCAAAATTTCTTTGAAGACCGGATAATAAAATGCATATCTTCATCGTTTATGCATTATGCACACATTTATTATCATGTGTATTGTTATGTGTCATAATAACAACTGCACAAACAAATTATGAATGAATCCAAGCACATCGTGTGCATTGCAGGCAAACGAAACGTCGACAAGCTTAGCGAACCGAAGAACCACCGTCCTCAAAGAACTCGCACAATGAAGTGGACGATTGACGACGCTTTCTTTGCGCACGACAAGCAGATGGAGGTTTTGCGCCGCTTAATTGCAGATGACCGAACTCTGGACGAGAGAAATTTCTTCAAAAAAGAAATCGGGCACAAATTAGACGGATACGCAAGACAGGATGTCGCGAATGGAATTCACGATTTATCCGCCATTATCTCTCTAGATGCAACCATTGAATTGCTGTTGATAAGTAAAATGCGATGCGCATACTGTCGCGAGTGCTGCGAGCTCATCTACAAGGATGTGATGGCGCCGCGCCAATGGACGCTGGACCGCGTGGACAACGAGCAAGGGCACAACAGTGGAAACGTGGTTTTAGCGTGCCTGACCTGCAATTTGCAGAGGCGCACCATGGATGCCGAGAGATTCAAATTCGGAAAACAGCTGCGGATTGTCAAGGGGTTTTAGCGCAATGGTTTGCAAGCAATTCATTCATCTAGTGTTTCCCCGATGTTCATTTCGTTTTATGAAATACATGACACACGTGTATCCAACAAATACGACAATCATGATTGTGTAGAAAATGACTTCTGCTGCCATGGATTCGTTTGTGGCAATTGATTGATTGATGTTGACCTTGATTCGTGTGCTTATTATGCACTACAGACATGATGCAGTCAAAATCAATTTTCGTGAAAAATGTAAGTTTTCACACGACATAGGATCCATTTTCGAATGTTACATCAAATTTAAATGGTTTCATTTAAAGGGGCAAGGAGGAGAGGTAAGGAGCCAAAGGCTACTGCGCGGAACCTAGGTTCTCCTATAGTTCTCCCCGCACGAACATGGCGATGATTTCCGGCATTGACGCGTCAAACCCCGCCAGGTTCAACGTGTTGCGGTCGTTCGGGTCGGCAATCGTCAGGTTGTTCGCGGTCATTCCCACCACAATGAGCTTCGCGTCCGGCTTGTTGGCTTTCTTGCGGTAGGATTCCAGCGCAACTTGGGGATGCACTTTGCCCGCAAACGTCTCGCTGTCCGTCATCACGATGAACACATCCACGTCCAAACCTTCCTCCATCGCGCGGAGCATGGGGAGCGAGCAGTCGGTGGCGCCGAAGGGGGCATTGGTTGCCGCGATGAACTGCTCCAGCGTCATGCCGCGCCTCAAAAGCGGGTCAAAGTTGCGGAACCCATTGTCTGCAGGACCTGTGGGTCTGACGCCGTACGATGCTGATGCTGCCGCGCTGAAGCCGCGCACGTAGACATGGCCGCCGCCATTGCGCTCGGTTTCGTACAGCATGTGCGCCAACGCGGCTGATGCTTCTCGGCAAGTGATGGCGGGACATCCCATGCAGGACACATCCATGCTGCCGCTCACGTCCAGCGCGGCCATGTAGCGTTTGCCCGTGGGTGTCACATTCTTGAACGAACGCAGGAAGGTGGTCGTGAGTTGGTCGCGCACTTGCGGCGACACCGTCCAACATAATGAGCCCTTCAATGCCTTTCCTGCGCCGTAGATTCGGGAAGCAACCAGCACCTTGAACGGGTGAATGCGCGAACGCTGAATGTCCTCCTCGGATGAAAGTCGGGCGCAAATGGTGTTTGTGTTTGTTGTGCCCATGAAATTCGGCAGCGACGACAACTTTCCTAGGTTGCGAGTGAGGGCCTCCAGTGGCATGCCGGTCTGCTTGCCGTTGGCACCCTTTGACATCAACAGCTCCGTCCAGATGTCCGAACTGTTCAGCAAGTGCGTGGGAATCTGCTCGCGCACCAAGCCGTGGTCCCGCACCAAGGCAAGGGCCTTGTAGAGATCTGCCACACTCGTGGTGCAGGCTTCAATGTTCATGATGGCTTGCAGGTACACGGCGGTTTCAACGAGGTCGCGCGAAATGGGGGTTGTTGTTTTTGCATCGGGTGCTGCTGCTGCTTCTTCAGTTGCCGAATCGTGGTCTGCGTCTGAGATCACGACGTAGTTGTTATCGTGCTCGCCCGTCTTGTGAATCGGCTTACTGGGGTCGCACTGCCACACTCCGCCCACGATGAACTTGAAGTCGTGCGTTCCGGGCGGCAGTTCCAGCGAAATCTTGAACCCGCCACTTGGAGTTGGCACGCGGTTCATGTACATGCGCTTCCACTGAAACGCCGACGTCGCAATCTCCACGCTGGTCACATCGTCTGAATTTGAATTTGTGGGGTTGAACCGGATTTCTGTTTTTCTTTGTGCTGGCTTTGGATTTGTTGCAGCTGTTGTTGCATTGGAGAACACGCTTTGAATCGCCGTGTTGAGTCCCGCCACAGATAATGGTTTGGGTTTGCTTGTTGTTGAGCTTGATGATGGTTTGGAATCGGCATTTTCGGTTTTCTTTGTGCTCGGAATGGGCCTGTCCAGCAGCTGAATCGCCCGCTCCTGTGTGATTGAGCCGGAAATGTCGGCCAGCAGCTTGCGAATGAAGTCCTTTTCCCCCTTGGCACATGCAAACACGTACTTGAACACCAGACGCGCACCGTCGTCCCTCAGCGCAGCGGGATTGATGTGCAGCATGCGCAGCAAGTCTTCGTGGCGCCATCCCTCGCGGTTCTTGTACTTGGTGAGCGCCGTTGCCAGCTCCAGACCTCGTCGGCTGGTGTAGTACTGCCCGAGCACCTTTCGGAAGCCGCTCCCCCAGCCTTTACCCTTCTCCTTTCCAGGCTTGCACTGCGACAGGTCCGTCACGTAACCAGCCAGCATGAACGCGTGCGTCGGAATGCGCACGCATTTGGGAACCAGCGCCAGTGCCATCGCCTTTTTCTCCTGCGTGGGCGCAAACACAATGGCCGCCGCGAGGGACAGCAGCGTCGGCTCTTGGCGCGCGGCCAGCCCTCTGACCGAGACGTCCTCCACCATTGCGCACAGCTGCTTGAAATCGTCGGGTGATTTGCTGCGGATGACGCGGAGAATGGCCGTATTGCACTCGGTTGAGACTTGTTCGCTGGTCTGGTAGAAGTTGCCGTTGTCCTTGGCGCCCATGATCAAGTAGCGCCGGGCGTGCTCCAAGTCGGTCAGCTTCCACACAAACCCGCCGGCGTGGTTTGCCACTTGGTCAATGTCAATTTTGCACCACTGGGGAACCGTGGCGCGACCGGCACCGAGTTGTGATGTCATGGTTCCTGAAACACCACCCCCGGCCTTTGCTGCCGTACGCTTCTTCTTGTTGGCACGCTTCTTCTTGTTTTTGCCGGCATTCTTTCCAGGAGCAGGTACGGATGGAACAGATGATGATACTGTACGAAACATTGTTGTTGATTCTGGTTTCTTTGAGGTTGTTGTCTGTTGTTGTCTGTTGTTGTCTGTTGAAAAGTTGACAAAAACGGACAACCTTTCAATTTTTCGTGTTATTCGAATTAAATCAGTGCGGCTTTAAATGCCTTTGAAATAACATTTGCGATGGGTTTAGTGTGCGTGGTGTGAGTGTGCGTTTATTTTTTTTTGTGCGACACATTTTTCCTCCTCTCTTCTGCCACCTTAAATCGTGATCGTGACGTATTTCGTGCGTTTGTTGTTCAGATCTGGGTAATGCCGCTTCAGAAATGCAGCTAGGCGGCGGCCATCGCGGTGCTTGCCGTGGTGCCGCATGAAGTGCCGCCGAGGCGCATACGCATTCATTTGGGTTGTTAATCTGCGCAGAGCCGGCCTCACGTCCGTCTTATTCGTGAAGAACTCGCCCGAAACGCCGGGCTCCACGTAGTGCCAGCCGCCCAAGATGTTGCGATTCACTAAAACGGGCATATTATAACACAATGCCTCCGTGATGACGCGCGGCGAGGCGTCGGCAATGTTCGGCACAAAAAGGAAGCGGCACTTCTGCATCTCTCGCTGGAACGCGTCGTATTCCAAGAACGGAACCACCTTGACGATGCCGTTGCACTTTTTCGTAAATTCGCAATTGGTGCGTCCCACGAGCACGCCGGTTAAGCCGAACTCGCCGCACATGATTTCCAGGCACTCCTTGGCCAAGTCCCAGTTGCGATTGAACGACTGCCACCCCGGCTCGCACTTGTCGTTGTCCTGCAGGCATACGTACAAGAAGTCGTACTCTTTGGCAATTGCAGGGTCGGGCTTGTGTGCGTCGGCGTCTTTCAAATCGGACTCGGTGAGCAGCATGAGCGGCAGCCCCGACTGCTGTAAATTGGTGGGCGGGTCCCTAAAACAGTGCAGCCACGCCGACACCATGGCGGGGTAATCGTGCCCGCGTTCCTCGTGGAAGCGGTCCTCATGCGGGTTTTCAATGTGGCCGGGGAAATTGATGTAGCTGGATATGCCGCAGAACGACAGCCCTTGGCTCCGATACTTCTCGTACGCTTGCTCGTCCTCCTCGGTGCGAAACGGGGCCGCAATCAACAAGACATTCAGCGGCTCTCCTTGGTCGTCAAATAAGTTTTTGAAAGGGGAAAACACGATTGGCACAGCGGCGCTGCCGCCGCCGACTAGGCGGTTTTGCTTGGCACCCCATCGGTTTTGCTTGGCACCCCATCGGTTTTGTATTGCAGCGGCAACGATGACTGTCCCGAACAGAGCACTTGCAATTTTAAGTGCAGTGGTTATCATTCTATTGCAGTTATTAAATATATTTTATATTATTAATTTATATATCGTCCCAATATTATACTCCCCATATCTCTCGCGATGAAACTGACCAAGGTGCATTTGTTTGTGGTTCTGCTTTTAGCGCTCGTGTTTTGCTCGTTTTTAGGCGGCACTTGCACCAGTGGCGGCGCCGGTTTAGAAGGATTTGAACGACGCACTGCAAAGGCCGTCGTGCCGATTGACAGAAAAAATCAAGGCATTCCGTCCAGTCAAATCTTGCCCGGACAGGAGGACCTTTACATATTGAAATCCCAAGTTGTCCCCCCCGTTTGCCCAGCCTGCCCGGTAAAATGTCCCGCATCTTCCAGTGGAAACGGTAAATGCCCACCATGCCCACCGTGCGCCCGCTGCCCGGAGCCCGCATTTGAATGCAAGAAGGTCCCGAATTACAGAAGCGACAATGACAACGTGATCCCACGCCCCCTGCTCACCGACTTTAGTCAGTTTGGAATGTAAAAAAAGGACGTGCCGTTCCTTTAACCTTGGCTTTTTGGTTTTATCGCCCCACTCCGTTTATCGCCCACTCCGTTTATCGCCCCACTCCGTTTATCGCCCACTTCGTTTATCCCTTTTGTTTGATGCACTGTTGGTCAATGGACATCGTTTCGGTTTTCTCATTTTGCGGCACTATTTTTAAGACGCATTTGGAATGCGTTCCATACAGCGGTTCTGTGCACCCCTTCTCCTTCTTTTTTGTGGTTTTGTTTTTGAGATTCATCTTTGCCATCCGCGGGCTAGGGTCGTCCGTGCAGCGCGCACGAAAGTGCTCGTACCGTTCGCGCACGTCGCAATAAGAGAGTCCCGACGTTTTGCCGAGCAGTTTATTCACAATTTCGTGTAGTTCGTAGACGTACCTGGAAAAGGCATCGCGATTTGCCAAGTGGCACGCGCGCAGCGGGTGGTTCTTATAATTGGTTGTCAGATTGGTGCGGCAGTATTTACAGGGCAGCACGTGCTGCAAACCGAGCATGAATGCGCGATAATTGCGCTTGTCTGCTGCGGTGGGATGCACTGGGTAATTGAAACTCATAGTGTGCAAATAGTGCCACATGGGCGGTCCCCACACCGTGGTCAAAAACCCGTCGCCCGACAAAAAATCATGGTCTGAAAACACGCGGCTTTTCCGAGATTTCATTGTTCATTATATTAAATAAAATATAATAAATCTAAATTAAACCCAACCTTAAACCCAACCTTAAACCCAACCTTAAACCATGGTGTTGATGAATTTTTCTAGGGTGGGCTCATCCACTTTGGCATCGTACTCAATGTTTTTGCCGTCCTTTGTCAACACGATGGTGGGATAACCCTGAATTTTAAATTCATTGACCAGCGACTCGTTGTTGGGGTCTTCGCCGTCCACACTCACCACAATCATTTTACAGCCGTTGACAATATTGCCGTGGTATTTATCCTGAAAGGCTTTAAATATGGGTTCCGCATTTTTGCAGTGCGGGCACCATCCCACTTTGAACATCCGAATGGTTGCAACCGAGGGGGCATTGTCCGCACCGGAACCGGGCGTGTTGGAATACCCCTCATAATACGAAGAATTGCTGCTGGATTTCACGAATCGGTTATACAGTTGCTGGGCAAGCACTGCAAAAAAAAACGCAATCAATGCGTATCCCACCCATTTTTTGTGGGTCATGAGCCATTCGGCGCCCTTTGCGATCCGGTCCATAGATGGAGAAGAGATATAGAGGGGTGCAGCTGTTGTATATTAGAAAGAGAGAAATTAAAAAAATTGCGCAAAACGCATCCCATTCCCAGCGCTGCAGGGATTATTTATGCACTGCGTCGTTGAGAAACGCGGTTGCGAATGCAACGCCATCTGCAATCCACGCTAAACGTTGGCCGGCATCCGACATGATGGAAAACCATTCGGCCGGCGTGATGCCAGGTTTCACGTGACACGTGACTTCGTTCGGAATGCCGTCGGACGCGGCACCGGCACTGGCATTGGCATTGACCAGCCGAATCAGCTGCAAATTGATGAAGCGCAAGTATTCCAACATGGACGACTGCTCGCGGATGCTTTCATTGGGATTGTTCCATCGGTTGCGCAACCCGAGCACCTCGTGCGGCTGGCACTGCGTGTCCTCCAAACACTCGCGCAACGGGTAATTCGCCATGATGGCGCCGTCAATGTAGCAGCAGTCATCGCGAACAATGGGTTGAAACAGCATGGGCACACACGAACTCATTTTGATGGCGTCCATCAGCGGGAGGTCCGGGTGCGTTACGTGCGACAGCTGCACCTTCCGGAATGCATTCAATTCCACCGTGAACATATTGAGAGAAATGCGCGAATGCTCATAAAATTCGCGCAGCGTGACGCTGAGCGTCAGATTTTTGGATTCCAGTAACGGCTGCATGATGTCGTCCAGCAGTTTTGGCTTGGTCATGCCCTTGCACGAAAACAGCTCAAACACTTCCAACGACTCCACGATGACTCGGTCCCATGGCCGTTTAACAATGTAGTCGTCCAGCGTGGACCATTCGTGCTTCAAGCACAGCATGGCCCCGATCAATGCCCCGATGGACGTGCCGTAAATGGTTTCAAGGGTGTCGTACGTCCAGAACCCCTGTTGCGCCAAGTGCTTTGCGGCGCCGTACGACAACAGACCCGTCGGTCCGCCGCCGCAAATCACGATGTGTTTGATGACCATTTATTTATTTTTTTTGAGTGAATTAACCACTCGCATTTTGTTTAATTCTTAATTCAGCAATTGAGTTAAGTTTGAAGTAATAAATATATGTGAATAGGAATAATAGAGAGCCGAATTCATTCAATGGACAACATATTTTCAAACAAGCACGAAGAAAACCGCGAGAGCGTTGAGAAGCTGAACTTGGACGAGCTGTATGATCAGAAAAAACAAGAGGATTTAGCGAAGCTCTACACGTTCAACCGCATATTGATGCGGGTGCACGATAAAATCAAGGTGGCCGCACGGCAAAAAAACAGCCAGCAGTTTTGCTGGTTTTTGGTTCCGGAAATGTTGATCGGGGTGCCGAACTACGACAAGAACGCGTGCATAACCTACCTGATCAGCAAACTGGAAGAAAACGATTTTGTAACACGATACACGCATCCCAATCTGCTGTTTATTTCGTGGAAGCACTACGTGCCCAATTATGTGCGCACCGAAATCAAGAAGAAAACGGGAACGGTCATAGACAAATTCGGGAATTACGTGTCGGAAGCGGACGCGGATGCCCCCACTGTTGCAGACGGCAGCCCTGGTAGCGACCTGAACATGATGTTGATGAACAACAAAAAGGGGGGTGCGTCTGCCACAAAAAAACCGGCCGGCGATTTCAAACCCATTACATCGTATAAACCCACCGGCAACTTGGTCTACAACAACGACCTGTTTAAAAAAATAGACGACCGCATGTGAACACGCACGAACGAACCGCATTCACAATTATATTCAAAAAAATTGATTTAGATACACGGAACCAAATAATGGTTAGACATTCGTAGTAAGTCCACTGGCATAAATGTTGAGTGGGTTGAGTGGTAAGACGCATAAAAACAGGTGCAAGCACTACAAAAACAAAACCGAATTGTGGAAAAAACTGGAGTCGGCCTTTGTTGCGGAAGAAGCGGATGCCTCGGCGGTGGAGTGCGTGTACAACCCGTCATGCAATCGCGAGCGGTGCGACGTGTGCAGTTCCAATATTGTGATCACGGAGGACGGATTTGCCACGTGCACGAACCCGCGCTGCAGCATCATTTACAAGGACGTGCTGGACCAGTCGGCGGAGTGGCGGTTTTATGGCGCCGACGACAACCAAATGACGGACCCCACTCGGTGCGGCATGCCGGTGAACCCGCTGCTGTTAGAATCGTCCTACGGGTGCAAGGTGCTGTGCGAGGGAGCGTCCACGTATGAAATGCGAAAAATCCGGCGATACACGGAATGGCAGTCCATGCCCTACGCTGAAAAATCGCTGTACGACGAGTTTGAGCGCATCAAAAACACGGCGTCCAATGCCGGCATCCCCAAAATGATCATTGATTGCGCGCTGCGCTACCACAAAAAAATAGCGGAGCACAAAACGTTCCGCGGAGAGAACCGCGACGGGATCATTTCGGCATCCATATACATTTCGTGCCGGACGCACGGGTGCCCGCGCACCCCAAAAGAAATTGCCAACATCTTCCATTTGGACAACAAGAGCGCCACCAAGGGCTGCAAAAATGCGATGGCAATCATCAATGAGCTGGAACACGATCTGGACAATTCCGAAAAAACGAATTTTGAGAAAACGAAGCCGCGAGCGTTCATTGAACGGTACTGCAGTCCGCTCAACATCAACACCGAGCTCACCAAGTTGTGCATGTTCGTGGCCATGCGCATTGAACAAAACAACATGATCCCGGAAAACACGCCGCACGCCATTGCCGCGGGCATCGTTTACTTTGTCACGCAAATGTGCAATTTGAATATTACGAAGAAGGACGTGAACCGCATCAGCCAAATCAGCGAGGTCACCATCAACAAGTGCTTCAAGAAGCTGGAGTCCATCAAGGCGCAGCTGATTCCACCAATCATTGTTCAAAAGTATTCGGTCACATCTTGATAAAAAAATGCAGACATAATTTAGGCGCGAATACAAAAACATCATCATGCAAACACCATCGCAGCCGCAGCCGCAGCCGCAGCCGCAGCCGCAGCCGCAGCCAGTTCCAGAATTAGTTTTTATTGTGCCATACCGCAATCGCGAAGAACACAAAATGTTTTTTACGGTGTACATGAAGTTTCTGCTGGAGGACATCCCGAATGAAAAATATCGCATTTATTTTGTGCACCAATGCGACAACCGCCCGTTCAATCGCGGCGCCATGAAGAACATCGGGTTCTTAGCCATTCGGAACATGTATCCCAACGAATACAAGAACATCACGCTCGTGTTTCACGATGTGGACAACGTGCCGTACACGAAGGGGCTGCTGAATTACGACACGCGTCCCGGGGTGCTCAAACATTTTTTCGGATTCCCGTTTGCATTGGGGGGCATCCTGTCCATTAAAGCGGGGGATTTTGAACGCACCGGCGGCTACCCCAATTTCTGGGCGTGGGGCAGTGAGGACAACTGCTTCAATCAGCGCGTGATTGATGCGCGGATCTACATTGACCGCAGCAATTTTTTCCCGAGCGGGCACCGGTCCATCCTGCAATTCGTGGACGGGCTCATTAAAATGATCAACAAGAAGGAGACGTCGGCCGCCATGTACCGCACGTGCACCGACTCGTATGCAACCATCCGAAACTTGACCTACCACTTTAAGGACGAATACATCAACGTGACGTCGTTTGACACGCCGCAAAACCCGACCGACCTCCGATTTGAAGAATACAACATTGTCAAAAATAACGGGATTAACCAGATCCCCTTGGGGCCGCAACTGGGTAACATGGGGGCACTAATTCAAGGACATCAGAAATTGGCGCCAAGGCGGCGTTGAATTTAAAAATTAATTTATTGAAAATCATAGCATCATCATGTTGAAAGATTTCAAATGGCCATCATAATTTAAATATTGTCGTATATTATACAACTGATACAAACGATACAAACGATGTCGCTGATTCGTCGCATCTCCGGCGATTTTCGCCACTTGTGCAAGCCCGCCATGGTGTATTTAGCCATTTCCGTCGTGGCGCTCGTTGCCATCGCGTATCAAAACATGGGCCTCAGCAACATGTACTGCATGGGCGATTTTTCGTGCTACGTGCCCAGCACATCTGCGGTCATATTTAGCGAAGGTCTCTACATCCTGTTCTGGACTTGGATTCTGAATTTGATGTGTCGCACGGGGTACGCCTCCATTTCTTGGTTCATGGTCGTGTTCCCGCTCGTGCTGTTTTTTGTGCTCATTGGGCTCATGATGCTCGCATCAATTCAGATGACACGGCAAGGACGGGTTAAGCACATGCTGCCGATTGAGAGCCCAGTGCTGGCAGACCAAGACAGTTTCCCCGCGTTTGGTTCCAGACGGTCCGCGCATGCGTGAGGGGTTTGGTCCAGATGTGTTTGGTCCCATGTTTCCAGACGGTCCGCGCATGCGTGAGGGGTTTGGTCCAGATGTGGTTGGTGTGATGCATGAGGGTATGGGACCTCCCCCGATGCGCTGGGTCTAAAAATCATTTTAAAACCAAAAAATGTGTGTTGAGACAAGCTTTTATAATTTTGTGTTTATTCTATGGAACAAATAATAAACACAAATATTAGATAAACGATACGCGTGCATAATTTACAAAGAGCAATGGCAACCACGGCAACAAGGCCCCGGTCTAACGACGAGAACGAGCTGATCGCTGACGCGCTAAAGACCGCGGAAGAAACGCTCTCTTGGAGCATCATTGACCACTATTTCAAAGACAACCCCAACGTGCTGGTGCGCCACCATCTGGAGTCGTACAACGATTTTCTCAGCAACGGCATTGCGCGCATTGTTAGGGACCGGAACCCCATCATTTTGGAAAAGGACGAGAACCGTGAGACCGGGAAATACAACTCCGTGATTGAAATTTATTTGGGCGGAGTCCAAGGGGACCGCATTTCATTTAGCAAGCCCATCATATACGACGACGTTTCCGCCGCCGGCTCGGAAAAAGACAAAGACAAGGACACCAGCGCGCACTTCATGTACCCGAACGAGGCGCGCCTGCGCAACATGACGTACGGCATGACCATCCACTGCGACGTGGACGTGGTGTACCGCGTGTATGATCCGGTCCAAAAAACGATGTTGAACGAGCGATTGGAATTAAAGCAGCTCAGCTTGGGCCGATTCCCGATCATGCTGCAGTCCAAGGCGTGCATCTTGCACGGCATGACGCCGGAGGCGCGGTTTTACGCCGGCGAGTGCCGCAACGACTACGGCGGCTACTTCATTGTGGACGGCAAAGAGAAGTGCATCGTGTCGCAAGAAAAGTTTGCCGACAACATGATTTACATCCGCTCCAATGCGGACGATCCCGACGCGGTGTACAGTTGCAGTGCCGAAGTCCGCACTGTGTCGGAGGACCCCTCCAAACCCGAGCGCAAAATGGCGGTCAAAATGGTGGCGCCCGACGCCAAATACAGCAATAAACAAATCGTCGTGGACATTCCGAACGTGCGGAAACCGATGCCGCTGTTCATCGTGATGCGCGCACTGGGCGTAATTAGCGACCGCGACATCGTGGAGCGATGTTTACTGAATTTGGATGCCAACGCCGTCATGGTGGACTTGTTCATTCCGTGCGTGCACGACGCGTCCGAGGTGTTCACGCAAGCCGCCGCCCTCAAATTCATTGCCACCTTCACCAAGGAAAAAACGGTGGCCCAAGTGCAGAACATTCTCATGAACTACTTCCTGCCGCAAATTGGCGAACTGAACTTCGGGGCCAAGGCGTATTTTCTGGGGTACATGGTGCACAAGCTGCTGTTGGTGGCAACGAACGCGGAACGCCCCACCGACCGCGACAGCTTCAAGTTCAAGCGCGTGGAGGTGCCGGGCTCCCTCATGTTCAACCTGTTCCGCACGTATTACACCGCGCATGTGGATAACGTGCGACTGAAGCTGGACAAGAAGATCAAATACGGGCGCGACCGCAACGAGTTCGTCGGCACGCAAATCATGCAGGTCATCACCGCCGACAACTACAACGAAATCTTCGGCGAGCGGATCATTGAGGCGGGGTTCAAAAAATCCTTCAAAGGCAAGTGGGCGGCCACGGTTCAAACGGACGACAAGTCCAAGCTGTACAAGGGCACAATTGGTGCAACGGAGGGGACGGAGGTGGAGGGCATCGTGCAGGACCTGAACCGCCTGTCATACAACTCGTTCATGTCGCACCTGCGCAAGGTGAATTTACCCATGGACGCCAGCGCCAAAGTGTCCGGCCCGCGCCAGCTGCACGGGTCGCAGTGGGGCATCATTGACCCCGCCGACAGCCCCGACGGCGGCAACATCGGCCTGCAAAAGCATCTCGCGATTTCGGCGTACGTGACGCAACCGTGCTCCGCGCTGCCGATCATTCAGTGGCTGCGCGAGCTGGCCACCATGAAGCTGCTGGAGGAGTGCAGCCCGAAGTACTTGCACCAGCTGACCAAGGTGTTTGTGAACGGGGCGTGGGTGGGCGCGCTCGGCAATCCGCGCGAAGTCATGCGGCTCTTCCTATTGCATCGGCGCAACGCGCTCATTCCCATTTACACGAGCGGGCGCTGGGACATTGCGCACAATGAGCTGCAGTTCTTCACGGACGGCGGGCGCCTGTGCCGCCCCGTGTTCTACTACGACGAGGACACGCGCCGACCCAGCTACGCCAGCCGCGAAGCCATTGAAACCATCAAGAGCGGCAAGTGCACGTGGTCGCAGCTGATCACCGGATTCGCCGCCAAGAGCGTGCCCGCACTGGACCCCTGCCGCGTGTATCGCATTGGCGAACTATATGGAGGGGCGACCGATTTCAGCGCGCTTGTCGCCAGCCGGGCCATCGTGGAGTATCTGGACACGAACGAGTCGGAGAGCGCGTTCATTGCCATGTTCCCGCGCGACGTGGTGCCCGGGAAAACCACGCACGTGGAAATTCACCCGTCGCTGATTTTCGGCGTCATGGGCAACCAAATCGTGTTTCCGGAAAACAACCCGTCGTCACGCAACAACTTTTCGTGCGGGCAGGGCAAGCAGGCCGTATCGTTGTACTCCTCCAATTACATGTCGCGCATTGACAAAATGGGCGTGGTCCTGAACTACGGCCAAGTGCCGCTCGTGAAGAGCCGCTACATGAAGTACATCAACAATGAGCAGCACCCCTACGGCGAGAACGCCATCGTGGCCATCATGTGCTACAATGGATACAACGTGGAAGACTCCATCCTGTTCAACGAAGGGTCGCTCAAACGCGGCCTCTTTCGCACCACGTACTACAACATGTACGAGACGCGCGAAGAAGAGGAGCGCGCCTACGAGAAGCGCATTTGCAACGTGCAGGCGCAGCCCACCGTGCGCGGCCTGAAACCGGGCGGCGATTATAGTGAATTAGACCGCTTCGGCTTAATCAAGGAAAATACGGAAATGGACGACAAGAAGGCGGTCATTGGTCGCGTGACGGAACAATGGATGAGCGGCAGCGGAGGCATAAGCGGTGAGGAGCCGCAGATGGAGGACGACAGCGTGTTCCCGAAGAAGGGGCAGCTGGGTGTGGTGGATCGCACGTTCATCACGGACGAAGCGTCGGGGAAGCGGCTGGCCAAAGTGCGCATTCGCGAGGAGCGCATGCCGGGCATCGGCGACAAGTTCTGCTCGCGCGCCGGGCAGAAGGGCACGGTGGGACTCATTATCCCGGAAGAGGACATGCCGTTTGCGGAAGACGGCACGCGCCCGGACTTGATCATAAACCCGCACGCGCTCCCCACGCGCATGACGATTGGGCAGCTGGTGGAGACGCTGATGGGCAAGGCGTGCGTGCTGCAGGGCGGGTTTGGTGACTGCACCGCGTTCGTGAACCACGGGTCCAAGCACCAAGTGTTCGGCAAGATGCTAACGGAGCTGGGTTATCACAGCAGCGGCACGCAACTACTGTATAACGGCATGACGGGCGAGCGCATGGAGAGCCAGATTTTCATCGGGCCCACGTACTACATGCGGCTCAAGCACATGGTGAAGGACAAGATCAACTACCGCACGCGCGGTCCGCGCACCGTTTTGACGCGGCAGACCGTGCAGGGTCGCGCCAACGACGGCGGCTTGCGCATCGGCGAAATGGAGCGCGACGGCGTCATTGCGCACGGGGCAGCGTACTTCTTGCGTCAGTCCATGCTGGAACGCGGCGACGACTACCAGATGGCGGTGTGCAACAAGACGGGCATGATTGCCATTTACAACCCCGCGCAGAACTTGTTCATGAGCCCGATGGCGGACGGCCCCATCCAGTTTGCCAACACGCTGACGTCGGCCGACAACCAGGCGCTCAATGTTGAGAAAGTCACGCGGTTCGGGCGCAGCTTCAGCGTGGTGCGCGTGCCGTACGCGTTCAAGCTGCTCATGCAGGAACTGCAGGCCATGAACGTGCAAATGCGCGTGCTGACGGAGGACAACATTGACCAAATTGCGTCCATGTCGTTTTCCACGACGACGCTGAAGCTGGGCGGCGCGGCAAACCTGATTCGGGAGAACAAGGCAGTCATTGGCAACAATAAGATGCCGACCGTGCCCGTGTCGCCCAAGGCGGACAATCGGGCCGCGCTGCGCCCTGTCAAGGAAGGAGCCAAAGAAGGAGAAGAAGAAGAAAAAGAAGGCGCCGAAAAAGCGGAGTCGCTGGGCTGGCAGTTCGTGAATTTTGAGGCCAACGGCGGGGAGATTTACCAGTCGCTGCTTCGCGACGAGAAGGGGACGCCGACGCAGATGTGGTCGGTGCAGCAGCACGGAGGCAAATACCCGACCGAGCATCCCGATGGGTGGAACGCGCAGATGCTGTATTACAATGACGGCGTGCCGATCAAGGCGGAGGCGGTGGTTGACCTGCTGAAGCAGATGCCGTATGCCAACAATTTTGCGCTGGCGGTGCAGGACATTCGGGACGAACAAGCCATAAGCGAATCGGAACGAAAAGATGCAGATGCCATCTCGGTTCCCGAATTGTTGTTGCCTACATCTCCGATGTATGAACCATCGTCGCCCATGCATTATGCACAGCAACAACAGCAACCCATGGTTCAAATGCAACAAGGTGGCGGTAATCTCCAACAACAACAAATGATGCAACAACCCATGGTTCAAATGCCACAACCTATGCAAACCATGATGATGGTGCCACAACAACAACAACAAATGCAACCCATGGTGATGATGCCGATGCCACAACCTATGCAACCCATGATGATGCCACATCCCATGATGATGACGGCACCACCACAGCCAACCAGTGCAACTGGCGCCAATGCAGCCGTATTAATTGAAGAGCAATTGCATCCCCCCACTGTTACTGAATCTGCATCTGTGCCTGTATCTGGATCTTCCATGTTAGACGTCGCACCAGAAGTCAAACCCGCCGAATCATCGTCTGTATCATCTGAATCATCTGGTGGATCTTCCGAGGGAAAACGTGTGATCAAAATATCATGAAAATCAGAAAACCTACGGTTTTCCGAACCTTTCCCTTGGGGGGTCGCACCCTTATTTTGAATCTTTATGTTTTAAGGGAGGGGTTAGGGGAACATTCGGTTCCCCTATTTTCAGTTTGCTGCCGGCCTCTTTGAAAATGTGACCATTGTATTGAATGCCCTTCGTGAGTGCCTTTGTCAATGTTTTGTCGCTCATTGAAAGTGCTTTCATGCAATCGTATTTGCACTCAAATTCCCTCACCACCACATTTTGCAAATCGCATTGATGCACTCCGTTCTTATACAACAACGGTTTTCCCTTTATTTTTTGTTCAAATGCGATTTGCAACGCTTCGTCGCATTGGTCATACAATTTGTAGTAAAACCCTCTTGTCATTGTGAATTGTTTCACCGGATTGTCAAGCGCAGACGCGGACTCATACCCGTTGAAATGCGCGGCGGTTTTTCGGTCAATGTAAACATTGCAAATTTCTGTTTTGGTTTCATTCAACTGCGCAACGTATCCTAAATTTTGTTGTTTTGTTTTTTTTGTTGGTGGAAGGTTGTGGATCACGTTTGCGTCAAGCTCTCTGTCCACAAACGCCCATCTGTAACCATGATACACCGTGTTTTCAACCACCGCCTTGTTCAAACTCGGGCGCTTGATATCATGGTTTTCCTTCATTGCTTCGGATGCGCTTTCATACACACGAATGATTTGCATCGTGTCCGGATTGATTTTTTGAAGTCTTGGCCCCAGCGTGACCAATGGTTCATTGAATCCAGTTGTGGTTTTGATTTGCGTTGCATTGATTTTTTCGCAAAGTTCCTTGTTTGTTTTTTCAAATCTCTCCATCTGATACGAGAGATGTTGTACCATCTTCATCAATTCCTGCACAAGTCCATTTGGATTATTGGTTTTATTCATTTCAAGCAACAACTTTAATTTTTCATTTTCAAGTTCCATTTTTGCAATGTCATCATTGTTGAAATGCTTTGCGTTGGATGTCATGAGATGATTCAATTGGTCGTATGTCAAATTCTGACCAATCAGAAACAATTCATTCTCGTTTTCATGATTTTGCAAATCAGTCACTTTGTTCAACCTTACAAGTTCATGATGATGCATGAAGTGCTCAAAATCTTTGCTTCGGCCAACCGCAAAACAGTCCAGCAGGGTACACTCCTCGTAGTTTTTTTTGTGTTCAGTGTATCGTCCAGTTATCCCTTTGCGACTTTCGCCAATTTTCACAATGTATTTTCCATCATCCAGTGTTTTCACCCGGATGACATAAACAATTGAACCAATGGACGCATATTCTTTCAATAATACTTTTTCACGTTCTGCGATTTTTTGATATTCAATGTCCTGCTTGTGCTTGTCCTCCAATTGCTGAATTTCATCATTTTTTTTTTCCATTTCTTTTTTCAAATCATACATGCCATGCAACCGAATTTCTTTTATTACTTCGCACACCCAGTTTTGAAATTTTTGGGCAATTGGCTTTCGTGATCTGAACAACACCTTATACAATCCCTTTTCGGTGAGAAAGGTTATGTCTTGTAATCTTCCGGTGCCATCAACTGCATTGATGGCACGCTTTTCAGAATCGTCAAAGTCCGCAATAGATGAACGCACATTAACTATTTCTAGAACCACTCCGACATCACTTGCGCGAAACAATGGTTCATCAATTGTGCCTTTTATCACGATTTCTGTGTGCAAGTCGTTTGTGTTAAATGCCTTTACAATGTCCATTGTGCGTGCTGTAATATCATATATTACATCACATTTATATTGTTTTTGAATTTTATACTAAATGGATTGTTCTTTTCATGATGTCCATAGTATCTACACCACCAATTATAATGTTTTCGTGCCGTCAACAGGTGCTTACACCACCATTCATATAAACTGATTTTTTCATGTTGTGTGCAAAGGGTACACGACTTACGGACGACCTTTAATTAATTAAAATAGGTGTCAAACAAGTTGACACACTTGATTCGTGTTCATATTATCCAATAGATAACATGAATTTTTATATTTTGTGAAGCGCCATGCAATTTAATTGCTGTAAGCACTCTTATTCCCCTAAGTTTCCCTAGAGGGAGGACTGTATCTTAAGCCGTTTCAGGTTGCTTAAACCTTCATTAACGACCCACATCCGTTCAGTCTCTGACGCCCTACCGTTGACTAGCGTATTACTATCGTCTTTAGGTAGTGAGCATGCGGATTGCCCAATCCTTTTCATTATTACCGTACCCAAGTTCATTACTCTTGGCCACTCATTCCTTTCGGAGATGAGCTTGGTAGAAAAGGCTCTAAGGGGTTTCCCGAACAACAAGATGTGTTGCAACTCCGACGGCAACAAGTCGGAATCACTAGCAGTTAGTCATATCATCAAGGCAGATGATGGTGAGGACATAAATGGTTTTCCAAGGTAAGAGCTCACTTTACCATGGCATACTGCTTTTCGGCCCTTGTTCACAGCTAGCACGATCATCATCAGTGCTAAGCATGCGGCTTCAAGGCCTCCCATGCCGCTCATGACACGGAGAACGTTGTAGTTGGTGGCATAGACGCGAACCTTGGCAGTCTTGACACCCTCAACGGTAGCGTTGGAGAGAACAAGCTGGAGAGTGGCGTTGTCAATGCGAGAGAAGTTGCACGTGCCGCTGGGTTGGTGCTCCTCGGGGCGCAGGGCAAAGGAGTACACGTTGATACCGGTGTTGGGGGTGGCGGTGTGGTGCTGATAGGGCTGCACGGTGTCGAAGTAGGAGCCTTCACGCTCAGAGAAGCGGTCCTGGCCGTTGAGCTGGAGCTTGGCGGTGACGACGGGGTTGTTGCCCCAGCAGTGAAGGAGGAGGGCGGTCTCGGCGAGGACGAAGGCGCCGGCATCGGAGACGCCGGAGTTCACAAGGTAGCCAGCATCAAGCTGTTGACCGTAAAATGCTTCACCGTTGCCGGCCAGGTTGGGGGCAGTGTACCAGATGGGGTTAGCAGGGAGGGCACCGTTGGCGCCGGGAACGCCGTTCCACCAGCCGGGACCGGACTGATCAATGGCGCCGGCATCGTTGAACATGTTGTCGTTGATGAAGGAGCTGGAGGTGAGGGCGGTGGCTTCCTTGCCGCCGAAGGCGTGGATGGCATTGGGAAGGGCATCCACGGCGTCGGTGTAGTTGAAGGGCTGGGCACCGAGGAGGTTGTAGAGGAGCTGACCGCACTCCAAGGAAGAGCAGTAGTCAACGTTGCTGTCGGGCTGGACAATCCAGATGAGCTCCTTGACGGGGTGGTTGAAGTTGAGCTTGATCTTGTTGGAGGAGGAACCGACGGACTCGTCGCCGGTGAACTGGAGCTGCTCAATGAGGTACTCGTGGGGGTTCTGGGCCATGCGCCTGCGCTCGTCGGTGTCCAAAAAGACGTAGTCAACGTAGAGGGAGGCGGCAACGAGGGACTGGTTGTAAGCGGTGACGACCTTGCCACCGGCAGCGGTGCGGACGCCGGCGCCGCAGTTCAGGGAGCCGACGGCCCACAAGCACTCGTCAATGGGGCGGATATCAAGGTTGATCTTGACCTCGTGGTACTGAAGGGCGATGAGGGGGAGGGCAAGGCCGGGGTTGCGGCAGTACCAGAACTGGAAGGGGACGTAGAGGGTGGTCTCGGGGAGGGCGTTGCGGGGGGCGCACACCTGGCGGGGGGCGGTGGCCTGGCAAGGACCGTCAACATCGTTGAACGAGGGGTCGGTGATGTAGGTCAGCTGGGTGGTGTTGCCGATCATGGCAAAGTAGCCGGGGCGCTGGTCCACGGTGAGGGTGAGCTGGTTCCAGATGTGCATCCAATCACCGTACTGGCGATCAATGCGCTGGCCACCGATCTCAACCTCAACCTGGGAGACGATCTGCTCACCGGGAAAGTCAAGCCAACGGGCATAAACACCGTCCTGGGCGGAGCCCCTCATCTGCTGGTTGATCTCGGGGAGAGTGACCTGCAGGTAAGTGCGGTACGCCAAATCACCGTTGCGGGAAATGGTGCAAGTGACACGGCGACCGAAGTCGGCCTGGCCGTTGAAAGTCTGCTCAATGGACTCCATGGCAAAGTTGGTGTGGCGCTTGTAGGAAACTTTCCAGAAGGTGATCTGGGGGTTGCCAGTCAAATAAACGTCTTGGGCGCCATAGGCGACAAGTTGCATCAATCCTCCTCCCATCTTTGTTGTTGTTGGTTATAATATGCCTAAAGAAAAAAAAATCGGGAAAACAAATGAATTAAACTTAATTGCCGCCAAAAAAAAAATCATGGGGTGACGGGTGACATTTGGGTTGATTCACTGCGACTCCAAACTAAGGTTGTTTTTCATGAACTGCGTCAAATACTCGTCGTCTTCATACATTTTGTACTGCCCGTTGTGTTTTTTTGCAAACACGTAATTGTTGCATGCATTGGACGGGTTGATCTGTTTCTTAATATTCCATCCATCTTCCAGCGCGTTGTGCAAAAAGGTGCTTAGTTGAATTTGCTTAAGTTCTTGATTGAGGATGGGGGGCAACCTTGTCAAATAGTCGGATGTGTAAGTGAGCTTAGCTCCGCCCCGTTGTTTCAAAATGTACACACCGTTCCGTTTTTTTATGCTCCACCGTTGTTCTAAATGTTTCAAAAAGAATGACATGCGAGTCAGTGCATCTTCGGACAACGACGATTGAATGATGCGGAGTGGATGCTGGTCCTGTGCCGGTTGCGGTTGCGACATTTATGAACCGAACCTGATTTCTGAATATTATTAAAATGATAAATATATGTCATTAACATTACGCTAAATAATATATTAAATACACCAATTGCACTAACTCATTGATCATCGCTGATTTCCTTGGCCCTTCATTGTTTCCCTTGATTTTCCCATGCCGCCTCCAAATAACTCGTTCAAGCAAAAAACTAATAAGAAGATTGTATTGGATGAAAAAAGCATCGTGACACTGGACAGCAAGCACCGAGAGCATCAAGCCAAAATTGCAAGGTTGAAGTTGGAGATCATTCCCCGGCTCGTCAAAGAAAAGCGGACGTTAAAACATCAGCTGCTCGCAAACCCACTGAATGCAGTGGATTTGCAGGAACGGATTGCAGAGCTGCGTGCCACCATTCGCGCACACCAGCAAGAATGCAAAAATTACTACTTGGACAACAACGAAATCATATTTGATTACTTTGAAAACAAGCAGCAAATATGCAACGGGAATAACAAGACCAAAATACTGAACGACTTTTTTCGCGTGGAGTGCGTGTCCAAGGAAGACGAGCTGAAGCGCGTGAACCAGAGCAACGTGCAGCGGTACTTGACCAATCTGGACCCGTCCTACATTGACATCAGCAAGTACGTGTTTGCAACCGACGTGTGCCAATTCTGCCACGCCGGCGAAATGATTCCCGTGGACAACGAAGGCATCATGGTGTGCAACAACTGCTCCATTCACGTGAGCTATCTGGTGGAGAACGAAAAGCCGTCGTACAAGGAGCCACCCAAAGAAGCGTGTTTTTACGCTTATAAGCGCATCAACCACTTCAAGGAAATTTTGGCGCAGTTCCAAGCCAAGGAGACCACGCAGATTCCACCTGATGTCCTAGAAAACATAAAGCATCAGATTAAAAAGGAGAGAATTGACCTGCACACGCAACTCACGGATAAAAAAGCAAAGGAGATTTTGAAGAAGCTGGGATACAACAAGTATTATGAACACATACCGTTCATCAAGGAGAAGCTGGGCATCAAGCCGCCCGTCATGTCGCCGGAACTGGAGGAAACGCTGTGCAACTTGTTCATGGAAATTCAGGGGCCGTATGCCAAGTTCTGCCCGGAAGACCGCGTCAACTTTTTGAATTATTACTACACCGTGTATAAGCTGTGCGAGCTGCTGAACCAGCGCGAGTTTCTGCCGTATTTTCCCATGCTGAAGGACCGCGAGAAACGCATCGAACAGGACGAAATATGGAAGAAGATTTGCGAGGAGCTGAACTGGGAGTTCATTCCGACCATCTGAAAAGGGGGAGACGAGCTCCCCCCTTAGACCCCCTATGTTATATAGGAAGGGGGCTTTGCCCCCTTGACACTACAAGGAGGGGTTCGGGGAACGTAATTCCCTGATCCGAACCTTTCCCTTACATCCTGACTCACATTCCAACATCATAAAAAAGGGAAAGGTTCGGACACAACGGCCGGCACACAACGGCTCGGCACGAGACGTGTCTTGACGTCCGTGCCTTTGGAAACCGTGGGTTTTCTGATTCTAGTGCCTCTTAGACTTCGTCTTCCGGGACTTCCTAGTCTTCCTGAACTTCTTCGTCTTCTTCTGCTTCGCATTTCCTCCGAGTTTTGAACGACGAAAATGCGACGCAAATTTATCTACAATGTGTTTAATTGATTCAACCTCATCTGTATGTTCCGTTGCATCACATGTTGACATGTGTTCAAAGTCAATCAACTTGTATCTGGGGGTTTTATCAATGCATAATACAACATTACCAATGTGCAAGTCTCTGTGGCAGTATCCATTGGAGTGAAGTAAGCGCAATGCATCCCCAATGTGTTTTTTGAAGACGGGCGAATTAAACGTTGATGTAAATTTAATGTCCCTATAATTCAAGCACAATTTTACCAAAACGACATTGATATCATCTATCACGTGCGCATCAACCTTAACACCGTGCTTGAATATCAATCTGAAACCATATTTGTTGTTGTATGATTCATACGGAGTGTAATTTTCAACAAAGTCGCCTAGTTCTTTTAGAATCAATATGGTTTTATGCTCTCTCGCGAATCCGCTTTGTCCCACTAGCTTATGAATCATCAATTTATCCGGAAAAAACATTTTAATGCAGGTGTTGTTTTCATGTAGATGATTAAAAAAATCGGATGCATCGGTGTCATGTGTCATCTCGTCATTGGTCATCTCGTCATTGGTCATCTCGTCATTGTCATACGGAACTACGGTGATTTCTCCGCGTTTGGCCATGTCAATCAATGGTTTATCAATGCACCGAATGCACCCACTTTCCCCTTTGCTAACTGTGTTTGTGCAAAGGTCCAACATGCGCAATTCAAAATGTTATATCGTGAATTTACTATATAAAATTTAGATATCTTATTTTTAGTGCCTCCTAGACTTCGTCTTCCGGGACTTCTTGGAGTGCTTCTTGGAGTGCTTGGTTCGTCGGCGACCTCCTGATGATCTTCTAAATCCTAAATAAGAACGAAGAGGTGCTGGGGTCTCTGAGGGTTTCTGGAGGGGTTCTGAGGATTTGGGTGCCACATCGGATTTGAGATGAAAATCACCAACGGTTCCATCCATTCTGACAACCCTAAACCGGTCATTATCAAATTCACTTGCATCAATAACAAATTTTTTGTTGGGACGTTCTGCATTTTCAATTTTTATTATTGCGTCTACCAAAAATTCTCTCTTCTCTTTATCGAGGTCAGCACTAAAAGATGCAAGTAATGTTGAGAGATGGAGTTGCAACGTATATGCGATATTTTCAGACTTAGTGCCCATGAGAAATTTTCTGCGGGCGTCTATCTGTTCGGGTGTCATCATTGTTGCGATTGTTGTTTTAATTTGTTATAAAATTGCATTATATTTTTTTTCATTAATGCAATTTCTCTCTTATTCCACGTGTTGAAAACGCTTAATGCGTCTTAAACCTTGAGCACGTTGCCAGGGAAGCCGACGAGGTTGGCACCAATGCCGAACCCGGCGCCGCTGCGGGCAGACACGGCCAGTGTGGGCACGTAGGTGTCCAAAATGCTAAAGGTGGCAGCAGCAACGAGTGCAATGAGACCGATTTCATCCAAGTTCAGCTTGCGCTGGGGGATGGAATAAGCGGCAAGGGCAACTAGCGCACCTTCCACCAAATACTTAATGGCGCGTTTGACCAACTCGCCTAAATCAAGAACACCGCCGATCATTTTAACTGTGTGGTTTTTAGATTATACAATGCATCAAGAAAAAAATAAATATTTGTCAGTTTAATTGCCATAATAAATTACATATTGATATTTTATTTTTTAAATAATTTGCGACTGGATTTGCGCTTAGATTTACGAATGACTATATGGTTATTGGCAACAACGGTACCAGATATGGCGGCACCAGCCACGGCGGCACCAGCCACAGCGGCAGCAGCAGCAGCACCCTGGGCCTTGCATTTTCGTTGCTGTTCTTGAGCCATGGGCATCTTGCGATTATTGCGCGTGGTCATGTTATTTAAATGATGTATACATTTGCAATATAAATTATTTATCCATGGCCATTTTGAATGCGTGCTATATCAATTCAAGTATTCCCTACTTGTGCCTATGTTTGCGATTGTGTTTAAGTTTAAGACTGCGTATGCGCTTAGATTTACGAATGACTTTGTGGCCTTTCTTAATGCCATCGGCAGCAGCAGCAGCGACAGCAGCAGCAGCAGCAGTGGCGATGGCAGCTTCCTTCTCTTTTCGTGATGGTTTGGCCATATCCGATTGAGTCATGGTTCTATAAACCGGCATAGTACTGTTCTTTCGTGTGCCCATGTTATTTAAATATTTGCGACGGGATTTACCACCTTTTTTAGCATCAGCAGCAGCCTGAGCAGCAGCCTGAGCAGCAGCCTTGGCATCCTGAGCAGCAGCCTCGGCAGCCTGAGCAGCCTTAAAAGCTTGAACCGCAGGATCTGCAGCCCATGCTCGCTCATATTCCTGAATTTCCCGTGCTTCCTGCGCACTACGTTGCCCAGCATCAAATAATCCAGGCATCATCAAACGATCCAAATGAGGCATGTGATACTCATTGGGATTATCAATGGGAGCAGAGTTACGAGCCTCGCGTTCTTTATTATACTGATCCCATTGGGCTTTGGCTTTGTCGTCCTTATTCATATTATTTAAAATTGGGTTATAATATTCATTTGCAAAATATATTATTTTGAATTATGAATAATGCATTGACACTTAATACAATTGTTCAAAAATGGGCTTAGAATCAAACCCAAAATATTAAACACGTTGCACTAAATACATCAATGACGGACCAATCCCCCCAGCCGCCCAAAGGCGTGACCCTGCAGAAGCTGCCCGACGGAACAGTGAACCCCAAATACGTGGATTTGCTGGACGAAGACAAGCCCATTGCGGGCCAGAAGTTCGCGTGCTTGTCGTTCATTTCGCCGGAGCACATCATCAAGCAGCGCGAGCACTTCTTCTTCCAAAAGTTTGTGGAACACTGGGACATCCACAAATCCACCGACAAGTTCTTGCAGTTCCTAAATTTCGTGTCCTACAAGTACGGCGTCAAGTTTGACAAGCTGACTGAAGACTTCCAGCAGTTCAAGGAGTCCGAGAAGGAGGTCATTGCCAAGACCGACATCTTGGACGACTACAAGACGTTTTTGGACCAGAAAGAGGAGCAATTGGAAGAGGAGTTTGGCGTGAAGCACGAGTTTCAAACATCAGTGCGCGGCATCAAGGTGCGCGGCGTGTTTCCGTCGCAGAAGGAAGCCGAGCTGCGCTGCAAGATGCTGCGCGAGGTGGATCCGCATCACGACGTGTTTGTGGGTCCAGTGGGGCTGTGGGTCCCCTTTCATCCCGAGGCCTACAAGACGGGGCGCGTGGAGTACATGGAGGAGACGCTGAACCAGCTGATGAGCGACAAGAAGAAGAACGAGGAGCAGGCAAAGACGGAGTTTGACAAGCGCGTGAAGGAGGCCAAGCAGAAGGCGATTGAAGAGAACAAGGCGCTGGCGGCGAAGAGCGGCAACAAGCTGACACAGACGCTGAACGAGCAGGGCGAGCTGGTGGGCGTGTCTCAAACCACCGGAACCGATTTTGCGGTGGATCCCGAGCCGGCCGATGGTTCCGAGCTGAATGTGACCGACATTCGCAACCAGTTGTTCAACGCGGAAAACGTGGTGCTCAATCCGGATCAGTCGGATCGCGGCATATCACAGCTGACTCATGCGCCTGCAACTTCTGTCACCGATGTTGAAAATGTGGATTGATTCATCCACACGACGCGATGTAAGATTAAAAGATTAAAAGATTTAAAAGATTTAAAAGATTAAATGATTTACGAGCAAATCATTTAGATGTTATTATTCATAAATCCATAAATCACTAAATCAACTAGTGACTTATGAGTGGCGAAAGGGTTGCGTTCATCACTGGCATCACCGGTCAGGACGGGTCCTATTTAGCCGAGCTGCTGCTGGGCAAAGGGTACTTGGTGCACGGCTTGATCCGGCGCTCATCCACCATCAACACGGCGCGCATTGAGCACCTGTTTCATGCGCTGAAGCTGCACTACGGCGACATAACGGATGGTGCGTGTCTGTACAAAATCATCAGCCACATCAAGACGGTGCACCCCACCATGGAGCGCTTGGAGATTTACAACTTGGCCGCACAGTCGCACGTGAAAATCTCGTTTGAGATGCCGGAATACACGGCCGACACGGACGCATTCGGCACACTGAAGCTGCTGGAAGCGATCCGCAACAATGGGTTGGATTCGGTTGCCCGGTTTTATCAGGCGTCCACCAGCGAGCTGTACGGCAAGGTGCAGGAGATGCCGCAGCGCGAGACCACGCCGTTTTATCCGCGCTCGCCGTATGCGGTGGGCAAGCTGTACGCCTACTGGATCGTCAAGAATTATCGCGAGGCGTACGGCATGCACGCGTCCAACGGCATCCTGTTCAACCACGGCGGCGTGCGTCGCGGCCACAACTTCGTGGAGCGCAAAATCACGCTGGGGCTCGGAAAAATTCTGCGCGGCGAGACGGACCGGCTGGTCATGGGCAACATTGATTCGCAGCGCGACTTGGGCAGCGCGCAGGATTACGTGGAGGGCATGTGGCTCATGCTGCAGCAGGACGCGCCGGACGACTACGTGCTGGCCACGGGGGAGACGCACAGCGTGCGCGAAATGATTGAGCTGGCGTTCGGCATGGCCAACATCCGAATCAAGTGGCGCGGCACGGGCGCCGACGAGGTGGGGTACGACGAGGCCACCGGCAAAGAGCTTGTGTTCATTGATCCGAAGTACTACCGCCCCACGGAGGTGGACGTGCTGTGGGGCGACGCGTCCAAGGCGGCGCGCGTGTTGGGATGGCGCCCGCGGACTTCGTTCCAGCAGCTCATTGCCGACATGGTGCAGCAAGACACGCAAATCGCGTACAAGGTGGTTTAGTGCATTCACAACATATGAAATAAAATTGAATTAGAAACCATACCCAATTATTGATCAACACCGACCCCATAAACCATGGAACCAATGCCTTCATTCATGGGCACCATTTTGAACCGCAAGCACGCGCTCACCAATTTAACGGACGCGGAGTTTGAAGCGCTGCTACCTCAGCTGGCCGCCGAACTGGAAGCCAACGGGGTGCTGCGTGAAACATATGCAGACGCCGACATACAGAAGGACTGGGCTCTATTATTAAAAAAGGACGCAACTGTCAACGCAATGACCATTTCGGCCACGGAGGTGGCGGGCATGAAGGTGCTGCGAAAGCACATGCAGCACTTCCACGCCGTGCGAAATTACAAGGGGCACTCCGTGGAGTCGCTGTGGACACAGCCGTGCTTGGAAAAGGCGCTGCGATTCAACCGCGCGCAGCACTCCACTCCCTACGCATCCGAAATCATTCGCTCGCTGTCGTTTGCAAACGGGCTGGGCAAGGTCACCATGTATCGCCCGCTCATGGCGAAAAAAGTGGTGGCTCACTTGGCGGATAAAGATAAACTAAAGGACGTGCGCGTACTGGACGTGTGCGCGGGCTGGGGCGGCCGAATGATCGGCGCCAAAAGCGCAGAAGGAGGGGGAGACAAGGGAGGGGGAGACAAA
>Ga0214917_10000683_pt1 | contig 44232 bp, 39 predicted proteins | sample LL_1208_BB_MetaG_FD_177983 | JGI IMG/M metagenome (GOLD analysis project Ga0214917, IMG submission 177983) | Freshwater microbial communities from Lake Lanier, Atlanta, Georgia, United States - LL_1208_BB | ecosystem: Environmental > Aquatic > Freshwater > Lake | place: USA: Georgia | collected... | reverse complement strand
CAGTACATGGTCTAGTTCTTATTTCAACTGATGTAGCAGTGTTAACTGAAGTTATGCGGGCAAAGAAAGTAGCCCCACTTCTTGGAACAAAAGTAGATGATGAGACAGTAACTGTTCATCCAAGTCAAAGAGGTCATCTAAAACAAGCCCTCCTTCGTTTAGGTTGGCCAGCTGAAGATTTTGCAGGATATGTCGATGGACAAGCACATGCGATTTCACTTAAGGAAGATGGTTGGAAACTTAGGGAATACCAAAAACTTGCTGCTGAAGGATTCTGGCATGGTGGATCTGGCGTTGTAGTGCTTCCTTGCGGGGCAGGAAAGACTCTTGTGGGAGCAGCTGCAATGGCTCACGCTCAAGCCACAACCTTGATTCTGGTGACAAATACTGTTGCTGCAAGACAGTGGCGAGATGAGTTAATAAAGCGCACATCGCTAAATGAAGATGAGATTGGCGAGTACTCCGGGGCAAAGAAAGAGATTCGCCCAGTAACGATTGCTACCTATCAAGTGATGACTACACGAAAGAAGGGTCTCTACGCTCATTTGGACCTCTTTGATTCCCATGATTGGGGCCTAATTATTTATGACGAAGTTCATCTTCTCCCCGCTCCTATCTTTAGATTTACTGCAGATATTCAATCTCGTCGCCGTTTAGGCCTTACCGCAACCCTAGTTCGTGAAGATGGGATGGAAGGTGAGGTCTTTTCACTTATTGGGCCAAAGAGATTTGATGTTCCTTGGAAAGAGATTGAAGCACAGGGGTATATCGCTCCTGCTGATTGTGTTGAGGTGAGAGTAACGCTCACCGATCATGAGCGCTTAACCTATGCCACAGCTGAGCAGGAAGATAAGTATCGCACCTGCGCCACTACCGCCACAAAGAAAAATGTGGTCGTTGCTCTAGCAAAACAACATGAAGATGATCAGGTTTTAATCATTGGACAATACATTTCACAGATTGATGAGATTGCTGCAGAACTGGGTGTGCCAATAATTAAAGGTGATACTCCAGTAAAGGAACGCGAAGAGTTATTTGGAAAATTCCGAAGTGGTGAGATTAAATGCTTAGTAGTTTCAAAGGTTGCTAACTTCTCTATTGATTTGCCAGAGGCTTCAATTGCGATCCAAGTTTCAGGAACCTTTGGTTCAAGACAAGAAGAGGCCCAGCGACTCGGGCGAATCCTTAGGCCCAAATCTGATGGACGTGGTGCTCGTTTCTATTCGCTAGTAGCAAGAGACACTATTGATCAAGATTTTGCCCAGAATAGACAGAGATTTTTAGCCGAGCAGGGATATTCCTACAGAATCATTGACGCTGACGAAGTATTGCCTCGCTAAATCGCTTTTTATCAACTCTAAAATAATCATGCTTTGCCCCATTTATTAGGGTTACCGGCACTTCTTCGCCATAGAGTCTTTCTAGCTCTTGATCTCCATCGATGTAAATAACTTCTAATTCAAAGGGTATTTCTACCATTACTTCTCGTAAGTTTTTTTCTGCTTCCTGACATAGATGGCAGTTAGCTCTGGAGTAGATAACTACTTGGGTGCTCATGAACTGAGTTCAATTGAGCGATCATGTGCTGCTTTCATAGCTTTGAAGACAATTTCTTCTAAGCCTGAATCTTCAAAACTCTTCAAGGCAGCAGCTGTGGTTCCGTTAGGGCTAGTTACATTCTCTCTAAGCGTCTTCAACTCTTTTCTGCTCTTTTCAACCATTAGAGCTGCTCCTATGAGGGTCTGGCTTGCCAGGGTTACAGCATCCTCTTGAGCTATACCTAAACGCCTAGCAGCACCTATTACAGCCTCTGTAAAGGCAAAGTAGTAGGCAGGACCAGACCCACTTGTTGCTGTCACAGCATCTTGAAGGCTCTCATCGATAACTATTACCTCTCCAGCTTTCGAAAGGAATCCTTGAACCCATTCTTGATCATTAGGGGTGGCATCGCTACCAAGACTAATTGCTGACATTCCGCGGCCCATAACCATTGGAGTATTTGGCATTACTCTTATTACTCGAGAGCCTTTGCCAAGTTTTTCCTCTATTGATTTAATTGTGATGCCAGCAGCAAAAGAGACAATTAACGGTGTATGGCTCAAAGATTCGGAGATTGACTCTAAAGTAGCCATAAAATCTTGAGGTTTAACCGCAACAAGAATTGCATCAAGTGAGTTGTATTCCTTTATCTCGCTAACACCAAATCTGGTGATGATTTCAGTTCTTCGCTCTTGACGTTTCTCAGCAATAAAGAGCGACTCTTTTGCAAGACCTGAGCGAAGCAAAACTTCAATTAGCGCCTCACCGATGACTCCCGTGCCTACAAGGCCAACCTTTGAAAAGCTCATATGACAAGGCTACACGCGAGCCCTACTATGGCCGACGATGAGCGAGATTGAGAGTAATTTTGCCCGTGAGTGGGTCGAGTTTGTAAACCCTGAAAACCCTAATGAGATATTCAAATGCGATCTAACCTGGCTGAGTTCTTATTGGAACTGCATATTTGGCCAGGGCTGCCAAGGTATTAATAAGGATCTCTCTGATCATGGCTGCTGTAGCGATGGCGCTTATTACTATGACAAGGAAGATGAAGAGCGTGTTACTACCGCTGCTAAGCGCCTTCCAAGAAGTATGTGGCAAAACTTTGATGAAGCAAGAAAAAATGGCAAATTCAATATTACAGAGTTAGGCCTGGATAAAGACCGGAAAACAAAAAAGATTAATAAGACCTGTATCTTCTTTAATGAGTCAGATTTCACTAAAGAATATTTTGGCTGCGCCCTTCATCATTTAGCGATTGCTGAAGAAAAGCACTTTGTTGAAACAAAGCCTGATATCTGCTGGCAACTGCCACTTCGTAGATCATGGGAATCTAGAAGTGTCGGTGATAAAAAGTATGACGTAATCGTTATTGGTGAATACACCCGAGAGGCTTGGGGCGAGGGTGGAGCAGACATGGATTGGTACTGCTCTTCAAATAGTGAAGCTCATATTGGAGCTGAGCCGGTTTATCTTTCCCATAAAACTGAATTAATTAAGCTTATGAATGAATCTGCTTATGAAAAACTAACCGAGTTATGCAAAGTTAGAATTGAAACGCAAAAAAATAGAAAGGTTAAACACTTACCTCTATTTGTGATTCACCCAGCAACAAAGGCTGCAAAGAGGTAATTTTTACCTTCGCTTCCTTGATGTTGGCGGCAAGAGGCGATCTAGGAGTTCTTGAGCAACTAGAGTTACATCACCCTTAGTTCTAGATAGATTCGCTTCAAATCCCTTTAAGATTTCAATAAGTGTTGGCTCACTCAATGATCCAACTAGGGGTCCATATCTATCTTGAAAAAGGTTATGCAAGATCCTGCTTATCGATCCTGCTAATTCGGCCCTAGCTTCATCGAGGCTGACCTCACCTCTTAGCCCGGTATCGATCCCAAGAGCAGGGCGCTCTCTTGCTGCGCGTAGATAGGCATCCTTAAGATTTTCTGAGTCCATAATCCCCCATCCTTCCAGACCACTAGCATTTGTGCTTATGAAGCAGAGAGCCTTAGTAATTCGCATCCTTGCTTTGATTTTCTCACTTACCTTTTCGCTTTTAACTCCAGTTTCAGCCCCAGCTCTTAGCTTTAAATCAATTCCGGCTACTAAGTGGGGCCACTTATATGCTTCAGGAAAAATTACAAACATTACTGCCCAGCCAAGAGCAGAGAGCGTTGAGGTTGGGCCACCTCGCTCCAAATGGAATATTGAATTTATAGGAGTGCCAGAAGATGCCAAGGCGGCATTTAAATACGCTGTTGATATCTGGGCTTCATACTTTGAATCAACAGTTCCCATCGAAATTGAGGCGCATTGGGAGCCTTCAAATATAAATGGAGTTTTAGGATCGGCTCGTCCTGGTGATTACTTCAACGCCTTTGATGGGGCTCCGGATTCTGATCTCTGGTATCCATCCATTTTGGCAGATCGCTTAGCGAAAAAAGATCTTGCTCCAGGAAAGCCAGATATCGTTCTTCGTTTTAATTCAAATGCGCTATGGCATACCTCAATCGATGGCATGCCAGGACGATTTAGTTATGACCTCTCCAGCACTGTTTTACATGAAATTGGCCATGGCTTGGGTTTTCTATCAAACGCCGAATATGACAAGTTTTTTGGAACTGGATATTTGATTCAGCCAACTCCATATGATGCATACGTTCAACTTAGTGATGGTCGGCTATTTACTGACTTTTGTGCTCGCTCAGTCGAGCTCGGTAAAGCAATGACATCTCCTCTCTTCTGGGCTGGCTCACAAGCAACTGATGCTAACAGTGGTGTTAAACCTAAATTGTATTCACCAAAGCCTTATGAAGAAGGCTCCTCAATTACGCATCTTGATGAGGCCACCTTTGCCTCCTCTGGGACTAATTCCACAATGACTCCAGTTCTTGACTCTGGAGAGGTTTTTAGAACTCCAGGAAATATTGCTCTGGCGATGATTGAAGATATGCTCCTAAAGCCCCCAGCAAATAAAGCTCAAAACCTTCCGGCAAAACCAATTGATGTAAGAGCTTTGGTTGGCGATAAATATGCGCTACTTACTTTTGATTCCCCTAATTGCCGCCGAATTGATCGAGTAACTGGATACACGGTCACCATAAGCCCTGGAGGCCAGGAGCGAAGCTTTACTCAAAGCCCAGCAAAAATTACTGGGTTAAGTAATGGAAGTAGCTACTCATTTACGATTAAAGCCAAAAATGACAATGGGGAATCCGATGCTGTTACTAGTAATGAAGTAACTCCTCAGGCCACTTCTGGTACGAGAACGATTGATAAGAAAGCTGATGTTAAATACCTAGCCGCTGGAGTATTCAAGAAAAACCAGGTCATCGCCTACTCTGACGCAATTTCTGGAAACCTCAAACTGGCGACATTGGTTAAAAACTCTTGGAAGAGTTTGATAGTTGATGGGATTTCAACTGCTGGCGGGCGGTCAGATCGAAATCTAGCTGGACCAGTATCACTCTGCGTGACTGGAACAAAGGCAAGTGAAAAGCTCCATATTTTCTATACCGATACTGAAAATAAAGATCTGCGCCATGCCTCATTTGATGGCAAGAAGTGGCGTTATGAAACATTAGATGGCGATGGCGATGATATTCAAAATTATCAAGAGAGCGTAAGAAGAAAAACTGCCAGCGATGTGAGTGTTTCTAACACCTGCGCCGTAACCCCTGCTGGACTTCAAGTTTTCTATCGAGATGAGTCTCAAGGAATTATTCTTGGCGCAGCCCTTACTAAAACTGGTTGGATATATGAAATTGTTGATGGAGACCGACAGAGCGAAGGAAGAACTACCGGAGATGTTGGATTTTCACTTAGCGCAGTTGCGAGTGGCAAGAGCGTTTATTTAATTTATGACTCAGTTTTAACGCTCTCCTCAAATAACGTCGCCACTCAAGGTGAAGTAAGACTTGCTAAGCGCAACTCCATATATCCAGAAGATTGGAGCTATACCACTCTTGATGGTCCAGATAACGGTGTTGCAGTTGCAGGTTATGATGTTTCAATCAGTAACTCTGGAAATAGGATTGCAGCAGCTTGGCTTGCTGCTAGTGGTCTGCGCCTCCCTTACGCTGATGAAGTTCGTTTTCTAATTGTCAATCAAGATGAATACCCAAGTCGTTTATCTCCTGAAAGGCATGGCACTCCTGGCTCACCACTTTTAATTGACAGCAAAGGAATGGTCTTTGGGTGCCAAGATCGAATCTGCTCAGTCGGGGCCTATAGTTCCACGCCTAAATTAAACAATGGCGCCATCCTTAACAGTATTAAAGATAGCGCCATAGTCACAATCGATAAGGTCCGCTACGTGGTGACGTCATTGTCTAAAAAACTTGTCCTTGTAAAGCTTTAAATTTACTTCTTATTTCTGCGCTGAATGCGAGTCTTCTTCAGAAGTTTCTTGTGCTTCTTCTTTGCCATGCGTTTGCGACGTTTTTTCACAACTGAACCCATTTTAACTCCTTCGATTTTTTTTCCAACTCGTTTTTTCTATACATCTTTGTCACATAGTACTCCATCAATTATTCCAGACTTACTACATTCCACTTAGCCGCGCCGCATCATCCAACGCAGATACTTGTGCACGCACAGCGTCAAAACTTCCGAATGCTGCAACATGGCCTTGACTCAAAAAGATAATATGTTCGAGGTTTTTTACTGTACTAAGTCTGTGTGCAATTACAATTATTGTCACCTTTCCGTTTAACATCTCGAGAGACTTGGCGATTTCTGATTCAGTATTTACATCCAGAGAACTTGTTGCCTCATCAAGCACGAGCAATTTTGGGTTTGTGCAAAGTGCTCTTGCGATTGCCAGCCTTTGTCTTTGACCTCCGCTTAAACGAGAACCCTGCTCGCCAACCCTTGTATCCAATCCATTAGGCAGTTGATTGATGAAATCAGTCAACTGAGCAATCTTGATTGCTTCTTGAACTCTATCGTCATCTATTTCTTCAAGATTAAAACCTAATATAATATTTTCGCGAATAGTTCCCTCAATCAGGAGTGGCTCCTGAGGAACATAGGCAATGATTCCTGGCCATCTCAATGAAGCCGTCAATGGAGAAATTCCAGATATAGAAACTTGTCCTTCTAGTGGAGTTAACAATCCTAATATTAAATCAGCTAAAGTTGTCTTTCCGGAGCCTGAAGCCCCGAGAATCCCAAGACTGCCTCCCGAGGGAATCGAAACTGATACATCGTCGACTGCTAAACGATCAGCGTCAGGATAGCGGTATGACACTTTAACCAACTTTACTTCGCCAACAAAGTCTTTGCGATCAAATAGATCTTCGCTCTGGAAATCTGGCAATGCATTTGCTTCATTTAACTCTTCAATTAATCCGAGAGTTGAAGTAGCTCCTCCAAGCGAGGATTTGATTTGTAATCCACCTTGTTGTAGTCGTAGAACTGCTGGAGCAATTCTTGTTCCAGCTGCAAGAAAAATTGCTAATGTTGAAACAGCCTCAATAGCATCGCTGATCAAAAATTGAATTGCACTTATTAGTAGTGCTCCCAAAACTATAGAAGTCTCGATTACATATTTTCCAATATAAGGAAGAAAATTAGATTCAGCTAAACTTGAACTGAGGCGAAATCGTGATTCCGATATAATTTTTTCGTAAAAACCTCTTCTCCCTCTTACAAATGCCTCTCTATAGCCAAAGATAATCTCCAAGATTTTTTTATTTATGTAAACATTTAGGCGAGCTTGTTCCTCGCCTAGATTTCTCGCTTTCTCATGTAAAACTTTATAAATAACAAAACCTATTCCAGTAAATATGAAAAGAGTAAAAATAGCAATTAGGGGATTTACTATGAATAAGCCGATTGAAAGTACCAATAACAAAGATACATCTGCAACTACGGAGACTAGTGTTCCAATTACTCCTAAAGTAATATTGTTGACTCCAGTCGTGACTGCATAAATAGTTTCTTGGGACGAACGGTGGTTCACACCAGTTAATGGTAGGTTTAAGACCTTCTTCATAAGCCCTGAAGAGACAAAAGCTCCTCTGCGACTCAAAAAAGCCAATATTTTTCTTGTAAAGAGTATTGAAAAGACGGTCCTTAGTATTAGAAAAAAAGCTGCTAGTAATGCAATCGTCGCGGCTTGTCTCTGAAAAGACGAGTCCTCAAGCCGAAGAAGTTCTAGAATTTGAGCGGCCCAACCTTGTGGTCCTCTGGACTGGACTCCGCTGACTGACAACGCCCCAAGGATTCCCAATAGTGCAACACCAATCAAATCCAGTAAGCCCAGAGAGACTTGAACAACAATAACTACAACAATTTTATTGCGATCACTTTTTGGAAGCACCTTTAAGCATTTGTTCAACGTATTATTAGTATTCAATCTGCACGCCTTCCAATTGATTCAATAAATCTTTATCTCCATGCCTCAACTGTAGTCCAGTTATCCGGTATCAAGTGGGACGGACTAGCCATCCCCCTAAACCAGGGAATTGGAGCAACGACTATTGGGTCAACGCATCGACTCATGTAAGCCGCCCACCAACTGAAGGTTGAATTTGCAATGATGTATCCCGATCCATATCGCATCAAATTCAAAATCTCGTATGACTCAAGTTTCTCACACTTCATCCAAGAAATCGTAAATTTTTCTGGAATTTCCAATAGATTTTTTGCCATCTCTATATCATCAGAAAAAATCCAAATGTCTTTGAATTCTCTTAAACTACATATTTGCTTCAGCCCCATTTTATAGTAATTTTGGTTTGGTATACCAAAATCCTCTTCAATCAAATAGTCTGTTAAACGTAAGTGTATGATTAAACGATTTGAAATGTCATGAAGTGATATAGAATCACTATTCCGTTCTCCCTCACTTTGCCTTATTTGCAAGTATTCAGACTTAAATTTCAAACTTTTTGCATATCTATACGATTGAAAATACCCAACTAGCAAAATTTTCTTTTTTGATTTTCCAAGATCTGAATATCCCACATCTCTCCCGTTTATCACCTCTATCCTTTCCCTAAAGAAAAGTGATACAAGCAATGAAAGAATCCACTTATAAAGAAACTTAAGAAATGTGATGTTCTCCCATCCTCGCGGATTGATTCCCATTCTCAGAAAAAAACCCACTGCTTTTCTGAGAAAGAAAGGAGCTGATGTGCCCTTCCAATACTTGACATTATCTCCTAATTTGAACCCGCAAATATCAGGGAGTCCATTGGTACTTCTTGGCTTCCCAAAGATATCCAGTAGAAATATTTCTTCATTATCTTCAATTAAACTCATTGCAGCAGACAATTGAAAAAGTTGGTTGCCAAGCCCACCAGTAAGAGATACGTATACTTTATTCACATTACAACTTTTCTCTTGGCAATATGAATAAGTAGTTTAGTTAGTATGAGGATAGAATATGGCATTAGATTCAATTCAATAAAAACTACATTTGAAAGTTTGCGAGCATTCTGGAGAGTTGGTTGATTAATGAACATCGAAATCGACTGGTTGATAAGTAGTCCTTTTATTATCCGCTTGTTTGACTTACATGCTAAAAATATGTCTTCGATAATTGAAATTGCTTTTGACATATCGTCATACAACCTCTTAGATGTAAGTTGGCCTGAAACTGCTGTATGGTAAGAATATAAAGTTCTATCACAGATTTTGATTTGTGGATCTAAATCAAGAGCTTTACAAAAAAAGACTTGGTCTTCACCCATGCGAAGCGGTGGAAATGTTATGTTCATGATAAGTGTCTTTTTATAAATGATTCGCCAATTGCCAAGCGTTTTTATTACATCTTCCTTAACTTTTGTTTTTTCTAGTCGACGGCTTCTATCTTTGATAAACTCAAATTGTCCAATAGCAATGTCGTCTCTCGCTTCGTCAAGCTTTCTTACACAACTAACTACTTCATTGATGTAAAGATAATCATCAGAGTCAGCGAATATGACCCACGCTCCCCGTGCGATATCTTTTCCAAAATTTCTGACATCGCCTGGATTACCCCAGTGTTTACGAAACATTATTGAGTTTTCCGTAACATCTACTATTTTCTCGATCTCCGCATTAGTTGCGTCATCAAAGTCGTGATCATCATGAAGCAAAATAATCTCCACGCACAATGGGGAGTCTGTCACCCAAGATTTCAAGTTGCTTAGTTTTTTTGACATTTGATGAATGGGAACAACGACAGAAATTAAGGGTTGAATTATTTTCTTCCTTTCAGTTGTTACCATACAATAAGGTAGTTATCGGGGCCAGAAAGTGGTTTTTCTTCTAATGCCTTTAGCTGGGGCAGGAATGCTTGAATCTCCCCTAATGTTAGTTTTCCTTTTGATCGTCCAGAAAAGTTGCTTCGACCACTGTTCATAATCATGTAACCATGCCTTGACTTTGAGAGAACTTTTGTCAAGTATTCTATCTGCAACTGCTTAGGCAGTTCACTAAAAGCATAGTTACTAATTGCGAAATCATAAGAAGTTTCATGGTTGAATTCACTTAGATTTGCAAAGATTGGAGTTAGCCCTGAGTCAATGTTGGTTAAGTATTGAGTAATCAGATTCTCGGCTTGTGGAACGTCAAACATGGTGTAACTCTTTATGGAGATCATTCTGTTGAGCACTGCTGCTTGTCCGCCATAGCCACAACCGATTTCGACCCATTTGGAATTAGGTGAAGGTTTAATAAGGCTTTCTATCTGATACCAAACACTTAAATATCTAATCGTTGTAGTACTTAACTCAATACCATCAAATAATCTAAAGGTTCGAGGATTTCCATAAGAATCGTTTAAAGCACTTTTCTTTAGTTGATCTTTGTAAAAACTATCAAAACCATTAATTTCCTTCAGATACTTTGCGCCGAGAAAATATCCAACGTGCTCCAATATTTCTCGATACCGCAAATCTCTCCTAAAATTCAATCCTACTTCTGGGAATACAGCAGCACGCTCAATAAATTGAAGATAGGGGCGGATTTCACTGTCACTTTTGTCTTTATGATTCGAAAATTCGATAACTTTTCCTGTAACTCTCAAATATTTACTTTTCAACCTGAATAAAGCATCAGAAATCCAATAAGAAATCGCTCTTCCCATGTTCTTGACTGAGAAATATTTAATATAAAGCAGATAAGGTAGCGTTTTCATGTTCTCAAATGTTACCAATACACTAGTCTTGTAGCATGAGACGTGACGAGGAATATGGAGTGCTACTTCTAACCTATAGGCGCTCCGCATCGCTCAAAGAAATTTTATCTGTATGTGCTAGTGTCGGCTTAAAGAGGCTATACATTAATGTAGATGGACCAAAAACTGATAGTTATTCGGACCGCTCCGAACAAGAAAGAGTCATAAGTCTGTGTAAGGCTTGGGAGCAGGGGCATCCTGAAATCAAAGTTCAAATAAATATAAGACAAGTCAATTTGGGTTGTTCGACAGCTGTTCTGCAATCTATTGATTGGGCATTCGGGTTTGAAACTAACCTAATTATTCTTGAAGATGATTGTATTCCTGATCTATCTTTTTTCCAGTTTTGCAAGGATTCTTTTCCCTTCCTACATGACAAAGACGACATCATGTTGTCTTGTGGGAGTCAGTTTGCTCCTCTTACTTTAACAGGAGGAAGATGGATGATTTCAAAATATGCGCTCACTTGGGGTTGGGCTACCACACGAGAGAAGTGGCTTCGCCTCAAGGAATATATGCTGGCAGAAGGAAAAAAAAGAAACTCGAGCATTAAGTTTCATGAACAAGTTTATTGGAGAGCTGGGGCACGTCGAGCGCGTTTTGGCTATGTGGATGTTTGGGATACTATTCTTGTCAATTCGATGATTGAAAATAACTTATTCGCAATTCTCCCTGCAACAACACTCGTGTCTAATAAGGGGGATGATGCTTTTGCGACGCATACAAACGATGACTCGACTTGGCTTCATCAGAACACAGGCGTGTATTCGCCCTGTCCAGTACTTGAAGAAAACCACTACGTAGACGACTGGCTGAAGAAAAATTTTTATAAAATTCGATATCGCCATCTGATATCTACAACCATGTCAAGATTTTTAGATGAGATGTTTATTAAGAGAAAAAAAATTTCTCATTTATGCAATCGATGGGTCTGAGATAGTGGCCTTATTTATTTCTTTAAATAAATCTCAAGCAAATCCTTGGCTACGACTTCGATAGCGAATTTCTTTTCTATAATTCTAGACATTTGAATTGATGGGTATCTTTGATTACTCTCTAGTATTTTGAGTATCGCTTCAGCTAACGATAGCGGGTCTTTTGATGGGACTTTGGGCATTTGGCAAAGCTCAAGCATCTCAGCAATGCCACCAACAGATGTTCCAACTACTGGGACTCCCACAGCTAAAGCCTCCAAGACGACGCTTGGAAGATTATCGTGCAAACTTGGGACAGCTAGAACATCGATTTGATGCAAAAAATCGATTACCTCGGAGTCTGAATTTGCAATTCTCTGCTCAATAAGAAAATTCTCCTTCGAGACCTTACCACTTCCTAAAAGGCAGAGCTGGAAATCCTGATCTCTTCCGCTATTGATTTGTCTCATAGCTTTAACCAAGTATTCAAACCCTTTGTATGGGTTATGTAGATTGAAGGAAGAAAAGCCCACGACTCTTCTCTTTGATTTTCGATTTGCAGCTGCATCGAAGAATATTTTCGGGATTCCATTAGGAATGATTTCTACTTGAGCATTTCTTAGAATAGTTGAACGTGATGCTTCTTCCGCAATCCATTTACTAGGTGCTATAAAAATACATTTATCACCAAAAAGATCCTCAGAAAATAATTCCTTGGCCCTTAATTGTTCACGTGCTACTGAGTGTTGAAACACTTTTTTTACCTGCGGGCACTGCTGGCATTTATCTTCGAATTTTCGACATTCTTCTGAGTAATGGCAACCTCCCGTAAAAAAACGTTCATCATGAAGCGTAATGAAGATTTTACCTTTAGAACGATAGGTGATTTCTTTGATTGATTCTTCGCCAACAAAATTGAATGGTGCGTGAATGTGTACTACGTCAAATGCTTCTATTTCTATTTTTCGTAGGTGCGGATAAAGGTAATCAATTTCAAATGGTGTAACGAGACTCCCTTTGCTAAGCCTTCCTGGAATTTGAACAAATGACAGGCTCTTTGAAAGTATTGTTGGTGCAAGTCTCGAGAATGGCCGTGATTCAACATATTCATGGAGGTTTTCTCTGCAAACGAAAACACTATCTACGCCTAAATTTCTTAGTCCTTCGTGGAGCCGAATGGCAGCAATGCCAGCTCCGCCCTTCGAACTAGTTGCAAAATGTAAAACTCTCATTATTTTTTCCAAATCTTGCTCTGTGACGGATATCCAAATATTCGCAGGGTGCTTGTACCAATTTTATTGATGAATAGCGGCGCAATACTTTCGCCAGTACGGTTTCTTGAGGCGATAATTGGATCAAAAATAAATGTCAAAATCCTTGAAATTAGCTTTCCACGACCATTTCTTAGGGGAGGTAAATTAGCAAGGTAGCCAGCTTCTTTAAGAGAAAGAGAGAAAATAGATTGGTCATGTCGGTGCTCAATAAACGAAGATGCTTGCTCTACATAGGTTTCCTCATTGAAATTTATCTCATTCTTAGCAACAACTTCGAACCATCGAGACGCGATTTTTAGACCTACTGTGCCGGTTAAGGCAAAGAATGTCGTCTGTGCTTGAGGGCCCGCATCAGACGCATCTAGACTTGGGAACTCATCAAATAATTCTCTTTTTGTATAGGAAGATTCTTGCGTATCTAAATTGAAGTAGAGATACCCGTTTTTACTAGCTTTATTAAGATTGCGAACAAGCTTTAAGCGCGTGATGATTGATGGAGAAACTTCGCATCCAGCGTCCACCCAAACTACTCCGTAATGACCTTGATGTTCAATCAGAGTTCTATAAACAATTTCTGCTTTCCAGCACATATAACCAAAACCCCGTGTTCCCGCGTTGAGGATTCTTTCATATTTAAATGAGGTTGTTGGACATAAATCCTTCAAATTATCGCTTGTTAAGATGATTATATGTGAGAATAAAGAAAATTTTTGTGCATCTCTTGCAACTCTAAATGCTGCACTCCTCATATCGGCACTTCCCAAGCCTGCTGTTAGTAGTATCCACTTTAATCTCACTTTACGCCAACTTTATAGCTTTTTCTTGCTTTTGATAGAAGTAAGCTAAGAAAGATGAATGGATAAAAAACATATGTAATACCTCGCTTTTTTTGCATCATTCTAGATCTTCTATTGATAAATTTATGTCTAGAATTTGCCCAAAGTTTCAGATTTTTTGAATGATTGTGAATACAAAATAATTGGTAACTAACCCCCCTTTCTAATTCAACCTCTACAGAAGCCCCCATCTTTGCCGATTTAAAACTAGTTAAGTCTTTTGGTAGAACTTGCTCTGGCCGTCTGCGGAAAAGCTCACTTATACCTCTTTTGTTCCTTGGGTCTGATCCCAGTAGAAACATGCCATAGGTCAATGCATCAAAACAACCTTTAAACTTTGTGAAATTCTCATGAAATATCTCTGACTGTATAGGTTCAGAAAGATCGTCTCTTGATTGAATAGTAGGAAGTGACACATATGAGATAAGCGACTCGTTTGCAACTCTACCCAATATTGTCATGTCAGTTAATCTTGGATCGTCGTGAATGAGATTAAGTGAAATCTTTGCAAGTTCCTGAGATAATTTTGAATTGCCGACCCACAAAACACTTGCCGCGCCTTGAGTTGAATTCTCCATGGGAAAAGCGACTGAATCTTCAAGGTTTGTAAAGGCTGAAAACGGAAAATTTCCTGTAATAAAAACATCGCATTCAATTTGAATTAGAGGCCTTAAAGAAACTGCCTGAAATTCGGCAATCGCAAAGAATCTTGCAATTGTGTTGAACCAAAAACCTGATCGAAACTCTAAGGGGTGTTCGAGTTTTATGTAGGTTTCATATTCAAGTTCTCGCCAATTTGCCGTTTTGAATACTTCTATCTGTAGCTTTCTTGCTTTTGATAATGTTCGATTAGAATCCCCAATAAAAATTAATCTGTGATTTGGAAAATTCCTTTTTAGATACCTCAAATTATGCCTGACGTACCGTGGAATTCTGTTACCTAGATATACTAAAACTAAATCCACATTTGAGTGAGACACCGTCAGATTCCTCGAAACTTTTTTTGTAATTTCAAATTCAAATATCGAATTTTTGGAAATCTTGAATACGATATGTTTATTGATCTTGGATTCCTTAAATTATCATTCCAACCTTTGACTGCCAAATAGAAAGGGTCTGGAGTAAACAAAAGCTTGCTTTGTGAAAAGTAGGCTCCCAAGAATGAAAATGTGGAGTTAGCAATTATTGAGTAACTAGCCATTGAAAGCTTAGCTAAATCTTCAATAGGTGAGTTAATCGTAGAAACATAAACAATCCTAGATTGAATATTTCTTGGAAACATCTTCTTTATTCCCTGGGATTGTTCATCCCCAAAAAGCCAAATGGGTAACCCTTCTTCTTGGTCGTCAATGAAGTCAAGCGCCTTAAGATAATAGGATACTGGCAGTACTCCCAAATGTGGATTTTGCCAATAATCTTTACGGCGAATACTTAGAGAAATAAAAGTTTGTGCAGGCGTGTCCGGTTTGCCTGAAATGAAATTAGGTAATTGACTCTCCGCAAATAAACCAGATTTCTTGAGTGCAGAATAGTTGGCTGAAAATCCCCGATAGCCTAATGATTTTTTGGGAGTAGCGAAATCGTCAATACTCAATACTTTGACTCCAGATATTTCTGGTGAAGCTTCAAATTCTAGCCGCGTCGCTTCAAGCCAAGGAAGGTTGAAAAGGTATTCATAAAAGTCAAAGTTTTCTTCATCCATGTTGCAACTGTTCAAATCTAATAAGATTTTCTTTCCTAAAATTCTATGCAGTAAAAAAGCATCTGAAAGTCCCCAGATCTGATTTCCCAGTCTGCCTTGAAGTTGGAAAACAAGAGTATTTTCGCTTTTGCTTCCCAAAAAAGAAATAAGTGAAGATTTAACCTTGCAAATTGGTAAATCATTTCTCATGATGATAAAGTTTACTTCACTAAAGCCATCATATAGACTACATAGCTATGTCGTTTAAGAGAAATATTCTCAAATTCATTCTTCGTTCTAAACTCACTCAATCATTTCTTTTTAGGGCTATTGATGTTTATCAGGAACTTGAATATGAGAAACATGAGCCTTTAAGCACTCGAAGTTCTATAGATGAAATCTTCAGCTTATTGAAGCCAAAAGCAAATTATAGCTTAGTCAGATTTGGTGACAACAAAGATGGTGGATATCTTCTTGCAGATTGCATTCAAGAATCTAGCCAAGTATTTTCGATCGGCGTAGGTGATAATACTTCTTTCGATGAGGCAATTTCGGAAATTGTAATGAGTGTTTTTATGATTGACCACTCAGTTGACATCTATCCTAAAAGACCCAACATAACTTTTATAAAGAAGAAGCTAGTTCCAAATGCAACAGACTCATCTCTGGAGATTAGCCTATCTGAATTGTGTGGTGAATTAGGAAATAGCAACCCAACTATTTTAAAGATGGACATTGAAGGGAGTGAATGGGCTATCCTAGAGTCTACCGAGCAAGCAATACTTCAAAAATTTGACCAAATTGTGATTGAATTTCATGGATTTCTTGATAAGGCAAAACAGGGACAATTGCATATTATCAGGACTGTGCTCGTAAAGTTATTGCAGGATTTTGAAGTCGTCAATACTCACGCAAACAACTACTCTCAGCATCAAATATTCCTTAACTATCCTGTAGTAGATGTAATTGAAGTCAGCTTTCTGAGAAGAGATTTGTGTGAGCTTACTAACATTTCAAGTGAACCTAATATAAGAAATTTTCCAAACAACCCAAATAGGTATGAGGTTTTTTTCACTTTCCCTCAAATTTGAAACACCAAAGACTTTTAATTCAGCATTGTGACCAAATCACAATTATCTTGACATTTGCCGAGCAAGTGATCATTGACATCTAATGCGTTTGAACCAGCTAATTCCATGTCAAGATTTGGTAGGTAAGAAAGATGATGAGTGTGACTGAAAAGAGTTGTTTTTGCCGGATACGTTTTTCTGGTGTACTCTGCATAAGTCTGATATTCACATACTGGAGAAAATTCAAACGGGCTTTTACCTTTATTCAACCATTCAGACAGACCCTTCACGACATCCTCAGTGTATATTTCGTTGACAATTTTGGGTATCTGTAGCTGGCAATGTTGAGTGAAATTAATTGGTAATGGGTTGATACCAAGGTATCTCTGAATGTGCATTGAATAAGGTGCGTGGAAATGTGAATGTGTATCGGATCCCATTAAAAGCAGATTTTTTCCATTCGGCTGAAAATTGATTGGTTTAACGAGTAAAGTATCAGCATCGAGAATTACCACCGGAGTAGTAGCACTGCCAACAAATAAAGTTTTTAGACATTGCTGTTTGAACCAGCTCCAACGAATTTCATTATATTTTTGGATAAAGGGTTGTAGTTGATTTAATTCATTTTCATAGGTACTTTCAGAAATTATTTTAACTCTTGCTTGAAGTAAATCAGGAACTTGAACCAAATTTTTAACTTGTTCGCTCACCAAGATGTTTACAATGATGTGATTCCCATATTTTTCAGCAATGTTTTCTAAATTCTTATTTAGAAAATTTATATGACTATCTTTTGCAGGGATGAGAAATTCAAAGTTGTCATTATTTGGATTCCAAATTGGACAACTTGATAATACTTGAGAGTGCTTTAAAGTATAGGATAACTCTTCTGCACTTGAGATAAATAACGCCATTTTTTTCCTACGGTGATTCCTTACTGCTTGACCAATAGCCGCACGTATACGCAAAAGAGTAATTTTACGAATAAATCGACGGATAAATAATCGCCATTTTAAAGTCATTCTGTCTCCTAAAGTACTACAGCTAATTGATACGTATCGGGTACTAGGGTGGGTTTGGTGTGTTTTACCTCCACTCATCAATAAGTATAGAGATTAATCAAAAGAATTGCTTCATTATGGGCAACCTTTGAATTAGACTGTTTTGGTGATTGACAGAAGTAGGTCATTAATAATCGGCATTAACGGACAAGATGGAATTTACCTATCGCAAATTCTTCATAGTTTGGGTCACTTTGTGGTTGGTGTCGGAACCAGCTCAACGATTAACAAGTATGTAAGTAGTGGAGTTTCTTACTTCCAATGCGATGTTCGCGATACCAGTAAATTATTGGATGTAATTATAAAGAATGAAGTGCAAGACGTCTATAATTTGGCTGCCATCTCTTCTGTACACCAGTCCTTTCTTGCTCCATTAATTACTCTTGAAGTAAATTACAATGCAGTTGACCGGTTACTCAAAGCACTTTATTCATCACAATCGCAGAACTTCGATCAACTTCGCTTTTTTCAAGCATCTAGTTCGGAAATGTTTGGCGTTACTCTCACAGAGCCCCAAAATGAAGACACCATTTTTAACCCTGTCTCTCCCTATGCTATCTCGAAAGTGAAGGCCTTGGAGTCTTGTAGACGTTATCGAGCTGATGGTTTTCACGTATCAAGTGCAATTATGTATAACCACGAGAGCGTGCACCGTTCTACTCAATATGTCACAAGGAAAATAAGTGCCACGGTTGCTTCTATTGCATGTGGTAAAGTAAATAAATTAACAATTGGTAACTTACATGCACAGCGGGATTGGGGATATGCATTTGATTTTATGATGGCAGCCGCTCTGATTCTTCAACAGAGTATTCCAGACGATTACATAGTTGCTACCGGAGTCGTTCATTCCGTACATGACTTAATTTCTATGGCCTTTGAGGAAGTCGGGTTGGGTGGCAAGGAAAATGAGTTTGTGGAAATCGATGAAGGACTTTTCCGACCTAATGAAATCACTCGATTAATAGGGGACTTTTCAAAAGCACGAGAAGTCCTAGGGTGGCAAAATACCAAGACTTTTGGTGAAGTCTTCAGAAATATGGTTAGACATGACTTATCTCTACTTGGCCAATAACATGGATAAACTTGCTCTATCTAAGAAAATCAAAATATTTATTAACTTGCTTTCACAATTTTACCAAACATTAGAATTCTTTTTTAGGTTTGCAAAACCAAGAATTACCCGTCCAAATATTGTTGATGATGAATTTCATTTTAATGCCTTTGAACCGCAAGACTCTCTAACATTAGAAGTAGATCGATGCATTCGAGATTCGCTAGATGGACAATTAATGCCGTTTTCGATACGAATTCTTCAAGGAATGTCAGGTCAAAGGTTTCGTGCACTTTTAAATAAGTTGACGCAAATTCAAATCTCTGGATCATATTTGGAAATTGGAACATTTAAAGGTTCAACGGCATGTTCGGCTCTTTATCAGAACAAGCGTTCTGCAATCTTAGTAGATAATTGGTCAGAATTTGGCGGGCCCAAGATGACTGCGTTTACTAATCTGAGAAAATTTTGTCCAGAGTCAAATATTCAGTTTGTTGAATCAACATTTGAAAAATTCTACTCTACACCTGTCGACCATAAAATTTCTTTATACTTCTACGATGGAGGTCACTCTTTTGAGGAGCAAAGGATGGCCGTGACCCTAATTGATTCACTACACTTTGACTACTTGATCTTTGTGGTCGACGATTTCTCTTGGAAAACAGTGAAAAGTGGAACTATTGAGGGATTGAAGTCTCTCAAATCTACAATAGTTAAGTCTTGGACCATCTATCCCTCAAATAACGATAAACTTTTCCGTTATGGTGAATGGCACAATGGTTACTTTATAAGCTTGATTTCAAAGAAGGACGAATTAGAGTGAAGAATTTCTCACAGAAGTATTCTCTCGATAGGATATTTCCACTAATTGCAATTTTTATCTCTATCTTGGCTATGTTTATCAATATTTTTTTCGGCTTTGACGTACATCATGATGGCCTTTCACTCTCAACTTTAATCCTTACTAAAGAGGCACTGCTGGGTTCAGGTCCATATCCGTTCAATCAATACGGACCCGCATGGACAATCCCATACGTACCTATCTCTCTACTAATTCCAATCGAAAGTCTCTATCTAGCCGCTCGGCTATTTACTTTTGTTGTTTATCTAGCTACAGGAATCGTTCTTTACAACTTAGCGCAGCACTTTACAAGAACTTCTAGAAACGTGCCTTTACTTACAGTTCTAATATTTGCTTGTTCACATCCTTTTTACAATGACCTAGGGTCCTCTTTCGTAGTGTGGCCATCATCAATTAATATGTTTTTAATGGCTCTTATTTCACTCCGAGTCATTAAGACCTTTGAAGAGCCTGGGAATAACCGCAATCTAATCTTTATCGGCATACTTTGTGCATTTATTTTCCTAATTAGGATACAAATCGGTGTTCTAATGTTTTTTACATTATTGCTGATTTTTTTCTTTAGAACTCGATACCGAGAGTCCCTTCCGTTCGCTATAGCATTCACTTCAACCCTGTCTTCCTTTTTTATCTTTCTGTTTATTAAGGGGTGGTTTGGCAGTTACTGGACGGATTCTATACTTTTCCCCTTTACGTACATATCTGGCGATAAATCAACATACCCGAGACCTTACTTCACAATAGCAATATCCGCATTTTTTGTCGGACTTTTTATCGTGCTCAACATTATTAATATAAAAAGAAGTCAAATCTTCGCTCTGATATTGGTAGGTGTTGCGACAATAACTATTTCTATGCTGTTCCTATTGAATACAAGAGATCTTGATTTACTTTATTCAACAATTATTTTGCAAAGACGATTCATCGTTAGTTTCTTCATTTCATCTTTTGTTTTCTATTCTCTTTTGTATTTACTTAGAAATAAATCTGGACTGAAATATCGAATGTCTCAAGATTGTGACTTTGCAAAAACACTCTCCTTAATTGCAATTTCTGGGGTTGGCCTAATTCAAACCTGGCCTCTATTCGATCAAATGCACGCGTGGTGGGCATTCTCGCCGGGATTTGTATTGGCAGCAATCACTTGTGTTAGTCTCGCAAAAAACATTTCTCTGACACCTCGACTTCGGTCATTTTCAGTGTGGTGCGTTACTTTTACTCTTCTTATCCCAATGATTTTAGGCTCTGTAAAACTTATGGGTAAGAACTATAGTCTTGATCATTCTTACATAATGCGATTTATCTTAGTCCCTGAGACACAAGCTGGTGAAATGCGCAAGCTAGGTGAATTTTTGAACACAACTGTCCCTCGACAATCAAAAATATTAAATTTATGTGAAAATTCGGATGTTTTCTTACAAGAATCTAGGTTTCTTAGTCAAACTGGATATTTTGTTTTTTGGGCGCCAATGAGTAGATTTGGTTCAATAACAGAGTCGCTACAAACTACCTCTGATTTTGACTATGTCTTGACTTGCTCTATGAACCAAGTTCCTAAGTTAAGAACTCAAAATAATCTAGTTATGAATGAGATGTTCTCGCAAGTCCTCGAACTTAATTCGAAATTAGAGCTGGCTGGTTCTATTTCTTCACAAGGACGAATTTGGAAGATTTATAATAAGTAACGAATAATTCTAAAGCTACGATTTGTAGTTCCTCTTTAGATGAAGATCCACAGAGTAAACTATTCTTACCAGAAATAGTGGAACTAAAACTACAAAAGTGACTGCCAATAAGCCCAATCCAAGATTCCTTATTGAAGATTAACCAAATCTCTTGTAACTGATGAAAATCTATGCTGACTAATAGGTTAATAACATAGGAATTATCAGTAAATGTAAGCATGAGATTCTCTAACAGTTGGTCTAAGAGATTCCTGATCGAATTGAATATATATTGAAATCACAAGTGCTTTTGCAAAGCTAATGAACCTGAGCGGCTTTGCAAGAGCCTAACTAATGGCATGGTCTTGGTGATTTAATCTATGTTTAAAGCAATCCGTATATCACTTTGACACAATTCTAGGGCGCCACTATTTTCAAAAATAACCTTGTTCCACCATTCAAATGTCTTTACTATCGCCTCCTCTTGATTCCACTTGGGTTCCCAGCCTAGGAGATTTGTGGCTCTAGTTGAATCCAAATCCAGTCTCTGTGACTCAAAGGCATCATTCTTTAATTCTGATTCACTCAAAATTTTCCCTTGAAAAGTACTTTCAAAAATCTCCAGAACTCTGCAAACTTCCAAACTTGGTTCAAGCGGGCCAAAATTCAAAGCAGGCACTTGGTAATTCTCAGATAAAGAATATTCGATAAATTTTAGGTACCCAATCAGGGGATCTAGCACGTGTTGCCAAGGTCTAGTTGCCTTTGGATTTCTAATCTTTACTTTATCTCCTGACAGAAATGAACGAATCAGATCAGGAATTAAACGATTATCGGCGAAGTCTCCACCACCTATTACATTACCGGCTCGAGCGACTATTACTTTAGGGCCGCCTGAAACTTTTGCTTTTTGCTGCCACGCTGCACACACAGATTCTGCTGCAACTTTACTGGCACTATAAGGATCTTTGCCCTCCAAGGGATCATTTTCACTAAATCTGCTTCCTTTATTTTCGTTTCTATATACCTTATCTGTCGTGATAACGAGAATGACTTGCACCGAAGGCGTTTGAAAAGCAGCTTCTAAGAGATTAGCTGTACCAATACAATTTGTCTGGAATGTCTCAAGGGGTTCTTCATAAGACTTTAGTACTAAGGATTGGGCAGCTAAATGAACTACGATTGAGGGATTAACTTGCCCAAGAAGTCTCGATAGGTTGTTTAAGTCCCTTATGTCTCCTATTACTCCTTTAGAAGTACTGCCAAGTTTTGCTCTACTAAATAGAGAGCTTGCCTCGGCCGCCAGTGAATAACCAAAGTGTTCAATGCCCAGATGATCTAAAAGTAGACCTAGCCAACTGCCTTTAAACCCAGTATGGCCTGTGATGAAAATCGGTTGCTTAAGCCTCTTTAAGGCATCTCCAAACATATCTTGATTGTAGTATTCAACCTATCCGAAGTTCCGCCCCCCACCTTGTAAGGGAATCCAATGGATGAGATCTTGCTTGGCCGGATTAATACCCTGGCCCAGGATGTCTTTGATGCCATCCACAAATCAAAACCTTTTATTCCAGGAGAAACCCCCATCCCAGTCACTGGGAAATTCTTTGGAGTGCAAGAAATTGCCTCTGCAATGTTGGCTGCGGGCGAGTTCTGGCTTACATCAGGTCCTCACACAGAAGAGTTTGAAGGCAAGCTTGCTAAGCGGGTAGGCGTAAGGCATGCCTTTATGGTCAATTCAGGTTCTTCGGCAAACCTTGTTGCTCTCTCTGCCTTGACGAGTAAGAGGCTTGGAGATAGGGGGTTACTCCCGGGAGATGAAGTATTAACTGTTGCGGCAGGGTTTCCCACAACGGTTGCGCCAATTCTTCAAAAGGGCTTAGTTCCAGTTTATGTAGATATTGAACTTGGAACTTATGTGGCTAACTCTGAGGCGCTAGAGGCTGCAATAGGGCCAAAAACAAAAGCGATAATGATGGCTCATACCTTAGGTAACCCATTTGATTTAGATGTTGTTACAAGGCTTGCAGAGAAACATAACCTCTGGCTAATTGAGGATAATTGCGATGCACTAGGAGGAACTTATCGAGATAAGAACCTCGGAAGTTTTGGAGATCTCTCAACTCTAAGTTTCTATCCGGCTCACCATATAACCACCGGAGAGGGCGGTGCAGTATTAACCCGAAAAGTAGCTTTGAAGCCAATAATAGAGTCATTTAGAGATTGGGGAAGAGATTGTTGGTGCGCTCCTGGAAAAGATAATACCTGCCTAAAGCGATATGAGTGGCAACTAGGAGAACTTCCTGAAGGATATGACCATAAATATACCTACTCACATATTGGCTATAACTTAAAGTCCGGCGACATCCAAGCTGCAATTGGCCTAGCTCAATTAGAGAGATTAGATTTCTTTGTTGAGAAACGTAGAAGTAACTTTCTCAAGTTAAGTCAATTATTAGAGCCTCTTTCTGATCGTCTAATACTTCCTAGGGCTACAAAAGAGAGTAATCCATCCTGGTTCGGTTTTCCTATTACAGTTAAAGAAAACTCTCCTAAAAACAGAAATGAAATAGTTCAGGTTCTAAATGACAAAGGTATAGGAACAAGATTACTATTTGCTGGAAACTTGATTAGACAGCCAGCATTTATTGATACTCCTCGCAGAGTTGTTGGAGATTTGAAACATACTGATCAGGTTATGAAGGACACATTCTGGATAGGGGTTTGGCCCGGGCTAACTGAAAACATGCTTGAATTTGTGGCTAAGGCCCTGAGAGAGGCGTTGAACTAGGTCTTGAAAACAATTATTTTAGCTGGCGGCTTGGGGACGCGAATCTCAGAAGAGACAGAGAATAAACCAAAACCAATGGTGCTAATCGATGATAAACCTTTACTTTGGCATGTAATGAACATCTATGCATCCCAAGGTTTTGATGATTTTGTAATTGCGACTGGTTACAAAGCGGAAATTATCGAAAATTGGGTTAACAATCTGAATTCCCACTGGAGAATAATCCCAGTAAACACGGGTTTGCACACCATGACAGGTGGAAGAATAAAACAATGCATGGAGCGATTCCCTGAAGAGAGATACTTCGTCACATATGGGGATGGAGTTGGAAATGTAGACTTAAGAGCACTTCTAGAATTTCACATAAAAAATGCTCGACTTGCAACTGTAACTGCAGTGAGACCACCAGCAAGATTTGGTGTTTTGGATATCGAAAATGGAGTTGTGAGGCACTTTGGAGAGAAAAATCAGACTGATGCTGGTTGGATAAATGGCGGGTTCTTTGTAATCGAGAATAAAGTTAGAGACTATATTGATGAAAACAGTGACTTGTTTGAAACTGGGCCTCTTCCTAAACTAACAAGAGATGACCAGCTGTCTGCCTTCCTACACAACGGTTTTTGGAAACCGATGGACACACTTAGAGAAAAGAATGAGCTGCAGGAACTTGCTCTTTCTAAAACTCCACCTTGGTTAGCCAGGAACTAATTCTGCTTAAAGTCATCCAACCCCAGAAGCTCTGAAACCAAGAAGTTGGGTCGTTGCTTGACTTCTTCATAAATTAGACCGATGTACTCGCCGATAATTCCAAGCATCAAAAACAACACGGAGTTCAACAGTAAAAACAAGCCAACAATGCTTCCAAAACCAGCGAATGGCACTCCTTTTGTAAACCAGATTATCGATAGGGGAATGAGGATTGAGAGTGACAAGAGTGCTAGGGCAAAACCGGTAAAGGTAATTAAGCGCAATGGTTTGATAGAATGTGCAAATATTCCTTTAAACGCTAAATCTAAGACCTTTAATGTATGGGCATTGGATACACCGCCGAACCTTGGCGGACGTTCCATCGGAATCCCTATAGACTTAAAACCCGACCATGCAAAGAGTCCTCGAACAAATCGATTTCTCTCTTGCATATTTTTGATTGCTTGGTAAACCTTGCGGTCAACAAGTCGGAAATCTGAAGCATTCTTCGGAAGTCGTCCATCGGACATGTAGCCAGCAAACCAATAAAAGAGGCGCGAATTCATTCTACGAATTGGACCTGTTCCTCCACGCTTAGTCACAACCCCAAATACGTTCTCCCATCCTTTTTCCCACTCACGTAGAAAAGTACTGATAAATTCTGGAGGGTCTTGGAGATCAGCAGTCATAATTATGCATGCATCACCGCTAACATAGTTTAGCCCAGCGGTTATACCACCATCCATTCGAAAGTTTCTAGAAAGTTTGACCACCTTGAAACGCGAATCTTGCTGATGAATTTCTTTTAGTAAATCCCAAGTCTTGTCAATTGACCCGTTTTCGATAATTACAACTTCGAAATTATAGAATTTAACTTCTTTCTCAAAAACTAAACTTAACTGATCAGCTAACTCATGAATACATGCCTCTTCATTGTAAGCTGGGATTACAATTGAAATTAGCTTTCTTTTGTCAAGAACAAACTTTTGGTTTGCCAAAACATCCACTAGATTAAGCCCCAACGGGAATTCAAAGTTTCGAACCTAGTTTCATCTTCTTTTGAAATTGTTAAGTAATGTTCTTGTTTGTTCTTAAGCCACAAAAGCTCGAATTTCACGGCATCTAGTAAATCTCTCTCAAGCGTTTTATTTTCAAGCGCATCTGAATGAAAGAGAATCTTTCGCGTTTCAAACCTCGACAGGTGTATAGCTTTTATCTTCTTAAGGTTTCCCACCGAAGCGGAGCTAACTCCCCCTCCCACTACAAGTTCTAGTTCAGCATTCTTAGCTAGATTAGCAGTCGTTAAAACGTCATTTGTTACCTCAGCACTTTCGATGCCTTTTGACCCCAAACCCATCGATCCAGAATAGTCATTTCTACCAAAAACAACTCCAGAGACATTTGTTGATTGTTTAGCTGTTGATATTATTTCCTTTACTTGATTAAAAGTTTGTCTGGTTTCTAAATTAAATAAAAACTGCGTGTGCTTTCTCTCTTCATCATCGTAGCTCTTGCTTATAGCTGCATCAAATTTCCGAAGTGCATAAGCGCTTTCCACCATAGGTGCGATTATGTAATCGACTCCTATTTGTTTTGATTCAAGAAGATCTCTTATCGCTTCGCAACCCCCAATCTTAACTGCCATCTTGGCTTCTGCCCGCCTCGCAACGTCTAGAAGTCTGAGTAATTCCTCCATTCGAGTACCTTCTGCTTCAAATTCCGCTTTAACGCCCACATAGCTACCATTAGAAATCCCATCCTTTAAGATTTCTACCATTTGAAGTTCAAGGCGGTTCAACTAGCCACTCTCCTAGTAATTGGAAAAAAATTAATAATCAAAGGTATTTTAGCACCTTCGCACTTAAGTCTTTTGGTAATTCCGGAGACATTTGGTGTAGCGGTGCTGACTCCATGCTTCCAGAGACTGTAATGCGGCTTGATATCTTTGGGTAATAGGTTTGCTCTGGATGAATGGGGACTATGAATGCTGAAGGACCTGATCTTCCCCAAAGTGACAGAAAATCATCTTGCTTGCTCAATTCAGTATTGGCCTTCAATGTAGTCGATTCAATTCCGTAAGATTCAAATAACTTTGTCCAGCTGGGTAGACCTAAACCGGTAGATTTATCACACCCGATATATTTTCCTCCGAAATAATTCCTCTGTGTCATTCTAATGGATGCGTAACCTTCATTGTCCAGAATGAAAGTTTTCACATTCAAATTATTTGCACCAATAGTGCCGAGCTCTTGCAAATTTTGTGCAAAACCTCCATCGCCTTCGATGTGTACTATTTTTGAACTTGGATTTGCAAAAGCTGCTCCAATTGCCCCAGCAAGGCCATAACCCATGCTTGCTAAAGACTTATTTGTAACTAACCTAGTGCCACGTTTGTTCTGTAGCGCTTGCATACAAACCGTCATCGCTCCTCCACTACTGGAAGGAATTACTATCTCATTACTTTCCAACAAGTCTGAAATTTCTAACATGAATCTATAAGGATCTAAAAAGCCTTCATGTTGTACATTGGTGACTTCTTGAAGAGGAAGAAGTGACTTGACTTCCCTACAATAATTTAGCCAATCGAAACTTGGTTTATAATCAGGTAACTTTTCAATACTTTCTAAAAGTCTCTGAAGATAGTCACATGCATCAACTGCATACCCTGCTACAACATTTAGTTTATCCACCTTAATCTCACTCGGATCAATATCAATTTGAATGATAGCCCCTTTTGGAACAAACTCTTTATAATTGAAGCCAGTTTGCTGCAAGCCAAGTCTCGTTCCAACTGCAATCACCAAATCTGCTTGTTGAATGAGAATGTTGGAGTATCTTTGGCCCCAAGTATTGGGGCGCCCAAAATAGTTTTCTTCTTCTGTGGAATAACGATCTGCGCCATTCCATGTTGTCATGATTGGAATTTTCAAATTTCTTAATTTACTTCTCAATTCAATTGAGCAGTGCCAATTGACGCCCCCACCAATCAATAAAATAGGTCTTTGAGATTTTCTAAAAATTCTTATGGATTCCTCAATCTGTTTATCGTTTGCCCTTCCTCCAGTCTCCACAATTTTGACCTTTATTAATTCTTTATTTACCCCAAGATTTGCCTCCTGCACTTGAACATTTAAAGGTATCTCAATAAAAACTGGACCTGGTTTTCCTCCTTCTCCTGCTTCAAGCAATTCTATGACTTTTTGCCATTCAATTCTAGATGAAAGTCTCATGGCTTTTTTTGTTATTGAACTTACAAGTGCAACACCATCGATTTCTTGTATTCCTAGTTGTCTAACTTTTTCATTAGAGAGATCCTCTTCTTTGACTTGACCTCCAATTACTAGGAGATTTCTTGACTCCAAATATGATCCTGCTATAGCTGTGACAGTATTTGTTAAACCCGGACCTGCAGTTACAAGTGCAAATGCCTTGCTACCCAAAGAATTAGTTTCATTAAAGTATTCAGCTGCAATCGCCGCGGAATATTCGCTTACGAAAGGAATTCCGATGAATTCTCTATCCATGGTGTCTAGAATGTGCATTATATTTCCACCAGCAACATAGAAGCAATGCGTGTACTGATACGACTTAAGTAATTTGGTCAATACTTCGGAATTATTCATATTTGATTTTCATGATTTTCCAATAAATTGTATAGTTCATTCATACTGTTAAAGATAAAGTCTGCTCCTGCACTCACCATGTTTTCTTTGGAATCAATACTTTGCATCAGCCCAACAGCAAAAGCTCCGGAATTTTTGGCACATTTCACATCAGTGACCCTATCACCAATCATAACTATATCTGAGTTTGCAATCTCAAATCTTTTGGATAGCTCAATCAACATCGCAGGATCTGGTTTGGCCGCACAAATATCCCCTCCGACGATTCCCCTAAAGAAACTCAATATTCCACACTTTTCTAAAAGTAATTGCGCATTTGGGACTGGTTTGTTTGTTGCTATAGCCATATCTTTCCCTTTCTCCCTTAACAAACGGAGTGTATCTTGGACCGCAGGATAGAGAGATTTCTCTGTGAATAAGTGATGGTTCATTTTCTCTCGGAAGAGCCACTTGAGTCTTTCTGAATCTTCTTGTCTCAAATCATCTATGTCTGACCAGAACTCTTCTGGTGGATTCCCCACTAAAGCAATAAGTTCATTCATTTTCCTTCTTCTAAAACCAAGTTCTTCGCGGGCTTCATTGGCATAGTGGACAATCCAACTTGGAGTATCTATCAAGGTACCGTCTAAATCAAAGACGATAAGCTTTGAATCTTGGAATATGTCGTAAAAACTCACAAGAAAAGTCCTTGTTTCTGTAATTGGAATTTTACTCCGATAATGGTTTCTTCAATCTGTTTTGAGATAGAAAAAGGTCGAATTTGTAGTTCTTCCGCGAAATCCTCCATCATGGATGATTTTGAGAAATATGAATCCATCAAATATTTTGGTTCTTCCATCCTCGTACTAACTTTACTGCCCAAATGGTGAGCCACTTTTTCTGCAAGCTCAGTAACTTCAATGAGCTCACCACCACTATCGAATCGAGTTAGACCTTCCTTTTCCGAAGCTTTTATGCAAATCTCGATTAATTGCCCCATGTCAAAGTATCGTCTCAAGACGAAACCATTGGATTTGACCTCAATTTTTCCCGTTAATATTCCTTGGACTACGAAATTGCCCAGAGCGTAACGATTTGGGTCCACTATGTGTCTTCCGCTTGCTGAAAATAGACGGCAAATGACAATTTTAGTTTTCGTTTCTTGGCAAATTCTAGCTATCTGATCTTCTTCTTCACTTTTCAATCTTGCGTATGAAAGGTAGCTGGGCTTGCGTGGAGACAGATCTAAAGTCTTATCGACAATCCCGCTCGATATCAAAATACAGCGCTCTGGCTCGTTCAATTTAATGAATTCAACTGATTTCTGTATGAGTTGCCTGTTCCTATCTTCAAATTCTTGCCGACCCCATTTAAGATACTTGTCAACGGTTAGAAATCCTAATGGTAAAAAGAGAGAAGTTGGGGCTTTCAACTTTTGTGGAACCCATTCCTTCACATTATATTTTTTACAATTTATTTCCTCCGCTCTAGGATGAGAACCATAAAACTTTAAAAGGTCAGACTCCAGCGAAAGTTTCTCGGTCAATACAAATTCTGCCGCTCTTGTTGCCCAACCAGACGCGCCAACAATAACTACAGAATCCATACCCCTTAACTGTAGCACTTAGCCGCCGGCTGGGGTTATCTGAGGATCATTTCTAATCCTACTATTTGCAGAGAGTAAAGGACTTGATTCTCAAATCTATTAACTGGCAAAGCCAAATTAGTTTAAATTCTAACTTTATTACAACGAATAGACAGCTATGAAAACACAGATATTCTGTTTTTTCAGGATTTGCCTATGTACTATGTCGTTGATAATTGATTAGCCCTGACTGCTTTAAAACTTCTATCACTAGATTTTCCCCAAAGTGATTTTGAGGAGTACGCAGGAAACAAATTCAAGGATTTCCTTAATGTGAAAAGGCACATACCATTAAATAAGTTCTGAGGAAGAGTATTCGAATCACAATAATCATGGTGGCTCGAGTGTTGAAATGATTATTTAAATTACCTATATACAGAAGCTCACAAAGAGTCTATTGCGAGCCGCCCATGAGAATCGAACTCATGACCTTCGCTTTACGAGAGCGACGCTCTACCGACTGAGCTAGGGCGGCGATGCTTCAAAGCTTTAAGTTTTTTTAGATTAATCCAAGCGTACAACGCCATTAGGCGTTGCTAGGTGAACAGCTACAAGTCCTGTTTCTCCATCGTTTACTGCTGGATCAACCCACTGAATTTCAACACCATCAAAAGCCTTTGATAGATCTGAGCCAAGCCACTCTTCAATTGTCTTTTCATCGCCTGAAATTTCAATTTTTATAATCTCAGCAACGGCCTTGCCATCAGTTGATGGGTGATCACTAGACATCCATTGGATAAAAAACGGGAGCTGAGAATCATTAAGAGTTCCAAGAACTCCAAGTTGTTTCCACTTTAACTCGCTTCCATCAGGACGCTTTCTTGAACCATCTATAGCTTGCCTGCCAAGACGATTTTCAATTGGCGAGAGATCATCTGTTGAAACAACCCAAGTAAGCCAGCCGCCGCCTTCATTAGCGCGCTGTGAAACTACGCGGCCAAAAGCTGAAGCATCAGCTGCAGGATGATCGAGGGGACAGACAACTTCTAGATAGTGACCATTCTTAAGAGCGAGGGTGAAGTTTCGGGTTCCAAATCTTGGGTGAATTCCGCCATCGGTAAAGGCCGAACCAATTCGAGAACCAATCCTTTGAACTACATCTACTAGTTGATCGTGAGTTGCTGCATAAGAGATATGGTCTAGGCGCATGTGCCGATAATGCCGAAAGCTACTTCAAAGCGCAAAACAGAGCCTCAAGGGTAGAAAGGGGGGCTGAATTGCGCCCAAGGTTTATCCGGGCCTCAAGTAACGCTTCAATCCGCTCAATACTGCGCTTAGGAGTAGTTGTGCTGGCAAATTCTGCGACCTCGGCCTTCAAGTCAATATTTAATATCTCGTCGCTGCCGCTTTGAACCACCAATATATCTCGGTAGATAGTGGCAATATCTAAAAGAGCGCTATCTAAGTTGTCGCGCACTGACCTAGTTGCAGCTGACTTCTGTTCTTTTTCCAAATCTTTGATTGCTTTTGAGCCCCCGGAGACAAGTGAGCGCCCGCTTCCTTGATAGGCATCTTGTAATTGCTTCAGCTCTTTACTATCTCGCTCTGAATTTTCGCTCTCAGCCTGTTCTTGAGCAATATCCAAAAGGCGAGAAGCTGCTTTAAAACAGGAATCAATATCCCTTAGCGAAAAGGCTAAAGCAAGTACTTCTTTTCTTCTTGTTTGAGCATCTTGACTTGTTGCAATGAATCTAGCCCGGCCGATATGTCCTTGGGAAACTCGAGCTGCAAAAGCTGCAGTCTTTGAATCAACGCTCGTATTTGCTAGAAGAAATTCTTCAACACTTGCCTTTGATGGAGTTCGCAGTTGAAGATGTCTGCATCTAGACCGGATCGTTACCGATACATCACTTAAGGTCGGAGCACACAAGAGCCAAAGTGTATGTGTCTCTGGTTCTTCAATCGTCTTTAATAGTGCATTGGCTGCAGTTTCAGTTAATCGATCAGCATCTTCGATAATAACAATTCGCCAAGAACCAACCGATGGTGACCAAGCAGATCTTGCTATCAATTCCCGAACCTCTTCGGCTTTTATTGATAATCCAGTGGGATTAAATCTCTCAACATCAATATGTGTGCCAGTAAGAACTGTCTGACAATCTCTGCAGGTACCACAACCACTTTCACTGCAAACCAGAGCTGCAGCAAAAGCTACGGCAGCATTTGAACGACCAGAACCAGGTGGCCCAACAATGAGCCAGGAGTGGACCATTTGTTGGGAAGAACTTCCGCTCTTTGCAGCGTTGATTGCTAACTTAAGTCTCTCAACTACCTCGCTCTGGCCTACCAGAGAGTCAAAAACGCTCATTATCTCTTCTTTGATAGTTCTGTAATTCGAGATGTTATCTCTTGGTGAATTTCAATAATTGGTTTTCTGGCATCTATGACTAGGTATCGCTCGGGATCGACTGCTGCTAACTGCAGATACTCTTGCCTGACTCTATTGTGAAAATCAATTGATTCACTCTCTAATCTATCGGCGCTCTTGATACGCGATAGCCCAATATCGGCTGGTTGATCTAAGATAATTGTTAGGGTGGGGAAAAGGGATTCTGTTGCCCAGCGATTAATACGAGCTACTTCATTAGGTGACAAGATTCGACCAGCTCCTTGATAGGCAATAGATGAGTCAAAGTATCGGTCGGTAATGACAACATCCCCGCGCTCAAGAGCTGGGCGTATTAGTGAATAAACATGGTGGGCTCTATCTGCTGCATATAAGAGCGCCTCAGATCTTGGTGAGATATCCCCAGTGTCATTATCAAGAAGTATTTTTCTTAAATTCTTACCTAAGTCTGTGCCGCCTGGCTCTCTACTTAGAACTACAGATTTGCCTTCATTTTCAAACCATTCTTTTAATAACTTGGATTGAGTTGATTTACCAGAACCCTCTCCACCTTCAAAAGATATAAAGAGTCCATCTGTTTTTGGAGAGGTAATTGAGCCAAGTTCGCCTTTGAATGCATTAACAACATCGCTCCAAAATGAAACTCCAGGACGATCCTTCATCTGTTGATAGGAAAGCACTCCAACTATCATGGCAATGATTCCCCCACCAAGCATGGTAAATGCTGCTCCATTGTAGGTAAGTTGAACTTCGCCAAAATTGAATTGATGCTCACCAATTGCTGCCGCAACTAAGGGTGAGATTGCAAGAACTCCAACTAGGGATATGCGTACCAGTGATTGAGTGAAGGCAAATACTCTTCCGCGCAGTTCATCAGAAACTTCCATCCCAATCATCGTAAATCCGGTGACCCAGGAGACTCCTGAAAATAGGCCAAGTAGCACTACAACAAAGACTGCAAGAACTAGGTTTTGAAGCAGAGAGAGCACAACCAACAAAAATCCAGCAACACTTAACGCCGCGCCAAATAGGCGTCTTCTCGAAAACTGTGCAAAGACTTTCGGGCCTAGGGCAATACCAATAGCAAGGCCTGTAAAGACAGCGCTAAATAGAATTCCATAGGCAGCATCACCACCTGCCAGATCACCTACAAAGGTTCTAGCTAGGCCAATTACAGCCCCCGCAGCAACGAATGCACCAAGGAGTCCAAAGATTAGGCCTCTAATTACCTTGGAGGAGGATAAGAACTTTCCTCCATCAATAAGTGATGAAAGTAGCGAACTAGAAACATCGCCTTTCTTTAAATGCTCTTTAGGAATATCCATCTGACTTACTGTAAATGCGCTAAAGAGAAAAGAGAGTGCATTAATAAATAGTGCCAAATCAACGGCTGAGTTTGAACCAAGATTAAAGGCAGCGCTAATTCCTGTGATAAACACTGTTAATAGTGTGAAGGTGATGGCAGCAAAAGGGGCACTTCCATAAGATGCAAGAAGTGTCATCTGATTGGCGCTCTCAAGTTTATTTTTTGGAACCAAATTCGGCATAGTCGCATCTTTTGCCGGGCTCCAAAATAGCGTTATGCACTCAATTAGAACTGTTGCGGTATAGAGCCAAAAATAATTTCCTACAATAGGTATTGATACAAATAGTAAAGCTCGAAAAATGTCTCCAATAACCATTACCTTTTTGCGATCAAACTTGTCAGCAATAACTCCTGCTAATGGGCCAAGAATCACTGAAGGTAGAAGTCGGGCGATGAAGACTCCGGCTATAGCAAAGTTTGCCGTTGCGTAATCGCCGCCAGCTAATTGCTGTGCCAGCGCAGTTGTGGCAAGAAGGCCCAACCAATCACCAAAGGATGAAAAAGCCATGGCATTCCAGAGTTTTCGAAAGGCTGGAATGGCCATAACGTTATTGCGAATGCCAGCAGCTGGTGATAGCTGATCCGGAATTGAATTGCCCATAGATGTAAGCCTATTACTTATCTTTTTTTGACTTACCGCTGGCTGACTTCTTTGCTTTTCGCTTGGAGCCAGCTCCTTTAACAGTTTTCTCAGTAAGGGTTGGGGCGCTCTTCTTAGCCCGCTTAGGCTTCTTGCTTACTCCACCGTTTTCAATCTCCCAAGCGCGTCGTCCCGCAAGAAGTTCTAAAGCTCTCTCTATCGTCATCGCTTCGACTGTATCGCCTCGGCGCAGTGTGGCATTGGTTTCACCATCTGTTACATACATTCCGAATCGACCATCTTTAATAATGATTGCTCGCTTTGTTTCAGGATCAGCGCCTAACTCCTTAAGTGGAGGCTTTGCAACACCCCGACGCCTAACCTTTGGTTGTTTGTAGATATCTACTGCCTGCTCTAGATTGATTGAGAATAACTCATCTTCACTAGTTAAAGTCCTTGAATCTGTTCCACGTTTTAAATACGGCCCATAGCGACCGTTTTGTACAGTGATTTCTTCTCCTGTTTCGCTATCAGTTCCAAGAACTCTTGGCAGAGATAAAAGTTTTAACGCATCATCTATAGTGATGGTGTCTAGGCTCATTGTGGAAAGAAGTGATGCTGTTTTTGGAGTTGGGGCATCCTTCTTCTTTCTTGGTTTCTTTCCATCTTCATTAATTGCTTCAGGAAAGACCTCGGTAATGTATGGGCCGAAGCGTCCAGATTTTGCAATTACTTGAAGCCCACTACTTGGATCAATTCCCAGCTCGCGCTCACCTGAAGGAGCAGCTAATAATTCGATTGCCTTTTGAAGAGTTAGTTCATCAGGAGCAAGTCCTTCTGGAATATTGGCAAACTTTCGATCATCGCCGATACCCTCTTGCAGATATGCACCATACCTGCCAACACGAATCTCAATATTTTCACCCATCTTCATAGTGTTAATTTGCTGTGCATCAATTGCGCCAAGATCTGCCGCTAAATCTTGCAAACCCGGCTGGCCATCATGTCCAAAGAAGAATTTAGTTAACCAATTGAGTCTGTCCTCCTCGCCATTTGCGATTCGGTCTAAATCTTCTTCCATTGATGCGGTGAATTCATAATCAACTAACTTTGCAAAGTGCTGTTCAAGTAGGCCAGTGACTGAAAATGCAAGAAATGTTGGTACTAGCGCTCTGCCTCTTTTGACCACATAACCGCGATCTTGAATGGTTTGAATAATTGAGGCAAAAGTTGATGGCCTCCCAATACCGAGCTCTTCTAGCTTTTTAACCAGAGTAGGCTCGGTATAACGAGCTGGCGGTTTGGTTTCATGGCCTTCACATAGATATTTGGTTACAACAACATCTTGCCCAATCTTCATTGGTGGAAGGCGTTTATCAACCTCATCATCATTTTTTTCATCGCTTACATCTTCATAAGCTGCAAGAAAGCCTGGGAATGTGATAACGCTGCCGTTAGCTCTAAATACACAAGCCTTTCCATCAGAGGTAGTCACATCAAAATCAACTCTTGCTTGCATTTTCTTAGCATCAGCCATCTGTGATGCAACAGTTCGTTTCCAAATTAGATCATATAGAGCTAACTGATCACGAGTTAACTCAGGAGCAAGCTCACCTGGCGTTTTAAAAGAATCTCCCGCAGGGCGAATTGCTTCATGTGCCTCTTGGGCATTCTTTGTTTTACCTTCATAAAATCTTGGACTCTCTGGAATATGGTCTTTGCCATAGAGAGATTGCGCAGCGCTTCGCGCAGCGTTAATTGCACTCTGTGAAAGATTGACTGAGTCGGTTCGCATATAGGTGATGAAGCCGCCTTCATAGAGGCTCTGCGCAATACGCATTGTTAATTGTGCTCCCCAGCCAAGGCGTGATCCAGCATCTTGCTGCATTGTCGAAGTAGTAAAGGGGGGCTTTGGTCGCTCTGTTCTTGGTGAATCTTCAATTGATTTAACTGTTAGCTTCTTGCCTTCAAGAGAATTTGTTAGCTTTTCAGCAGAGCCTTGGTCAAGAAGGAGAATGCTCGATGCGTTCTTTTCCTTTAAGGAGCCATTTGAATCAAAATCATTAGTTGTGGCAAGGCGCTTATCATCTACAGAAATTAGCCGCGCTGTGAAGCTCTGATCAGTTTGCGCAGTTAAATCCCACCAAGATGAGGTGATAAAAGCCATTCTTTCGCGTTCTTTTTCAACGATTAGCCTAGTTGCCACTGATTGGACTCGCCCAGCTGAAATCCTTGGCATTACTTTCTTCCAAAGCACAGGGGAGAGGCGATATCCAAAGAGGCGATCTAATACTCTTCTTGTTTCTTGAGCATCAACCAAGCGCTCATCGATATCTCTGGTTTCATTTACTGCCTTTAAAATTGCTTCCTTAGTGATTTCATTAAAGACCATTCGCTTTACTGGAACCTTTGGTTTCAAGATTTCCATTAAGTGCCAGGCAATTGCCTCACCCTCACGGTCTTCATCAGTTGCAAGGATTAATTCATCAGATTCTTTGAGTAGCTCTTTTAACTCGGCAACCTTTGCTCTCTTATCTGGATTAATTACATAGAGAGGAGCAAAGCCATTTTCAATATCAACGCCCTCGCGCGACCAGGCAAATTTCTTTACTTCCTTTGGGATATCAGCAGCGCGCTGCGGCAGATCTCTAATATGGCCAATGGAGGCCTCGACGATATATTCATCGCCGAGGTACCCACCAATTTTTCTAGCCTTTGCTGGTGATTCAACAATCACCAACTTCTTTAAGTTTTTTGCCAAATGATTTAGCCAATCATTGTTGAGGAGCGGCGACTACGAATAAGCGCTGCAATAATGATTGCTACAGCAATAGCTGCAATTATCTGGCTAGTTCTCTCATTGCCATCAAGTGCAAATGCAACAATTGCTGGAGTGATAAGAAGACCAACCAAGTTCATCACTTTGATAAGTGGGTTAATGGCAGGGCCCGCAGTGTCCTTAAAAGGATCACCAACAGTGTCGCCAATAACTGTTGCAGCGTGAGCATCCGAGCCCTTGCCGCCATAGTTACCATCTTCAACAAACTTCTTAGCGTTATCCCAGGCTCCGCCCGAATTAGCAAGAAATACCGCCATGAGCGTTCCAGTTCCAATAGAGCCTGCTAAATAAGCTCCAAGCGCGCCAACACCCAGGCCGAAGCCCACAGCAATTGGGGCAAAGACTGCCAGAAGTCCTGGGGTTGCAAGCTCGCGGAGTGAATCGCGGGTACAGATATCAACTACTCGAGCATAATCAGGCTTCTCTGTTCCCTTCATAATTCCTGGATGGATCTTAAATTGATTTCTAACTTCCATTACAACAGCTCCTGCTGCTCGTGATACTGCGTTGATAGCAAGACCTGAGAAGAGAAATACCACAGATGCGCCGATAATTAATCCAACTAAGTTTCTAGGATCTGCAACATCGAGTACGCCTTGGAACTGAGCTGCTTGATCTGCAACAACTTTGCCAGCTTCAAGAACTGAATTCTTAATCGCATCAGTAAACGCGCCAAAGAGAGCAGTTGCTGCAAGAACAGCGGTTGCGATTGCAATTCCCTTAGTAATTGCCTTGGTGGTATTACCAACAGCATCAAGTGAGGTAAGAATCTTTGCACCCTCACCCTTTACATCTCCAGACATCTCAGCAATCCCTTGAGCATTATCTGAAATTGGTCCGAAGGTATCCATCGCCACAATAACGCCAACGGTTGTTAGAAGTCCGCAACCAGCAAGGGCAACAGCAAATAGTGATAGAACAATTACTCCGCCGCCTAACAGATAGGCGCCAAATACACCGGCAGCAATTAATAGCGCTGAATAAACTGCTGATTCAAAACCAACAGAAACACCAGCAAGAATTACCGTCGCGGCTCCTGTTTGTGAGGATGCTGCCACATCATTTACTGGACGCTTTCCAACTTCAGTAAAGAAGCCGGTTAGCATCTGGATTGCTGCAGCTAGGACGATTCCGATGACCACTGCGCCAAATGCAAAGGTTCTAGGATTAATTGAAACCTCAGATTGGAATGCAGCATCAAGGCCTGAAAGGGCCGCAAAAGTGCTTGGTAAATAGGTATAGGTAGCAAGGCCAACAAGGGCTGCTGAAATTACTGCCGATAGATAGAAGGAGCGATTAATTGCGCTCATCGCGCTCTTATCTGAACTACGTAGGCGAGTTAGAAAGATGCCAAGGATTGCAGTCAAGATTCCAATTGCTGGAACGATTAGAGGATAGACAAGACCCATATCTCCAAAGCCAGCCTTACCAAGAATAAGAGCTGCAACAAGGGTTACTGCATATGACTCAAAGAGATCTGCAGCCATACCAGCGCAATCTCCAACGTTATCTCCAACGTTATCTGCAATTGTTGCAGCATTTCTTGGGTCATCTTCTGGAATATTTTTTTCAACTTTACCAACTAGATCTGCTCCAACATCAGCGGCTTTAGTAAAGATTCCGCCACCAACGCGCATAAACATGGCAAGCATTGCAGCGCCAAAACCAAATCCTTCTAGAACCGATGGCGCATCTGCCTGATAGAGAACAACAACAAGTGATGCACCAAAGAGTCCAAGACCTACGGTGAGCATTCCAACTACTCCACCAGTTCTAAATGCAATCTGTACTGCATTGACAGCAGATCCTTGACGAGCCGCTTCTGCAACTCTGACGTTTGCTCTAACCGCAAGCCACATTCCCTGATATCCCACAGTGGCAGAAAATGCTGCGCCAATTAGGAAGAAGATTGATCTACCAATCTTTACATCCATATCTCCTGGAAGAGCAAATAAAAGAACAAAGACAATAACTACAAAGTAGGAGAGTGTTTTAAATTGACGGGCTAGATATGCCGCAGCTCCTTCTTGCACTGCTGCTGCGATCTCTTGCATCTTTGGTGTTCCAGCAGATGCAGCTAAGACCTGTGAGCGAAGCGCCCATGCAATAGCAAGTGCTACTAGAGAAACACCTAGAACTAGATAAACGAGATTGAGATTGCTACCCGTGACTTGCACGAGTGAGTTGGCCGCTGAAAGGGCTCTCATATTTACTCCGTTGGATTGCTCAGGTCAGCGCCACCTGTGTCGGCGCTGAGCACAATGGAGCGCAGTTTAGGCGCAAAACCCCCTGCTAAACCTAATTTGAGCGTGGTTGGGGACTAATAAATATGGTGAAAGCTCTAAAGACCTTCCCCGACCCTCTCCTCAACCTTGACCAGTAAAGCAACGATTATGGCCCCTGCCAGAAATAGTAGAAGCGCAATTAGCTCTGATGAATAAGGGGAGAGAAGTTCGCGATCTTCGCCCTGCCAAGGCCAGAGCGCACGGAGAGAGCCGAGCATTAGTCCTGCAAGGATAACTAAAGTGGGGCGAGCTCTCTGACTAAGAAGGAATTTAAGAAGAGAGACAAAACTTGCCAGTCCAACTAATGCTCCTAGGGCAAATATCAAAAGATATTGCAGATCTCTATCATTGAGTGCGCCAATAGTTGCTGAATACATTCCGATTGTTAAGAGGAGAAACGATCCAGATATCCCTGGTAATACTAAGGCGCAGATAGCAATAGCTGCGGAGAAGAAAATAAAAATTGGCCCAGGGTTACTAATTTCACCTTGCGGAAGACCTGTTAAGAAAAAGGCGGCAAGAGCGCCAATAAGAGCCAGTAGATAATCCCTTAGCGCCCAGTTATCTCCATTGACTTTTACACTCATCTTGTAGGGGATATAGATTCCAGCAGCAACCAATCCAGCAAACACTGCTCTTAGTTCTATTGGGTTGCTTTCAAGTAAACCTTCCATAAAGCTAGCTGTGGTGATTAACGCTATCGCCATCCCAATAAATACTGGAAGAAGGAATTTCCACTCTAGAGCTATGAGATTTCTAGCCATTAGTTTTGGATGAGTGATATTGCGAAGTGATTTAAAGAGTAAATCAATATTGTTTAGTAATCTGCTGTAAATCCCTGTGATTAAGGCAAGGGTGCCACCAGAGACGCCAGGAATAACCTCAGCAATTCCAATTAAAATTCCCCGCAGGAAGTTAAGTGAAGAGCGAATCACCTATGCCAGACCTAGCTCTTCTAATGAGATAACTGAGATGTATTTAAGCCCGGCTTGCTGGATCTTTGCCCCAGCCCCGCGATCAACGACAACTGCTACGCCAACAACAATCGCCCCTGCCTGCTCTAGGGCCTCAACTGCAGTTAAGACTGAGCCACCAGTGGTCGAGGTGTCTTCAACAGCTAATACCCTCTTGCCCGCTACCTCTGGGCCTTCAATTCTGCGTTGTAGGCCATGGGCTTTCCCCTCTTTTCTTACTACAAATGAGTTAAGCACTCGTCCGTTTGCCTTAGCCACATGCATCATCGCTGTTGCAACCGGATCTGCTCCTAGGGTTAACCCGCCAACTGCTTCATAATCTAAATCTGCAGTTGCATCCAACATTGCTTGGCCAACTAGAGGAGCTGCAATTGCATCTAAAGTTACTCGCCTAAGGTCAATGTAGTAATCAGCTTCTTTGCCACTTGAGAGAGTTACTCTGCCGTGAACCACGGCTTTCGCTTTAATCTCATCAATTAATTCAGATTTAATGCTCACCAGATAAACCTAAAGGCTCTTTTGGGAATTGTAAACAATCACTTCACTTCGCCGTCTAGCTACTAGAGCCTTTTCTGGGTTTGATTCTAGAAGGGCGTCCACTTCAATCCTTAACTTGGCAACCTCTATTGCCATGTTTGACATTGCAGACTCGAGTTCAATAATTCTTTTAATTCCAGCTAAATTAATGCCCTCACTAACCATCTTTGAGACATTTCTAAGTAGTGCGATATCTCGCAGTGAGTAGCGACGTCCTCTACCTTGAGCCCTTGATGGCGAAACTAGCCCCATGCGGTCATACTGCCGAAGAGTTTGTGGATGAAGCCCAGATAATTGCGCAGCAACTGAAATTACATATAGCGCTAACTCCTCATCGCTCGTAGGAGTTGTCATGCGCGTGCTCGTTGCATGAATTCAGATCTTAAGTCCTCATCTTTAGTTGCCTTTGCAAAATCCTCTAGAGCTTTTTTAGCTTTTCCATCAATTCGCTGTGGGACTTGAACTTCAATGGTCACCATTAAATCTCCTGCGTTTACACCCCTCTTAACTCCACGTCCTTTGACTCGAAGAGTTTTACCATTTTGAGTGCCTGAGGCCAGACGAAGCTTTACTTCATCGCCTTCAATTGTGGGCACTGAAATATCAGCGCCTAGCGCTGCTTCTGTGAATGAAACAGGGACGCTGATGTGAAGATTTTCGCCCTTTCGAGAAAAGACTGGGTGTGGGATGACGTTGACTAGTACAAATAAATCTCCAGGGCCTGCCTCGCCAGGGCCGCCGCGGCCCTTTACTCGAACTTTTGAACCATCATTAACACCTGCAGGAATTCGAACAGTAATTGTGCTTCCTGCACTTGATTGTCCAGAAAGGCGTAGATCTACCTCTTTACCAAATAACGCATCTCTAAATGAAATTGAAATTTCTGTCTCAATATCTTGGCCTTTGCGCGGCCCACGTCGTCCTGTAAAAAGCTGCGAGAAGATGTCTCCGCCCCCAGAAAATAAATCGCTGAAGTCTCCAGAAAATTGTTGGCCTTGTCTAAAAGCCCCAGATTGAAATGCTTGACGAGCTTGATCGTATTCACTGCGTTTTTTATCGTCGCTTAATATTTCATAAGCCTCACTTACCTCTTTAAAGCGATCCTCTAGCTTTTTATCTCCCTTGGTCTTATCAGGATGTAGTTCGCGAGCAAGGCTGCGATATGTCTTTTTTATTGTGGCAGCATCAGCTTTTTTATCTACACCTAAAATAGCGTAGTAATCTTTTTCATATAGATCTTTGGCTGCCATGGCTATTCCGGATCAGTTACTACTACTCGAGCAGGCCTTAAGACTCGCTCTTTATATCTATATCCTGGTTGCAAAATCTTTGTAACTGTTGTCTCTTTAACTTCTCCTGAAGTCTCGTGAAGAAGTGCTTCATGAATATTGGGATCAAATGGCTCTGGAGCGCTGCCATATTTTTCTAAGCCAAGTTTGGTCATAGTTGCATTTATCTGCTCAGCAACTGCCTTAAATCCCCCACTTAACTCGCCATGGGAATCAGCTCTGTCTAAGTCATCAAGAATGGCTAAAAACTCAAATAAGACGCTTGAAATTGCCACCTCACTAGCTAACGCTCTATCCCGCTCAATTCGCTTGCGATAGTTGGCAAACTCAGCCTGAAGTCTTTGCAAGTCATCAGTTAAGGCAGTAACTGGGTCAATGACCTCAGCTACTGCCTCACTTGATGCTACTTCTTCTTCAGTTTTTATCTCCTCGCTCATTACTTACTTTCATCAATGATCTCAGCATCTTCAACGCCATCATCGCCTTTTGGCGCTTCAGCACTTGATGCATTAGCAGCGTATAGAGCTGCCCCTAATTGCTGACTTACTTCAGATAGCTTGGCTGTTGCGCTCTTGATGCTTGCATAATCTGCGCCTTCAAGAAGTTTCTTAAGCTCTGCCATAGCGCTTTCAACTTCGCCCTTCTTAGTAGCAGCCTCTCCTTCATTAAGTTTCTCAGCATTATCTTTTAAGAACTTCTCAGTCTGATAGACGAGAGAGTCCCCTGTGTTGCGAGTCTCTGCCTCATCTCGACGCTGCTTATCTTCATCAGCATGTGATTCTGCATCTCGCATCATTCTTTCAATCTCATCTTTAGGAAGAGCTGAACCGCCAGAGATAGTCATGCTCTGTGCTTTTCCAGTTCCTAAATCTTTAGCCGAGACATGAACGATTCCGTTGGCATCGATGTCAAATGTGACTTCAACTTGCGGAATTCCGCGAGGCGCAGGTGCAATGCCTGTTAGTTCAAACATTCCTAGGCGTTTGTTATACGCAGCCATTTCGCGCTCGCCTTGGAAGACTTGAATCTGAACAGCTGGTTGATTGTCATCAGCGGTTGTAAAGATCTCTGAACGCTTTGTTGGAATTGTGGTGTTACGTTCAATTAACTTAGTCATAATTCCACCCTTGGTTTCAATACCAAGTGATAGTGGAGTTACATCAAGTAAGAGAACATCTTTAACCTCACCCTTGATAACACCGGCCTGAAGGCTGGCGCCAACTGCAACTACCTCATCTGGATTTACGCCCTTATTTGGCTCTTTTCCGCCAGTTAGCTCTTTAACTAGATCAACGACCGCAGGCATACGAGTAGAGCCACCAACAAGAACTACATGATGAATGTTGGCAATTGGAATTCCAGCATCCTTTAGGACTGCTTGGAATGGGCGACGGCAGCGATCTAGAAGATCTGCAGTCATCGCTTGGAACTGAGCTCTGGTAATTGTTTCATCTAAGAAAAGTGGGTTCTTCTCAGCATCTACTGTGATGTAAGGAAGATTGATGGAAGTTTGCTGCGATGAAGAGAGTTCAATCTTAGCTTTCTCAGCCGCTTCCCTTACGCGCTGCATTGCCATCTTATCTTTTGCTAAATCAACGCCGTTTTTAGCAGCAAAAGTTTTAACTAAAAAGTCAACTAGTGCTTGATCCCAATCATCGCCGCCAAGGTTGTTATCGCCATTGGTAGCTTTGACTTCAACTACGCCATCGCCAATTTCAAGTAGTGAAACATCAAATGTTCCACCGCCTAGGTCAAATACTAAAATGGTCTGTTCTTTATCGCCTTTATCAAGACCGTATGCAAGAGCGGCAGATGTTGGCTCGTTAATGATACGAAGAACATTAAGTCCAGCGATTTCGCCAGCTTCTTTTGTTGCTTGGCGCTGTGCATCATTGAAATATGCTGGCACTGTAATAACAGCATCAGTGACGGTGTCACCTAAGTATGCTTCTGCATCTCGCTTTAATTTCTGTAAGATGCGGGCTGAAATTTCTTGGGCGGTATATTTCTTGCCATCGATATCTATATTCCAATTAGTTCCCATATGGCGCTTAACTGAGCGGATGGTGCGATCAACGTTGGTAACTGCCTGACGCTTAGCGACCTCTCCAACTAATACTTCGCCATTTTTTGCAAAGGCAACAATGGAGGGGGTAGTGCGCGCACCCT